>Ga0335082_10002377_pt1 | contig 20223 bp, 17 predicted proteins | sample Lox_Sample_41_FD_206718 | JGI IMG/M metagenome (GOLD analysis project Ga0335082, IMG submission 206718) | Soil microbial communities from Loxahatchee National Wildlife Refuge, Florida, United States - Lox_Sample_4.1 | ecosystem: Environmental > Terrestrial > Soil > Wetlands | place: USA...
TTCGGCGACGGCGCGCTCGGCTCCCTGGAACCCGATGCGGGAATGAGTGCCGTCGCAGAAGGGCTTTCGGAGCGACCCTCCGCAACGACAGAGCGAAATCGCGTTCTTCCCTGTTAGGTCAATCGGCTGGCCGTCTTCGCCGACAAGCTGGAGCTCACCTTCTGAGAACTCAACGCGCAGATTAGAATTCGGTCGGACTGTTATCTTCACCATGGCGCGATTTTACATGCAAGACTGATAATTTCTCGCGCACCTGCCTGAGCTGAATTTCCCGCAGCAACCTGAAAGCATGCATGCGGTTTCTCTCTCGTTCGCCAGAACCGGATTAGAAATGGTGTCAACCGTCGCTGATCACAGGTACCACGAGCTTTAAATCTCGGCGCAGGTGGTGATAAGACCACGTTGACGCTCTTGACTCCCCGCTAACGAACTGGCGGGACACGGCAGCCTTGGAGCTGCGATCCTCCTTAGTAGCAGCACCAGGCGAAAGAGCGAGTCCGTTAGCGCTTGGCCGCCTGCCCTGTGGGCAATTCGATAGGCGCGGCTCCGTTGAAGCGGATGCCGCCGGCAGGCATTGCCGCCAGTTCTTCGGAGGTCGGCGCCAGAAACGACCAGACCAGCAGCAGCTTGTGCTGGCTGGTGACGAACATAATTTGTGACATGCGCTGCGTCAGTTGTCCGTCGCCTGTGGGCGCTGTGATGGTGCCGCGGAAGACCATGAAAAGACGATTCGCGGTGGACACAAGCTCCTGCGAGGCGACTTGTCCGAACTCGGAGAGTGCTTCCAGGCTGACGCCCACTTCCTCCGCAAGTCTCGTGTCGTTCGTCGTGGTGGGAAGCTGCATGGAGAGGCAGGCGGGATCGAGCGCGCGCAAGATAATCATCGGGCTGTGCTCGGACCCGGCAGCTCCGCCGGAAGCACGCTGCCGGAGCCGCAAAAGAATTCGCGAGCACGCGTGCAGGAATTCGTACTCGCGCAGGGAGGCGAGATCCGCGCTGGGATTGCCGCCGCTATGCGCAGACAGGACTTCACACTCCCCGGGCAGCTCGTACTGCAGTCCCAACGCGGTGTTGCGGTATATGTCCTCGTGGACTTCGCCGGGAGGAATCTCGAGGCCAGGCTTTTTCTGGATTGCAGCTTCGGCGCGCCAGGTGGCGACGGTCGGCCCTTCGTACGTCTCGCCTGCCGGGACCACAAGCTCGCCGTCTTTCGTGGCAAGCATACCGTTATCAGCGGTGCAGTAGAAACGCACGGCCGCCATGGCGCGCCTGGATTTCTGCAGGAAGTCTTTGTCGTTCGTGGCGACCAGAACGCCGACTTTGTAGTTTTTTATTTGCGCCCAATAAACCGCCGTGTATTTCTCGCCGCTGTGGTGCATCGTCAGGTGAAAACCGTCGGCCGGCGGCGGCTGAAATTGCGGCGGCACAATCTGAGGCTGCGGCGCGATCAGCGTGCCCTGTGGACCGATTTGCGGCTGGTCCGGCGGCTCGACTTGGGGCCCGCTCTGCCCTGCCGCTGCAGGCCGCGTGCTGAGCCGTTGCTGCGGTTGGCTCGCGGCAAATTCTGCCGGACTGTCGCGCAGCTCGATGGCGTCGATGGTGAACGATCCGGAACGATCGCCGTTCTGATAGCCGATGGCCAGCAGCGCGTGTTGTCCGCTTGGCATGAGCGGCAACCGGATCATGTGCCCACGAGCAACGATCGGGAGATCGAATGCGAAACCGAAGAATGTGTTGGTGTATGTTGCATCCGAAAGATAGGCTGATTCCGGCAGCAGCGGCTGGTTGTGCGCCGGCAGCCCATCTTGTCCAGCTCGCAGCGGAGCGCATTGCGCGTATGCGGCTGACGGCAGGCCAAGCGAAAAGATGATGACGGCTGCGAGAGCGTCAAGCGTGCGAAGCAGTGTTGCCCGGCAGTTCGACATCGGAGCTCACGTCCTCGTCCGCGAGCCGCCCGCGAGACCGAAGGAATTGGGCCATGATGGCAGGATTCGCAGCCCAAGAGCAAGCAGGACGCGGGCTGTGTGGACCGATTCGGAAGACAAGCCGCGACGTTCAGGATGCTGATTGTGCAGAAAGCGAAGAACGAATTATCCGACTTGACGCGGGCGGATGTCGTACTGCCTGATCTTATAGAGCAGCGCCTTGTAGCTGATGTTCAGTTTGGTGGCCGCTCGCTTGCGGTTCCACGCGGTCTCTTCCAGGACCTGCGCGATGACTTCCATCTCGGCCCCATTTTTCAGGCTGCGCACCATCTCCTTGAGGTCAGGCTGCGGCTGCGCAGGCTTTTCCTCCACAGGCATCATTACAGCATTGCGGCCCTGGGACGAACCGCGTTGTAGCTCGCCGATGGCAGCCGATTCATCGCCCAGAACCAGGTAGCGCTTGACGAAGTTTTCCAGCTCGCGGATGTTGCCTGGCCAATCGTAGTTCTCACAAGCTACTACCAGGCGCGCTGAGACGTTCAAAGGAGCGCAGGCGTAGCGGTCGGCGAGGTGAATCATGAAATGGCGCAACATCATCGGGATCTCTTCGCGCCGTTCACGCAACGAAGGCATGCGCAGAACGAAGCTGTTCAAGCGATAGTAAAGGTCCTCGCGGAAGGTCTTCTGAGCAATGGCTTGCGGCATGTTGATGTTGGTGGCTGCCAGAACTCGCACATCCACCTTTATCGTCGTCCTGCCACCCAGACGCGAAAACTGGCCGTCTTGCAAGACCTGCAGCAGCTTGGCCTGCAAGGCAGGCGACATCTCGCCGATCTCATCGAGCAGCAATGTCCCCTTGTTGCACAGCTCGAACTTGCCCGGCTTGGACTTGTTGGCTCCGGTAAACGCTCCTGGTTCGTAACCGAACAGCTCACTTTCCAGTAATTCGCTGGGCACAGCGGCGCAATTGACCTTCAGGAACGTCCGGTGCGAGCGGTCAGAATACTTGTGGATCAAATGGGCGAGGACTTCTTTGCCACTGCCGCTCTCTCCCAGCAACAAGACAGGAAAATCGAAGCGGGCGACCTGCATGGCCTGCGCGCGCAATTGGCGCATTTGCGGCGTGGCAGAAAAGAAATAAACCCCCTGACTCACTTCGATGGCTTCTCCCGCACCGGGGCCACCGGGCTCCGTATTCTCCAGGCAGAAGCGCAGTACTTCCTCCATCTCTTCCTTCTGGACCGGTTTGGAGAGATAATCCTGCGCCCCAAGCCGCATGGCTTGCGCCACTTTGCGGGTGTCGCGCACGCATGACAGCATCACCACTTTGGTCGAAGGGCGGGTCTCGCGAATGCGCTGCAGTGTTTCCAGTCCGTCAGCGCCGGGCATCACCATGTCGAGCAGCACCAAGTCGGGATTCACCCGTTGCACCTTCTCCACCGCTTCGGCGCCATTCGAGGCAGTTGTGACGCGATAGGAGTCGAGCTCCAGTACAGTCTGCAGATACTTCAGCATGCTGGGTTCGTCATCCACAATCAGGATGTGGCCAGCGCTCATTGGTCCTCCGCTACAGGTGTCACTACGGGATTCAGCAAAATCAGGAACGAGAACTTGCTGCCCGCTCCGAGTTCACTCTCGACCCAGATCTTTCCCCCCGCCGCATGCACCAGCCGCCGCGCGATGGCGAGACCGAGACCGTATCCGTCTGCCCGCGTGCCCTCGCGAGTCAAGCGGAAGTACTCGTCAAAGATCTCCTGCTGGAATTCTGGCGCAATGCCGGGCCCAGTGTCGGAAACCGAGATGCGGCAGCAATTGGGTGACGTGACGCGCTGCCGGCGGCGCTCCACGGCCGGCGGGCGTTGTATCGTCCGTCGCTCCCAGAAGTATGGCTCAACGTGCAGCCACACCGTACCCGACGACGGCGTGTACTTCATGGCGTTGTCCAACAGGTTGGAGACGACATGCTGAACTTTGTAGTAGTCAAACGGGAAGGCCTGCAGCTTCTCGCCGGGCAGGAAATAGAATGCGATGGCTTTGTCCTGAAACCGCTGCGCCCAAAACTCCGCGATCTCGCGCACACAGCTATTGATATCGCCGCTTTCATACTGCATCTCGAAGCGATCGACCTTCAGCGTGGCGTAGGTCAACAGGTTCTGAACGTAATTCGACAGACGCGCTCCGCTGGCTTGCATCTCAGTCAGCACTTCCACTTGGCGGGGGTTCAGCGGGCCCAGCTTTTGTGCCAGAAGCAAATGGAGATACCCCCCCATAATGGCCAGCGGAGTCTTGAGTTCATGAGCGGCCGAGGCCAATGCATCCCGGCAGCTACTGCAGTGCTCCTCGTCCAAAACCTCGAATCGTTGCTTTGGGGAAGCCATCGCTCGTTGCACGGGGACGGCTTCTCCCCTCGCCGCCCGCGGCGGCACTGCAGTCGCTTTGGGTGCCGACGTGGTCAGAGATTGTTCCACAGGCATACTCTCGACAAAAGTCAGCCTTGGGTTTAGCAAAATGCCGGATCCTCAGAGGAAAGAGCGGGAGCGCTCTACAGGGGGAGACTTGAATATTAACGCACCCGCCCGGAAAGTCAACCGAAATCTGAGATTCTTTTCGCGAATGCGCAAAATATTTCTCTTTGTTGGCAGATATAGCGTTCCGTTACGGTATTCTTGTTCTCCTGAGCCGCAATATGTTGCAATTCCTAGCTAGCCAGCGTGGGCGCGGAGTCGTCCTATGTATAACAAACAAAATAAACTTACTGAACTTCAAGGGGGTGCCGAGTTTGGCCGTTTGTGTGCGTGCCATGCAAACATCGTAGCAGGAGCTCGACAGTGCGTAAGACCGCATCCGTAGCTGAGCGCCGCGGCTGGGAACGGTTGCCAATTTCCATCCCTTTTTTCGTGCGCGGGACGAAGGCCGGCGGCGAAGAATTCTTGGAGTTTGCAACTGCGTTGAACCTGTCCGCTGGTGGTCTGCTGCTCGCAACGCGTCGCTACTTGGAACCAGGTACCCAGATTTCCCTTGAAATTCCTGTCGCGCTGGTCAACAAGGCCCAGCTTCCCCGTTCCGTTTCTTTACTGCACGCGACTGTGTTGCGCTGTACGCCTGATCGGCAGTACTTCCTCCTTGGGCTACAGTTCCAAGAGCCACTTTTGAACCATCACTCTCCACCTGCGGCGAAGCCCCGTGCTGCAGGGAAAGCGGCTTCCTCAGAGTGAAAATATTTGCATATTTTTGAGCGCAAAGTAATGCTCATGTGCGTACATATCGGTCAATTCCGAGTTCTACAGTCGGCACATAAATAGATTTTATGATTTATACTTACGTGCATCTTGCGCAGGAAGCTGCGGTGTGCACAATATTGGCGTAAGAAATGCAACTCCTTGCCGTGCTGTCGCCAAGCAGCAGCACGAGGATCTTGAGATGCCTCTACTGACGGGATCGAACAATGAAGGTTCGATTGCGATCCAACAATTGCCTCCCGAATCGGTAATCTTTGGCCAAACGCCGGCCATGCGAGACGTCCGCCAAAAGCTGGAGCGGGTGGCTGGCGCCAATCTCTCGGTCCTCATTTCCGGTGAAAGTGGCACGGGAAAGGACATCGTCGCCCGGCTGCTGCACCTTTACTCCCCTTGGGCCAATGGCCCATTTGTAAAAGTGAACTGTCCTGCCATCCCGGGCACTTTGCTGGAAAGCGAACTGTTTGGTTATGAAAAGGGAGCCTTCACCGGTGCGTTCAACCCCAAGCCAGGCCGAGTGGAGATGGCGCACCGGGGCACTCTTTTCCTCGACGAGATCGCGGAACTAGACGCCATGCTGCAAGCCAAGCTCCTGCAACTGCTGCAGGATGGGCAGTTCAGCCGCATCGGCGCGCAAGAAGACAAGAAGGTTGAAGTGCGGGTTGTATGCTCCACGAACCGCGAGTTGCACGAGGAGATTGAGCACGGGAATTTTCGTTCGGACCTGTTCTACCGTATCGCAGCCATGACCATTCATTTGCCTCCCTTGCGGGAGCGGGCCGTAGACCTGCCGGTCATCTGTGATTATCTGCTTCAGTATTACAACGAGAAACTGAATGGAAGGGTGGCAATGGTACGCCCTGCGTTGATGGCCAAGATGCAACGTTACTCCTGGCCGGGCAACATCCGTCAGCTGGAGAACCTGGTCAAGCGTTATGTCGTTATGGGCACAGAAGATGTTATCTTGAGTGAGCTGCTGCAGCCGAACGAACGCGACAATATAAGTAACCTTATGTTTGACGGGCCTGTTTCTTTAAAGAAGCTGACCCGGCAGACCGTGCGCAAACTGGAAGCGCGCATTATTCTTAACGCACTGCATGCCAACAACTGGAACAGAAAGAAAGCGGCGCGCTCGCTTGACATCAGCTATCGCGCTCTGCTGTACAAGCTGAAGGAAGTCGGGATTCCCCAGCGGCGTTCCAATTCTGCAAGCAAACACGAAGACGACGGTAAGGCCGAGTAATTCTCGACGAAGGTGGGTAAATGTATTTGCAAAGACGGGATCTGGGAAAACGCGCAATTTTCATGCTGATGCTGATCGCCCTGTTGGGCGCCTGGGCCGGCGAGGCTTCCGGGCAGAATCCTACGAACTCAGCAAGCGTCGCCAAACCGGTGTTGCCTGACCCGGCAAACTCCGGCAAATCATCGCCGGCCGCGGCGGATACCACACCTCCACGGGTTGCTGACGTTCCCCCCGAAGGTTTTGTTATCGGTGTCGAAGACATCCTCAACATCAATGTTTGGAAGGAACCGGAGCTGTCGCGGGTCGTTCCGGTGCGCCCGGACGGGATGATTACGTTGCCACTGATCGGAGAGATCAAGGCCACGGGCCTCACCCCGGTGCAACTGCAGGACCAGATCACAGCTTCGCTGAAGAAGCTCATGTCGGATCCGCAGGTAACGGTAATTGTTGCTGAAGTGCATAGCCTTACGTTCAACGTAGTTGGTCAAGTCCTGAAGCCGGGCTACTATCCGCTGACTCGGCGCATGACTGTACTCGACGCCATCGCGCTTTCGGGCGGCTTTCAGCCCTTCGCGAAACAAAAGAAGGTTTACGTGCTGCGCACTGCGGCCGATGGGAAGCAGGTTCGGCTGTCCTTTAACTACAAAGATGTGATTAAGGGCAAGCATGCGGAGCAAAACATTGAGTTGCAACCTCGTGACACAGTGGTCATACCTTAGCGGGAGGATGTGATGAAACCTCAACTGGGGCCCTTCCTGCTGGTCGTCGCGGTTTTGTCGGGGCCCTTGGCCTGGCCGCAAGTCGGATCGGGTGACTCGTCGCAAAGTGGCTCCGCCGATTCCTCGCAGCAGCAGCAAGCGTCGAATGGGCCTCAGCCGGCGTTTACTCATCCCGAAAACAGGGCTCCGCTGGCCATGCTGGACGAAATCACGGCCCATAGCTACATCAACTTCGGGTTGGGAGCGAGCGTGGCATACGATACCGACGCAGCCGCGTTCTCCTATCAGCACTTCCCCCAGACACTGTTTATCATCAGTCCCTCGGTTCAAGTGAGGCAGACCCATCCCACGTTCATGTGGTACCTCGGCGCCTACGGCGGTTTCACGTCGAGCAATGCTCCGGGGTATTACAGTACCTCGAGTCCCTCCGCGCAGGCTGGATTCGTCTACCAAATCAGCCGGCACTGGCAACTTGCTGGCAACGATCAGTACATGTATACCGCCGATCCGTTCACGCAGTACCTGGTTCTAAGCAGTCCTCCAACTTATAACCAGCCCAATCCCACAACATATCTGCCGCTGACCACGACGGAGACGAATTACGGCAACATCGATCTGACCTATCAGATTGATGCACACAACAGCCTTACTTTTACGGGAACCGAAAGCTTTCGCCGGTTCTTACACGATTCGTATACCGCTTACAACCTCTACACCTGGGGAGGAGTGGTGGACTACGAACATGTGTTCTCGGCCAGGCTGTCAGCCGGGGCCGCTTATAGTTTTACCTCTCTGGATTTTGGGCACGGACAATCACGCTCTGGAATACAGATGATTGAGTTCTTTGCCACTTATCGACTGAGCCCTCACATGAGCCTAACGGGGTGGGTCGGCCCTGAGTACACGGCGACCAAGAACGAGATTCCCATTCTCTGCACTCCCAGCGGCTGCTTCATTGAAGTGGCCCACTTCAACTCGTGGGACACCGCTTTTGGAGCGAATTTCGGCTGGAGTGGGGTACGCACGGCTGCCACTGCCGGCTTCTACCGATCGATTTCCGATGGTGGCATCCTCCTGGGAATCGTGCAGTTGTACCAGGTAAACGCCAACTTCACTCGCCAGTTAACGCCACGGTGGACTTTCCTCGCCAGCATGTTGTACGGCAACAATACTGGACATTCAACGCGATTCGCTTTTCAACATCTCAACTCGTTTACTGGTACTGCTGGCTTTTCGCGGCAATTGAACCCCAATTTGAGCGCAACGCTGCAATACGTTCGTTTTTATGAGACGCAGAAGAATCTTATCGGCTTCGCTGGTGCGGCGCCGAAGTGGACCGACAATCGCTTTCAATTCACGCTCCAGTACAACTGGGGTCACTCTCTTGGACGGTGAACCATGACGGAAGAAGTTTACGACCAGAAAGCAACTCGCGGCGTGGAGGAGTACAAGGCCATTTTCAGCCGCCGCAAGTGGTGGATACTGGGACCTTTGTTTTTTGGCTGGCTCCTGGTGTTTGCCTCGGCCTGGGTTCTTCCGGCCACCTACACTTCGGAAAGCGTGATCCTGGTCGAAGAAGCTAAGGTTCCAAAGACGCTCGTTGAGCCCAACGTGACCGTGGACCTGGCGGAACGTGTTCAGGCGATGACCCAGCAGGTTCTCAGTCGCACGCGCCTGCTGAACCTGATCACCAGCCTGAAGCTGTACCCGAGGTATGCGAATTCGCCGGATGACCAGGTGAAGCAGATGCGCGAAGATATCAAGCTGGAACTGGTCCAGGCTCCTACGACCGCCAACAAGAACAATGGCGACCTGGTGGCGTTCAAGATCGATTACGACGCACCGAACTCCACCATCGCGCAGCAGGTGAACGCCAAGCTGGCATCGTTCTTTATCGACGAGAACGTACGCGCCAGTCAGGAACAGTCGGAAGCGACGACGTTGTTTCTGGACGCCCAAGCTCGGGCTGCCGCGCAATCTCTGGCTGATCAGGAAGCCAAGTTGCACGCCTTCGAGGCCCAACACGAAGGGTCCTTACCGTCAGAATTGCAAACCAACATCCAGATCCTGAATGGACTTCAGGCGCAACTGCAGTCAGCGCTGGCTGCGCGAGAGCGCGCTTTGCAGCAACAGACCTACCTGAATTCGTTGCTGAACCAGTATCAATCCATGGGTACTGAAAACCTGGCGGGCGCCCCAGCTACGCTCGATGCCCAACTGGAGGCCGCTCGCGCCGCACTGGCGGGGCTGCGAGCCAAGTACACGGATGACCATCCTGACATCAAAGCCCTCAAGGACAATATTGCTCGCCTGGAGAAACTGAAGAAGGATATGGGCGCAGAGGCCAAGGAGAATCTCGAGTCCAACACCGCGACGCCTGCCCAAGTAGCGGCTATGACGCCGGTGATGCAGGTTCAGAGCCAGCTTAAGTCAAATAAACAGGAAATTCAGTCGCTGGAGGTGAAAATTCAGCAGTTGCAGGCTTCGGTTCAACAGTATCAGCAGCGACTCGCTGAGACTCCTGCCGTGGACGCGCAAATGCAAGGAATCATGCGTGACTATGACGGCACCAAGAAGGCCTACGACGATCTCATGGGCAAGAGGGGAGATTCGCAGTTGGCCACCAATTTGGAAAGGCAGCAGCAAGGCGCCCAGTTCCGCATCATCGATCCTCCCAGCCTGCCCGACAAACCCTCGTTCCCGGATCGCTTTAAGTTTTCGCTGGCGGGGTTGGCTGTCGGAATCGTTCTGGCGGTTTTATTTGGAGCCGGATTGGAGTTCATCGACGATCGTATCCGTACGGAGCAGGACCTCGCTGAAACCACCGCTTTGCCCGTGTTAGTGGAGATTCCGCCGCTGCCGACCGAAGAGGAAATTCGTCGTGCCCGGTGGAGCCCTTGGATCACCGCTGCGGCTACTCTCTTGGTGATCGTGCTGATTCCGATGGGAATTGTCTACGCCTGGTACTGGGGATAGTGCATGTATAAACAATTCTTCGGATTAAGGCGCAATCCATTCGAGATCAGCCCCGATCCGTTCTTCTATCATCCGACGCCTCGCCACAACGAAGCGCTCGCCAATCTGCACTATGGAGTTGGGCGCAGGAAGGGCTTCATTGTCATCACGGGCGAGGTTGGCACGGGAAAAACACTGCTTGTCCGATGCCTGCTGGCGGAGCTGCGCAAGAATAACATCGCTTTTGCGTACGTCTTTAATCCGCTGTTACCCGTGGTGGAATTCTTCCAGTACATCATGGCCGATCTGGGCCTTCCACACGCCGGCAGGACCAAAGCGGAGATGTTGCTCGATCTGAATCGCTATCTCATCCAGCGCCACGCACGCGGTCTGATAACAGCACTCGTGGTAGACGAAGCCCAGGCCCTGCGACGCGAGTTGCTGGAGGAGATCCGGTTATTGACGAATCTGGAAACGTCACAACAAAAGCTGCTGCAGATTGTCCTTATGGGCCAGCCCGAGCTGGAGGCCACCCTGGATTCTGCGGACCTGCGGCAACTCAAGCAGCGCGTCGCTCTGCGTTGCCAGTTGCAACCGCTGAACGAAGCGCAGACCCGCGGCTACGTCTTGTCACGCCTGGAGCGCGCGGGTGCTGCACCGGATCCGCCGATTTTCTCCGGAGAGTCTCTGGAGAAAATCTATGAATACTCGCGCGGCATCCCACGTATGGTCAATACGCTGTGCGAAAACTCCATGGTGAATGCATTTGCTCGTGAGCAGCGGCCGGTGACCCCGGAGATCGTCACCGAAGTGGCCGCCGATTTCCGCTTGACGCCGCCTTCATTGCCGGAGGATGCGCCTAGGGCCGTAGTCGCACGGGAGGAAAATGGCGAGAGCCTGCTGCGCTCTCTGTTCCGTCTGCTGCGCACCATGGATAACCAAACCATAGAAGCCGAGAAACCACTGCAACCCGTAATCGGGAGGAGAGCCTAAAGATGAGTCGAGTGTACGACGCCTTACAGAAGTCCCAAGGTGAAAACCCGAGTGCCTCGCCCTTGGCTCAAGGTCAGTCTGAACCCGCGTCTGTAGAGACGCCAAGCGCTGCGGTCAGGGAAAGCCCAGCTGTACCCAGCATTCCGGCAATGAGTGGGGCCGGCGTTCTCACCGCGACGCCGGCTGATGCCAGGGCCCTGAATGTGCCGTCAGATCGGGTGCTGCATCCGCATCCTGTACCGGAACAGCGGCTGGTTTCGATTGCAGAACCTGATAGCCCGGGTGCCGAGATGTTCCGGGTGCTGAGCACGCGGCTGGCGCATATGCAACGCAAGAGGCGCTTGCATACGTTGCTGATTACCAGCTCTGAGGGAGAGGAAGGCAAGTCCGTGGTCGCGGTGAATCTTGCCTTCTCGATTGCCCGGCGTCCCAATGAGCGCACCCTGCTCATCGAGGCTGACCTGCGGCGGCCCAGCGCTAGCAACTTGCTCACTAGCTCACCGTTGCGCGGGATTACAGAATGGAGTGAGGGCAAGCTGGCTCTAGAGGACGCTCTTTATCGGATAGGCGACTTACCGCTATGGTTTCTCTCCGCGGGCCGCGGCATCGAGGAGCCCATGCCGTTGCTGGAATCGGACCGCTTCGCCAGCATGCTGGAAACAGTCTCGTCCAACTTCGATTGGGTGCTGCTCGACGCCACGCCGATGTTGCCGATGGCAGACTCGACGTCGCTCTCTCGTCTTGTGGATGGGGTCCTGGTAGTCGTACGTGAGGGGTACACGCGCCGTAAAGTCTTGAATAAGGCGCTCGCATCGATCGAAAAGAACAAGCTCATTGGGATGGTTCTCAATGAGGCCTCCATGTTGAAGATCGGCTATGACCGCTATTACGGCAGCAAGAACGGAAAGCCGAAGAAAGAGGCAAAGGCAGACGCGGTCACGGCATGATTCGTTTGTTCAATGCCTATTTCCCGACTCGTACTCTGCTGCTTACGGTCAGCGAGGCGTTACTGGTCACCGCGTCCTTCCTTGTGGCGGTAGTGCTCTGGAAAGGGCCGACCCTCGATGCCAATATTTACCTCTGGTACGACAACGGAGTTGGCCGCATTCTTCTGGTCGTAGCGGTGTTTCTTGTCCTCATGTACTACTTCGATCTCTACGATTCCTTTGTCCTGTCCAACCGGCGGGAAATGGTAACCCGCCTGGTGGGGGTGCTGGGGGCGGCTTTCGTCACGCTGGCGTTTCTGTACTACGCCTTTCCCGAAGTTAGCCTAGGCGGCAGCAGCTTGTGGATCGGAGTAGGGATTGTCGTAGTCGCGGTTCCCGCCTGGCGGCGCCTGTTTTTTGTATTGAACCGCTCGGCACGCTTTTCCGAGCGCGCCATCATTTACGGTGGAGGACCCCTGGCTACCGCTCTGATGAACGAAGTCACGAACCGTTCCGAGCTTGGTGTCAAGATCGTAGGCTTTGTAGGTGAGAACCCTCCGCCGGTACCTGGAGTTCCGCACTTCGATGGCGACCTCAGTGAACTGGTAGAACGGCAAGGCGTTCAACGGGTGGTGGTAACCATGGGCGAGCGCCGCGGACGATTACCGGTCGCGGAACTGCTCAAGCTGAAAGCGCGAGGAATTCATATCCAGGATGGTCCTGACTATTACGAAAGCGTAACCGGCAAGATCCCGCTGGACTCGCTGCGTCTGAGCTGGCTGCTGTTCTCACCCGGATTTCGCGTCCGGCCGACCTTGCAGTTGTACAAGCGCGCAGTTTCTCTCATCCTCGGGTCCCTGTCCATCGTCGTGACTAGTCCCATCATGCTGCTGGCGGCCATCGCCATCCGCCTGGACTCACCCGGGTCTGCTCTCTTCCGACAAAAGCGTGTGGGTGAAAATGGAAGACTCTTCAACATTTACAAGTTTCGGTCCATGTATGACGGATCGGACCGGAAAGAACTGACACCAGCAGAACATCGCGATCTGCGTGTCACAAGGGTCGGCAAGTGGTTGCGCCGCACTCGTCTCGATGAGCTTCCCCAGTTATTCAACATTGTGAAGGGCGACATGGCTTTTGTCGGACCGCGGCCATTTGTTCCCGAGCAGGAAATGGATTGCGCCGAAAAGATCCCGTTTTACAAGGAACGCTGGCTGGTGAAGCCCGGCGCTACCGGATGGGCGCAGATTAATCGCGGCTACAACGTTACCCTGGAGGATAATCGGGAAAAGCTGGCTTACGACCTCTTCTACATTAAGAACGTATCTGTGGGACTGGACCTTTACATCATGTTTGCCACCATCAAGACGCTGGTGCTCGGCCGAGGTGGAAGATGAATCAGCCATCGTCGCGTGGCGGGGAAGCCTGGTGATTCAGAGTAGGAAGCAAGATGACATTCGGGCAAATAACTGGAGTACCTATTCTTGATTACCACAGAATTGCGGCCACCGGCAGGCCGGTGCTTAACGGTGACCGGTTCGCTGTGCACGAATCGGCCTTCAGGGATCAACTGCAGTTTCTACGAGATCAAGGCTTCTCTGTGGTCGCATCTGAAGATGTAGCTGCCGGCAAGCTGCCAGCAAAGTCTGCTGCACTTACCTTCGACGATGGTTACTTGTCGCACTACGACGTCGCTTTCCGCTTGCTGACGGAATTCGGTTTCCTGGGTACGTTCTTCGTGAACACATCCAGCATCGGGAGCGGCGAATTCCTTCTATGGCCGATGGTGGAGGAAATGAGTCGCGCAGGTATGAGGTTCGGGTCCCATGCGCACAACCATGTCGTCCTGACGACCTTGAGTGTCCAGCGAGTGACCGAAGAGCTGCGTGTATCCCGGCAAATACTGGAGCAACGTCTATCGTGCAAGGTCGAGGCGCTGGCAGTGCCCTACGGGTTTTGCAGCCAGCGTGTGCTCGATTCAGCTTGGGAATCCGGGTACAGTGTGGTCTGCACTTCTCGGCCATGGCCTGCGCAGCAAGGAAGACGAGTGCTTTCCAGAGTGGCAGTCCTGCAGGAGACTACACTGAAAGACTTTCGCAGGCTCGTGGAGAGGGACTCGGCGGTATACCTCGGGTCATGGAGCCGCGACCGGGCGCTGGCCATTCCGAGGTACGTTTTTGTCCGTCTGAGACCCTCGCTTCTGGGCGTGCGCACAGCGGAGGACAGTCTGTGAGCAACCGCCTCCAGGTTGTCGTGCTGATCGACGCGCTCGGTTGGGAATACATCCGCGAGCGGCCGTTTCTGGATGACGTCTTGCCTTATCGGACTCGTTTGCAGACGATATTGGGCTTCAGTTCAGGTGCGATACCCACGATCCTTACAGGCTTGATGCCGGAGCGTCATGGCCATTGGAACTACTTCTATTACGATCCCGAACATGCACCGTTCAGGTGGTTGAAGGCGTTCGGCTGGCTGCCCAAAGCGATACTCGATAATCGCTATGGTCGAAAGATCATCAAAGAACTCGGCCGGCGGGTACTTGGCTTGGGCCCCAACTTCGAGTGTTGTGTGTCGCCGCAGCTGCTGCCCTACTTCAATTTTTCCGAGCGCCGTGACATCTATGCGCCCAAGGGAATTGGGGACACGCCGTCGCTTTTCGATGAATTGGAGAAGGAAGACCGCGGTTATCGCGTATACACCTATCATCAGTACTCCGACGACGAGATCATGCGCCGCGCTTTGCACGACGTTGTGAACTCGGATGCAACCCTGTTCTTCCTCTACTTGTGCGAGATGGATGGCTTCTTGCACATGCATTGCAAAGACCCAGAGGCCATCGCGGGGAAACTGGCATGGTATGACGAGCGGTTGCGGGAGGTCTTTCGGGTCGCCCGCGAGCGAGATGCGGACGCTTTTCTTATGGTTTGCTCCGACCATGGTATGACTCCGGTGCTCAGGCACGCCGACATCATCCCGGAAGTGGCCAAGCTTGGCCTGCGGATGCCGCAGGACTACCTCGCTGTTTACGACTCGACGATGGCGCGGTTCTGGTTCTTTAACGACGAGGCCCGCCGCCGTGTACACGACGTGATGGCATCTCTCGACTGCGGACACGTTCTAACCGAGCCGGAGTTACAAACATTTGGGTTAGATTTCTCCGACAAACGCTACGGCGAATTGATCTTTCTGCTGAACGCTGGCTGGATGGTGGCCGAGGGTGATTTCAACGGCCAGGGTGGATGGTCTCCGGAGGGCATGCACGGTTACCACCCCGACGACTGTTATTCTGACGCAATATTTCTGAGTAACGAGACACCACTACGACCGATGCGAACCATCGCGGACGTCTACGATTCGATCCGTGAGGCTGGACGCGTCGCCGGGGAAAGGGTTGCCTTATGAAGAAGGCTTTGATTACTGGCATTTCCGGACAAGACGGCAGCTATTTGGCCGAATACCTGCTGGAGTTGGGGTACCGTGTATACGGACTGATACGCCGGGAACCTGGAACCATGCGCTGGCTCGCCCACCTCGATGGCCAAATCGAACTTCTGTATGGAGACATGCGCGACGCGGCGTCGCTGGAGGTCGCCTTTGCCAAGGCTTCTCCGGACGAAGTGTACAACCTCGCGGGACAAGTTTTTGTACCCACGAGTTGGCAAATGCCTGCCGATACGTTCGACATCAACGTCGGCGGCTTGGCGCGGCTGTTGAACATCATCGAGCGGCAAAAACCGGATACTCGCATCTACCAGGCGTCCAGTTCCGAAATGTACGGCAACCTGAACGGCCTACGGAACGAAGAAACTGCTCTGGTCCCTACCTCGCCATATGGTGTCTCGAAAACAGCGGCCCACCGCTTGTGCGAGGTTTACCGGGCGCGAGGCATCTTCGCGGTTGGCGGCATCTTGTTCAATCACGAGTCACCACGCCGTGGTCCGGAAATGGTAACTCGCAAGATCACCCTGGCGGCGGCCGATTGGGCGATGGGCAGGAAAACCAAACTGAAACTAGGCAATATGCAAGCGCGCCGCGATTGGGGCTTCGCAGGTGACTATGTTCGCGCTATGCATGCCATGCTGCAACAGGAAAAACCCGTCGACTACGTCATCGCTACTGGGGAGTCACACAGCGTGTACGAGTTTGTGGTCGAAGTCCTTCGCTGCCTTGACCTAGTACCTGCGGGGGCTAACGTCGCCGAAGTGGTAAATGAGTATGTCGAGGTGGATCCCATGCTCTTTCGGACCGGCGAGATCCACGACCTGCGTGGCGATGCCGGCCTCGCCAGCCGGGCGCTGAATTGGCGGCCGGAGGTGGACTTCAAGCGTTTGGTGAAGATGATGGTCGCGTCCGACGTGCCTGCGCGAAGGGCCGTATCGGCTCGTGAGCACGTGAATGTTTGAGCAAACTGATTGCGGCAGATCCGGTTGCGTCGACTGGGGTATATGGCCACGCTAAGGACATCACGAGACTTCTGGGAAGAAAAGGCGGTCGAGAACCCTGCGTGGTATATCTCGTCGTACGGCAGCTACCACAACCGGGACATGAACAGTTTCTGGCAGTCGGGCGACGCTATCTGGACCGATCTGAAGCGAGAAACGGGCTACATGCCCAAGCCGACCGACGTCATTGTGGACATTGGTTGTGGAATCGGCCGCCTGACACGAGCCATCGCCCGGGAAGTCGGCCATGTCCACGGATTTGATATTTCTCGAAATATGTTGAATGAGGCCAGAAAGCTGGGACTGCCGAATGTAACGTTCCATGAAACCGAAGGAAACTCGCTTCGGCCGTTGCCTGACCACTCGTGCGACTTGGTATTGGCTTACAACGTCTTGCAACATATGCCCAGCACAGAAGTCCTACGCGAGTACCTCCACGAGATGGCCAGAGTCACGCGCGGCATGATGGCGTTCACACTCAGCCCCCGCGACTGGAAAACATATCTCCTTCCCTTGCTCCGGATGCGCTCGTGGATGAGAGACGGCAAAGGCCCACGGGGCATCTACAAGGCCGAGTGGACGGGAATACGGCCGCGCAAGACCACGGTTCAGGCCCTCTCACCGCTACCTCTTCAGTTTTCGGTGTTGCACGGCGACAAGTGGTTCTTCCTCGGGACGTGCAATGAAGCGAACGAGTAGGTATGAGTGAAGTTCCCATTCCTGTGATGGAATTCTGCAACACGTCGGCCCGGGGCGGTGCTGAGGAACACATTCTCACCTTGCTCCGCGGGTTGGATCGTAAGACCTTTCGCTTGCACTTTGTCTGCAGTCCGCAAGTCGCCGATGCCGTGCGCTTGGACGTCCCCTCAGATGTGGAATTGTTACCGTTGTTCTTTCCTTCCCCCACTCACTTGGCGGGAGCATCGCAACTCTACCGATGGATTCGCGAGCGCCGTGTCCAAGTGTTGCATTCACACTTGTTCAGGAGCAGCTTGTGTGCCTCGCCCGTGGGGTGGATGTGTTCCGTGCCACTCATCGTCGAGACGCCCCACGTGCGCGAATCCTGGCGCAGGGGCTGGAAGGCAAACAACTTCACCGTGGACCATCTGGCCGGGCACTTCGTGGATCGATACATTGCGGTTTCCTATGCCAACGGGCGCTATCTCGTCGAAGAGAAGGGCCTACCAGAACGGAAGGTACGAGTCATCCAAAATGGCACCGACGTAAGCCGCTTTAATCCGGCGCATGTTGCCCCGTCGGGCATGCGCTCCGAGTTGGGTATTGGGACGGACGACCCGGTGATCCTAGTTGCGGCCCGGCTGGAGCCACAAAAGGGTCATGCGGTTCTCATTAACGCCCTCCCGGAGGTGCTGCGCGAGTTCCCCAATGTTCATGTGCTTTGCCTCGGGGACGGGATTCTGCGCGAGGAGTTGGAGCATCAGTCAAAGCGGCTCAGCCTGCAGAAGAATGTACATTTCCTTGGTTTTCGAAACGATATGGCCGACTGGCTAGCGCTCTGTGACTTTGTCGTACTCCCCTCGTTCTACGAGGGATTGCCGCTAGTGGCCGTGGAGTCACTCGCCGCCGGACGTGCCATGGTCGCCACCGCTGTTGATGGCACGCCCGAAGTGATCGTCAATGGCCGAACTGGCATTACGGTCCCTCCAGGCGACCCTAAGTCCTTGGCCGCTGCGATCGCCAGCATGTTGCGGTCGCCTGCTCTGCGCCAGCGCATGGCGGAGCAGGGACGTGCGTATGTGCTCGAACGCTTCAGCCAGGAGCGGCAGGTCCGCGAAACAGGCGAATTCTTCCTGGAAACGTTGGGACGAATGGTGTCTCCGGCACCCAGCCGGGAGGCACAGCGGGCGGTAGTTCGTTGAGCGAGGTGGCCAACTCGACTCGCGCAAGCGCCAGCGGGCAATCCAAGACGATGCTTGCAGGGGGCTTGCAAGATGCTGAGGCCAAGTCGCGCATCATCACTACGATGCAGCGATGGTGCATCCAGAACTTGGGCCCACGGCTGAAAGCAGTCATACTCACCGGCAGCCTGGCCCGCAACGAAGCGACTTGCAGGCAGACGGAACTTGGTTTGCAGTTCCTCAGTGATGCGGAGTTCATTGTCATCGTGGAAGACACCGGAGAGATCCCTTCCCCGAACGTGGTTGCCTTGATCTGCCGTGGAGTTGAAGAGGAACTGCACAACCAAGGCGTGTTCTGCAAACTTTCATTCGGTGCCGTACACCAGGCGTTCTTAACGAACCTCGGGGAAACGATTTTCGGGTATGAGCTTCTGACTTGTGGCGAGGTGGTTTACGGTGATCCCGACATCTTGCTGAAGAAGGCGCAATACGTTCCAAACGTTTGCGAAGAAGATGCCTGGCGGATCTTGGCGAATCGGACGGTGGAACTGCTGGAGATTGTGCCCGTCCTTCTTGAAGGCCCAGCACAGCTGTCAGAGACGTCGCAGTACCGGCTCACTAAGCTTTACTGTGACATGGCAACGTCCATTCTGGTGTTCAAGAAGGAATTCGTCTCCGGATACCGGGCACGTGCCGATAAGCTTTGCGATTTGCAGAGGCGTGGGCTCCTATCCGGCTTAGCGTTCGATGCCGATTGGTTTGTGAACATGGTTCTGCGCTGTACCGAATACAAGGTCACGGGTTGCCGTGACGTCGATTGGCCGCTGAATTCGCCGGATTCCGTCCAGCTGGCAATCGACACGGTACGTTCCCTTTGGTCATGGGAACTGGCGGAATTGGACGGAGGAGAGCTGTCCTCCGCCGATGTCATGCTGCACCAACACATGCAGAAGCAACCATTGAGGGAGCGCATTCGTGGATGGGCGTACGTGATCCGGCGCCGCGGAATATTCGACAGCCTCCGCCATTCCCTGCGATGGCTGGGCTTGTTCCGCCTCGCGTCACCACGGTATTGCGTCTATGCTGCCGCACTGAACGCAGTTTCGACTTTCGAGTTTCCAGCTTCCAGTCAGGGAACATCTGCCGGCAATTCACAGGGAGCTGGTCAACTCGAAGCCCGAAACTCGAGGCTCGAACCTGCGTTGAGTTGGCTTCCCATTGTTAACTGCACCGTGCTGGATAAGAACGGCATGGCCGAAGCAATCCTTTGGAACTACCGCGAGTTCCTGGTGGAAACGCGCGCATGAACACGACCGTCAACTCGACTGCCTTGGATGCGGCGAGGAGAGATTCCCCTCGTTATGAATTGGAGCCGTTGAGCAAAGAGGAACAAGCGACTTGGGATGTCCGCGTTTCAGGCTACGAGAGTGCCCACCTGTTTCATCGCAAGGCGTGGCTCGATTACCTGGCCGAGAGTCAGGAAGTCGAGATCCGTTACTGGGCCATTCGACAGGCGAGAAATACGGTTGGTTACTTCTGTGGTGGAACATTCAAGAAGGGCCCATTCCGCATTCTAGGTAGCCCTCTAAAAAGTTGGGGCACCAACTTCATGGGGCCGGCAGTGAACTCGGGCTTCAATGTCGAGGCGTTCCTGCAAGCCTTGGACGATCTGGCTGCCAACGAAGGTCTCGCCACATTGGAGATCGAAAACCCGGTGCTCGCTACCGACCTCATGGCTGCTCGGGGCTACGAAGTCAAAGTGGATTCGACGTACGTTATCGAGCTCACGCCGGAGAGCCCGGATCTGGCCTGGAGGCGCATCGATAAGAAAGACCACTCGACAGTGAGGAAGGCGCGTCGCCTGGGATTGACTGTTGTTGAATGCAATGATGCTGCCATGACGGCTGAATACTACGATCAATTCA
>Ga0335082_10002378_pt1 | contig 20223 bp, 19 predicted proteins | sample Lox_Sample_41_FD_206718 | JGI IMG/M metagenome (GOLD analysis project Ga0335082, IMG submission 206718) | Soil microbial communities from Loxahatchee National Wildlife Refuge, Florida, United States - Lox_Sample_4.1 | ecosystem: Environmental > Terrestrial > Soil > Wetlands | place: USA...
AGCGCCGGAATCGCATAGCGTCACCGTTCTTGTCAGCGCTGCCACGTGGGCAAGAGCACAGAAAACGCCAGCACGCGTAAATCAGCAATGAACTCTTTCTGACTGATTCCGTGTGGGAGTTCGCTGGTTTGACATCATATTTGAAACGTTTTAACTTGGCCGCGTTGACCTGTGTATTCGTCCGAAATAACCACTTGTCTTCGGGAGTGCACTCATGAGATTCCGCGTCGCGCCTTTCGCTGTTGCAACTCTTCTCTTTGCTGTCGGCGTGCTTTCAGCCCAGGATGCAAGTGACACCGCCACTTCGCAATATGAGGCTCTCCGACACTCCATACTGGTGTTGAAGTTCGGTCGCTCACCCGAGGGCCAGCAGATCCCTTCGCCCGAGTGCTTCAACCGGGCGCCATGGGACAGACGATCCTGGTTCGGCGGAATGGATCCCTGCACTCCGGAGGAGCACGATACATGGCTCACCGATCTTCGCCGCTGGCGCGAGGAGCGCCGCATTCGCGTCGGCTATGACGGCTCGCGCTACGACCTGCCTGCCCTACAGTGGACACAGTCCAGTTTCATTCAGCCGCAGATGATGGTTCACGATCGTTACTTCTACGACCCCGTCGCCCGCCGCTACACGGTCGACCGTTATCTCGATGACCTGGAAAAACGATACGGCGGCATCGATGCGGTTCTCATCTGGCCGACCTATCCAAATATGGGGATTGACGATCGGAACCAACACGACCTCATCCGCTCTATGCCTGGAGGCATACCCGGTGTGCGGCAGATGGTCGCCGACTTTCATCGCCGCAATGTCCGCGTGCTCTTCCCCATGATGATGTGGGATCAGGGAACCCGCGATCCGGGAAAGCCCTGGCCCGAGGCGATTGCCGCCCTGATGGCGGAAGTCGGAGCCGACGGCGTCAACGGCGACACTCAGGACGGGGTTCCAGCGTCTTTTTCGCTGGCCTCCGACAAGACGGGTCATCCGCTCGTTTTCGAGCCGGAGGCCGATCCTTCAGATGGCGACTTGGCTTGGGATCTGATGACCTGGGGGCAATATGAATACTCTTTTGTGCCCAGGGTGGACAAGTACAAGTGGCTTGAAACACGGCACCAGGTCAACATTTCCGATCGCTGGAAACGCGACAAGACCGACAACCTGCAGTTCGCCTTCCTGAACGGTGTGGGCTGGGAGAGCTGGGAGAATGTATGGGGCATCTGGAACGGAATCACTGCGCGCGACGCCGAGGCGACCCGCCGCCTCGCTACCATGGAGCGCGCACTCGCTCCGTTTCTGGTCAGTCCCGACTGGGAGCCGCTGGTGCTGATGTCGCGCTATGGGGTGTTTGCCAGCCGCTGGCCGCTGGGACAGCAGACCGTCTGGACGATTGTGAATCGCAATAGTTACAACGTAGAAGGCTCGCAGATCGAACTGCCGTCTGAAAACGGCATGCGCTATTTCGATCTCTATCACGGAGTCGAACTCCAGCCAGTGAAAAATCAGGCTGGCAAAGTGGAACTGAGCTTCCCCATCGAGAGCCACGGCTTCGGAGCTTTGCTGGCCGCTCCCGGAGCGCCGGATGCCAAGGTTCAAACATTGATGGCGAAGATGAAGGAATGGAGTATGACTCCGCTCTCCACGTACTCCCACGAGTGGAAGGTCTTGCCGCAGCAGATCGTGCCCATCGCCGTCACCAAGCCGCCTTCGGGATCGCCTGCGGACATGGTCAACATTCCCGAGGGTGACTTCCACTTCCGCGTGGTGGGTATCGAGCTTGAAGGATTCGACGATGTCGGAGTCGATGTGCAGTATCCGTGGGAAGATTCGCCGCGCCGCTTTCACGATCACACCCTGCACGTGAAGTCATTCTGGATCGATAAGTATCCGGTGACCAACACGCAGTTCAAGAAATTTGTCGATGCCACTCATTATCATCCGCAAGATGATCTGAACTTCCTCCACGACTGGAAAGAGGGAACCTATCCATCGGGATGGGAGAACAAGCCCGTGACATGGGTCTCGCTCGAAGATGCCCGCGCTTACGCGGCCTGGGCAGGCAAACGTCTGCCTCACGAATGGGAGTGGCAGTATGCGGCGCAAGGCAGCGATGGACGCGCCTATCCATGGGGAAATGACTGGCAGGCCGATGCTGTGCCCGTTCCTGGCCAGGGGCGGGCCATGCGTGCTCCGGATGCAGTTGCTGCGCACCCCAAGGGTGCCAGCCCGTTTGGCGTCATGGATCTGGTCGGAAACGTCTGGCAGTGGACCGAAGAATTTCAGGACGAACACACTCGCGGCGGAATTCTGCGAGGCGGCAGCTATTACCAGCCGCAGGATTCCTTCTTTTACTTTCCCCAGGCCTACAAGCTCGGCGAACACGGCAAGCTCTTGCTGATGGCTCCCAGCATGGACCGTTCCGGAGGGGTCGGGTTCCGTTGCGTCCAGGATGCGCAGTAACTGACACGCCGGAAAGCAGCCTGTGGCTTCTTTTTGATTGGGAGGAAGGAACTTCGGTCATTTGAAGTGGATGGACAGGTGCTGAGGGGAAGTGAAACTCGTCAAGGAGATCATAAGCGTTGTCAGTTGATCTCGCCCAACTACGCCGCGAGATCGACGGCTACGCCTGGGTCTCATAGCGCAGCCCTTCCTGAGCAACTTTCAAGGGCAATGTGCGCCCGCCCGCTTCAGCCACTGCATGCGCGACGGCTTCCTTCGCGCCCTCCTCCACCATCATCAGGACGCAGCCCCCGCCTCCGGCGCCGCATACCTTGGCGGCGCGGCCGCCGTTTTTTCCCGCCACCGCAATCAGCTTGTCAATCAGCGGCGTCGTGATGCCGGGAGCGTTTGTCCGACGCAGTTTCCATTCCTCGCGCAGCAAGCGTGCGACGTCTTCCCAGTCATGGCGCAGCAAAGCCTGGTGCATCTCGCGAGCGATCGCAGCAATCTTCTCCAGATTGCGGAACACATGTTTGTCGCCGTCAACGTGCGACTTGAATACCTCCCAGTTGTTGATACCCGACTGTCGCGGCGCACCCGTGTAGGCCAGCACAAAACGCATTTCAATCTCTTCCGGCGCCACAGGAACTGCAGCACGGCGAATTCCGTCCGCATCGAGGTGAATCGCGCTCACGCCGCCGTAGAGCGCCGGGTAGTAATCCTGGCATCCGGTCGGCACCCGGATAATCTGGGCTTCTATGTTCTGGGCGATGACCCGCATTTTTTCCAGATCGAGTTCTCTGCCCGTGAACCGCGCCAAGGCTGCAGTGGTCGAGATCATCAGCGCTGACGATCCCGAGATGCCGGCGCCGGCGGGCGACTGTGAGTTCGTCTCGATGCGCAACCCCTCCTCCGGCGCAAAAAAGCGCACGAGATACGCCGCCAGCAGATGCCGATGCCTGCGCGCGGCGCTCAGTTCGTCGAGGCTCGCAAACGCCTCTTCCTGGCGGGTATCGAGCGAGCAAAGTTCGATGCGACGCCCCTTGAGCGGCGTGATGCGGCACGTCGTAAGGATTTCCAGGGCGAAATTCAGCGTCAGCGCCCCGGGATGGAACAGATACAGAGGCCAGAGATCGACTGTGCCGCCAGCCATATCGGCGCGACACGGCGCATGTGCGGTTACAGTGGGCCTGGATGTGGTTGAGGGCTTGCCGGGCATCCTCAAGTTTGTATCATGCTGCAAACCCGATCGACGTGACACAACGCACGGGCCTTGGGTCGGGGAATCACAGAAGTGAACCGGGGCCCGTCCCGGCACCGGGGCGCCGGCCCATTCGATAGTGATCGAAGACGGAGTACTTCCGTAACGGTCAGGTGTACCAGAAGCACCTAAGTTCCCGTCCATCTTGAAACTTAGAATGTTGGAGAGATGGCCAAGCGGCCCCCGCGCTTGGGCCGCAGGATTGTCTCTTTGACACTGAAACTGCCTATCCCTACGCGTGTTCCGCTGTTGTACGTCATCCTCGGCGTGCTGCTGGCGATCAGTGTTGTGCCAATGTATTTCTATTCGGCGCAGATTGAAGAGCTCAACCGGGAACGCCTCAAAACCAATGAGATGATTCTGCAGAACACGGTGACACGTTCCCTCGCCGATGACATTTCCCAGCACCAGGAAACGCTGCGTCTGATGCTGGCCAACCTGGCATCTTCGATTCAGGTTACGAGTGGAAACGACATCGGAGCGCAGAATATCGAAGCTCCGGAACTGCGCGCACTGCTTGAGAACTTCGTCTCTTCGTCCAATGACCTGGCTTATGCAACGGTATTAAACGCGGACGCCAAGGGAATCTCGGCCGGGCGTATCGAACCCGATGCATTCCTGCAGCGCGAACTGGAGCGCGCCTACGCGGCAGCGCGCGAGGGGCGGGGCTACAGCGGTCAGCCGCTGGTCGTGGGGAGCGGCAAGTCAGCCCGTACCGTCATGCTGGTGAGCACTCCCATCAAGTACGGCGATCGCTTCCTGGGGATGATCGGATCCGTTGAGGACCTGCAATTCCTGATCAAGCGCCTGCAGGAAGTGAGCCGCTCTGGCCTGATGCCCTATGTGGTGGACGCCCAAGGTCGCCTGGTGGCAGCCGGCTCGGCGGAATATGCCACCGGGCAGGATATGACGAGCTTCGACATCGTCCGCAGCTTTGTCGACGATGGCGCCAAGGCCCAGCTGGTAGCAACCCGCGAATTCGCCCTCCGCGAGGGCAAAACTACCACGGAGATGCTGGGCACCTACAGTCCCGTGTCCGCCCTCGATTGGGCCGTGGTCGTGCAAAAGCCGCGCGAGGAAGCCTACCGGAGTATTTACGAAATGCAGCGCACCGGACGCCTGCTGGCGTGGCTGGCTGTTTTTCTCAGCGTGGGCTTGAGCATTGTCTCCGCCCGCCGCATCACCAGCCCGCTGCGGACGCTGGCTGAATCGAGCCGCGCCATTGCTCGCGGTGACTTCACCCAGCGCGTTCATGTGAAGACTCGTACCGAAATTGGCGAACTCGCGGCGACATTCAACACGATGTCCGACGAACTCGAGCAGTTCGTCGAGGACCTGAAGCGCGCCGCCGATGAGAACAAGGCCCTCTTCATGGGCTCGATCCAGATGCTCGCCGGCGCGGTCGACGAAAAGGACCCCTACACTCGCGGCCACTCCGACCGGGTCACGAAGTACTCGCTCATGATCGCCACGGAAATGGGGCTCGATCCCGGCTTCCTAGAAATCCTCCGTATCTCTGCGCAGTTGCACGACGTGGGCAAAATCGGCATCGAAGATCGGATTCTGAAGAAGCCGGGCGCTCTGACTCCGGAAGAATTCGAGATCATGAAGACGCACACCACCAAGGGTGCGAACATCCTGCGTCCGGTGACGCAGTTGCGCGAAATGTTGCCGGGTATCGAGTTGCACCACGAGTCACTCAACGGACGTGGCTATCCGTATGGGCTGAAGGGTGACGAAATCCCCTTGCTGCCGCGCGTCATCGCCGTCGCCGACACATTCGATGCCTTGACTACGAACCGACCGTACCAGAAGGCCCATGATCCGTTCGAAGCAGTGCGGATCATCGAAAACCTTTCCGGGAAGCGCCTAGACCCGAACGCAGTGACCGCACTGCTGGCCGTGTTCCTGCGCGGCGATATCAAGCTCGAGCAAGCTGGCCAGGCTGTGCCGCTCGAACCTCCGGCGCCGCTCGTCATCAAGCCAATACATTCCGATCCGCTCACCATCGATACCACACGGTCGTAGTGGGCTGAGAGGTTCGAGCCGCGAGCTGGGAACGAGCCACCAGCAAAAGGTTCCGCGCTTCTTACCACAGGGACGGTCTTGCCGCGTGTTATCGGCACTGCGCAAACATCACTGAGACAAGCTTTGTTTTCTGCAGCAGTTCGCTCGTAGCCGCGGCTCGAAGCTCGTAGCCCTATATAATCAGCCTACGGACCCGCGATGATTCAGACCCTGTTCGGCAGCCTCGACGAGGAACAGAAGCCGAGTTTTCTCGAGCGCATGAAGGAAGCTGTCACGCGCACGCGTGAGAATCTGGCCGAGCGCATCGAGGACGTCGTCTCCATCGGCCAGGAGATTGACCGTTCCACGCTTGATGACCTGGAGGCCACACTCATCAGTGCTGACCTGGGTACGACCACCACGCATGAAGTCCTCCAGAAACTCCGGGACAAGGCAGACCGCAAACAAATCAAAGATGTCAACGAACTCAAACGCCTGTTGAAGGAAGAACTACTCGCGATCCTCACCGCCGCCGACTCGCGTCCACCGAGGAAAGTGGATCAACCGCCCGAAGTCATCCTGGTTGTCGGCGTGAATGGGACCGGCAAGACGACCACGATCGGGAAGCTTGCGCAGGTCTTTCGCTCACAGGGCAAGACGGTCCTGTTGTGCGCAGCCGACACATTCCGCGCAGCAGCTATCGAACAACTGGAAATCTGGGGACAGCGCACCGGCACGGAAGTCATCAAGACGAAAGCGGGTGGCGATCCAGCAGCAGTCTTGTTTGACGCGCTGCAGTCAGCAACTGCACGGAAGACCGACTACGTAGTCGTGGATACTGCTGGCCGGCTTCATACCAAGCAGAACCTGATGCTCGAACTCGAGAAGATGACACGCACGGCGCAGCGGATTGTGCCCGGCGCGCCCCATGAGACGCTTCTGGTCATGGACGCCACAACGGGACAGAATGGCTTGCAACAGGCACGGTTGTTTACACAATCGGCAGGAGTGACAGGGATCGTCCTGACCAAGCTGGACGGTACAGCCAAAGGCGGAGTGGTCGTGGCGATCTCACGCGAACTGGGACTTCCCGTGCGCTTCGTCGGAGTGGGTGAGAAGGCGGGCGATCTTCTGCCCTTCGATGCCAAGGAGTTTGTGGAATCACTGTTTGCGTGAACCAGGTCTCGGTTCCCAATAGTCGCGCGAGAAGCGAGCTAACTTCTGCAATCTGAACTCTGCCATCTGCAATGCCTTCCCTTCTCCCTCCGTGGTGGAAATTCGTCCAACGTGGTCAAATGGTTCTACTCTCATGAACTCCGACGAACAATTCGTGCGGCGGGCGCTGGAACTCGCGCGTGCTGGAATCGGCCTTGTCTCACCCAATCCGGCCGTAGGCGCAGTGATCGTCGATCCATCCGGGCAGGAGGTGGGTGCCGGAACACACACGTACGAGGGTGTGAAGCACGCCGAAGTGATCGCGTTGGAATACGCCGGTGGGCGCGCCCACGGCGGCACACTCTACCTCAATCTTGAGCCATGTTCTCATCAGGGGCGTACATCACCCTGTGTGGATACGGTCATCGCCGCCGGAATTCGACGCGTCGTTTGCTCGATGAAAGATCCGAATCCGCAGGTGAGCGGAACCGGGTTTGCAAAACTGCAGTCTGCCGGAATTCAGCTCGACGTTGGCCTGCTTGAATCCGAAGCCAGGAAGTTGAACGAAAGCTTCGCCAAGTACATCCGCCGGGGCATTCCCTTCGTGACGTTGAAAGCGGCGATGACCTTGGACGGAAAGATTGCCCCGCCACCTGCGGGATCACGGAATCCGAGTGCAGTGGCAGCCGGCGGTTTTACCGGCGGCTGGATCACGGGCGAGATCGCGCGCAAGCATGTCCATGAACTACGTCATCAGCACGACGCCATTATGGCTGGCGTTGGTACCGTGATTGCCGACGATCCCCTGCTCACCGACCGCAGCGGTCTACCCCGCCGCCGTCCGCTGTTGCGCGTAATTCTCGACTCCTTCCTCCGTTTGCCGCTGACGTCGCGCTTGGTGAAAACTGCACAGAACGACGTGCTTGTCCTCTACTCGCAGGCTGATGACGCAAAGAGGCAGGAACTGGAGAAACTGGGCTTGCAGCTCGAACAGATCTCCGCGCGTGACGACGCGAGGCCCGACCTGGCCGACGCTCTGCGCCACCTTGGGAAGCACGCGATCACCAGCGTGATCATTGAGGGCGGCGCGACGGTGAACTGGACCGCGCTCACATCCGGCGTTGTCGACAAGCTTTTCCTTTACTATGCGCCGAAGATCCTCGGCGAGGGGTCAGTTCCCTTCACCGCCAGTGCTGGCGCCCCAGGCGGCCACGGCATGCTCCTTGCAAAGCACCTTGCGCTGCACAAGTTCGGCGAGGACTTTGCCGTAGAAGGATACCTGCGCGACCCCTATGGCGAAACCCCCTGAGTCCGCTTTCCTTCTTCTCGCGTGGAAAGCTGATCGTGTCGAAACTCCGCTAGCCGAGGGCTGAACTCCGGCCTTCCAGAGCCTGCTCGCGCCGCACTTCGACGACTACGCTTCCGGTCACCGCACCAGGCCCGCCGTTGGTGTTATGTTCAAAGGTGTCTTCAATTGCGGAGGGATGCGCTTCATGTTCACTGGCATTGTCGAGGAGGTCGGCAGGATCTCGAAGATTCAGCAGCGCGGCGAGAACCGCCGCATCACGATTGAAGCCCAGCATACTCCGAAAGAACTGGGCACCGGCCAAAGTGTCGCAGTGAGCGGCGTCTGTCTCACCGCCCTCGACATCAAACCGAAATCGTTCTGCGCCGACCTGGCTCCCGAAACCTGGGAGCGCACTTCTTTCTCGCGGATTCATGAAGGCGCGCTGGTCAATCTGGAGCTGCCGATGAAAGCCGACGGGCGATTGGGCGGGCACATCGTGCAAGGGCACGTGGATGGTGTAGGCAAGCTTCTTTCCTTCGACCGGATCGCCGATTCAGAGAACTGGTGGCTCCATGTCGAGATTCCGTCAGAGGTTGAAAAATACACGGTCTACAAAGGCTCCATTTGCATTGAGGGCATCAGCCTGACCGTCGCGAAGCTGGCGAAGCAGCTCTGCACGATCGCGATCATCCCCCACACTGTCGAACTGACCAATCTCGGCTCATTGAAACCCGGCGACCCTGTCAATCTCGAGGCGGACGTGATCGCGAAGTATGTCGAAAAGATGATGAAGGTGGATTCGGGGCAGAGTTCGTTGACGGTCGAAGAATTAGTCCAGAAGGGGTTTTGAAGAAGGTGGTTGGTGATTTCACGCCAATGTCAGTCTTTTTTGTCAACCACAAGCCATTGGTTTTACGCTTCCAACTTCAACTCATCCAGTTCCAGAAACTCCTGCACAATCGGCTCGTCAGACTTTTCCATCTCCTTGTAGGAGCCGAAGAAGATCACGCGCGCTTCGTGCAGGAAAACAACTCGGTCAGCCAGTTTCTTTGCCAGGCGCATGTCGTGCGTGACGACGATCGAGGTCAGATGGAGCTGCAGTTTCAGGCGGGCGATGAGATCACCGAGCAGGTTCCCCATGAGCGGGTCCACCATCGTCGTAGGTTCGTCATAGAGAACACACTCCGGCTGCGCCGAAAGCGCGCGGGCGATCGCTACCGATCGCTTCATGCCGGTCGAGAGGTCCGATGGCAGCAGCTCTCGCATTTCTTTCACGCCGACCATATCGAGTAAGCCGTCGACAACTTGCAGAATCTGCTCTTCCGACAGTTCATTGCGCTCGCGCAATGGAAACGCCACATTCTCGCCGACGCTCAGGGAATCGAAAAGCGCGCCGTTCTGGAAGACCATCGTGACTTTCTTGCGAATGGGCTCCAGTTGTTCTTCAGCGTAGTCCGTGATGTCTTGACCGGCAACGATCACGCGCCCTGAATCAGGCTTGAGGAAGCCCATGATGTGATGCAGGGAGACGGACTTGCCCACACCGCTGCGGCCCAGGATGCAGACCGTCTCCGCCGGCAGAACGTCGAAACTGACGTGGTCCAGCACGGTGCGGTCGCCGAAAGCTTTACAGACGCTCTTGAATTCGATGTAAGGTGAGGCAGCCCCGTTTGCCATCTCCATCAGGATGGCACGAGAACCCGCCGCGGCTCAAGGCTGGAATGATTCCAATTGCGCCAGATTCAGGTCGGCGGGAGTATTGACATCGTCGACAATCCGTAACGGAACGTCGGCGAACAGCACACCGATCGCGCGCTCTGCCAGGGTCTTGCCTGCAAAGTTCCAGGAAGGCCTTTGGGGGCCCCATCCGCGAGCTTCTGCCACCCGTAAGGACGAAACCCATACGCGAGGGTTGGATCTTGTGCTTCATTCCACTTCTCTCAAAGCATGTCCGCCAGCAGGTATCAGGACAATCTCCGGAAAAACATAGGCCTTGTCCTTCAGTGCACGAAAGTAACCTATCCCGAAATCGCAACTCATCGGAAGATGGGGGTGTCCGACTCTTCCGGGCGAAATCTAAGTCATCATGCCGCAGAAGCTCATGGATGTCCTCATGTTGGGCCGTTGTTCGCACGAGTTTTCCTGGCCTCGGCGGGCAGCCAGTGGTGAGTATTACCAGGTCTGTCTGCTGTGTGCCGCGGCATACCAGTATGACTGGAAGACGATGCGGCGAGGGAGCCGCGTAGAGACACCGGTGCCGGAGACAGCTGCGGTTCGCCGACGCACCAGCCAGAAACAGCCGACCTGGGTTCCCCGAGCGCGGCGTCTCAAGCTCAACATCCCCATCCGCTTCCGGGTGAAGAACCTGAGCAGTTGGTTCGAGGGCGTGATCGTCAATATCAGCCAATCCGGTGTCATGTTCCACGGACCTCAGCCCTTGCCTGCGAACGCGCTGGTTGAGATGGTATTCGAGATGCCGGAAGAGATTTCCGGCCAAAAGAACAGTAGCGTTCTTTGCCAGGGCCGTCTGATTCGCGCGAAAGAAGCGCACGATACGAAAGATGCATTCGGTCTGGCGGCCTCCATCCTGGACTACAAGTTCATTCACCAGGACTAAAGTTGTGAACCCAATCCTCCGCCACTGCTTCGTCACCCCGAAGGGATAAATTTCCCTGTAATCAAGCCACCAAGGTGCATCTAAACTTAGAAGAATAACCGTCTTAGAGATCAGGAGCGTTTATGAAACCGAGCCGAGGTATATCTGTTGTCCTTCTCGTGGGAGTTCTGGCGATCACCGCCGCCTGCACGAAGGCGGTCGGTGACAGCGATCTGACCAGCCAAGTCCAGACCAAGTTCAAGGGGGACTCTGGTCTGCAGGATAAGCAGATCGATGTGCAGACGGCGAACGGTGTCGCCACCCTTTCCGGAAGCGTCGAGAACGACGCTCAGCGCACGGCGGCGGCGCGTTACGCCTCAGAAGTGCCCGGAATCAAGCAAGTCGTCAACAACCTTCAGGTGACGACCACTGCCCCGGCCGAGATGGCCCAGCCTGTGGAGCAACCCATGGAGACGGAAAAGCCGGCGGCAGCCAAGCCGCGGGCGAGCAAACCCGCGCACCGCTCCGCACCGAGTTCGAGCACGATGGCCTCGGCTGCCCCGGCGCCGGCGATGGCGGCTGCACAAAGCGATCAGCCAGTCCCGGCGCAGGCCGCAACACCTGCGCCTCCGCCACCGCCTCCCGCGCCGAAGAAAGTCAGCATTCCCGCTGGTACGACGCTAGCTATTCGGCTGGTGGATGAAATCGACTCTGAAACGGCTCAATCCGGACAGACCTTCCGCGCAACTCTGGATTCTCCGCTTTCGGTTGACGGAGATGTCGTCGTTCCGGCCGGATACGATGTGCAGGGACACATCATCGATGTGAAAAGTGCAGGTAAGTTTGCGGGCAAATCAGAACTGACGTTGCAGCTTGACCGGATCCAGGTTGGCAGCAAGCACTACAGCCTCCAGACCGATCAGTATCACCGCGAAGGGAGTTCGCGCGGCAAGAACACAGCGGCCAAAGTGGGGACGGGTGCTGCGATCGGAGCCATCATTGGCGGAATTGCCGGTGGCGGCAAAGGAGCGGCGATCGGCGCGGCGGCCGGCGGCGGTCTCGGGGGCGGTGTGCAGGCCGCAACCAAAGGCCAGCAAATCAAACTACCCACCGAAACCGTGCTGAATTTCACGCTGCAGTCACCATTGATTGTGACACCAACCACGGAGGGTCCGAATTCCGGACGGCAAAAGCTGGAAACTCCGCAGTAGTTCACCTTTTTGGGGACAAGGGGCGCCCGCGGGGCGCCCTTTCTTTTTGCGGTGGATCGCATCGTAAAGGGTTTGGAATGGCTCGCGGTCACACTTGTGTTTACTCTCACAGCAACCGGTGACCAAGCTCACCGTCCGATGTTTATTGGCTGAATAGACTGAGTGTCGTAGAATCGTCGCGGTTTAGAGAAGTGCGATCCCCCAAGGAGGAACACCATGCGCACTGGCTGGAATCATCGGACCATTCTTATCTTCGTCATCGCCTTGGCAGCGTTGGCCTGGGCGCAGGACCAGCCGCAGAAGGAAATCAAACACGTTCCCGTGAAACCGACCTCGGCCGCATCCGGCCAGGACATGTACAAAAACTACTGTGCAGTCTGTCACGGAATCGACGGCACCGGCAACGGCCCGGCTGCGTCAGCATTGAAAGTGCCTCCGTCCGACTTGACTACCTTGGCCCAGAGGAACGGCGGCAAGTATCCTGCGTTGAAGATCTCTTCCGTGATTCGCGGAGAAGAGGCGCTCCCGGCACACGGCAGCAAAGAAATGCCCATCTGGGGCAAGCTATTCTGGAGCATGAGCGGCGGGCACAGCTCCGAGGTACAGCAGCGAGTTGCGAACCTGAACAAGTACATCGAGTCGTTGCAGAAGAAGTAGCGCGGTCCCGCGCGAGGGGAGGCCATTGCATTTGCGTCTCCCCTCCGTTGCTTTCTGCTGGTTGCTCCATCCCTTCCCGGCTGCTAGAGTTCCTCTGGGGGAAACGGAGCCGACCCGCCTTCGCAGATCATCCCGAGCCGCCCTCAGATTCGCCGGGTTTTGCAGTCATGCCTGGAAGCACATCCATTCTACAGAGGTTGCGAGCACACAAGCATTCTCCTCTCATCCGCTATGGAGGAGCTGCGCTGGCTGCATGGATGGCGCTGAGTATCTGGACGTTGCCGGTGCTGCACCGCCATCCCTTCGCACTCTTTCTGGCAGCGGTCGTAGTCTCGGCGCGATTCTTGGGCTTGGGTCCGGCACTGTTGTGTTCCGGGCTATCCCTGCTGTGTCTGGATGTGATCGTACTGCCGCCACGCTACAGCCTTGCACTCGACGCCGGGGACGAATTGGAAAGGCTGGTTGTGTTCCTGATTCTGTCGGTCCTCGTCGGAACCCTCGCCCGCCAAAAGCGCCAGGCTGAGTCACGGGCGGAACACACCATGCGTGAAATGGCGACGATCGTCGAGTGTTCCGACGACGCCATTTTCAGCATGACACCCGAGGGAATCATCAGCAGCTGGAATCGTGGCGCAGAAATCTTGTACGGCTATCGCGCTGACGAAGTGATCGGCGCGCCGGTCGTGCTCCTCGTTCCGCCCGACAAGCGCGAGGAGGCCGAACGCAACCGGCAAGTGCTCGCGAAAGGCGGGTCAGTGTCGTCGTATCAGACCGAACGGATGCGGAAGGACGGCACGCGCGTTCCCATACTCCTGACGGTGTCCCCGCTCAGAAACGCCCAGGGCGAAATCTTAGGCGCATCAGCCATCGCCCGCGACATCTCCGCCCGACGCACCTCTGAAGAAGCTGTCCGGCGCAGCGAAAAACTCGCCACGGCGGGACGTCTGGCGGCGACGATGGCCCACGAGATCAACAACCCTCTCGAGGCCGTGCTGAATCTGTTGTATCTGGTGCGAAACGACCCCAGCCAGGCGGAACAGTATTTGTCAATGGCGGAACAGGAGGTGGGCAGAGTCGCGCGTTTGGCACAGCAGACGCTGGGACTGGTGCGTGACTCTTCCGTCCTCGGTCGGATGGACCCGGCAACCATCATGGACGAGATTCTGCAGCTTTATGCCAGCCGGCTGGACAGCAAGAGGATCCAAGTCGTCCGCCGTTACCGTGGCAGTTCGCAGATTAGCGGCTACTCCGGTGAGGTCCGCCAGTTGCTGGCGAACCTCCTTGTGAACGCCGTGGATGCAATGCCGGACGGGGGTTGCCTTCAGGTCCGCGTTGCCGAGTGGCGTCGCATGTCCGATGACCGCGAGGGAATCCGCCTGACGGTTGCCGATAACGGCAGTGGTATTCCACGCCAGAGTTTACGCCGGCTGTTTGAGCCCTTCTACACCACTAAGCAGGATAGCGGTACGGGGCTCGGCCTTTGGGTCTCACGCGGGATCGTGCAAAAGCACGGTGGCTCAATCCGGGTGCGCAGCCGCACGGACGGGCCACATCGGGGAACCGTCTTTTCCGTTTTCCTGCCCAATGCCACGGCAGCCATCCGTGTCGCCTGAGTGCCGCTCCTTTGCAGACAATCACTTCTGGATTGCTGCCGGCTAATTCTCGTGGCAACAGGAACGTATCTTTGCCCTGTCCTCCTTGAGCCCTGGAGTCGCGCTCGGCCGGAAGTACAGTGACCTTCGTACCTTAGAAGAGTGACGAAGAGCAGGGCTATAATCGAGGCAAATCCAAGAAAAACTGGATACTTAGCCAAACATGGATCCTCTCTTCGCAGCCGCAATTTTCGCTCTCGGGCTTGCCTTCGGCAGCTTCTTGAACGTGTGTATCTATCGCCTGCCTCGAGAGAAATCAGTTGTGTTTCCCCGTTCCGCGTGTCCGCACTGTGGCAAAGTAATCCCTCTGTACGACAACCTCCCCGTGCTGAGCTGGCTGGTTCTGCGTGGAAAATGCCGCCAGTGCAAGGAGCCGATTTCAGCCCGTTATCTTGTTGTGGAGTTGCTGGTCGGACTGCTCTTTCTCGGCTGCTATGCCCAGTTTGATCTGACTTTCGCGATGCTGAAGTGCATCGTGTTCGGCTACCTGCTGCTCGGCCTGATTTTCACCGATGCCGAAACCAAGCTGCTGCCAGACGCGCTCACTTTGCCTGGTCTAGCTCTAGGCATCCTGTTCAGCCTGCTCGTTCCCGTGGAAGATCTTGCTTCCAAGATCATGCCCGGCCTCGTGTCACTGCCGGTAAGCGGCGATGTGTCCTGGCGTCTCTGGTCGCTGGCTGACTCAGCGCTTGGAGCCGCGGTCGGCGCATCGTTTCTGTACGGAGCCGCTGCGATTTATTTGCGGGCGCGCGGTGTCGAAGGCATGGGTTTCGGTGACGTCAAGCTGATGGCGATGATCGGAGCGTTCCTCGGTACCAAGTTGACCGTCTTGACAATTCTCGCGGCGTCGCTGGCGGGTTCCCTCTTCGGGATCAGCACGGTGGTAGCGGTCTGGATCAAGCGCACACGGCGCAACGGGGCTCGTGGGAATTCGACCGTCGATGCGCGGCGACGCGCGTGGCAGTCAGCGCGCATGGCCCTGCGTTACTACGAGATGCCTTTTGGGGTTTTCCTTGGCGGTATGGCGATGTTGGCCTTCATTTTTGGGAATCGCCTGCTGCACTGGTACTGGGGGCTGCTGTGACAATGCTGTTTAACCCGACGATGTTGCGCTTCGGTGTGCTCCTGTTAGTGGCCATCGTCGCCTTCGTCTTGGGTGCATACGTAATCCGGCGCTTGCGCAAGGATCTCGCCGCCGAGGCCGACTTGTCGTCACCTCTGCCCCTGGCGCCCGATGGCCTGCCCGCGCACAGCTATCATGCCGTCATCCAGCAGCTAAAGCAGCAGAAGCACGAACTCGCAGCACAACAGCAGGCGGAGCGCAGAAAAGCCAGAGTGTCCGACACTCTAAGCGCGACAGTGCTGGCCAATCTTTCATGTGGGGTTTTGTTTCTTAATGCCAGCGGTCTGGTCCGCCAGGCCAATCCTGCGGCGCGCAAGCTCCTTGGATTTGCTTCGCCGGTTGGCATGCGCATTTCCGACCTGTTTCACGCCGCTACACTGCGGCCGAGTGGCAGCCGCGGCATGGCGACCGATCTCGAACAGGCATTGGGGCCGGCGCTCAAGGGCAAGACTGTCATGCAGGGGCTCGTGCTCGACTACCGCACGCCTGACGGCCACAGCCACGTGTTGGAACTCACCGTCTCTCCGGTTCTCGCCGAAGATGCGAGCCTCATGGGGACGACGTTTGTCCTCAACGATCAGACGGAACTCGCCCGCATCCGAGAGGACGAGCAGTTGCGCCGCGAGATCTCTGCCGAAATGGCACTGGGATTGAGAAGTTCCCTGACTACGATTGCGGGATATGCGCAACAACTGGCGCACAGCAAGGATTCGGACCTGGCCGGCCAGCTGGCCAGTGATATCGCACAAGAAGCGGCACAGCTCGACCGTACGATCGGTAGCTTCCTGGCCGGTGCCAGAGCTGCCGCGACAAGTTCCTAGATTCCAAGACAGCAGGTGCGCGAGCCAATCGCGAGTCTGCGGAAGGATGACGCACATGAAACGCATGGTTTGGATGGCAATCGGAGCGCTACTTTGGATGGGGGCGAACCTTGTGCTCGCGCAGTCGTTGGGCGATGTCGCCCGTTCGACGCGCAAGGGAAAAGCGCAGCAGAGCGCGCCGAATCACAAGTATGACAATGACAATCTGCCGAAGGACGATCATCTCAGCGTCGTAGGGCCTTCCGCCCCGGCCGCGAATCCTGCCGACAGCACCAATGCCCAGGCTCCAAGCCCGCAGCAAGCTCAGGCCGACCCTAAGACCACCGCCGAGGAGCGTCAGAAGGCAAACGACGAATGGAAAGACAAAATCGACGCGCAGCAGAAGAAAGTCGATGACCTGGCCCGCGAACTCGACCTGACGCAGCGGGAGTACAAGCTGCACTCCGCTGTGGTCGCATCCGACGCGGGGTACCGTCTGCGCAACGCCGCCATGTGGGACAAGGAGGAGGCAGATTTCCGGAAACAGATCGAAGAAAAGCAGAAAGCTCTCGATGCTGCCAAGCAGGAACTGAGCGACGTCAAAGAACAAGCGCGGAAAGCAGGCGCGCCCGCAGCCAAGGAGTAACCTCCGGCATACTGACGCGCTGCATTCATTCCGTGTTCGGAATTGCGACGGAATTCACATCGAGTTCCGTCGCTTTCATTTTGTCAGGATCTTTCCAGCCGTTCTCGAATCTGCCGCGCATGGTGCCGGCCGTGCACCCAATGAAACTTGCGCCACTGCCGTACATCCAAAGGCCCCAAAACCGGATGGTCCATGATCTTCCTTCGAGAACCGAACCGCGTTTCGCATTCGGTGAGTCCGGCATCCATTCGGCGAATCTCCTCGAAGATTGCGCTCTGTACCTCTTCCGTGGGCATGCCCTTGGGAACGGCTCGTTCCGGCGCCTTCCGTCCTGTGGGGAAATATCCCGCGTTAACGACAACAAACGCGCGGATTCGGTCCCTGAATTTAACGGGGCTGGCCAGCGATGTTCCTGTTTCCAGGCACCTTGCCAATCCCTTGTTGGTACCACGGTAGGTAAGGAACAAATGCTCAAGAATCTCGGCTGGAGTCCACTTCCCTACGGGTGCCTCCTTCATGTCGGAGGGAGTGGCTCCGGCTATTGCCTGTTCGAGTTCCCCTTGCAGGCGTTCGAGATAGGAATCCAATGCAGCTGTCCGTTAGAATATCGGTACGATTCGTCCAACAATCCTACAGGAAGTGGTCATGAAGAAACTGGTCATTACGGCCGTTGCGCTTGCCTTTTTGGCAAGCTGTTCGTCCGAAGCGCCGAAGCCTGCGGAGAAGCCGCAACCGAAGGCGCCAGAAAAGATCACCGGGTCGAGCGCCCTCTACAAGTGCTACATCGCGGCGCGCACGTGGGCTCAAGACGCGCAACCCTTTCGGGCCGAGTCACAGAACGACGACTCTAAGGGCCGGGAGGGCAAAGCCATCAACTGGTGGGTGGGATTCGCTTCCCCAAGCCGTAGTGGAGTGAAAGCTTACACGTGGTCCAATGGCGATATCACTCCGGGGGTCGAAGACAGCTACAGCCCAAGCAACTCCAGCACCCATGTCTTCAATGTCCAGTTTCTCAAAGTCGATTCCGATAAGGCGCTGGAGGTCGCGCAGCAGCACGGCGGCGACAAGCTATTGGAAAAGGAACCGGACACGCCCATCCTGTACCTCCTCGATTGGAACCAGCAGACGAACGAACTTACCTGGCACGTGATCTACGGCAGTGATCGCAACACAGCCAAGCTGCGGGTGGCGGTCAATGCGAGTACGGGTGAGTATATCCGGGTAGAGAAATAGACCCGCACAATGCCGTCTCAGCAGGGCTCGGACGTTGACTTTGCCACATCGCGCAGCAGATCGGCGATCGAGTCGAAATCAATATGTTCCGGCCGCGAATAGCGAATACATCCTTTGCCGATGGTGCATCCGGACAGCGATTTCCGGTGCCGGTTTAGGACATCGTATTGCAGTACGTAAAGTGAAATGTGCTGCTTCTGGCTCGCGAAGGCCACCACCACATCGGTGCCACTCTTGTAAGCCGGCATGCCATACGCCATGCACTCTTCACAGCCCTTGAGCGAGCGCCGGCAAAGCGCGCGCAGCTTTGCCAGAGCAACCCGTCGTTCTTGTGGCAACTCCGCCATGTAAGCGCTGACCTTAGGAGCCTTGCTCTGCACCGTCCGAAACCTCCTGGAAAGTGGATAGCGCAGTTGCGGGCGCGCTATGCCGTTGGGGGATTCTACCTCAGTCAGGGGATCCCCCCGCAGGATTCAGGCCTTGAGCGCCAGGCCGTCTGCAAGTACACTTCTCGCGCTATGAATACACTGCGTCTGTTCCTGATCACACTCGTATGCATTACGCTGACCGTCGGCTGCAGCCGGTCAAAGACGGTCTCGACGCCGGGCGGAAAAGTCACGGTAGAAGAGGGCGGCAAATCTGGAGAATCAGCGGTCACGATCACCGGCAACAACGGGGAAAAGCTCACCTTCAATTCTGCCGGTGCCAAGCTGCCTGACGACTACCCGAAGGACGTTCCTGTGGCGAGCGGCGCCAAGGTCGTGATGTCCGCCTCCGTCAACAACAGCAACCAAAACGGCTCGAACCTTGTCCTTGAGTCCAGCGACAACATGGACAACCTCGTGTCGTTCTACAAGAAGGGTCTGACCGACAACGGCTGGAAGATCAACGCCACCGTAACCCAGGACAAGATGACGATGCTCGCGGCCAGCAAAGACACGCGGGCGATCAGCGTTCACATCCAGCAGGAAGAGGGCAAGAGCACGATAACGCAGACAGTGGGGACGAAATAACGCCTTCGTTCCGTGACGAGGCCGGGCTATTTGCGATCGTTCTTCGCCAGGCGATCAAGTGAAGACAGTGCCTCTTTCGCGAACGGGCCGTCGGGCAGGATCTTCAGATACTGTTCGAAGTACTTGCGAGCCTCGGCTTTGTCGCCGAGCTTCTCCTGGCATTGGGCAAGGCGAAAACTCGCAACCGCGTCGTTGTTCTTGTAGTAGAGCGCCTCTTTGTAGCGCTCACGGGCAGCGCGATAATTTTTGCGCTTGAAGTAGAAGTCGCCGACTTCTACGTCCTTCATCGCCTTCATCGGGTTCCAGGGATGGAACTCCTGCACCTCGGATGGATCTGGTTCGTCAGCCACCATGTCGGCAACGGCGGCCTTGCTGTAGGGATGATTCTTGGCGTCGTCCTTCGGGGGGCTGATATCGACGCGCGTGTCGCGGCTGGAGCTCTCCTCGGCTTCGCGGCTGTGATCGGAAGCCTTGTCGGCCGGCGGCTGCTGCGTCCAGCACCAGGCTCCTAGGGCGAGAAACGAGAGAAGAAACCAACCTCTAAACATATCTGCTGATATCTTAGCTCACCTCTCTGGAACGGGCGCCTGCCTAATCTTCCGGCTCGACTGGATGCCGCAAGATTGTCTTCAACTTCTCCGGCGCTACGCGACGCGGATCTGACAAGTAGATCTCATGGTGAACGCCGCTGAGCTTGAACCCTTTGCTCTCGGCGAGCGTTCCCATCTTGCACATCGTTTCGCGCTCCTTCTCGTACGGGCCGACATGTAGCGCCTGTACGCACAATCCCTCATCGATTGTCTCCAACTGTACTCGATCCGCTCCCGTACCCTTCCCACGCTTCTCCAGCACAGCAACTGCCTGCCGGATTTCTTGCTCCTTCACGAAATCCGGAGTGCGAATCATCATCTGCCAGATCCATTGTTCCTTGTCGCCGGGAAGCTTTCCCTCTTTGAAGCAGGGCCAGCGTCCCTCGAGTTTGGAAACCACATAGTCCCGCTTGCCTCCGAACTTGCGGGTCATCTTGACGGTAAACGCGACCCCATACAGCGCCCCAATCGCCTCCGTGAACGCCGGGCCACCGGGCGCTCCCTTCCCGCTGATCGAAAGATAGGTTGCCGGGCTCATCGTCACCAGCGCCGGC
>Ga0335082_10002379_pt1 | contig 20223 bp, 37 predicted proteins | sample Lox_Sample_41_FD_206718 | JGI IMG/M metagenome (GOLD analysis project Ga0335082, IMG submission 206718) | Soil microbial communities from Loxahatchee National Wildlife Refuge, Florida, United States - Lox_Sample_4.1 | ecosystem: Environmental > Terrestrial > Soil > Wetlands | place: USA...
TGAGCCGATCTACCGCTATTCGGTCAAGGTCTCCATCACCTGGAACGGGCGCACCCTCACGAGGGAGTACCTCTTGCCGGAGGTCGCGAAGTGAGCGAGCCAGCGCTGTCCGACGAGCAGACCAAGATCCTCCGCGCGCTCTACGCGTGCGTGCCGTGCTGCGGGTGCTGCAACGGCGACGACGATTATCGCCAGCAGACCATCGGGGATGTGATCCTCGCGATGGGGCACCCGGTCGAGCTGCTCAAGGTGAGGATCCATCCGCTGCAGGTCACCTACGCCGTGCCCGATCTCGATCTCGAACCGGACGACATCGCCGATCTCTTCGGGCGGCATCTTGTCGAGGCGGAGGGCGACGTGCTCACCCTGGGAGAGTTGGTCGCGAAGTGAGCGGTGTCGTGATCGGCCCGGACTTCGAGCGGCTCGTCGCCGCCTATCTCCAGGCGTGCGCTTCGTCAGGCGAACCGGGCGCGACCGGCGCGCTCGCGCGGCACACGCGTAAGCTGCAGCGCGCGTCCATCTTCATGGCCGCACTCACCCAGGGCTGCCTCTACGGACTTGGCGAGGAGGACGCTGCCACCATGACCGTGCTCTTCGAGTTCTGGGAGGAGCGAGTCGCGTTGCACGCTGCGGAATACGAGACAGCGCGCGCATGGGTCGCGCGCCAGGAGGCCAGGCAATGATCCCCCACTTCTACGAGAGCATCCCCGGCTGGTTCAACTTCCAGGACCTCTACCGCGATGCCGTCGCGCGCGCCTCCGATGGCGACGTCTTCGTGGAGGTCGGATCCTGGCTTGGCCGGTCGACGGCCTTCATGGCGACCGAGATCGCCAACAGCGGCAAGCGGATCCTGTTCTACGCGGTCGACACCTGGAAGGGATCGCCCGCACCGCAGTACCAGGAGGTCGTCGCCCAGCACGGCGGCTCGGTCTACGAGGTGTTCCTGGAGAACATGTTCCGCGGTGGTCTCTTCATGGGGCAGCACTTCAACACGATCATGAGCACGTCGGTGGACGCGGCGAAGACGTTCGAGGATGGGACGCTCGCGTTCGTGTTCATCGACGGGGCGCACGACTTCAAGAGCGTCTCGAACGACGTGCAGGCGTGGGGCCCGAAGTTGCGCTGCGGCGGCAACATGGGCGGCCACGACGCCAACTGTCCCGGTCTCATGAACGCCGTCAAGCAGTGGATCCCCGGCCACGTCATTCGCTACCGCGGTACTAGTTGGGTAGCTCGCAGAGAGCACACGCCCCAGAATCCGTGGCTCAGGCGCGTGGGCGTCGTCGACTATTCGCTCGATGAATGGAGGGGGCTCGACTACGCGCACCGGATGTCCCTCGCTGGCGCCACAGAAGAGGAGATCGCGACCGTGATCCGGAACCGAGACCTTCCGCCCACCCCGCCCGACCGCTACATCGCGAAGTGGGGCGGGCCGCCCGGCCACGAGACCTTCGAGATCCCCTACAACATCAGCACCACGGACTGGTAGCCTCCGCTGCCGAAGGAAGGATGAGACATGGGCACCGACATTCACCTATACGTCGAGAAGATGAGCGCCTCCGGGCAGTGGGAGACCGTCGCTCCGCCCGAGCGCGATCTCGCGCGATGGCCGCGCATCCCGCGAGCCGGCGACAACTGGATCTCGCCCTGGTACGGCCCGAAGGAGTGCATGTACGAGAGCCGGTGCTACGACTGCGCCCCGGACGCTCCCGACGAAGACGGCAAGGGCCCTGGCTGCGAGCACTGCATGGGCACAGGTCGCAGCATGCACTGGTACCACAACCGCAACTACGACGCATTCGCCATTCTCGCCAACGTCCGAAACGGGTTCGGGTTCGCGGGCTGTGACACTGGCGATGGCTTCCGGCCGATCGTCGAGCCGCGCGGCATGCCGGACGACGCGACCCCGTTCGTTCGCGAGCACCACACGTGGGACCACACGCCATCGTGGCTGCTCGCGTCGGAGATCAACGCGTACGACTGGTCGCAGACCGTGATTAAGCGAGGCGTGATCCCGCTGCGCCAAGAGGACGATCAGCAGTTCGATCGCCCGGATCGCCGCGACGACTTCATCTCGTGGATGGAGCGTGGCGGTGGATGCCCGAAGTCCTACTGCGGAGGCGTGAGCGGTCGCGCCTGCATCACGATCGGCGCCGCGAAGGCGCGAGAGATCGCGCTGCACCCGGAGAAGATCGCCGAGCTCAGGAACCGCGACACGCTCGACTACGCCGATCGCCGCGCGTGGGGCAGCGCATCGATCCCCGCCAACCCGAAGATCTACGTCCAGGTCTCGTGGCAGGAGACGTACGCCGAGGCCGCCGACGACTTCCTCGCGTTCATGGAGACCTTCGTGGCGCCGCTGGGCGATCCGGCAACGATCCGTCTCGTCTTCGGCTTCGATTCGTAGCGAGTAAATCAGCGTTTACTCGCGTGGACGTGACTGGGCGAGGCTTCGTCGGGCGCGTCACAGGCATCTGCTACCAACGGCAGCAAGGAAGGATGAGCATGAGGCCGGAGATCCTGCGCGTCGGCGACCTCAAGGTCGGCGAGATCGTGATCTACACCGAGGGCGACACGTGGCACCACCGCGACGTCTGGGCGAAGATCGCGCGCGTCACCCCGAAGGGCACGCTCACGGCCACGAGTCGCTACGCCGAGCGCGAGGTCGAGAAGGAGATCCGTCCGTCTCGCGACGGCGTCTACCGCGAGCTGCGGAGACCGACCGAGGCAGAGATCGCGTACCGGAAGTGGCGCCGCGAGAAGCCGAAGACGAAGTTCGTCACGCTGCGGACCGCTGTCGGTCGAGAGGCGATCACGGGGATCGATGTCGCCGACTTCGCCCTCAACGAGCAAGACGACGACGCGTGGCGCGCGACGCGCGAGGACATGGTCACCGCCGCGAGCGAACTCGTCGCGATGGCCAACTGGCTTGGCACGAAGCCGTGATCGATGCCCGCGCTCTACAACGAGATCGAACCGTTCGCATGCGAGTGGCTGGAGAACCTTGAGCGCGCCGGTCACATCGCGCCGGGCCGCGTCGAGCGGCGCAGCATCCGGGACCTACTGGCAGCCGACGTTGCCGGGGCTGGACAGCGCCACTTCTTCGCCGGGATCGGAGCCTGGAGTCACGCCCTCCGGCTCGCAGGCTGGCCCGACGATCTCGACGTCTGGACCGGATCCTGTCCGTGCCAACCGTTCAGCTCGGCCGGACGACGCGCCGGAACCGACGACGATCGTCACCTCTGGCCCGAGTGGTTCCGGCTCATCCGCGAGTGCCGCCCTGCAGTCGTTCTTGGGGAGCAGGTTGCGAGTCGCGACGCGCTCCCTTGGCTCGACCTTGTTCGTTCTGACCTGGAAGGAGCGGGTTACGCCTTCGGGGCTGCGGATCTGTGCGCTGCGGGCGTCGGTGCGCCGCACATCCGGCAGCGGTTCTACTTCGTGGCCATCGCCGACGGCCTCGAGGGGCGACTACAGCTATCGCGAGGGCCGGCACGACGAGAGGACGCTCAAGCTGGCCGGGGCAGCAAAGCTGGCGATTGCGCCTGCTGGGATCCGAACTGCTTCCACCGGAAGTACGGACACCCTCTCTCCAGGGGAGAGCGATGCGCCGATGGCACCGTGGCCGACGACGCGGAGCGCAGACGGGGCCAAGGGTGCTCTTCTGAACGAGTCGAGGCAGGGAGCGACGGGGCACGATCTGCCCACGGTGGCTTCATGGGCGGCGCCAGCGGCGCGGGATTGGCGGGACGGGCGGGCGAGCCAGGAGACGATGGAGCGCAACAGCCGCCCTCTGAACGAGCAGGTGGTGCAGTTGGTGGATTCTGGGCAGACGCCGACTGGATCCCATGCCGAGACGGATTCCTCAGGCCAGTTGAACCCGGCACATTCCCGCTGGCTCATGGGGCTCCCTCGCGCGTGGGACGACTGCGCGCCTACGGCAACGCGATCGTCCCGGAAGTCGCGGCGGTCTTCATCCGCACCGTGATCGAGTGGCTGTCGACTCCGGTCATGCCCCTCTGATAGGCTCCCCTCCCATGGGTCAAGCCATCGCCGAGCTCTTCTCGAGCAAGAAGTTCCTGATGATGCTGATCGGCGTCATCGTGTGGTTCGCGGGGAGGTACGGCATCAACCTCGACCCCAACACCCTCTACCCGCCGCTCGCGCTGATCGCGGCCGCGATCTTCGGCCAGGCGATCGCCGACCACGGCAAGAGCGCCGCGCTCGTCAACGCCGCCGCTGCGGCGCAGGCGCCCCCTGCTCAGGCTCCCAACCCTGCACCTGCCCCCGCGGCTCCGCCGCCGGTGAAGGCGGCCGCCTGATGCGCACCTCGCTCCTTCGCTTCCTCGCGCTGGTGGTCGCGCTCTGTGCCGCGACAGCCTGCGGCGGCTACCAGTCAGAGCTCAAGGTCTCGCTGGCCACCGTCGACGGAGCTGCGGCGGCGTTCGAGAAGTTCGACAAGCCGCACCAGGAGCAGATCCTGGCCAAGGCGACCTCGGCCGACGAGCTCAAGACCAATCTCGACGCCTACCGCAAGAAGCAGCAGGCCGTGCTCGACGGGCTCATCCTCGCCTACCGCGCGATCGCGACCGCGGAGACCAGCCCCTCCGACATCACGGTCTCCACGGCCAGCGCCGACGTCGCCGCGCTGCTCGCGCTGCTGAAGGATCTCGGCGTGACCATCCCAGGCTCGGCGCCGACGCCGACCCCGACCGCTTCCACGGGAGGCAAGTGACCATGGCGCTCCGCGACTGGCTGCAGGGCAAGACCGCTCAGGAGGTCGCGACCATCGCCGGGTACCTCCTGGACGGGGTCGAGGTCGCCGCCTCCATCACCGGCAACGCCACCGTCGAGGACGCCGCCGCGGCGCTCTCGGGCGTCGACACGGTGCTCACCTCCCTCATCAGCGGCGTGAACGGCACCATCTCCGCCGACGACGTGCTCGCGAAGATCCAGCCTCTCCAGCAGGCGATCGCCGACGACAACGCGGCCGTCGACGCTGAGGCGGCGGGGAAGTTCCCGAGCAAGTGATGGAACACGTCCACGTCGCCAGCGATCCGCGCATCTTCGTGTTCGGGTCGAACCTCATGGGCATCCACGGCGCCGGCGCGGCCCGCTATGCCGCGATGCAGCTCGGCGCCGAGTCATGCTTCGGCGAGGGGCCCATGGGCAAGCGGCACCCGCTGTCACCGCCACGCTGCTACGCGTTGCCCACCTGCTCGGCGCCCGGTCGTCCGCTCGAGCTCTCGGAGGTCGCCCGCTACGTCCAGCGCTTCCTCGAGTACGCGGCGGCGCTGCTCGACATCATGCCGGACGAGCGCTTCTTCGTGTCGGCGGTCGGATGCGGCATTGCTGGCTTCACCGAAGCGCAGATCGCGCCGCTCTTCGCCAACGCCCCCTCCAACTGCGATCTGCCGCCGGGCTGGCGGACCCATGGCGCGCAGCAGGTCGCGTAGCCGCGCGCGATCTACGCGCATCCCCCGTTGCTGCTACAAGGAGTCTGGGAGACAGTGCGTCCGCAATGGAACCGGGGAGCCACCTCTCTGTCGCGCGCACCGTCTGGTCCTCCAGGACCTCTACCAGCGCGAGGCCTCCGCTCCCACGAGCACCTTCGGGCGCGTTGTTAGCGACCTGCTCGGCGGGCGCCGCATCGACCCGAACGCTTGGTTCGGGGTCGTCTCCGAGATCTTGGGGGCAGCCGGAATGGGTCCTCTCGGTGTCGATGGCGTGCCTCCTGGCGCTGGCGCTCGTCGCCCCTACGGTTGGGGTCCGGGCGCTCCCCCGATCGGCTACGGCCGGCCGCGACCTCGCGTCCACGCGCCTCCGGTCGACCCCGCCGAGCTCGAGCTCCAGCGCGCGCTTCTCCTCGCCAGGCAGGAGTTGGGGTTCGAGCCGCGCGCTCCCCTCACCGTCGTCGACGTCGAGCGGCGGCGCAAAGATCTGGCCCGGAAGCACCACCCCGACCTGGGCGGCGACGTCGCCCGGATGTCCCGCATCAACCAGGCCGCGGATCTGCTCGTGGCCAAGGGGCAACTCGGGTAACATCGGACCCGGACGCATGGCGGACTATCAGGCCGAGCTCGCCTCGCAGATGACCGACGCGGTCATCGCCAGCCGCGTCGCGCGCGCCAAGTCCATCTACGCCTCCCAGGTCGGTCGCTGGATCGACAAGTACCGCGGCGGCTTCCCCGCCGGCTACGCCGCCGCCGCCGTGCAGTGGGAGTCGGACGGCATCGGCACCACGGTGGGCGATCCGACCCTGGGCGAATACGGCTACCTGCAGGTCACGGCGGAGTTCCCGACGACGATCGGTCTGCCCTCGGACGCGAGGTACGACCCGGAGACGAACATCTTCCTGGGGCTCATGGAGTACCAGTTGGAGTCGATCCGGCAGTACACGTACCAGCCGCTCATCATCCTGGGCACCGAGGACGCGTGGAAGATCGCTCGGCTCGCCTTCGCGATCGGCCCGACCGGCACCGCCAACCTCATCGCCAACGCGCAGCCCACCGTGCAGGGGCACGTGTTCGACGCGGTCCTGGACTACGTCGACAACCAGGGCCTCTACGACCAGATCTGGTACCGCGTGCACACCACGCAGTTGGTCTGGGACATCGGCGCGCAGGTCCTCCCCTTCAACTCCTACGGGCAGCCGCAGATGGTGCCCAACCCGCCCGCCGGCGCGTACACGATCCCGGCGTCGCTGGTGCCGTTCTTCGCGAAGCCCATCCCTCCGCTCGTCATCGGTCTGGCCTTGGCGGTGGGCGCCTTGGCCTGGTGGAGTTACGCATGACCAACATCCGCGGGCGGCGCCCTCTCCCGAACCCCAACTCGCAGACGCTCTCGCGCGCGGTGCCGACATTCCCAGCACCGAGCTCGGCGGGGCCAGGCGACGTCTTCAACCTCACCGAGCCGAAGACGTTCATCACGCGGCCCGGCGCGATCGTACAGCTCATCTCCGCGCAGCAGCCGTGGGCGAAGGTGACGCTCACGCTCGAGACGGCGGGCCCGGTCGAGGTGTCGAGCTCGTCGAACTGGACGTTCCTGAACGGCCAGGGTCAGAGCCTCATCACCAACGTGCCGATGGACTTCACGATCGCGAAGGGCAACAACCTCTACCTACAGGCCGGCTCGGCGGAGCGCGTTCGCTTCACGCTGTCGCCCTTCCCGTGGCTCGAGATCATCACGCAGGTGCTGCGCGGCGGGTTCTCGTCGCTCGCCACGGCCGTGTCCGCGCTCGCCAGCGCGGTGCGAGGGAAGTGACCCATGACGTATCCGCAGCCACGCACCAGCGATCAGATCGCCGCCGGCGCGCCGCAGTGGCGGCTCTACACCAAGGTCGCCGGGCAGGGCGAGATCTACGAGATCGACAACTCGTGCACGGCGATGGCGCTCGGGCCGGAGTCCGACTTCGGGCAGATCCAGATCTCGTACCTGGATCCGAGCGTGCCCACGAGCAACCTTGGCGCCGTGCGTCTCACGCCGCAGTACCCGTACGGCGGACGGATCGCGCCGCGCCTCGACACGAGTTACCCGCTGTCGCCGCCGCGCAAGGGGATCGTGCTCGCTTCGCTCTTCGACAACTTCAACACCGGCTACCTGCCCAGCGGCTTCAACGTCTCGAAGATGCAACTCTTCGTGGTGACGCCGATCCTGGACATCATCGGGTGGCAGCAACCACCGCCGACCCTGCCGCAGAAGCGCGCGGACAAGACGTTCGAGTACCAGTTCCACGCGTGCACGGTCGCCGCCAACGGTGGAATTTGGTATGTTTTGCCAGCGTTTCTGAGACGTTACGCGATGTTTCACCTGTTCAACAACAGCGGCGCGACCATCAAGAACTACGAGATTCGTGGCGTCAACTTCTCGACCGTCTCCAACCCGAACCCCGTCGGACCTGGCCCGCGCGACGACGCCGAGAGCGTCATCCTCGCCGCGGGCGACATTGCCGATGGCACGGTGAGCGTCGTGGAGGCGCCTGCGTCGACGAAAGGGATGTTCGACGCGTACGCGATCTTCCTGTCGAGCGTCGCTGGCGGCAACATCTCCAACGCCCCGCTCCGCGTGTACTTGACCGACGACGCCTGAGGTGACCCATGGCCTTCGCGAACCTGACTGCTGCGACCTACGGCTGCGCCGCGACCATGTACGCGCGCTGGCTCGCGGGGACCCTCAAGGCGGACCTGACGGCATTCTCGGCGTCCGTGTCGCCGCTCTTCTCCGACGACAACCCGAACGATCGCACGGTCGGCAACTGGCTCGTGATCGTGCAGGCGATCACGTCGCAGATGACGGCGGGGATCACCGCGGATCAGTCTGTGATCGACTCCGCGGTCCAGACCCTCTACCGTTTTTTCAACCAGACGGATTCTCGACGAGCGACTGGGCAGATCTCGCTCGCGCAAGCGAACGCCGTGCTCGCCGCCGCCAACGCGAACCTGTCCTGAGCCGCTCCACCCTCCAAGGATGATGACCATGAAGCTCTTCGCGATCATCTCGTCGCTCGCGGTCGCCCTGCTCGGCTGCGGCGACAACCTCGCCGCACCAGCACCCGACGGCGCCGTGTGCGTCCACTGCGGCGATCCGCATGCGCAGCCGGACTGCCAGCCCGGCTGGGAGCGTTCGGCGCCCGACCAGCCCTGCCACGTGATCCCGCACTTCCCGCGCACCGACGCAGGCGCGATCACCGACGCGCAGTAGGCGTCCGCGACGACCAGAGGTTCCTGATCGCCGTCACGAAGTGCGGGTTCGAGAGGGCCTGCGGGTCGCGTCGAGCGCGAATGACCTTGATCGCCGCATCGGGCGTCGCCTTCGGGCGCAGCATCAAGATGGTCATGGCACAAATCAGCCCCGACCGATTGAGTCCCGCGTGACATGTGATCAGCGCGCGGCCGCCGCGGCGGATCTCGGTCGCGACCTCGCGAGCTGCGGCGAGAGCCCGCACGATGTCGTTCTGGCTGGGCTCGGCGTCCTCCATCGGAGCGCGCACCACTCGCCCCCTCCAGGCCACCGACTCCGGCTGGTACGAATCGGCCGCGAGCACGATGATCGAGAAGGCAGGCAGCGCTTGCTCGACCGGCGGCATCGAGCCCTGCCAGAGGCGCTTGAGCACGCACGAAGCGTCGATCGTGAGCTCGTCACCGCCCTCCATCGCCGTCTTGCGTCGGTAGGACGACAGGAGTCCGCCGCGCTTCCCCGAGCTCATCTGCGCGTGGACGGGACAGAATGGGTGCCCCGACGCGCCGCAGACGATGCAGTTCACGGCGCCCGCACAGACCAATGCGTGCCGTTCGCGATCTGTCCGACGATGTGATGAGGAAGCCCTACGACCACCGCGATCATGCGGCAGGAGAAGCCGAGCGCCCTTCCCGCCGTCACGGCATCGATCGCTTCTGCCGTTGGTCGAATCGTCTTCCTGGTGTTCTGCATCTGCTGCTTCTGGGTAGCCCAGCGGCAGTTGCCCGGCTCGTAGTCACCGTCGACGTTGATACGGTCGATGCTCATCCCGGGAGGGCGGCGCCCCATGTCTTCGCGGAAGAACGCGAACGATCGCCATCGCTCGCACACCTTGATCCCGCGACCGCCGTAGTTGTGCCAGTCTGGATGGGTGGGGCTGGCGCACCGACGCAACATACCGACCCAAATTTTGTATTCACCGGATGACGCGCCGCCGTGCCTGGTCGAACGCTCTCGCCTGTAGCAGCCGCATGATGTCGTGCGGCCCTTCCTGAGATTCATTCCGATGACGGTGAGCGTCTTTCCGCAATCACAGATGCAGCGCCATTCTGCATCGGGACGCCCCGGAATGGCGTCGCCACGTTCGATCACGACAAGCCGGCCATACCTGTTCCCGATCTCGTCCACGAGATGTGCCGCGCTAGCGCGGTCGCGCTGAAGACAGCCGCAGGAAGAGGTTCCGTTGCGAAGGCCGGCTCCGGCCACTGTCGTCTCGCGACCGCAATCACACTTGCACAGCCAAACAACCTGCCCCCAACGCCTCTCCGCCGTTTTCTCGACGACGACGAGACGGCCGTATCGTTTTCCGAGTTCGTCAACGCTCGTGGACATCAGATCACCGCCGCCGACGCACGAGCACCGTCGCTGTTGACGACTTCCCGAAGCCGTTGTGGGCCGCGAGGCGAGAGAGCACCGGGTAGCGCTTGTCCTCCGGCTTCACCACCTCGTCGCCCTCGAGCTTCGCCACCGGCCTCACGAACATCGTCGTCATCGGCTGGGGCCCCTCGCCCTGCGCCGTCTCCGTCTGCTTCATGGGGCGATGCTAGATCACCGCGTGACGCAAGACCAGCGGCGTCGGTTCCGCGCGGTCGAGATCGCACGGCGTGATGTCGCGGTAGGACGGATCGGCACGCTCGTTGAGCTCGGCCGCCGTCATGGCCAGGAGGCGCTTGCCGCGGTCCTCGATCCTGCCCTCGGTGAGCGCGCGGCCGCCACTGCGGTTGTAGCCGTGGAACCCGTAGTGAGCTGCCCGCGGCACCACCGGGTAGAGCATCCCGGGAAGGCCGTTGCGGCATCGCTCCTCGAGCACGCGATTGATGAGGCCATCCTGTTCTGCTTGGGAACGGGCGATTGCCGTGTTAGGGAACCTCGCCGCGAGCGTCTCGACCATGTTCGCGAAATATTGCGGCGTCGCCAACGGCAAGACCTCGTTGCGGAGGATCGTCGCCCTGAATGACACCGAGAGGCTCTGGTAGGACGTTCGCATCACGACGCCCTCGCGATCGTCGCTCGCGATCCGCGGGGCGTTCTGATCGGCCGCAGCCGAGACCGCGAAGCAGGTCGGCGATAGCGCATGCGCTGCCTCATGGAACTTCAGCGCTCCGATCCCGCAAAAAATGTCCTCCTCGACCAGGTGCACCAGCCCTTCGGTGCGCTGCGCCGCCCAGCGGTACGCGGAGAGGGTGTTGAAGGAGTTGCCGCTGTACTGGTGATCGGCGTGCTCGATCGTGACGCTCAGGCCGGAGAGGTTGCGGAAGTCGTAGGCTACGTTCTGGACGTCGGCCGTGTGCTTCCGGTCGATCGCGATCAGGTAGCGGTAGTCCTTCGCGCCGTCCGCGATCGAGAGGCGATGGAGGCAGGCCCACAGGAAGTCGGCCCGCGAGTGCGCCGTGACCACCACGATGCCTTTCACGGGATCCTCGTGATCAGCACGCCCGTCGAGTAGCCCTTCCCCTGGCGGCCCACGATCGTGTAGTCCCACTTCTCCTTCTCGAGCCACGGCACGATCAGGTGGCCCTTCTTGGCGTCGGCGTCGGGGCGCATGTCCACGTCGTCGACCATCACGATCGCCCCGGCCGGCATCCGCGGCACCACCAGCTTGAACTCCTCCAAGATCAGCGCGGGGTCGTTGTCGCTGTCGAGGTAGGCCACGTGCACGTCGAGGCCGCGGTCGCTTGGGTCGGCTTTCGCCTCATCGAGGTACCGGCGCAGCACGTCGAGGCTGTGGCCCTTGATGAGCATCACCGCCCCGTCGAGCTTCCGGTCGGCCAGCACCTTGGCCGCCTCGGCCGTCTCCAGGTCGATGCTATCCAGGAAGCCGCCGTGCTCGGCGATCCAGCTCGCGAAGCACAGCGTGCTCCAGCCATCGTCGTCGGCGTAGATCGGATCGGCGCTGCGGATCGTGCCGGTCTCGATGATCGTGAGCTCGCCGAACTGCTTCTGGGCGATCGCGAGCTGGCTGCGGAGGATGTCGTGGAGGTGCATGCGAGCGACTCTACAGCACCTAGCAGACATCCCGGACCGTGAAGCCCACCACGTGCACCCAGGTCTTGTGCAGCGCCTGCGCCGCCGGCGGGTAGTTCTCGACGATCACGCGCCACGATTGCCGCACCGGCACGATCACGTGCGGGCGCGGCTTCACGATGCGCATCGCCGCGTCCGCCGCAGCGACCCAGCGGTTCTTGTCGATCGGCGAGAGATCGCCCCATGTCTTGTACGTCGGGTTGACGGCGACCGGATGGCCGGGCGGCGTGTGGCGCTCGTACTCGAGGTACATCGCTTGCGCGAGGTTGCCGACACTCTCCACGCGATCGGCGTTCGTCTGCTCGATCTCCGACGTCTCGTCGCGCAGCGCGAGCTCGGCGAGCGAGAGTTGGCGCATGGGGCGCTCGCCGACCACGAGCGTCGCGACAGCGTTGTGGAAGGCTCGGTCGCGCTCGGGGCCGGGCGGCATCGTCGTGCGCACGTACCAGCCCGTCACCAGCATCGTCTTGTCGCTGTTCACGGAGCCGTTGAGGTTCGAGACGTGCGACGGGCGGCCGCCCATCCGCATGAAGAGCATCCGCTCCCGCTCCACCTCGATCAGGTCCCAGACGTTGAAGGGCTCGCGCTCGCGGACACCGTGGAGGCGGGGCATCGCGACCAGTCTACCACCGGCCTCTGCTACTCGGTGTAGCCCGGAGATCGGCGCAGCCCGTGGGAGGCGTTTTCCGGGATCGCCGACACCTCACCTCGGTGGTCGACGAGCGCCGGCATCGCCGCCACCATCGTCACCGGGTGCTCGTTGCAGAGGGCGGCCACGCAGTTGTCGAAGGGCAGGAGATCCTCGATCCCCTGCTGGTGGCGCAGCAGCGCCCGCTGCAGATGGTGCGTGAACGCGCAGCGCATGTAGCCCTTCACGTAGAGCCCCAAGCTGCCGTGGAAGGTCACCGGCGTCTTGTACTCGCGCCAGTAGTAGCCCTGCGAGTGCTGCACGTGCTTCAGGTGGCCGTCGTCCGGCCAGTAGAGCGACACCAGATCGGCCTGGCTCTCGTCTATGATGCCCTGCAGGAGGTACCGCCATGAAGGCTTGAGCTTGATGTCGTCTTCGAACAGCACCAGGTCGCCCCACCCCGACAACAGTGCCGAGAGGAAGTTCAGGCAGGCCCGCTGGTAGCGCTTCATGCCGCTCGCGACCTGCCACAGGGTGGGCGGCATCTTCCGGTGCTTCGCCCCCAGCCGTCGCTCGTAGTCGAGCGTGTGCGATGGGTCGTCCGAGAAGAGCTCGATCGACTCGCCGATCGCGAGGCCCGGCTGGATCTGGGCGATCGTCTCGTAGACGTAGACCGGCTCGCGGGGCGTCGTGATGATCGCGATTTGCACGCGCTACTCGACGACGCGATAGTCCCGCCCGAAGTCGTCCCACGAGACGAAGCCGACCTCGTTCTCGCCCCACTTCAGGAAGCGACCACCCGGGCCGATCACCGTGAACATCTCCTGCCCCTCGTGGGTGACGTTCATGATGGCGAGTGGGCCGCGCTCGTTCGAGGGCACGAACCGGATCGCGCCCGGCTTGTCCATCGACCACTTCAGCCGATCGGCGACCCACGGCGGCGGATCGTGGATCGTCTCATCGGCAAAGGCCCACGCCATCATCACGCGGTGCTCGCGCTCGAGTCGGAGGCCGAAGGCGCGGAGGCGTTGCAGGCAGTCGTCGTTCAGGGTGACGCGCTGGATCATGCCGCGATCCTACACCATCGACACCAGCGCCAGCGCCTTCTCCCGAAACGCCGCCTGTCGCGCTTCCCAGTGCCTCCGGGCCCGCTTGCCCATCTCGTCGAGCTCGGCGTCGTCCTTCCGCATGAGCATCAAGATCGCCTGCGCCATCACGTCGGGATCGGTCCGGTGCCGCACCACCAGGCCCCGCTCCACCGGTGCCGAGGGCAAGAGGATCCCGAAGTCCGGCCGGATGTGCTCGTTCATGGGGGAGGCGTCCACCGTCACCACCACGGCCTCGCATGAGATCGCCTCCGCGATGTAGTGCCCCCAGCCCTCCGTCTCGCTCGGGCACACGTGGAAGCGGCACCGCGTCATGAGCGTTGCGAGCTCGGCCTCGGACTTGTACCCGATGTCGACGGTGACGTTGGGGTGGTTCTGGTGAGGGCCGCACCCGTCGAATTCCTGCGCACTCGTCACGATCAGCTTGGGCAGCTTGTCGCCGTGCCGCCTCCACGTCTCGAGCACGATGTCCGTCGCCTTCTGGGAGGCCTTGCCGCGGACGTGCAGACAGATCCGCTCCTTGACCTTACCCGGCCCCTCCCCCAGATCAGTCCTCATGTCCCGCGACAGGAACCCCGTGAAGTACACCGGCCACGCGCCCCGGCCGTGGTGCTCGTAGATCCGGTAGGCCTCCTGCGACTTCGCCCAGAGCTGCGTCATCTGCCCCAGGCTCGACACATGGTGCTTGTCGTACCACTCGAGGTTGAAGAGGCCGATGTGCACCGGCGCCGTCCGTAGGTGTCGCTGGTCGAAGAGCTCCAGGTAGACGTTGATGTCGGCGTCGCCCGATCCGTCCCGCCACTCCACGAACCGCACCTCGTGCCCCTCGCCCGCGAAGAGCTCGCGCAAGAGCCGCACGTCCTGCGTCAAGCCGACGCCGTTGTCGTGGGAGATGAGGTTGATGAGGAGCGGCCGCTTGCCCGTCCGCTTGATGATCCGCATCTCCCGCCGGTGCACCTCGCCGGGCTCTCGCGCCTGCTGCGTCCCCAGCGCCCCGAAGTGCTGCCGCGCGGCCTGCCTCTCCTCGCCGCTGAGATCGGCCATCGGCCGGAACGTCACCGTCCGGCTCCAGACATGCCCCGCGACCTTCTCCTTCAGGAGGTGAGCCGCGAGCTCGTCGAGGTCCACGCCGAAGATCCCTCGCTCGTCGAGCACCACGTACATGCGGCCATCTCCCGTGTCCACTCCGCGATCGCGGTCTCGCTGTAGCTTCCGCGCCCGGCGGCTCACCCGACCGACCCTATCATGTCAGATCGGCCGATCTGCGCGCGTAGGATGATCTCCATGGCCAAGGTCAACAAGGCATTCCGGTTCGGGGAGTACGATCACTGCGCATGGTCGTTCGACGAGTGCCTCCAGTCGGGCATCCACCTCGACTCCGTGCTCGCCGAGCTCACCGGCGGCTACGAGTCGCCGGAGGCCGAGGCGGAGCGCACCGTCAAGCGCTGGGGCCAGGAGGCGACCTCGAGCGAATGGAACGTGCGGCTCAAGCGGGAGTAGACTGCTGTCGATGAGCAACGATCCGCTCGTGATCGACACCTACGCCGACGAGGGCCCGCACTTCTGGAAGGCACTCCCGCCCCAAGTGCACGGCGCCATCCTCAAGGTCTCGCAGGGCGTCTTCTACCACCGCGACGCCTGGCTTACCGCTGCCCTGGCCGAACTCGCCACGGATCACCGCGGCGGCTTCCACTACGCCGACTTCTTCCGGGACGGGGCGGAGCAGTTTCGCTTCCACTACCAGCACGCCAAGGCCTGCGGCCTCTACACCAAGCCCACCGACTTCGTGCCTGCGATCGACGTCGAGTGGAGCGCCGGTGACCGCAACAGCACCGCCACCGTCCAGCAGATCACGGACTGCATCGGCTCCTTCGCCGCCGAGTGCAAGAAGACCCTGGGCGTCCTGCCGCTCCTCTACGTCAACTGCTCCATGATGGCGTCGAAGGGGCTGCGCGGGCTCCTGGGCTGCCTCGGTGCCTGGATCGCCCGCTACACGCCCGACCTGCCCGCCACCGACACGCGCGGCGACGGCTACCAGGACGTCGGCATCACGCTCGAGCAGATCATCCTGTGGCAGTACGCCGGCGATGGGGTCGGCTACCTGAAGGGCTACGCCAACCGGATCGACGCGTTCGGGAAGAGCGACATGAACGTCGCGATCGCGCCGTCGGGCCCGGCGACCGATGCGCACCTCGCGCGCGCGACGATCGGCGTCGCGTCGATGGTGACCGCGACCTAGCCGGTCTTCTGCTGTGCGCCCTTGGTCGCGACGATCACTTCGGCCTCGAGCGCAGCGATCTCTTTGCCGATGCGCATCACCTGATCTCGGAACGGCAGCAGTGCGGCGGTGTTCGCGCGAGACCACGCGTCGCGGAGCGCTTCGAGTGCGACTTCCAGCGCGTCGATCATGGTCGGCGGCGGCTTCTCGTGCCGCGCCATCAGGGGCTCGGGATCGGCAGTTGGTGCGCCGCGTGCCCGACGATCCCCGACAACAACTCGAGGTACCTGCGCAGCGACCGCGCCGGATCGTCGACCGTGAGCGAGATGCAGCCCTCGACGAGCGACATGCACGCGCGGCAGATCTCCTTCGCCGCGTCCACGAAGTCCGCCCTCTCTTCATGCGGCGGCATCCCGCGCAGCAAGATCTCCGCGAAGTGCCCCGTGGTGTGCAGCCGGATGAGCGCGTCGGGCCACCGGTTCGGATCGATCCCCACCGCCACCCCGTGACCGATGAGCGATCCGAGGTGCGCGCCAGCGACCTCGAGCGTCATCCCGACCTGCATCCCGATGTCGGCCATGATCGCCGCGATCGCCGCGCGCTGGCCGTTCAAGGGGTCCATCGCGTCGCCCATCGCCGTGCCAATCTGAGCCGCACGATCGCCGACCTGCTTCGCGGCTTCGCGCATCTCGTCGTCGAGCATCAGCGCGCCCCTGCCCGCTTCGCCGCGATCGCCGCGCGCGCGTCTCTCGCGTCGTCGCGGTCGATCTGGGTCTGCAACTCCTCGAACCGCCTCCGCACCAGTGGGATGAGCCGCTGCACCGCGTCCAGGTGGCGGGTGTTCATGAAGGCGGTGCGCTCGATGTCGCCCTCGCCGTCCCGGTCGAACTCCTTGAAGAAGGCGACCGCGAGACGGTTGGTGTTCTTGTTCCGGGTGAACACCGCCACCACCCCGTCGACATCCTTGAGGGTGTCGATGTCCTCGTAGCGCTTCGGCGGGCGATCGTCGGCCATCCTGTTGTCCTTCCTCAATCCTTCGAGATGCCGCCAATCCTAGCAGGCGGCAATCCGGAGGCGGAAGAGGGATCGTCACCGCTCCGTGTAGACGCGTGCCGGGCCCGACGTCGGCATGCCGCACGCAGGACAGCGCTCGACCTCGACGCCGTTCGCCGTCCGATCGAAGACCGATGCGCACCGGCGACACTTTCGCTTGCCCTCGCGCTTGCGGATGTCGCTCTGCAGGGACTGCTTCTTCTTCTGGAGGGCGAGCACCTCTTCGGCGAGGCGCTTCTGCTCGGCGTGCAGGCTCGAGAGCGAGGAGACGAGGTTGATCTCGCGGCGCGCCAGCGAGCGCAGTACCTCGATCGCCGTGAGCGGCGCGTGGCACTCCGCGCACTCGACAAGATCAGCCTTGTCGTCGACCAGCACGTGCGGATGCGTTCCGCATTGGTAGCCATGCTCCGTCTTCTGCATCATGCGGAGCGTCGGCGTGACCGTGGTCGCCATCTTCTCGCGCGCCTCTGCGAGTTGTCGCTCGAGGTCGTCGCGCTGCGCGCGCAGGGCACGGATCTCGCGCGCCTTGCCCAGATCGTCCGCCGGGATCAACTCCACCGTCGCCGGCGGATCCTGCGGCACCTCGATCTTCACGGCTCGCCGCCGGCAGCGCGCTTCGCCAGAGCGACGACGAGCCCATGGCCCAGCGCCCGGCCCCACACGCTCGCGTAGCTCGCCAGGCACCCGATCCCGATCGCCTGCGCGACCTCGTGCGGCGTATCCGAGAGCGCGAGCAGGGACAGTACGTAGAGGCTCGAGCCCAGCACCAGATCGAACGGCAGCCCGAGGATGTTGAGGCCGATCGGTCCTTGCTCGTCTTGGTGGGTGAGCGTCCACGCCGTCTGCCCGAACTGCATCACCAGCGCCGAGGCGATCACGATCGCGAGAGTCATCGGTTAGCCGCCGCCATAGTGAGCGCGTTGCGAACCCGCTGCTCGATCTCCTGCGCGATGAACTTGCCCATCATCCCTTCGGCGCTTCTGAGCTCCTCGCACCACTCCTCGAGCGCTTTCACCAACGCGTCGCGCTCGCGCACCTTCAGCGCTGTGGCCTCGGCGTTCTCGACCATGCGCCAACCGTCCTCGCCCTTCACCCACCAGCCACGATCCTCCGGCCCCTCCTTGAAGTAGAGAAACCCAACCGGCGCGCTCAACAAGGCTTCATTCATGGTCGTCATCCCAAGATCTCCTTCGTCATCTTCGAGCCCACCTGATCGAGCTCCTCGCGGTTCACGGCGTCGACGTAGCCCGCGGCGGTCTGGATGTTGGTCCAACCGACATGCTGCACGAGCTTCGATAGAGCGTTTGGATCGGGACCGAGTGCGCGTAAAAAATTGGCTGCGTAGGTTCTCCGGAAACGATGGCCGTGCACGTCGCGCACGCCGGCCTTCTTCGCGATCCGGCGCAGCGCGCGATCCATCTGCACGTACGCAGCCTGCCGCTTCGCATGCCCCGTCGACCTGCAGCGGTCCGTCACGATCAGGTCCTCGACGGTCTCCCACTTCCCTTTGATATCGGAGAGGGCGACCAGCGCTTCCTTGATCGGCGCGGCGTCGTACTCGAGGCGGCGGTTGCCCTTCGCGTAGAACGCGAACCTCCCACTCCTGAGCGCATAGAGGACGTCCGCGCGCCGGACGCGCAGCGCATCCGCCATGCGGAGTCCGCGCAGCGCGACCAGGAGCAGCGCGGCGCGCATCGCCGGATCGCGCTCGAGGCTCTTGTCCGAGCGGATCGCCTTGACCAAGCCGCGCCACTGCTCGAGCTCGAACGGGATCTTCGGCTTCTTGCGGACAGCCGGAGGGAGCTTGATGCGGCGCACCCGCTTGGCGAGCTTCTCGTCGTCGGCGAAGTCGCACCAGGCGAGCAGAGCTGCGCGGTTCGTGCGGCGGCTCTTGGCGGCGAGACTGTCGTCGAGCAGGCGCGCGGTCAACCCGCCCGGGTGCTCGGCGCAGGCGTGGACCAGCACCGTGTAGAGGCGCTGGGTGCCCTCGGACAGGCCGCGATCGGCGAGCGACTCGCGAAACTGCGCCAGCGTCTTCGTGGTGACGTCCATCAGGAGTCAGCCTCATCGCGCGGCTCCTGCCCTTCGACGTGCTCTGGATGCTTCCACGTCCAGCCGAGCCCGCGTGCGACGGTCGACACGAAGATCACGAGACACGCGAAGCCGATCGCTTCGAGGTACCGGCCTGGGCCGCCACCGCGGATCAGGCCAGTCGCGACAAGCACGACGCCAGCAACCGATTCGATCGGGATGTCGAGCGGCAGGAAGATGCCGCCGTAGTAGCCCTGCTCGATGCCGACGAGGAAGGCTACGAGCAACGTCGCGATCAGCGTGAGCAGGACATCCATGGAGAGGGTGCGGCGGCGGCAACGACCGTGTACATGGAGCGCCCCGACGACTGTCGCTCGCGCCCCCGGCCTTCCGCTCAACCGCCCCTGCACTCTACACAACGCTTCCGACATCGTGTAGTCTGAGATCTCCCTGGACGCGTCCGGCCATCGCGCGTCCACCCCTCCGCCGTGGAGTCGTGCCCCTCCCAGCCGACGACTCCCCCGGTCATCCACGGCGGAGGGGCTCTCCCTTGCGCGCCTCCGCGCCCTGATGCGACCATCGCCTCCATGGCGATGAGATCTGGTGCGAGGCCCGTGGGTCGGTCGATGCGCGCGCCGTCGCGCGGTGTCTCGTCGCCGCTGTCCGGCGGCGGTGGTCATGGTGGTCACGGCGGCGGAGGCTGGCACGGAGGAGGTCGCGGCCGCGGCTGGGGCCTGGGGCCCGGCTGGTGGGGCGGTCCATGGTACGGGGACTACGGTCCGATCGTGCTCGTGCAGGACAGCGGATGCCCGACCACGATCGCGCCGGTGCTCGGCACCGACGGCACGGTCTACCAGAACGCCTGCGTCGCGCAGGCCCGCGGCGTCGGCGTCCTGAAGTCGCTGCCGGTGTCCGCGATGGGCAAGACCCCCATGAAGGGCATGGACGGGCTCACCTTCACGATCGACGACCAGGACGTCACCCCTGGCGTCAAGATCGGCTTCTGGCTCGGCGTCGCCGCCGGCGCGGTCGGCACCTCGCTCCTTCGCGCGATCCTCCGCTGATGAGAGCCACGCACACGTTCGCGATCCTGGAAGTGTCACCGGCGGTCTACGAGGAGATTCGCGAGAAGCTCAAGGCCGCTGGCTACCAGCACGCCTTCATGGCCGATGGCTCCATCGACATGTACGGCATCGCGATCAACACCGCCGACCAGAACGAACCGATCCGCTTCGCTACCAAGGTCACCTGATGAGTCCCTCGGCGAAGGACTGGTACGTGCTCTGGCGCCCTCCCAAGCGCCAGGAGACCGCCGGTCACGAGTTGTGGGATCAGGGCCGGATCGCGATGGGCGAGTGGGAGGTCTACCAGCAGGGCCTCTCGCGCTCCCGCGCCGAGCGCCTCGCGCTCACCGTCACCAACTCGCTCTC
>Ga0335082_10002381_pt1 | contig 20215 bp, 20 predicted proteins | sample Lox_Sample_41_FD_206718 | JGI IMG/M metagenome (GOLD analysis project Ga0335082, IMG submission 206718) | Soil microbial communities from Loxahatchee National Wildlife Refuge, Florida, United States - Lox_Sample_4.1 | ecosystem: Environmental > Terrestrial > Soil > Wetlands | place: USA...
GGCGATGATGGGAATACACTTTGGCTGGCGGGACAAACTGAAGAATTTCTCATCGCCCGTCGGCTCGCTCTCCCCGACCGTCGCAAAATGCTGGTATTCGTCGCAGAGAAAAAGAACCTGACGGAAATAGGTGTCTCGATTCTTCTCCATCTGTGGAACGCGATTCAGAACGGCACGCTCGAAGTCGAGCTTCAGCATGACGCCCAGGGCCTTGGCAAGGCCCGCATTCATGGAGACGGGGAAATTAAGCGCGGCGAGGCGGCCATTGTCGATCAGCCATGACAACGACGGCAATGGCTTTCCGAATTTTCCGTCCGCGTTGGCCTGCGCGTCGTAGCACTCGGCAGGGGGACAGAACGTCCTCTTTACAGCCGGGTTGTCGTCGAACAGTGAAAGAAATACCGAGATGCCTTCGACGATCGATGTGCGAAGTTTCGGCTCGATCCTTTTCCAATCGTGGTCATGCCAGCGCTTGACGGCTTCGAGCTGTTCCCGCTTATCTGGGGAAACGGGACCCTTGCGCGTCGCGTTTTCAGCCTCCCACTGGATCTCTTTGTCTTTCAACACGGCGGCGAGACCCGGAGTGAACGGGGCGCGATAGCGGTTTGATTCCTGGTCGAGGCGAAAGCGAAATGGTTCGAGGTCTCGCGGAAACTTCAAATATTCTTCCTCGGTGAGAAGTGCGGAGTCCGCCTCAAGAAGCCGTCGTTCGGCCTCCGCAATTTTCCGTTCGAGCACTTCGGGGTTGATGGCGCACTCGTAGACATCGAAGAGCGTGACGTAGTCGAAGGCGACCTTGTGGAGCAGGATGATGAACTTGACGAGGTTGGTGTAAGCCTGTTGCCAGAATGGTTCTTTGCCTCTGCCGAACAGGTTGTTCAAGAGCGAAGCAATGCTGTAGGCGAGAGCGTAAGCGTCGAGGTCATTGTGGAGAGGGTTGTAGCGGTATTCGGATTCAAGGCTGATTTCGACGTAGTCCTCGGTGCGTCCGTGGCGCGCAAGAATCTCGCGAACCTTTCCGCAGAAGTCACCTTTCACTTCGAGGATTAGTCCGCCGATGCGGCGTTCCGGGTCGTCCGCGCGAAAGGCGAGAATCTGCTCGGCGAACGGGTACATGCAGCTGGCGGTTTTACCCGATCCCACGGCGCCGACGATCGCGATGCCCGTAAATAAGCCCCGCTCTGGAATCGTCAGCCATCGAGGGTTTTCGGAAGGGATTTGCTTTCGCGGATGATGGACTTCTCCGACGACGAGACTTAGCTCGGGGCGGCGGCGCACGTCGGGATAGGGCGGCAGCTTTCCGGCGCGAGTTTTCGCACGAGCTTTAAGCGCGAAAATATATAGGCCGGAAAATACGACGGAGAAGGCGATATAGGGAGTGGTGTAAAGAAACAGAGTGTAGGAGTACTTCAGGAAAAGAAATGCCGCCGCAGACCGAGCCGCCATGACCTGGAGAAACAGATTCGATTCGGGGAACGGCGTGCGTAAATAGAGCGCCATCCCCGTTGCCGCCGCGAGGAAACAGGCGACGAATTGCCTCGAGTGCAGCGCTCTCAAAATCATGCCCTCGCCGCCTTGGTCGAAGCCGTTGCCTCTTTCCGCTCCGAACTGGCCTGCTGTTGCTTGCGCCAGCGGCGAAACTCAGCATCCTTCCAGATGACCATTTTGAGCGCAGAGTTGACGACGTGATCGGGGGTGCTCTGAATGAAGATGGCGTACTTTTCGACGGCTTGCGCGACTGGGTCTTGCAACTCATATTCGCGTTTCACCATCTCCGGTGGTCTATTGATGATCGACATGGATTCTCCCTCTTGTGCTTGTTGTCCTGGACGCGGGCATATCCGACCTTCGCGTGACCGTTTCAAGCCGGCGGCTGGGCTGGAGCGACCGCCACGGTTTGAGTGGCAACGTTAGTGGGGTCGCTCCAGCCCAGCCGGGGTTTTTGCCCGCGTCCAAAATTAACGGTCGCGCGAAGCGCAACCTCTGTGCTCCGTACAACTTCCGTTCACCGGGGAGGTGAACGGAACCGTGAACAGCGGAGTGATTTGTGTCTTTCATGCAGCGTTCACTCGCTTCTTGTATTGCTCGTCCAAAGGCGACCGCCCGTTCCGGACGAGATAGGTCTCAAAGGATATTTTTCGACCCGGACTGAGCTGGGCGAACTCCGCTCGCAGCGCGCCTTCGTCGAGGCGCCCCTCTTCCCACGAGTGATAGAGATCTTCAAAACGTTGTCCATGGAAGCGGCGTCTCGCATCGGACAGGAATTCAAGGTCCTCCGTAATGGGGACGACGTATTCATGTCGCTCCCACTTCCGGCGCACCGAGAAATAGCGAAGGATCTCGCTCGACACATCGATTTGAAGCGGCTCGCTCACAAACGAGCGGAAGCGCCGTTCGGCGCGGCGAAATGAGGCGGGCTTGGGCGCGATGTACATGAACCGGAACGCGTTCAAATGGCGGAATAACCCCTGGTAAGCCGCAAGATGCATTCCAAGATTCGCCGCGCTGGACACCCCGGAATCGACATAGGTGAAGGTGACCACGGCAGGAGAGGCTGAGACATTGGGCGGGAAAAAGAGCGGAAATTTGTCGACAAAATAGCGAACCGTGGGACGGCTGTTTGGACCACCTTCATAGACTTTGGCCGGAAGCGCGTCCATCGGGACGGCGAGGGTTTCGCAGAAAAACCGGACTTTGTCGTATTCGGTTTCGAGAAAATCGCAGTCGAGATTCTCAAGGACGAAGTCGAGAAGGACCAAACGGACGCGGATGTATTCGAACGAGTGCCGGCGCCGGTTCCGCAGGTTGTCTTTCTCGATCCTGCCGTATATCAGCCGGGAGAAGAGATGAAACACGCATCCTGCGCCCATGTAATTGCGGATGGAAGCGTGGCCAAGCCGGAGCAGCTTTTGACCGAAGGCGGTTGAGCGCTTTCCGCGATGCGCCCCCGAAAAGAGCAGGAAATGCCGAAGAGTGAAATAACCGGAGTGCGTGGCAACAATATAGATGAAGCGCGCCTCGGTTTCGGTGTAGCCGAGGGCCATGATCATTTCGACTTGGTCTTCCGGGAGTTTCACAGCGACAAAATCTCCGCGGTCAATTCCCGTTGGTCCAAAACCTTGCGCAGCTTGGACACTTCATCGCCGTGGGCAAAGACAGAGAAACCGGCGAGAACTTTCGTCACCAGATTTCGGAGACGATAGTGTCCGGTGGCAAGTTCCAGATCGATTCGGGCTCTTTCCCCGTCACGGGTTTCGTACTCGACCCGGACATCGGGAATGGGAATCTTGCCGCGCACCATCTTCAAGGCATGCCGCTCGGCGACGGCGCGCTTGTGCGCCGGGTCATCGCGATCCTTTCCGAGCTTGGCGAGGTCGTGGTACACCCGCTTCTTCATTTCGTAATCGAGGACAACGCGGAGATTTTTTCCTCCATCGCGTTCGATCTTTTCCGCTGCTTTCTGATAGAGCCGATAGAGGTCCGCATCGTGGTGGGCTTCGCGCGGCTTGGCGAATCCGTGATAGAGAACTTGGCCTTCCTGGGTGGCCTGGGTTTGCGTTAGAAAACGGTGGCCCTGCTTCGTGAGGGTGAGCAACGTCCGGTGGCCGTGGTCTTCGTGAGGGATGGATTTGAGCTCCACCAGACCCTGACGTACTAGGTTTTCGAAATCTGCACGGAAATGATCTTTTGCACCGGCGTAGAAGAACTCGATTAGATCTTCCTGTGCGAGAGCCCTAAATTTGCCGACCTCCGTCATCGCCCGCACTTCGGAATAGCGAAGACGGTAGGTTCGGCCGCGGATTTCATGGACTTCGCGTGACTTGCTCGGCCGAGGGGCACGGTGCGGTTGGGTTCGCGATTGCGGTGGGGTAGCAATGGCGGGATTGCGATCGGGGAAACTCGCGCCCCCGCTGGAAGGAAAGGCGTCGATGTCGCGCCTGTGTATGCTGTCGCCAGGGCGAGACTCTCTCGGATCGGGGCCGCGAGACATATCAATTCGACTCCTCTTCGAGCCAGGGTGCGGGGATGGATGTCTCACCGACGTGAAGTTGCTTGTCCAGGTGAAGCAGCTTGCGGCCGGTGTCTTTTAAAAGGAATTTGCGGATCAGGACGAACGCCGCGGCGAAGACGTTCACGAAAAGGGCGGCCATATAGATAAGGATGGGCGTCGCGTAGGCGTGAAATAGAACCGCCTTGTAGGGAACGAAAAACTTGAGCTCTCCCATGAGCCAGAAACCAAGAGCCAGGAGAATCGCGACGGTAATCAGCAGCGCGTTGGGAATCATTGCGGCCCCTTAGACTCTGAACGTTTTTCCTCTGAGCAATCTCTGCTCTGGAGGAGCGGGCGGGAGACCGCAGCAGCCGAGGCTCTCCTGACGCGTGCCGTTTGTTCGAGGGGCGAAGGATGGTGGGATGGGCTGTGGCGACTGCGAGGAATTGAAACGAGGAGTGAAGGAAGGTGTGGCGCGCGGAGGTTGGGCCGAGGCTGCCAGGCGGACGCCCGCGACGACTCCTCGATTTTCCCATTCGAGCGAAGGTGTCATTTGAAGGCCTGGTCTTCGCGGAAATAGGAAATCGTGAGACCCAGCGGATTGATGGGAATCAACTCATTGGGGACGCGGGACTGGAAGCTGAAGACGAAGTTCGCGGTGTACAGGTCGCGCTTCAGTTCGCTATGGTCGGCGGGCGAGTAGTAAACGAGATAGAAATCGATTCGGGCGCGAAAGGGCGGGGTTTGCAATTCTTCGAGCGCCACTTTCTTGACGTCGACATCGATCTCGGAAGCGGACGTATTGGTGAGGAACTTTCGAATGATGTCGTCCTTGCGATAGGCGTCGAGGATACCGTTCGCGAGTTTGCCGTCGAGAAAATAGAGGGACTTGGCGAAATCGTTCTGAATGGTGTAGCGGTTGCGGCGGTAGTAGAGGTTGGTGAATTGGGAGAGGAAATATTTGGCTTCGGCATCCTGGGGCTTGTACTCGAGGTTGTGGTAGTTGATGGCTTCGGCGCGGCCGAGGTCGTCGATGCGGATGACGAGAGGGCGAAAATTCTCGAATGTGCGAATCGTTCGGAGGTCGATAAGTGCCAGGGCAACGCACACAAGGGCGAGTAGCGCGAGAGCAATCTTAAGATAGGTATTGGTCACCATCGGGTCACCATAGGATTCGAGATACAAGCGCTTGGCGTCATGGAACGAGGCATCGCGGTCCATCAGAGCTCCTTGGCGACGGCGGCTGCGGCGGCCGCTGGCGCTTCGAGGATTCCCGCGGAACTGCCTCCGGCGGTGCCGCTGAATATGTGGTTTGTGAGTGCAGGCACTTTGAGCAGAACGTAGATGGACGCGACGAACGTGATGAGAAGGACGGGAAACCAGGCGATGAGCTGCAGGGTCGAGATATTGCCAGTGCCCTGCAGAGTAAGCACCCCAATAATAAGGTTGCCGATGATGTAGACGACCGCGGCGGCGATTACCTCGTAGAAGGCGTACTGCAGGAAGCAGCGCAGCCAGCCCCAAAATAGCCATTCGAGTTTTGGCACGATGAAGAACGGAACAAAAATGGGGCCAACGAGCACACAGACAGCCGTCGCGATGAATCCATATGCGATGACGACAATCGAAATGGCCTGAGCCGCGGCGAGAAGAATAATGACGACCACATAGATGGCCATACCCAGGGAATCCGTGACGCCGGGCGCGTCAATACGGGCTTCGAAATCCCCAATGCGGTCCACGATGGTTTGCAGTTCGGCTTGATTGATCTTGTTGGCGAGGAACTGCGCCTCGTCGGTGATGAGGTTGTGGAAGCTCGTGCCGATACCGGGTATGGGCGTGCTGTAGTAATTGATCATGGCGAAACCGAAGGCGATGGTCAGGAGAAGGCTTGCGAAGTTGTCGAACTGGAAGGTGTGTTTGCCGCTGGCGGCGGAGAGTGCGGACTTGACTCCGTACCAGGCGATGAGAATGGTGGCGAACATCCGGAAGAGGTTCTGGCCCATGGCATCGAAGAAGCCGAGGTTCTGCGTCAGGAGATCGTTGATCGCCTGATACAGAAACTGCAGGAAATCGGTCTGCATGGTCTCGGCTCCTTCGGCGCTTGAGAGGGAACGCAACTTACGGCATGCGGAAGTTCTGCAATGAATTGGAGAGCGTGCCGGTTACCTGATTCAGGTTCGCGCTGAGGCTCGCCTGCCGGCTGATTTCGGCGTTGATGGAGTTGGTCGTCATTTCGCGTTGCTGCTTCGAAGCGATGGTCTGCTGCTCGAGAAGCGAGGCAAGCAGCTTGTTCGAATCCTGAATCGAGCGTAGGGTGAGCACGTTCGTGGCGTTGATCTTGTTCAGGACCGCGACTTCGGAGTTCAGGGTCTGGTCATCGGACAGCGAGTCCTGTTCGAGGTTATTCATGCGGGCTTCGAGTGTGGCTGCGTTTCCGCGGATCGCCCCTATCGTCGAGAGCGCGTTCACGTTCGCGCCATCGGCCAGCTCGACCGAGGCGTACTGCGACTTCACGCGGGCTTGTTCATAGTCCGGCATTCCGGTGAAAGCAGACGCGTTGTACTGGCCGAGCTGAGTTGTAGCGTGCAAATAGCCGTTGACGGTATTTAGGTCGGCATTGATTCCGCCTAGCCAGCCGGATGTGTTCCCGTACGTGTTGGTGGCGGTGACGTTGCGCCAATTCGAGAATTGCGCCCGATAACGAGCCGGCATGTTGTGCAGGTTGCGCGACATCTGAAGGGCCAGGTTGTAGGTAGTGACGATCTGGGTGTACGTCCTCTGCAGTTGGAGGAGATGCTGCTGAAGCTGCTGGTAGCGCAGCACGGCGTTGCTGTAGTTGGTTGGGTCGTAAACGATCCCGCTGCCAAACTGGGCGGAAGCGGTGGCGACACAAAGAACGGTCACGAGTAGAACGGCCAGAATTTTCTTTCTCACAGACTTCTTCCTTTCTTTCCTCAGAGATTTGAAGGCATGGTGTGATTCGCGTAGCCGGGGAGCGCGAGGTCGCCCGACAGATAGACCTTGACCCGGTGCCCCTCGCGGATCGTGACGGTCGGAAGAACGTTCAGGAATTTGTCGAGGATCTGAGCCGAGGATTGCGCGGTACTTTGCGCGAATCCCTGCCGCATGAGGTCGCTGCCGGAAGCGGTGAGAGCGCCCGAAGTTCCGCCCTCGGCCACTGCCCCGATCGCGCCTACGGCAAGCGACACACCGAAGATGCGCAGATAGTGGTTGTTGACCTGGTCGCGGAGACCGGCGTCACCGATCTGGTTGAGTCCCTGGAAGTGGTCGAGGCTCGCGGAAAAACCATCCGGCATCACCATTCGGTGGAACACGACGGCAAGTCGAGTTTGTCCAAAGGCTTCGACTTTGCGACTTTGTCCCAGAAGTTTGGTGCCTGCCGGAATCAACAGATGTTGGCGGTCGTGGGAGTACACATCCGTTGTGAGAAGACACTCGACAGGTCCTGCCAGCTGCCCGTCGAGTCGGTTGATGAGAACGGTTTCGAGTACGGTTCCTTCAAAGAGTATGTAGGTCTTTCCGGTTGCCATGGCCGGTGCGGCTGCCGGCACTGCAACCTGGTTTCGGGTTTCCTCCTTTCGAGTTTCCTCAGCGGGGTTCTTCTGGGTGACGGCGGCTGCGGTGGGAATCACGGGCGGCGGCAGTGGTTTCAGGAGTTCAGCGAGTTGTGCTTGCCCCGCGTCCGCTGTCAAAGGAACGGGAGTGCCAGTGTCTTCGTGTGCTTGCGGCGGAGAAGACAGTCCCTTGCGATAGCTCAGGGCCACATTGGAAGCGAAGAGTGAAAGGTAGTCGCGCTTCTTGCGCTCGGCCTGGATTGCGTCTTCCGGCCGTTCGGAAGAATTTGCGTAAGTGGGTGAGGGCTGAACGGTTTGCGCTTCCGCGCCCGGACCGAGAACCCGAGTTTGTTGAGTGAGAGCGTTCTGCGCGACGATCTGCTCCCGCTGTAAGTCCTCAATGCGTTTCTGCAGTTCGACGATCTTGGCTTCATTTACTTCTAGCGGCGGAAGCACCGCCGGTGCGGGCGGCGCCGCCTTCGATGGCACAGGAGGTTTCTTGCCTCCGGTAATCCACATGATGAGGACCATCACTACGGCGAGTCCGGCGAGAAGCCAGGACTGCACGTTTTTCGGGAGCAAGCCGGGAGGCTTCGGTGCTTTATCCTGAACGGTTGGAACGGAGGCCATGTTCGCTCCTCTACTTCCCAGCATTTTGCCGAATGAAGTTCAGCTTCTTCTTTCCAATTGCGAGATAGCCTGCGTCGACAATCTTCGGAACGATGTAGACGCTGTTTTCGAGTTGGAATGAGACGAGGTTGGGTTTGCCGTCCTTGATTTCGTAGAAAACAGGCTTCTCGCGAGCAGCCGAGCGGATGTAGGTGAAGGACTCGTCGTGGTAGATCGCGGAAACAAGAAACGGTTCGCGCGACGCCTTCGCATCGAGTTCGTAGTCGAAACGCAGCTTCGTCGCATATGTGGATCGGAATTGATTGATTTCTTCTGCGGCATGAACTTCGGCATTGCGAACCTGTTCGGCCGTCTGCTGCCGGAGATCGGCCATTTCCTTCTTATAAGCTTCCGCATCGACTGCGCGGATATAGCCGTGAAGAACGGTTCCAATGGCGGAGCCTTCCTTCGGCTCGATGAACAATTTCAAGTCAGGCTGCAGCGTGGCATCGCTGCTGATTTCAGTCAGCAGGAACGAATAAACATGGCCGCTCGCGGTGATGAGATTGAGATTGCTGCGGATTCCCGCCTGCGCCGGATGGACATAACAAAGGTTGTGCGAGCCGTTGATGATCCAGAATTCGCGGTCGCCGGTCGTGAAATCGAGAATCTCCTCCTCGTCAGGCAGAACGATGAGAGTGGAGAAACGCAGTTTTGCATGAACGGGAACAATGTCTTCCTTGCTGTACTTGACGACACGCGCTCCAGGCTCCGCGGCGCTCGCTGCGGCGACTCCAGCCAAGAGAAAAGCGATGAGAATCAGAGATGGAAAAACCCGATGCCCGTTGCGGTTCATAAGCGTCATTTGCCATTCCTCCCTTGAAATTCAGTACCTACGAATCCTGGTCGTCGAACCAGCGCGCGATCGATTGCGCGAGAAGCACGAGCGCCGTCAATACGCCAGCGGCGGCGAGCGCCACAAACGAAGGGCCGACGCCAAACTGCCGCGCAATTTCTTGAAGACTCGGAATCACGGTTGCGCTCCAGCGAGAACGTCGAGTCCCTTTTCGAAACCGTATGCGTCAAATGCTTCCTTGCGTCTTTGGTTGTCGTAGGGGTCGTTCGTGTAAAGCCAATAGCTGCGGCGATCCACATGGAGATTCGCGACCTTGGCAAGGTCCGGGGTCTTAAGCAGAAACTGCTGTTTGGGAATCAGCCCGGCGATGAGGTCCACTTCGGTATCGTTCAGATGAAACTGGCGGCGGTACAACTCCTGGTCCATATCCGGATTGGCAAGGAAGATCTTGGTGGCGCAGGTTTCGACGATCACATCGAGGAGTTCCGAGCGCTTGAGCTCGTCGAGCGATTGCGTGGAAAGAATCATGGCAGCGTTGTGCTTGCGCCAGGTTTTGAGGGCCTCGATAACGTAACGTTGAATGCTGGGGTTGCGAAGAAACACCCATGCCTCATCGATGAAAAACGCCTTGAAGACGGATGAAATGTCGCGATTGGCGATGACTTCATTCGCCCGATGGAGAATGTAGAAGAGGAGCGGTTCGAGGAGTTCCGGGTAGCGGCTCATCTGCTGGAAGTCGAAGCATTGAAAGCGCGAAAAGGAGATAGTGTCCTGGGGATTGTCGAAGAGAAAACCGAACTGGCCTCCCCGCATCCACTTGGCCAACGCGTAGGTGAGCGGGCGCGGGAGGGTGTTCGCCAGCACGTCGAGGGTTCGCAGCGCCGGGTCGAGCGAATACAGATTTTCAATCTGCTCGTACAACTCGCGGTCCGTAGACGGGTCGAGCGTGCCCAGCGAACTCCCGACCAGAACCTTCACAAAGAGAGCCAGGAAATCGAGATTTGCCTTGGTCGGCGCCAGGCAGAACGGATTGATGGTGAACTCGCTCGATTCGAGGCCTACCCGCAGATACGAGCCGCCGAAAAGCCGCGTAAGGCTTTCAAAGCTTCCGCCAAGATCGAAGATGAAGGTGTAGGGATCGTATTTCTGGAGATTCGTGATCAGAAAATTCAGAAGGAAGGACTTGCCACTGCCCGTTCGGCCCAGAATCATGGAATGCGCGGTATCGCCGTAATGGAGGTTCAAAAAGTACGGCGTGCCATGATTGGTTTCAAGCGCGGCAAGATATTCTGTGCGAAGATGGTGATTCCGCGTTTCCCCGGAGTGCAGAGTAAAAAGAAAGGACAGGTCGGCGTAGTTGGTATTGAGCAGGTAGAGGTAGCGGAGATTGAAGGCGTAGTTGCCCGGGACCGCCGCGAGGAAAGAATTCAGAAGGTTGTAACGCTCGTTGTAGAGCTGGGCATCGTGAACGCCAAAGACCTTGTAAACCTCGGCTGCCGCGCGCTCGACCGCAGCGAGGTCGCGGTCATAGATGACCACAGTCAGTGAAAACTGCCCGAAGTAGTTTCCACGGAGTTCGATCTCCTCGATTCCCTTGCCCAGTTCGCGCACCTGCGATTCCTTAGCATCGTCGAGCAGAGTGTCCTGCGCCGGTGCATCGTTCAGGTTGACCTGACTGAAGAAGGAGCGCTTTGTGTTGTGGAAGTGCCGCCGCTTGGCTTGAATGGCGCGGCGCGTCTTGCCGGGTTCTTCTTTTTTCCATTCGGTGACGACGTGGTAGCTCGCGCGTACGTCGAGGAGCCCTTTGAGCAGCAGCGGGAAGGTGTGGGCAGATGGTTCCTTGAGTGTGAGAACTTTGACGAAGTAATCGTCGAGGCGCAGGTGAGTGCGATGGCATTCGAGGTGCGACTCGCAGAGGTAATAGTCGAGAAATGTGTCGTGCTTGAGTTTCGCAGTGTCGAGTTTCAGCGGATCGAAGTTGAGCGTTCGTTTGAGAACGACAAAAGCTTCGTCCTTCCCCAGGATTCGAACGGAGACGAAATCGCTGACATGGGTTCGAAAGCTTTCGACCTTCTGCCGCAGAGTCGCCTTGGCTCGCCCCAACTCTACGTCGTCGAGCCGGACGGAAGCGTTGGAGGAGAAATGGGCACGAAGCGCGGCGATCGACCCGCGCGGATTCTTGCCGAAATCGAACAGGCTGCTGGCGACCGAGCGCCGCGCGGAAGCCGCCGGGAACAGAATGACAAAGTAGATGGAAAGGGAGAAGAGATTGTCGGATTTAGCAGTGAAATAGGCAACGCGGTTGCGGATGGCGGTGTCCACGATGGGCTTGCCGCAGAACGTATGGGGAATCGCCTGGCGGTTCCGTTTGAAGAGGAGCTGATAGACGCGATAGTTTTCATCGAACAATCGAAGTGCCGATTCGAGGCGCTTTGTGAAGGTGTCGATGGCCGAGGCATCGAGGCACTCATAGTCAACGCCTTGCAGTTCGACAACGATGCCGGCGTCCCCCGATTTCGTCAGAAAGACGTGTGGTCCTATGAAGCCGAAGAGATTGACCATGGCATTGAGCGAACCGGTCTCATCGTAGTTCTTGAAGATGTGTTTGAGGTTCAGCATGAGGTCGCTCGCGAAACGGAAATGGGAGTCAGTTTCATGGGGTCGTATTGGCGCCGCAGCTTGGCCGCGTGAAAGAGCAAGCGCAGGATCTGGGGGTCAGTGGCAGTCGCCCAGCGCGCGACGAAATACAGAAGCAAAAACATGAGTAAGCCGCCGAAGAGACTTCCCAAGAGGTTGAAGGTGGCAGCCCCGAGGCACATGGCGAAGAAGAAGAGCTTCCGTTCCGCACCCAGAATGGTGAGAGGGCGCGAGAGCGAGCGCTGCACTGGATTGATCCTTCGCGTGAGTGTCATGGCCGTCTCCCGGTTTCCACCAAATCTCACGGGAACAGCCAAGCCAAGAAGTTGACGGCGGCGATCGCCATTCCGACACCGAACAGAACACCGGCGAGTACGCGCTTCGAGCCTCCCTCGCCAAAGGCGAAGGTCAGGCCAGAGACGACGATGGCGACAAGAGACAGTCCGCGGGCGATGGTGCTCGTGAAAGCCTGTTGCAAGACATTGACGGCGTTTTCCCACGGAGAGTTCGTCTGGGCGAGCGCCGGGCCCGCGAGCACAAGACCCATGAGCGACATGGCAATGGAGCGCAAAGTGAAATAGTGTTTAGAAATCTTCCTATGCAGTTTCCTCATGGAATCCTCGCTAATCTGGTTCAGAAGAGTTCGGGGAGGATCACGCCATCCGCAGCGGTACTTTTTAGCCGCGGCGCACGCACAAAAAGCGATGAGATTTTCACCTAACGTCGCTTTGCACGTTCTCGCCGCATGACTCTTTCGGCGTGAACTCCCCTCTATCTATCCATTCAGCGGTTGTTAGGAAAAATGTGTCGGGCCAAAGCTAATGGTTCTTCTCACGCCCAGAGTCATTGACTACGGAATGTCGGAGATATGCCGTACCGGCAAGCCGGCGAAGTTTCGCGAGAAGGCGCTTCATCCTTTGCCGGACGGCGTTGGAGGTGATCGAATTCATTTCGGCAATCTCTTCACCCGTGTTGCCGTCGAGCTTGATTTGAATCAAAAGATTGACCTCCTCGTCGCCGAGAAGCCCTTTCGCGATGCAGCGATGCAGAAAATGCCTTAGCACCGCATGACGCTCCATGAAATCGTCGTCTGTCAGAGGCAGCAAAGTTTGTGGCTGCGCTTCCCTTCCAGGTCCATAGACCGCGCCTTCGCGGCCGGCCCATTCAAAAAGCTGGCGCTTGACGGCGCGAGAAATCGCAAATGCAAAGTGCGATTGACGTTTTTCGATTTGCTCCGAGCGCAACACCTGCAGAAACACGCTCAAGGCTTGCTGGGTGATGTCGGCGCGCGTAAGGCGCGACTGCTGCTTGGCGATGCGGCGAACGGTTCCGTGCAGCACGGGAACAAAGGCCACAATCATCAGCGTCTCGACAAATCGCGGTTCGGCGGCGCGAGCTGCGAGCAATTCACGAAAGAGGTCATCGGAGGAAGGGCCGGCCTGTGTGGCCCTCAAGTGGGACAAAAGGTGAAACGGCGAAACGAAGTCGCGCAAGCCGTTTACGGCGGAACTCCGAATGAAGTTGTACGCCGCGAGTGAGGAAGCAAGTTCGCCGGCAAGTTGCGTTTCGATGCGGCAGAGCAGACAGCGGCACGTCGGACCGGGAATCACAGGCGCGTCCCTTCTCTTCAGGCCGCACACAATGCTCTGCGGGAGAGCGGGGACGTGCCCTCGGCCCTGAAGGGCGGCAAGGTCTTGTCGTCGGCAGCGGGGACGGAACCGGCGTTGATGGCCGCGGACAGTATCCGCGGAGGAAGCGTATGCTGCGCGCCTCGCGCCAAACGCGACGAATCTTTTTTCGAATTGGCAGGAATTGAGGACAAACAAAAAAGGCCCTCCGGCCGAAGCCGGAGGGCCTTTCGTTCCGCCAATTTTAAAACGGAGCGTCCTCCGAAGCGGGCTCCGGAGCAGCCGCCTGCGTAGGCACTTCCGCTTCCGCGCGGCTCAACCGTCGCACGGAGTTGGCGCGCACGCTCCAGAAGATCGCGAACTTCGCGGCCTTCGCTTTCTTGGACTTGCCGTTCTCGCGCTCGTACTTTGAGCTGACGAGTTGTCCGTCAACAAGGACATGGTCGCCCTTGTGGAGCGCTTCCGCGATGGACTCGCCGAGGCGGTTGAACGCCACGACGCGGTGCCACTCGGTTCTGGCTTGCCACTCGTCGTTCGAGTCCTTCCACGACTGCTGGGTGGCGACGGACAGCACGGTGAAATTCGCGCCGTTGCCGCGGACCTGCCGTTTCTCCGGGTCCTTGCCGAGGAAGCCGATAAGTTGGACGTGATTGAGATACATGATGTCTTTCTCCATTTCTGCCCCATTTCCTTGGGGCACCCGAGGGCGGAGTGGATACTGCTCCCAAGGCGAGCGGCTGCATTCTGGGAGGGACCCGAAGGATTCACAGGGAGGAACCGGGAAAGCAGAAGACGCGAAGGTGCCGGGCGCAGGAATTATCCCGAAGCCGTGCCCAAGGAAAGCAGTGGTGGAAATGGAACACGCGTCGAATCACGTCGTAACGATTGTGACCGCGTGCAAAGACCCAGGGGCGGCAGGATCCGCAACACGGAAACATCACCTTCAACTCCGACGAGACACGAATACGTGGAAAAATGGAACTCAGGAGTGAAATGGGCCAGTGGGTAAGCGCTCACGGCCCGGATAACGGGCAAGCTTTCTCACTGCGGCGCGGGCCTGCCCCGATTGCAGAATTGAGAATGTCTGTCCGTTTTGCACATCTGATAAGGCCAAAAGACGAACGCCTTGCGCCGCACCAGGCAGTCAGGCTTGGATCCGATGTTGGAGCGACGCCACGTCGCGTATGCTGGTGTGAGGAAGGTTGGACGGCTAGTGGTGCGAAGGGGCGAGAATCCGCCAGCCATAGTTCATCAAACGATGCATGAAGGAAAACAAAAGAATTCGCGCTGGCTCATCTATTTCGATACGTCGCTTTGGAATGCGCTCTGCGATCAGGCGGTTGACGCGGAACGGCTTATTATCGAGTTGGCGGAGCAGGATTTCCAGATTGGACTCGGGACAAACGCCGTTTACGAAATGGCGAAAACCTTTCGGATGGACAAGCCGGATGCGAGGGAGCGCGGTAAGGAGCTTTTCGCCTATGTGAAGCAGTACACGGATCGCGCGATTCCCTGTCTTCGGGAAACCAGGGATTTGCTCGAGCGCGAGGCGGCGCATGCCGTGGGAGATGCGACTGGCGTAGAGGTGCACTGGAAGGACGAGGAGTACGCGGCGCTCCGCGAAGAAATCAAAAAACTTGCTGATGGCGTCTTCGACGAGAAGGCCACGCGATTTGTGAGCCGACGAAAGATGACGGCGCGAAACGTGCCGGACGAATTCCGGGATCATTTGTCGGCACGTCCCGATTTATGCCGAATTCTCGAGAAAATTCCGGAGAAGGAATTGCCACGCTGGATCCAGCGCGAGCTGTCGGGAACACGGGGTCGTCGCGCTCTCCAGGGACATCTCGCGTTGGTATTCCGGCGAAAACCCGATCGCCAGTTGACGCATTTGGCGAAGCGGCTGCTTGCGGGGGCGCGCTACAAAGCGGCACATGCCGTAGTGCGAAGCGATCTGTATTTGAACTGGCGCTATGCCCAGCGCGGTTCGCTTCGTCGGGATCTGCCCGACGATACCTACCATGGCGTGAACGCGTGCTACTGCGAGTCGTTTGTGACTACCGAAGCAGACCAAGCCGAGCATGTGGCTTACACGAATCCAAGGATGGTGACAGCTGTTTACACAGGTGCGGCTCCGTTGGGTTCTTGGTTGACGCAGGTGATTGTCTCGTGAGCGAGGCGGTGCAGGTCACTATTTTTCGGAGGGTTTTGCCCTTGTGCGTCGCTCCAGAAGCTTGGGCTCGATTTTGAAGATGGTCTTCTGTTCCCCCGCTTTCAGCCATTCAAGGCATTTGGCAAGGTCGTCGGTCCAAACATCGTTGGGGCCGGAGGGTACCGGCTGAAAGATTTCGATCAGGTTGGCATCGGGGTATCGGGGAAGGAGCCAAGCACTGAGCGTGTACAGGAAGCGTTTCCAATCCCGCGTGGAAGGGTGGAGATTCACGGCGAGGATATCGAACTCGCCAAACCGATAGGGTCGTGTGTCCTCGTTGGTTTGCGGGTCGAAGCCGCCGCGTGTCTTCTGCACTTCAACGACATGCATATCGCTTGGATAATTTCGGTTGGCTTCCACGGCGCGCATCGGTTGCTGTTTGAGCATGCGTTGCAGTTTGACCTGGATGCGGGCCTCGCGCGGTTTCTCCTCGGGCGTTTGCAGCAGAAAATCGTAGGGCTTGTCCTCGACGAACGGTATGGCCTTCCAGCCTTTGAGGGGCGAGAGAATACTTCTTTCGAAGACGGCTTCGGCGATGATGCCGCGAACGCCACGCTTGGTGAGGTCTGACGACCGGGAGATCGCGCTGAGGATGATTTCGCCCCGGACACCCCACTCTTTTTCGAGCGGGTGTTCCGGGAGCTTGGTTCGGAGATACTCGAATAGGAGATTGCGTTCCTGATCGTTGCATTGATCGATTTGCTGCTTCAGCTTGTCGAGAGCATCGGTCATTTGCGAGGCCGTCCGGGTTGCTCTCGTTCGTACTTGGCCACCTCAGCCCGTTTGAGTAGCGTTTTGCCGCCAATGGTGAGCACCTGGAAGCGACCTTTCTTTATCAGTCGGGCGATGGCTTGGCGCGAAACGCCGCGCAGCCGCGCGGCTTCGGCCTGAGAAATCCAATCATCGGACGTAAGAATAGCGCCCGATAAATGGGTTGACATTGTTAATCTATTTCTGCTACCCTTTTTCATTCCGAGGCCGTACTATCATGACATTATCCAGAGAAGTTCGCCGAATCCGGAAGGAGCACGGACGCCGAGACCACATGAGGGGGACCGCCACGACAAAGCGCAGAGAAAAGGAGGCTCCGGCGGGTCATCCTGCTGCGCTGCTGAAGAGCAAACCCTATTTCCAGAGCGAATACGGAGCGGCCTATTTAGGCGATTCCTTGGAGTTTTTGCGGTCCTTGCCTCAGGGCAAGGTGAATCTCGTCGTGACGTCTCCTCCGTACGCGCTTCATTTCAAGAAAGAGTACGGAAATAAGAGTAAGAAAGAGTATGTCGACTGGTTCTTGCCTTTCGCCACGGAAATCCGCCGCGTCCTAGCGGAAGATGGGAGCTTTGTTCTGAATATCGGGGGTAGCTACAACCCTGGAACCCCCACTCGGTCTTTGTATCATTTTAAGTTGCTGATCCAGTTGGTCGAAGAAGTCGGATTTCATCTTGCGCAGGAGTGCTTTTGGTACAACCCGGCGAAGATGCCGATGCCGGCCGAATGGGTAACGGTGCGCCGCATTCGTGTACGGGACTCGGTCGAATATGTTTGGTGGCTCTCCAAAACGCCGTGGCCAAAGGCCTCAAATTTAGGAGTACTGAAGGAATACAGCGAAGACATGATTCGCCTGAATCGGAATGGCGTGCGTGGCACAGTGCGTCCTTCGGGGCACGTAATTCGAGAATCGTTTGACAAGATCCACGCGGGCGGGGCCATTCCTACCAATGTCACCGAAGCGGAGTTTTCGGATGTTCCTGAAAGCATGCTGAAGATGGGGAACAATGCAGCGAACGATTCCTATACCAAGCAGTGCAAAGATGGCGGAATCAAAATACACCCGGCGCGCTTCCCCGCTCTGTTGCCGAAGTTCTTCATTAAGCTGCTGACCGAACCCAACGATCTAGTGCTTGATCCCTTTGCAGGGTCCAACACGACCGGCGCGGTGGCGGAGAGTCTAAAGCGGCGCTGGATCGCGAGCGAAGCCGTCGAGGAATACCTGCAAGCGAGCACGTTCCGGTTCGAAGAAACCGAGGAACAAGCAGATCCCCGCCAAGTGAAGCTATTCGAGTAAGAAGCAGCTGGTCGGAGAGAACGGCCACCTAGGCCGCGATTAGGGCTCAAGTGTTCCCAAAATCTCTTTCAGAGTGCGGACTACATAAGAAGCTATGAAGTCGTATTCTTCGAGAAAGTCGGCCACTTGTGGTCGCTGGTCGTCCTCAGTCAAGGAAACGGCGAGCGCTTTGATCCGCTCAATTCTTGCTGTGAGGCTGGGGTATCCAGAATTCCGTGCCGTAGCGCGTTGCCGTGGGCTCGAAGACGCATGATAGATCTCTGAGATTCTTTCTAGTGCGTACTCAGACAGTTCCATAGCTCTAAAGAACAAAAGGCCGCCGATCCCCGCAAAGGAAAGAAAGTTATCTTCGTGATTTGCGTAGCGTTTTGATATTTGGAGTGCCAGCTGGTCACAAAAATACTCAAGTTTGCGAGAGGCTTCGCCGTCAAGCGTGCCCTGGAACTGGGACACTTGTTCGTCCGCTACTAGATGTGCGAACTCGTGGCCGACGACAAATACTTCCATCGAATCCAAAACCTGCTTGCGGTAGGGCCAATAGTCGAGAGGTTCGTTGACCTGTCCGAAACCGATCAGTGATCCGTAGATTCCATAGGCCAACGCGAGCCTACCGGCGAGGACGACCCCGGATGGGTCAGACCGTAGCACGGGCTCCACATCCTGGGCTGCAGCGACTCGACGCAAAGGATTTTGTTTCTCTAATGCCTTGACGATTGCCGTAAAAGCCTTTGCCCAATAGTTGCAGAAGCTCGATGTTCCGAGCCCAATGAATAGAAAATGTGGTCCTTCAGTGGGTCTGGCTGCAGGCGAAGGAGTGACGCTCGTTGATGTGACGATGTGGATGGGACGGTGGACACGTACATTGATCTCCTCCGCTGCTCGTTTCACCATTTCAAGAATAGGCCCGAAAATCGCTTCGGTTTGGGGAGAGTCAAAGGCTGTTGTCGGCTGAAAGGAATTAACCAGTTTTTCCAAATGAGCAACGGGGGACGTTCCGCCGCCATATTGTGGTGGCAAGGCGGCGTTAGTCGCGTCGGCGCTTTTTGCTAGCCAAGTTTTCATGAGGTGAGGATCGAAGAAGGCCTCCCAACCGGGAGTCAGGAGCTGACGTTGAAGAAATTCAATGTAGCGGTGTAGGTCGTCGTTCTTGGGGGTGGAGTGCATGGGATTGAAGGCGGTCTTTGTGATTCCAATGACTATGGGTGAAGAGATTTGACCAAATTGCCATTTCTGTAATGGCCCACTTCAACAACACACCTGGGGATGTCTGAAACGGAGTATTGGATTGCCAACTCGGCCACCGCGTTCGCCAATCCTCGGAGTCGGCGTCGTTCTTCGAAGGGATAGTTCGACATGCGTTGAAAGGTGTCTGCGCCGCGTGGTCTGGGATTGTAGATTGTGCTTCCTGAGTTGATAGGTGAGAGCCTTGCAGCCCTTGCGTTTGTTTCAAGGAGTAGGGCGGTGTCAACCGTAATGACGGTGTGCGTTTTGTTGCGATAGGCTCTAGCTCCGAGAAGCGTTGTGAGTCGCTCTTTGGTGACCCAAAAGAAAACGTAACGATTAAGGGTGCGGTACCACTGTGCCGGGGTCATACCTACTAAGCACTTAGCAAGGGGGCCTGGGCGCAGTGGTTTTTGATCGCGAATTACAGCTTGGCCGTGCTCAGGGTGCGTTATTGCGACAGAGTGAGGGCGATGCTGGCTTTCAAGGGATTGTCGTAGGGCACCACTTATTTCGAAAAGGTCAAGCAGGGCCGTGGTGCTTAAGAGGCCGTGTTTTCGAATCGAAGGCCACGAATTCGCTTCCGCCATGTGGTAGAGGCGTGGATAGTGTCGGACGAATTGGGCGAGCGCAATGGGCACAGGCTACCAAGCCCTCCGGTCAATAATGCTGCGAGATTCGAAGCGGGTTGAGATTAGCGATACGGGAGCGGACGAAACGCGCTCAAGCTCCTCGACAAAGCGAATGGTCTCCTCGGTCAGTTGTTCAAAGCGGCTGGCATCTCGATTTTTGATAGAGATGTAATCGGCAAAGGTTAGCGCGATATCGGTCGGACCGTTTAGTGAGACGGCTCGCCGGAACAGATACCAGTCGAATTCTCCAACTCTGCGCTTGCGATGAGTTGTGGATGTCCTCTCGGTGCGACGTAGCTCGGCTTCGGGGATGCCGGACCGTTTCGAAATGTCTTTCCACGTAAGGTTCCGGGACATGGGGCCTGAAGTTTGGGTCCGTGATGGGTCCTGAACTCGGATCGGATAGGACCTGCACACCATGATGATTCTCCTTACTCTGGTTGGGGGAATCCCCGTTTCAGCAAGGCAGCCCGCCACTGTCGTGTCCCGAGAGGTTACGTGCGGATAGTATGCGTGATGGAGACTAAGTCCGGTTCCCTGTGTTCCCTCCACGAACACACGGTGTCCGTGACTGAATGCCTGTTCCAATTGCTCTCTGCACTCGCGAATGAAAGGTTTTAGGGGTTTTATTTGGCGCGCTAGTCTAACTTGCGGGGGTAGGGCACCTCTCATAACCTTGCGAGCCGTGGCGTAGCCGACGCCCTGTCCAGTGGACCCGATAGATCGGACCAGAGTGCGTGCCTCACGCTTTCGGTCGGCTTCCTCAATAATCGTACCATGTTTCCC
>Ga0335082_10002385_pt1 | contig 20194 bp, 16 predicted proteins | sample Lox_Sample_41_FD_206718 | JGI IMG/M metagenome (GOLD analysis project Ga0335082, IMG submission 206718) | Soil microbial communities from Loxahatchee National Wildlife Refuge, Florida, United States - Lox_Sample_4.1 | ecosystem: Environmental > Terrestrial > Soil > Wetlands | place: USA...
CTTGAGAATCGCTCGAACGGCTCGCTTGGTCGCGACGGGGTTCTCCTTCACGAACTGTGAGCGGGCGCTGATTAGGCAGCAATAGTACTCCGACCATGGACGATCCTGCGCCGTGTTCACAATGACGCGTCCAATCTTCTTGGCACGTAGCTGCTGAGGCTGTGGGGGAAAGGCAAGGGTTGCATCGGCTTTACCTTCGATGAACAGATCGACCATCCCGTTGAACGTGCCCGCGGCTACCCACTGGACGTCTTTACGTGGGTCCATGCCGACGTAGGCCACCATGCTGGCAAGGTAAAAGTACTCAACGCCGTCTCCAATCTTCTCAACGGCAACACGCTTACCTTTCAGATCACGCATGGAGCGAATCTGCTCACTCACAAATAGTTCGTAGCAGCCCCCGTGGATCCCGGCGAGCGCGACCAGTTGCTTTCCTGCGTCGAGGTCCGGAAGCAACTGCGGTGGTGAACTCACCGTGACATCGGCGCGGTTCTCGGCCAGCAGGTCGGAAACGATTTGGGTGTCCACAGCGACGTATTCCACCTCGGAGAACCCCTCCAGACGCAACAAGTCCTCCGCGACATACTCCGGCGCTAAACATATCGCCGGAATCTTCACCAGGCGGATCTTCTTCGTCTCCGGCGGCGGCTCCGCATTCGCCGGCCGACTGACCCCCAGCATGGCTGCGGCTCCCACCGCGGATGCCTGGGCCAAGAACACCCGTCGACTTGATCCAACTACCTTTGATGCGCTCATCTGAGCCCCCTCTCGATGAATGACGTGTTGGGTTCAATACCTCAGGCTTTCAGCTCTTTCTTCAGCTCGTTCAGGAACCGCCAATCGGTCCCCTGGGCGATGATCTTCTGCGGGCTTGCCTTGAGAATCCCCACTTCTTGCAGACGCAGCGCGTAGAACCGTACAGTATCCTCCGGTCCCGCCTCGCGCCAACGGCGATAGGGAAGCTCCGTGACGATTTCGAGCGCGTACTTGAACTCCTGCATGTAACCTCTGTCCACCATGTACCGGGCTGCTCTCTGGGGATCGTTTGCGCAGATGTCCGCAGCTTTCAGATAGGCGCGCAGCACGCGCTTGGTAGCAACGGGGTGCTTGCGGACAAATTCTCGATTGCCCGCAACCATGCAACAGAAGTACTGTGACCATGGGCGGTCGTTGGTGGTGCTAAGAAATACTCGCCCGATCTTCTTAGCGCGCAGCTCCTGCGGCTCGGGCGGAAAGGCCAAGAATGCGTCGACCTTGCCGTCGACAAACAGACGCTTCGGCTCATCACCAATAGGAGTGGTCACCCAATTGATGTCCCTCGTCGGGTCCATACCAACGTATGCCATCATGCTGCTGATGAAAAGGCGGTCGTCCCCGTTCTGGGTTGCCGCGACAGTCTTGCCCTTTAAGTCGCGGATCGACTGGACACGGCTGTTGCCGAACAGTTCATAGCAACCAGCGTGGATCCCGGCCAGCATAACGAGGCCATCGTTAGCATCCATGCTCGCGTCTACTGCCGACAGGTGCCCAGGCGTCCCTCCCATACTGAAGTCGGCTACGCCTTCCACCAGCATGGCGTCAAGCCACACGCGCGTGTAGGCGCCGGATGGAGCCCGTACGGGAACGTACTCCACTTCGTCAAACCCCTCAGCGCGCAGTAGCTCCTCCGCGATGTACTGGGGCGCGAGACACATCGCTCGCGCGTGAACGAGGCGCACTTTCTTTCTTTGTCTCGGGCGGCGGTTCGGCAGAAGCCGACGCGGGCAGCCCTAACAGGGCCGCAGCGCCCAGAGACGATGCCCCTCGCAGGAAGTCCCGCCGTTGGTACTCACATCCACTGGAGTGCGAACCGCCCATTGCAGTCTCTCCTTCGTTGTTGATAGCCACCCTGCCGAATCACGCCTTCAGCTCCTTCTTCAGCTCATTGAGATACCGCCAATCGGTCCCCTGTGCAATCAGCTTCTGCGGGCTTGACTTGATCATGCCGACCTCGTGCAGACGCAATGCGTAGAAGCGCACGGTGTCCTCCGGACTGTAGTCTCGCCAACGCCCGTACGGTATCTCGCGCATGGTCGATAGCGCGTAGTCATAGCGCTGCGCGTACCCGCGGTCCACCAGAAACCGCGCGACGCGCGCTGGTTCAGCTGCGCACAAATCCGTTGCCTTGATGATTGCCCGCAGCGCGCGCTTGGTCGCTACCGGATGATTGCGCACGAACTCGCGATTTCCGGCCAGCATGCAACAAAAATACTGAGACCAGGGTCGGTCGAGACTGCTGTTGACAACACCATGGCCAACGCCTCTGGCACGCATCTCCTGGGGGTCGGGTGCGAAGCCTAAATAAGCGTCGACCTTCCCCTCGGCCAAAAGACGCATGGCCTCCGGCCGAGAGACGGAAATCCAGTTGATGTCCCTGTGCGGATCAAGTCCTACGTACGCCACGATGAAGCTCAGGTAAAGGTGGTGTGATGAGCCGAGGCCGGGTACCGCGACGCTCTTCCCGCGCAGATCGGTAATCTTGCGAACGTGCTCAGTTGCGAACAGCTCGTAGCATCCGACATGAATACCGCTGACGAGAACGATCGGTTCGCCGGCGTCCACCCGGACTAGTAGCGGCGCGGCGAAGTTCATGCCGAGGTCGGCCACGCCCGTTGCCACGTTTTCTCCCGTTCCTACCTTGATGGTCGCTGAAGTGTATTCAACGTCGGTAAACCCCTCCGCGTGCAGGAGCTCCTCGGCGATGAGCTGCGGCGCAGCGCAGAGGCCCTCATCTCGAACCAGCCGGATGCGCGTGGTCTCGGGGGGAGGATCATCAGCCGCAGCTCGGCGGGTACCGAGCAAGGCCGCCGCGCCAAGCGCCGACGCGCCTGAGAGGAACGTGCGTCGATCACACCGTTTGTAATCGCCCCGACTCATATCCCCTCTCCTCGGCTAGCCTCCCCCGGGTTCCGCTTTCCGCTCCAACCGGGTAACTTCTCTCATCTGCGCTCTTGAGGGCGCTAGGCCTTCAATTCCCTCTTCAGCTCATTCAAGTACCGCCAGTCGGTCCCTTCCGCGATAATCTTCTGCGGGCTCGACTGAATCATGCCGACCTCGTGCAGCCGCAAGGCATAGAAGCGCATCGTGTCTTGCGGGTCGTACTCGCGCCATTTGTTGTAGGGAATGTCTTTCACCGCCTGCACCGCGTAGTCGTATCGCTTGGTGTACCCACCGTCCACGAGGAGCTTGGCGGAGCGCGCTGGCTCGGCGGCGCAAATGTCGGCAGCCTTGAGAATCGCCCGCAGCGCTCGCTTGGTCGCTACGGGGTGGTTCCGGACGAACTCCCTATTTCCCACGACCATGCAACAAAAGTACTGAGACCAAGGCTGATCCACGCTGCTGTTGACGACCACGTGACCGATCTTCCGTGCACGAAGCTCCTGGGGCTCAGGGGGGTACCCCAAAAATGCATCGACCTTCCCCTCAGCCAACAGCTGCATGGCCTCGGCGGATTGATGAGTTTCGAAGTTGACATCCTTGCGCGGGTCGACGCCGACATAGGCCAGCATGCTGGAGAGGAACACATGATTGCTGGCACCCAGCTCCAGGATGGCTACTGTCTTCCCTCTCAGGTCGCGAAGCGACCGCACGCGCTCGGTCGCGAACAGCTCGAAGCAGCCGACGTGTACTCCCGCAAGGATCGTAATCGGGTCTCCAGCGTCGACTCGAATGATCGACGGGGCCGCGAAGTGCATGTTGATATCCGCTTCGCCCGATGCAAGGGCCGTCTCGATCGCTTTCGTTGCCCCCGGTTTCTTTAGGTACTGGACATCTGTGAATCCTTCGCTGCGAAGCAACTCCTCAGCGACATACTGCGGAGCCTGACAGATGGTAGGCAACTGGACGAGTCTTATTCGTGTCGTCTCCGGCGGAGGCTCGGCTGCCGCCAGGCGCGGAAACCCCAGCGCTACACCAGCGCTCAAGGCCGAAGCGTGGCTCAGGAAGTCGCGTCTGCCGTAGCGCCGTCCCGCTGGGCCGGTCATTTCATCGCCTCCCCGTGCGGAGCGGGACCGAACCGGCCGAAGGGTAGCCGGCGAGGGAAGGACAACCCGCGAGAGGTGCTGCTGGGAGGCATTTCTCCGCTTGCCCTGGCGCTGAGTGATATGCGCGTGTGCCTTGCACTGTAGACCTGCAGGGCACGGGCAGCAAGTCATAGACGCCTTCGCAGTGTCTGCTCAATTACCGGTGGCAGCTGCCGGAGCGAGATCGTTAAGCCTCCGAGGAGTATGCTGCGCTGACGTACGCGTGATCGAGAGGGAGGGAGCGGATGGTCTTCCGGTTTTTTGGAACACTTGGAGCAGTTGCTTGCCTGGTGGCGCCGGTCGTTGCGCCCGCTGACGTTGTCATGCAGTGGAACGAAAAAGCCATCGCCACCGCAACAGCAAGCGGCCAGAACCCGCTCGTCGTCGGTCGGACGGTGACGATGATGCACGTGGCCATGTTCGACGCCGTGAACTCGATCGAGAACCGGTATACACCCTACGCCGTGCGGGTAGGCGCAGCGCCCGGAAGCTCGGCCGAGGCGGCGGCCGTGGCAGCGGCGCACGCCGTGCTCGTCGCACTGCTGCCTACCCAAGAACCCGAGCTCGAGGCCGCCTATTCGGCGAGCCTGGCGCGAATCCCGGTCAGCGGGAGAGATGCGGGGGTAGCGGTCGGACAGCGCGCGGCTGCGGAGATCCTGGCGCATCGCGCCTCGGATGGCGCAAACGCATCGAAACCGTATCGACCCTTAACCTCACCCGGTGTGTATGTGCCGACACCGCTGCCGCTGGCTCCGCATTGGGGAGATGTCACGCCGTGGGTCATGGAGCGCGGGTCGCAGTTTCGTCCCGGCCCGCCGCCAGAGCTAACCAGCGCGCAATGGGCCCGCGATTACAACGAGGTCAAGATGTTCGGTGCAAAGCGCGGCTCCGTGCGGACCGTCGAGCAGACGGATATCGGGCGCTTCTGGATCCTGGTCGGGCCGGCAAGCTGGTTCCCGATCATCCGGCAGATCGCCGACGCGCCGAACAGAAGCCTGATCGACAATGCCCGCCTGCACGCATTGGTGGCCATCGCGACGGCAGACGCGTATATCGCCGTGTTCGACGCCAAGTACGCATATAACTTCTGGCGTCCGATCACGGCCATACGCAACGGCGATATGGACGGCAACGAGGCTACAAGCCCAGTTGCCGATTGGGAGCCGCTGATCGATACACCGCCTCATCCCGAGTATCCGTGCGCGCACTGCATAACGTCTTGCGCGGTTGCCACAATCCTGGATTCGGAGGTGGGCGCTGAAGCAATCGCCAAAGTGACCATGACCAGTCCAACCGCGTCCGGCGTTGTACGCAGGTGGAACACCACCCGGGAGTATGTCGAAGAAGTCTCGGTCGCCAGGATCTATGGCGGTGTGCACTACCGGACGTCCGCCGTGGTCGGTCGAGAGATGGGCAGACAAATCGCAGAGCTGGCATTGCGTGAGCGCATGCGCCCTCTGCAATAGCGCGCCAGTGCCCACGCGCGAACAGTCTGCAGCCTTAGCCGGATGACGGCCCCGCCGGTCGCAGACCCTCCCGGCACGCTCGCCGGTCGCGAGGCGCCCTTCCCCGGCGCCCGCGCGGCGCTCGTGCTGCTCGTGCTCATCAACCTGTTCAACTATGTGGACCGCCAGGTGCTGTCCGCCGTGGTCGGCCCGATCAAAGCTACCTTCTTTGGGACGAACGGCGCCGGCGCGGGCGAGACGCTCACGGCGGTGATGACCTGGTTTCAGCACCGTCTGGGCTTCAAGCCCGAGGACGCGCTGGTCGGCTTGCTCGGAACGGCATTCATGGTGGTCTACATGATCGGCGCGCCGGTGTTCGGGCGGCTGGCGGAGCGAACGTCGCGCTGGGTGCTCGTGGGCGTCGGCGTGATCTTATGGAGCCTGGCCAGCGGCGCCTCGGGTATGGCAACAACATTCGTCGCGCTGCTGCTGACGCGCTGCCTTGTCGGAATTGGCGAAGCGGCCTACGGCCCCGTTGCACCAACCGTCATCTCCGACCTGTACCCGGTGAAGATCCGGGGTCGGGTGCTGGCGCGCTTCTACGTTGCGATTCCGGTGGGCAGCGCGCTCGGGTACGTGCTCGGGGGCTGGGTCGCCAACTCCGGCATCGGCGAGTGGGGCGCAGCCGTGTTTGGCACCAAGGCGGAGAGCTGGCGCTGGGCCTTCTATCTGGTCGTGCCGCCGGGAATCCTGCTCGGGGTCTGGAGTTTCTTCATGCGCGACCCGGCGCGCGGACAAGCAGATCTCGCCCACACGTTGCGCCCCGCCGCGGTGCGCTGGCGCGACTACCTGGTTTTTCTGCGCACGCCTTCCTACGTGCTGTGCACGCTCGGCATGACGGCAATGACATTCGCGATGGGCGGCATGGCGTTCTGGATGCCCTACTATCTGCAAACGCGCCCCGGTGCTCCAGCGTCTGCAACGTTCGTCTTCGGCGTGATCACCGTGGTCGCTGGGTTGACCGGCACCCTGCTCGGCGGTTTCCTCGGCGACCGGCTGCGCACGCGCTTCTCAGGTTCCTATTTTCTCGTGTCGGGCGCGGCCATGCTCACGGGCTTCCCCATATTTCTCGCCGTGCTGGAGACACCCTTTCCCTGGATCTGGGTGCTCATCTTCTTAGCCGTGTTCTGCCTGTTCTTCAACACCGGTCCGACCAACACCATCCTCGCCAACGTCACGCATCCGTCCGTGCGCGCCGCGGGGTTCGCGCTCAACATACTCATCATTCATGCACTGGGCGATGTCATCTCTCCCGTCATCATCGGACTGCTGAGCGACTGGTTCCAGAACATGAACAAGGCGTTTCTCGTCGTCGGCTTGATGTTTCTCGTCGCCGGCGTGCTGTGGCTGTTCGGTGTGCGCCACCTGCAGAGCGACACGCAGCGCAGCGCGCAGTCTTAGCCAGAATGCAGCAAAAGCGTTGTTCGGGAGGCCTGATGATGAATGCTGCCCTGCGGAACATGGCGCTCCTTGCCGCGCGCACCCCCACCCCGCCCCTCCCCCGCGCCTACGGTCGCAAGGGAGGGTGCCCTACATCACAGTCGCGAGTCGCGGTCGATCTGCGCAGAGCCGCTGGAAAAAAAACAGGTCAGCGCGCTGGATGACGCGGCGAAGGCCCAGAACAAGAAGAAGCCGATGGAATAAGCGCCGATGCGGCTGATGTTCACCGTTTCGCCGAAGAAGGTCAGCTCCGTCGGATCGAACACCGTGAAGAACAACGCCTCCGCGGCGCCCGCGATGAGAAACGATGGCCACAGGATCCACATCAATGTCTTCGCTTGCATCTGCTTCTCCTGCTCCTGCGGTTCGAGTCAGCCGCGGCGTGGCTCGAGAATGAAGCTGGTATCGCCGGTATACCAATCGCCGGTCAAGCGCCAGTGCGCACCAGGATCTTCGAGCTGCACGTCCCAGCGCGCCGCGGACGCCAATTCGATCGGCGCTTCGTACCAGCCCGCCTGCGTCTGCCTTGCCGTGACCTGGAGGTCCCTGCCGGCTTTGGTGGGATGGACAAAGAGCAACCGCAGCTCATTCGGCAGAGCCCCCTTACCCGTGAGCTGGATCCGCGCACGGGTTCGCGCAGGGCTGATCAACACGACGGCGCGATAATCCTGCTCCAGCGCGGCGCGATCGCGCTCCAGCATCCGATTGATGGCCAGCCCCTCTTTGTAGTAGTTGTCCACCACCAGCGGGTCGGCGCCGGCTGCCGCCAGATACAGCGTGACGAAGCTCGCCACCACCACGACCGCGGGCCCGGACATGAGAATCCAAGGCCAGGGTTCACGGTACCAGGGCATCTTGTCTTGGGTCGGCCGATCCGGAGTCATGATCTGCGGTCACTCACGGGATGACGAAGCTTGCCTTCTCCACCACCTTGATCGGCGGCTGGTCGGATTTTGCCGGATCGGCTGCCTCGATCGTGAACTGGATGCGGTTGGAGCCCTTCTGGCCCGAGCGGCGCGGCGCCTCGACCCGCACCGGCACCACGCGGGAGGAAGCGGGAGCGACGCGGATCGGCTGCGCTTCGCTCTTCAGCTCGACGCCGTCCAGCCCGGAGACGCTGATGCGAACGTCGCGTGCGACTTCCTGCGTGTTCATGATCTGGAGCCGGTAGACGTTCTGCGCCTCCTCGTCATCCGCGTCGCGCATGACGCTACCGCGATCGCGGATCACGTCGACCTTCAGCGGCACACGCTGGTAGAGCGTGATCAGCGCCGTGACGATGATGGTCCACAGGATGGCGGTGTAGATCAGCACGCGCGGCCGCAGCACCCGCTTCACGATGCGCTCGGTGCTGTAGTGGCCTTTGAGCGCGTTCTCGGTCGAGTAGCGGATGAGCCCCTTGGGATAGCCCATCTTCTCCATCACATGATCGCAGCCGTCGATGCAGGCTGTGCAGCCGATGCATTCGTATTGCAGCCCCTTGCGGATGTCGATGCCGGTGGGGCACACCTGAACGCAGATGCCGCAATCGACGCAGTCGCCTAGGCCCTTGGCTTTGTAGTCGTCGCTCTTACTGCGTGAACCGCGCGGCTCGCCACGCTCGCGGTCGTAGGTGATGATCAGCGTATCGGGGTCGAACATCACGCCTTGGAAACGGGCATAGGGGCACATGTACTTGCACACCTGCTCTCGCATCCAGCCGGCGTTGCCATAGGTCGCGAAGCCGTAGAACAGGATCCAGAAGCTCTCCCACGGTCCGGTGCTCAACGTCAGCACCTCGTGTCCGAGGGTCTTGATGGGCGTGAAGTAACCCACGAAGGTGAAGCCGGTCCACAGGGCCAGCGCGATCCACAGCCCGTGCTTCACGGCCTTGAGCGCGAACTTGCGCGCGGAGAGTCGTCCTTTGTCCAGCTTCATGCGCGCCAGGCGCTCGCCCTCGACCTTGCGCTCGATCCACATGAAGATCTCGGTGTAGACCGTCTGCGGGCAGGCAAAGCCGCACCACAGCCGCCCGGCGACGGCGGTGAACAGGATCAGCGAGTAGGCGCAGACGATCAGCAGCACGGTGAGGTAGACGATGTCCTGCGGCCAGAACACCAGCCCGAAGATGTAGAACTTGCGCGCCGCGAGGTCAAACAACACCGCCTGCCGGCCGTTCCAGGTGAGCCAGGGCGAACCGTAGAAAACGAGCTGGGTGAGCAGCACGAAAGCCCAGCGCCATGTGGCGAACATGCCCGTCACCGCGCGCGGGTAAATCTTCTGGCGGATCTCGTAGAGCGTCTGCTCCACGGGCTCAGTCGTCGTAGCCCGATGCAGCTTTACCGGGGCGTCCATGCCAGGACTACTTGCCGTCGGGATGCGAGAAGCCGTAGACGTAAGCCGCCAGCAGGTGCACCTTCTCCGGCCCGAGGAACTCGCCCCAGGCCGGCATCACGCCGTTGCGGCCTTTGCCGATGGTCTCGATCAGCGAAGTCTGGCCGCCGCCGTACAACCAGATGTCGTCGGTCAGGTTGGGCGCGCCCAGCGCCGGATTACCCTTCCCGTCGGGGCCGTGACAGGCAACGCAGTTCTGCTGGTACAGCTCCTTGCCGTGCGCAGCGCGCAGGCTGTCGAAGGTGCGTCCCGAGACCTGCAGCACGTAATTGGCCACATCCTTCACGCCCTCATCGCCCAGGGCCTTGGCCCAAGGCGGCATCATGCCGCTGCGTCCGTTGGTAACGCTGGCGGCGATGGTCTCGGGGTCGCCACCGTACAGCCAATCCTTGTCCGTCAGGTTGGGGAAGCCTTTGCCGCCGCGGCCGTCGGAGGCGTGGCACTGGGCGCAGTAATTCAGAAACAGCCGCTGCCCCATCTCCCGCGCCTGAGGATCGGCCGCCAGCTCCGGAATACTCATGGCCGCATACTTGGCATAGATCGGCGCGTACTTCTCCTTTGCCTTCGTCATCTCCTGCTCGTACTGCCCGTGCGAGCTCCATTTGAGCAAGCCGGGGAAGCTCCCCAGGCCGGGATACAGGAGCAGGTAGATCACGCCGAACACCAGCGTGATGTAGAACAACCACAGCCACCAGCGCGGCAGTGGGTTGTTGTACTCCTCCAGGTTCTCGTCCCAGACGTGGCCCATGACGCCGACCTTCTGTCCGGCCGGCAGGCGCTTGGTGGTGAGCTTCCACAGCAAAATCCCGCACGCCAGGATGCTGACGACGGTGATGATGGCGATGTAGCCCGACCAGAATCCGCTCGTGAACTCGCTCACGCTCATCTCCCTTGCTGGCGTTTGTCCGCGGCCGGCGTGCTGTCGTCCTCGAGCACGCTGCGCGCGGCCTCGTCAAACTGCTTCTTGCGCTTGCTGCTGTAGGCCCAGACCACGATGCCGGCGAACACGACCAGCATCACCAGCGTCAACCACGCCCTCACATCAGTCAGATCCAAAGCTCTACCTCACGCCCTTGAGCGCGGTGCCCAGGTTCTGCAGATAGGCGATCAGCGCGTCGGCTTCGGTCTTCTCCCTCAGCTCCTCGCGCGCCTTCCCGATGTCCTCGTCGCTGTAGGGGACGCCGATCACTCGCAGAGCTCGCATCTTGGCTTCGATCGTGGTTGCGTCCGCCGCGGTCTGGGCCAGCCATGGGTAGCCGGGCATGTTGGATTCCGGGACGACATCGCGCGGCTGGTTCAGGTGCAGGCGGTGCCACTCGTCGCTGTAGCGCCCGCCCACGCGCGCCAGGTCCGGCCCGGTGCGCTTGCTCCCCCACTGGAAAGGATGGTCGTAGATGAACTCTCCGGCCACCGAGTAGTGACCGTAGCGCTCGGTCTCGGCGCGGAACGGCCGCACCATCTGGCTGTGGCAGTTGTAGCAGCCCTCGCGGATGTAGATGTCGCGGCCGGTGAGCTGCAGCGCGCTGTACGGCTTGAGACCCGAGACTGGTTCCGTGGTGTAGCGCTGGAAGAACAGCGGCACGATCTCCACCAAGCCGCCCACGCTCACGACCAGGATGACCAGCACGATCATCCAGGTCAGATTCTTCTCGATGAACTCGTGACCCGATGCTTGAGTTGCCATGCTTGTCTCGCTCCAGTCAGCTCACGCGTGGGCGCCCGCCGGCATCAGCACGGGCGCATCCACGGCCTTGCCGCCGCGCACCGTCTTCCAAACGTTGTAGGCCATGATCAGCATGCCGGACAGATAGAGGATTCCGCCCAGCAACCGTATCGCGTAGAACGGATAGGTGGCCTTGACGCTCTCCACGAAGGTGTAGGTGAGCGTGCCGTCCGGGTTTGCCGCTCGCCACATCAACCCCTGCATGACGCCGGCGATCCACATGGCCGCGATGTACAGGACGACCCCGATGGTCGCCACCCAGAAGTGCAACGTCACCAGCCGCACGCTGTACATTTCGGTCTTGCCGAACATCCGCGGAATCAGGTAGTACATGCTGCCCACGGAGATCATCGCCACCCACCCGAGCGCGCCGGAGTGCACATGTCCGATGGTCCAGTCGGTGTAGTGGGACAGCGAGTTCACCGTTTTGATCGACATCATCGGCCCCTCGAACGTGGACATGCCGTAGAAGGACAGCGACGTTATCAGGAACTTGAGGATCGGGTCGGTGCGCAGCTTGTGCCATGCCCCCGACAGCGTCATGATGCCGTTGATCATGCCGCCCCACGAGGGCGCCAGCAGGATCAGCGAGAACACCATCCCCAGCGACTGCGCCCAGTCCGGCAGCGCGGTGTAGTGCAGATGGTGCGGCCCCGCCCACATATAGGTGAAGATCAAGGCCCAGAAGTGCACCACCGACAGCCGGTAGCTGTAGATGGGGCGGCCAGCTTGCTTGGGCACGAAGTAGTACATCATCCCCAGGAACCCCGCGGTGAGGAAGAAACCCACCGCATTGTGTCCGTACCACCACTGCACCATGGCGTCCTGGGCGCCCGCATATACCGAGTAGGATTTCCAGAACGTGACCGGGATCTCGGCGCTGTTCACCAGATGCAGCAGCGCAACGGTGAGGATGAACGCGCCGAAGAACCAGTTGGCCACATAGATATGAGGCACCTTGCGCTTGGCGATGGTGCCGAAGAAGACGACGGCGTAGGCCACCCACACCAGCGTGATGAGCACGTCGATGGGCCACTCCAGCTCCGCGTATTCCTTGGAAGTGGTGATCCCCAGCGGCAGCGTGATTGCGGCAAGCACGATCACCGCCTGCCAGCCCCAGAAGGTGAACGCGGCCAGCTTGTCGAGGAAGAGGCGCGCGTGACAGGTGCGTTGGACGACGTAATAGCTGGTGGCAAACAGCGCCGAGCCGCCGAACGCGAAGATGACCGCATTGGTGTGCAGCGGCCGCAACCGTCCGTAGGACAGCCACGGGATGCCGTAGGTCAGGTCCGGGAACATGAGCTGGGCTGCGAGCACCACCCCGACCAGCATACCCACGATGCCCCAGACCACGGTCATGATGGCGAACTGCCGCACGACCTTGTAGTTGTAGGTCGACTCCTGCCCGCCGAAAGTCGCCTGCGTTTGAGCCGCGGGCTGTGCTGACATGTGTCCTCCCTCTGCTTGCGGTACCCAAGAACCCATGAGCGCCCGAATGCGCGCCTTGCGCATGCTACCGGGCGGCTTGTCGATTCAGTTGACCTAGATCAAACGGGATCGGGAACGGCATCGCTGCCCCGTCTCCCGCGTCCCGTACGCCGCAGAATATAGTACGCTCATGGCGATCGGGAGCCCATCACGCGTTACTCCCCCTTGGGGTCGTCATCGTCCTGCAAGATGCGGTGCGCCGGGCCTTCGAGATCGTCGAACTGGCCGCTGCGCAGCGACCACCAGAAGAGCGCGCCGATCACGAACACCAGCACTACGGAAAGCGGGATGAGGAGGTAGAGGATGTCCATGAGGTCCGGGCCGGACGCCTCGGTTCAGCCGACCGGCGGGGTCCCTTGGCCGCCTCCCGCATCGGCGTCTCGCGGCTGTGCATCAGCCGCAGCGCATTGAGGACGACGAGCAGCGAGCTGGAAGCCATTCCGATCCCGGCCATCCAGGGCGTCACGAGCCCGGCCACCGCGAGCGGCACGGCGACCATGTTGTAACCCAGGGCCCAGCCCAGATTCTGCCGCACGATGCGCCGAGTCCGGTGCGCGATGTCGAGCGCATCAAGCAGCCCGTTCAAGCGCCCGGACAGCAGGATCATGTCGGCCTGGGCCTGGGACATCAGCGCGCCGCTGCCCATGGCGACCGAAAGCTGCGCCTGGGCCAGCACCGGTGCGTCGTTGACGCCGTCGCCCACCATCACCACGCAAGCGCCTGCTTGCTGGAGCGCCTGAACGCGAGCCTGCTTGTCCTCGGGTGAGAGGCCGGCCTCGAAGCTCTCGACGTTCAGGCGCTGCGCCACTTCCTGGACCGCAGGCAGTGCATCACCGCTAAGAATCACCACTTGCTTGCCGGCGTTGCGCAGCCGCTGCACCACTGACTCCGCTTCGGGCCGCACGCGGTCTGCGAAGTCGAAGTATGCGAGCCACTCGTGCTCCCGGCCCAGCCAGACCCGGGTCCCAATGTGGTTCTCTGCGTCCGGCACGCTGCTCGGTGCACCGACCAGCGCCGACACGAATGCCTGCGTCCCGATGCGGTAACCGGTTCCCGCAATCGAGGCTTCGATCCCGGCACCGGGCACACTACGTAAATTCGCGACGGCAAGCGTCTCGGCAGACGGTGCAGCGGCCAGCAACGCGGCAGCGATCGGGTGCTCGGAACCGCTTTCGAGGGCAGCCGCCAGCGCGAGGCAGCGTTCGCGCGGCACGCTCGCCATGCAGTTCGTCGCGCTCAGCGCAAGTTGTCCTTCGGTGAGCGTACCGGTCTTGTCGAATACCACGTGGGTCGCGTCAGCCAGGGCCTCGAGCGCGTGGCCGCGCGTCGCCACGATTCCGCGGCGTGCCAGCCGTCCGACCGCTACAGCGAGTGCGGCAGGGGTCGCGAGCGACAGCGCGCACGGACAGGTCACCACCAGCACGGCCACAGTCACCCACAGCGCTCGCGTCGCGTCCACCCGCAGCCAGTACAGCATGCTCCCGGCTGCCATCAGGATCACCGCAGCGACGAACCAGCCCGCTATTCGATCGGTCAGCTCGGTGATGCGGGGCCGTTGCGCGCCAGCGCGCTCGACCAGCCGGCGGATGGCAGACACGCGCGTTTGCTCTCCCACCCGGTCGACCCGGACCACCACCGGGCTCAACCGGTTGATCGCACCGCCCATGACCGCGGCGTCGATCTGCTTGCGCACCGGACGGCTCTCGCCGCTCAGCAGAGACTCGTCGCTTTCGGTCTCGCCCGCCAAGATCCTGCCGTCGGCCGGGAAACTTTCCCCCGGCCGCACCAGCACGAGATCACCCCCGCGCAGGCTCACCGCGGGAATTTCCTCGCTTTGCATGCTGCCGGGATACGCGGACAGGCGGTGGGCTGCCAGTGGCAGCGCCTTGTCCAGATACTCGAGACTGGTCGCGGCCTTCTGGCGCGCGCGCAGTTCGAGATAGCGCCCGCAGAGCAGAAAGAATACGAACATGGTGATCGAATCGAAATAGACTTCGGTGCCGCCGGTGAAGGTGGCCACGACGCTGGCGACGAACGCGACTGCGATGCCGAGCGCGACCGGCACGTCCATGCCCAGCCGCCGCCGCATCAGATCCCGCCACGCTGCGCGGAAAAACGGCGCCGCGGAATAGAACACCACCGGAGTAGTCAGCACCAGGCTCGCCAGCCGCATCAGCAGCCGGATGTCCTCGGTCATGGTCCCGTCGGTAGCGAGGTAGGCAGGCAGCGCGTACATCATCACCTGCATCATGCCGAAGCCGGCGACGAATATGCGCCATAGCGCCGCACGCGTTTCGCGCTTGCGCATCTGCTCTTCAGCGGCGGAGGTTGCGGGCCAGGCGCGGTAGCCGATGAGCGCGACCTGCGCGAGAATTTCAGAGAGCTTGATGCGGCGCGGATCCCAGCGCACGCGGGCGCGCCGCGTGGTGTAGTTCACCTCGGCGGCCAACACGCCGGGCAGGCGCGACAGATGCTGCTCGTTGAGCCAGATGCAGGCGGCGCAGGTGATGCCTTCCAGAATCAGCGTCGCTTCGAGCTCGTGCGGTGCCGCCTGGCGCACGAAACCGCGTTGCACTTCCGGCTGGTCGTACAGCGCCAGATCAGTTTGCGCACGCTGCGCCTCGCGCGCTGCATAGGTTGTGCGGGTGCGATAGTAGGAGGTGAGGCCGCTGCCTGCGATGGCCTCGGCCACCGCCTGGCAACCGGCGCAGCACATCTGCCGCCGCTCGCCGTCGATCAGGGCGAAGAACGGGCTGGCGGCCGCCACCGGCAGCCCGCAGTGATAACAGGATTGCGGCACCTGTCCTCCGAGCAGCGCGGTCGATCCGCGTCAGATGGCCGGGATCACCGCGTGCGAATCAACCTGCCCGGGCCGGAGCCGGCTGCGCTGCAGGCTGCCTGGGCTTCAAGCTGGTCACGTAGATCGTCAGCAGTCCAGCGATCAGCACCGACACGGACAGCACGCTCAACGCCAGCGTCATGCTATGCGTGGCGTCGCGGATCCGGCCTACCACCATGGGGCTGACATAACCTGCCAGATTGCCCACGGAGTTGATCCAGGCGATTCCCGCCGCCGCCGCGGTGCCCGAGAGGATTCCGGTGGGCACCGACCAGAAGCACGATACCGCGGACATCACCCCTGCAGTGGCGACGGTCAGCGCTGCGATGCCGGCCCAGCCGCCTACGCCGGGCATGGCGCTCACGGCAAACGCGACCGACCCGATGATGCAGGCCCCTGCCACATGCCAGCGGCGCTCGCCGGTGGCGTCCGAGTGGTGGCCGTTCCACACCATCGCGATGGCGGCGACAGCCCAGGGGATGGCCGAGATCAGTCCGATTTCCCACGGAACCTTGGTGATGGTCTCCTTGATGATCTGGGGCAGCCAGAATGAGATTCCATAGGTGCCCATCACGATGCCGAAGTATACCAGGCACAGCAGCCACACCTTGGGATGAGTGAAAGCTTCGCTTAACTTGTGGCAGCCCTCGCCCTGAGACTTCTTGACCGCCTCTTCCTGCTCCAGGCGCTGCAGCACCAAGCCCTTCTCGTCCGCGGTCAGCCACTTTGCCTTGGCTGGGCCGTCATCCAGAAACAGCAGCACCCACACACCGACCAGCACGGAGGGCAACCCTTCGAGCAGGTAGAGCCACTGCCACCCCTTGAGGCCGGCGACGCCAGCCATGCCGCCGAGGATCCACCCCGACACCGGCCCGCCGATGACACCGGCTAGCGCGATGGCGGTCATGAAAGCCGCCACCATCTTGGCGCGGTGGGTGCGCGTGTACCAGTATGTGAGGTACAGGATGATGCCGGGGAAGAACCCGGCTTCGGCCACGCCCAGCAGGAAGCGCAGAACGTAGAACGTCATCGCGCTGTTGGTGAACATCATCGCCGCCGAGATAACGCCCCACAGGATCATGATGCGCGCGATCCAGAGCTTGGCCCCGACCCTCGACAGGATGATGTTGCTGGGCACCTCGAAGAAGAAGTAGCCGATGAAGAAGATCCCGGCTCCCGCGCCGTACACGGTGTCGCTGAAGTTGAGGTCGGTTCCCATCTGCAGCTTGGCGAAGCCGACGTTGACGCGGTCCAGATAAGCGAGGATGTAACAGAGGAACAGGAAGGGGATCAGACGCCAGGTGAGTTTGGAATAGGTCGCCTTCTCGAACTCCGGCGAATAGGTGGCAGTGCTCAATTGAGTCTCCTCCGCTGCGTTGTAGTGGACCCGTGGCTCAGCAAATGGTGCGGGAGTCCGCGCCGCCGGTATTGTAGGGGCTGGCGAGGACGCTTGGCTACTCTGAGGGGGCGCTGCCCCGAACTTCGAACCTGACGGCGTCCAGCTGTGTGCCGGTGGCGTCGTGCAGCGTGAGCAGCCATCTGCCGGGCTGCGGGTGCCACAGTTCGCTGCTGTCCAGCGGCTCTCCGTTGAGCCGCCACTCCAGGTTCGCCCCGGCGCCGGTCGCCTCGAAACGCACGCGCTGGCGGTCGGGGGGAATGTCCGGGTCCACTGCGATGATCTGACCCTGTCCGGGGTAGGCGATGGTGGGATGGATCCGCTCCGGAGCTTTGGCTGCGACGCGCCCGGTTGCGGTTCCCGCGAGGAACAGCTCGTCGCGTGGTGCTTCCACCGGCGGGTCGAAGCTCACCTGCGCGGTCTCGACGCCCGGGGGCGGGGCGGGAGCAACAGCGTCGGTCGCATGGAGGCCGTTCATGATCTCGAGCCACAGCGGCGCGGCACCGCTCACCCCGGACACGTCCCACATCGGGCTGCCATCGAAGTTGCCGACCCACACGCCGACCGTGTAGCGGCGCGAAGAACCGACGCACCAGTTGTCGCGCATGCCCTTGCTGGTGCCGGTCTTGACCGCTGCCCAGAAGCGGGCTGCGAGCGGATTGGCGAGCCCGAAGGTGATGCTGCGAGCCGCCCGGTCCGAGAGAATGTCTGCGACGATGTAGCTGGCACCGCGGTCCATCACGCTCTGCCCCGCGCTCTTTGCTCCTGGGGTGAGTGTGAGCGGTGCAAGCACGCCGCCATTGGCGAGCGTCCGGTACGCATTCGTCAACTGCCACAGGCTCACTTCGGCTGAGCCGAGCGCCAGCGAGTAGCCATAGTAGTCGCCGTCGTGAGCGATGTGTTCGAAGCCGAGATCGCGCAGCCGGTCCGCGAACAGCTCGGGCCCGACCAGGGTGAGGGTGCGCACTGCGGGCACGTTGAGCGAACCGGACAGCGCAGTGCGCAGGCTGACCATACCCTTGAACTCCCGGTCGTAGTCCTGCGGAACGTACAGACCGCCCGGCGTGACGATGTTGATGGCCGAATCATCCAGCAGAGATGCGGCGGTAAGCAGGCGCTGCTCGAGCGCCAGCTCGTATAGGAACGGCTTGAGTGTGGAGCCGGCCTGACGCGCAGCCTTGACCCCGTCCACATAGCGCGCGGATGAGGACTCCCCCGAGTTGCCCACATATGCGAGGACCTCACCGCTCGCGTTGTCCACCACCAGCACCGCCGCATCGCTCACGTGCTGCTCTTCGAGCGTGGCCAGCTGGCGGTTGACGGCGTCGAGCGCGAAGGCCTGCAGCCCGCCATCCAGCGTGGACTGCACCCGCCGTTGTTCGGCCGTGACCAGCATGCGAGCGACGTGCGGTGCCAGTGCCACCGCGGGTCGCGGGTTGGACGCTCCCTCGAGCGCTTGGTGCGCGAGAGAGTCCAGACCCTCGCAGGGCTGCGGCGGCCGCATCGCGCTGCCCAGCGCGCAGGCGCGCTTGGCGACGGCCTCGGAAGTGGCGTTGGGCCCGCGCAGAAGCACCGCCATCAATCGAGCCTCGCGCTCGTTCAGGCCGCTGGGCTGCTTGTCGAACAGCGCACGTGACGCCGCGCCCACGCCCTGGAGTTCGCCGCGGAAGGTCGACAGGTTGAGATAGGCCTCCAGGATCTGCCGTTTGGTCCAGGCCTTCTCGAGCGCGCGCGCGGCGTTGATCTGATCCCACTTCTGCCCCAGGGTGCGGTGCTCCTTGCCGCGCTTGAGCTTGCCCTCGAGCATAGCCGCCACCTGCATCGAGAGCGTGCTTGCCCCGCGCGGCTTGGACGAGAACAGGCTGCCCCATGCAGCGTCGGAAAGCGCCAGCCAGTCGACGCCGCCGTGATGAAAGAAGCGCTTGTCCTCGGCGCGGATCACAGCGTCGACCAGTGCCGGCGACACCTCGGTCAGCGGCACCCAGGGCAGGCGTCGTCCGTGCAAGTCCACGCGCAGCTCGTGGATCGGCTCGCCGTTGCGGTCGAGCAGCACGCCTTCGGTCGAGATGTACTCGTGTTTGACGGTCTCAAAAGCGGGGACTGCGAAGGCCAGTGCCGGTGCGAGCAGCAGCAAAACCAAGAAGAAGCTCGTGATTCGTGACTCGTGATTCGTAACTCGCAACGGCAAAGATCCAGTGAGTAGTAAGTCGTCAGCCGTGATTCGGAGCGGCGCGAAGTGCAAAACTGCTCGCCTCCACGAATCCAACCACTCGGCCATCTTTGCAACTTTGCGGTAACGCATTGCGCCGATACCCGCTTCACGAATCACGAGTCACGAATCACGGCTTCTCACGAATCACGGCCCTCACGGCCTTTCACGGCCCAACTTTCACACGCGCATTGGGCAGCTCCCCGAACATCTCCGGCGAATACAGCGCCTCGACGCGCGTCTCGGGCAGCAGGAACTCGCCCGAATTGTTCAGACGCAACGTATACTCCACCGTCCACTTTCCCTTGGGCACGAAGCGGTAGTAGGCGCGAAAGGAATCGAATTTGCGCTCCTCGTAGGCCGGCCAGACCCAGCCCTGCTTCTTCTCGCCGCTCGCGAGGGTCAGCGAATCGCGCCCCAGCCCCGTACCCAAAATGGCGGAGCCAGCAGGCACCGGATCGTTGACCACGACCCAGCTCATGTCGGATTGGGCTTCCAAATCGAGCCGCACGCGGATCACGTCGCCTCGCGTCCATTTGCCTTTCGTTTTTTGTTCGACAGCCGACACCGTGCGCGCGATCCGATACCCCGACGAAAACGGTTCCTTGAGCGGGATCGCCGCCAGGCTCTGGATCGTGGCCCAAGGTCTGCCGCTGCCGTCCTGGGCCAGGCTTAAGTTCGCCTGGCCCGGTGGCCAGGAGAACAAGAGGTTGCCGCCCTCCGGCTGGCGGCTCCAGTCCAGCGTGCGCTTTTGTTTGCCCAGCTCCGCAGCCGTCACGCCGGCTACCGGTTCGGCTTCGAACTCGGTGCCGAAGCGCTCCAGCGCCAGCACACCCCATGCGTTGGCCACCGTCGTGTTCCAGTGCCCGCGCTGCTGGCGCCCCAGGCTGCCACGCACCAGTCGCGGCATGTCCTCGCGCCACGCGTCCTGGTCGAGCATGGACAGCAGCACGCGGTTGGCGTTCACGTCACCCGATATCATCAGCCACCAGAGGTAATCGGTGCGCTCGGTGGAGAACCCCATCGTGGTGCCCTGGAAATTGAGGCGGGAGCGCAGGATCTGCTCGGCCTGAGTGGCTTGCTGATCGCGGTTGGACAGCTCCGGTGCGCGTTTGAGCAGGTCGAACCAGTCGATTACCGCCGAGGTAGGCCACAGGTTC
>Ga0335082_10002386_pt1 | contig 20193 bp, 17 predicted proteins | sample Lox_Sample_41_FD_206718 | JGI IMG/M metagenome (GOLD analysis project Ga0335082, IMG submission 206718) | Soil microbial communities from Loxahatchee National Wildlife Refuge, Florida, United States - Lox_Sample_4.1 | ecosystem: Environmental > Terrestrial > Soil > Wetlands | place: USA...
GCGATGGCGCCCTGGGACGCCGCCCCGCTGCAGCCGATCATCGAGGAGGCGGGCGGCGTCTTCAGCGACTGGTCCGGGCGGCGGTCCGCCTTCGGCGGAAGCACCATCGCCACCAACGCCGGCGTGGCCGCCGCGGTGCGGGTGCTCCTCGTCGCCCCGGGGAAGTGACCCCCGGGGGGCGTCACGGGGAACCCTCGATGGTCAGGAGATGGAGGACGGCGCGCGGGCAGGCGTCAGCGCAGCCGCGCGGGGGGGGAGGCGGTGAGCGATCCCACGGCGAATTCCCCGTGGAAGCCTCCCTGGGGTTCGTCACCCCAGATGCGGAGGGTCCCGGGGAAGAGCTGGCCGGTCGGCTGCTGGTCCTGAGGGGAGAGGTTGGTGTTCCGGGTCTCGTCCCGGAGGAGCGTCGTCACGCTGACCACGTGCTGCGGGGCCTTGACCGGGCGGACGCCGCAGTTGGGAAGGGGATCTGGCGTGCAGTACCAGGCCGTGCCGTCCTCGAAGCGGACCCGCAGCGCCACCGGCCGCAGCCCCCATCGAATGAGCTGCCAGCCCACCGGCCAGTAGTCCGGTGCATCGGGAAGCAGCTGGACCCGCGCCCGGACGTTCCCCACCATCACCAGCATCAGGGCCTCCGGCGTGGCCCGCCGGGCGTCCTCGATGTAGCGGGCCATGGCCAGATTGCGCGAGTTGAAGGCCACCCCCTTGTCGTCGATGGCGAAGGCGCTCACCGGAAGCCCCGCATGGCGCAGGACGCGGAGCCGGGCGATGAGCTCGAGGACCGCCTCGCTCGTCCGGCCGTCCTGCCAGGTGCGCCGGAAGCTGGGGCTCGAGCGAAGGAAGGCCATCTCGTCCAGGTCCGAGTCCGAGGAGAGGAAGGCCTCCAGCGCGGGCTGGTCGGCGCGGACGAGCTCCAGCCCGATCACCACCGGAACGCCGGCCAGGGCGGCCTGGCAGGCGAGCCGGCCGACGAGGTCGGGAATCTCCCGCGTGCCGGGGAAGTCCCCGAGCAGCACCAGCCGCCGCGAGGCGGCCAGCTCCTCCACCCCGTCGACGCGCTCGCCGCAGGGTCCGGCCGCGTCCACCACCGCCTGGGGGGGCGGGGTGGGAGGGGAGGCCACCCCTCGCGAGCGCTGGTCCTCGAGCTCGATGGCGGCCGCGGCGGGCTGGTCGATGCGGGTGAGGAGCTCCCACTCCAGGGCGTCGTCTCGTACCCGCTGGCCGATGACCATCCCCTCCGGGGGAGCGGTGAGGGTGGTGGCCTTCTCCTCGTCGGCCCTTCCCGGGGTGATGATGTCCTTCCTGGCCAGCGCGGTGTCCCTGGTGGCGGTCCGGTAGAGGCGCTCCGTCACCACGTACGTCTCTTCGTCTCGAAGATTGGAGGGCGCCCAGAACCCGGCGGCGGTGAGGACGAACCGCTCGGCGCGGATCCGCCAGTGACTGCCGTCCACCTCCTCGGCATCGACCCGTACCCCCACCGTCTGTTCCTTCTCGTTCTTGACGAAGTCCGTCCCCAGGGAGAACTCCTCGCGGTAGACGACGTACCCCCGCTGCTCGAGCAGCGTTGCCGCGACGCCCAGCGTCTCGTCCACCGAGTGGGCGTAGACGTACTGGTGGACGGCTTCCGTCCTGGGCAGCGTCCGCAGGCCGTGCACGCACCCCGGCGCGGCGACCAGAAGGCCCGCGAGGAGGAACCGGCCGAATCGCGCGAGGTCAGCGCATCCCATCTTTCCCAGCTGGGGTCTGTCCTCCGTCCCCGGGCGGAGGTGACGGGAAACCATACCCACGAAGAAGGGTGGCTAGGAAGTGCGCCTCGGAAGCCGTCACCCCGGGCTCCATCGCCGGAGGAGAGGCGGTGAGCGAACCCACCGCGAACTGGCCGTGAAACCCGGGGCCTGGGTCGCTCACCCCGAGAGGCGGGTGTCGTCGGTCACCTGTCGCCGGTCCGTCCCCCGGGCGGAGGCGAGGGGCTGACCACGCCCACGAAGAATGCCCCCAGGAAGCCGTCCGCATCCGGCATGGCGAAGAGGTCGATCCGCGGCACCCCGGTGCCGGGCAGCGGCGGTCTGGCCGGCACCTCCGCCTCCCCGCACCCGGGGCCCGCTCCCGGCGCCGGGCAACGCCAGGCCGTGCCGCCGGACAGGCGCAGGTCGAGGGGCAGAGGCCGGAGCCCCCACCGGGTGAGAGCGGCGGCCAGGGGCACCTCGCCGCCTGCCGGGGGCCGCCGCACCAGCACCAGCGTCACCGCATCGAGGTCCAGGCGGCGCTGACGCTCGACGGTGCGTGCCCGCGCCCGCTCCGCCCCGGGGGCGTCCGCCGGCTCGCCGAAGGCAAAGACGCGCACCGGAAGCCCGGTGTCCCGGAGCGTGCGCAGCCTGTCGAGGAGGCCGAGCTCGGCCGTGCTCGCCGGAGAAGGAGCGGCCAAAGCGAAGCTCTTGCTCGCCGCGAGGAAGGCCGCCCGGTTGGCCTCCGTGTCGGTGCTGGCCAGGTACGTCTCGAGAAGCTCCTGTTCCGCCCGCCAGAGCTCGAGGCCGACCACGGTGCGGATCCCGGCCGTGGCCGCGCGGCAGGCCAGATCTCCCACCAGCGCTGGAACCTCGCGGGTGCCCGGGACATCGGCGAGGAGGATGAGTCGCCGCGCGGCGAGGAGGTCGTCGCCGCCCGGGAGGGGGCGCCCGCAATCGACCGGGGAGGCCTGCCGTCCCTCGCCCCGGGCGCGCGACTCGGAGCTCTCCAGAGCGCGCGCGGCGCGGGGATCGAGGCGCTCGAGCAGGGCGCGCTCCAGCGCCTCGTCCCGCCCGCGCGAGATGGCCACCAGCCCGGGCGGCGGTGCCCCGAGCGTGCTCGGGGCCTCGAGCCGGTCGGCGCCGGCGGTGACGTCGGCTCCCAGGCTGGTCGAGGTGGCCTGGCGGTCCTCGATGGAGGAGCCGAGCGAGACGGCGATCACCCCTTCGATGGCCACGGTGGAGTGGTCGGCGTCGACGCGCACCCCCTCCACCCGGAGCCCGGAGGCGGATCCGCTCCCCTCCGGCCGCCAGAGCGTGCCCAGCCGGTCCCCCCGCCGCTGCACCTGCCAGCCCTGCTCGGTGAGCAGGGTCGCCGTCTGGGCAAGCACCTCGTCCAGCGGCCGGGGGTAGACCTCCTCCTGGACCGCCGCGGCGGAGCTGCCGGGCCGGGGCCCGGTCGCGCACCCGAGCACCACCAGGGCGCAGGTCAGCGGGGCGAAGGGCAACAGGCGCGGCCGGCAGCTCACATCCGCGCGGCAAGGAACTCGATGAGGTCGATCTTGGTGACGATGGCCACCACCTGCTCCCGCTCCTTGACCACCGCCACGTTGTCCTGGGCGAAGACGTCGCGCAGCGCGGAGAGGCTGGCCTCGAGGCTGACCACCCCCTGGAGCGGCGCGACCAGGGGGTCGATGGCGTCGTGGAACCCGGCCGTCTTCGACACCAGCGCGTTCAAGAGGTCGTACTCGTGGATCATCCCCACCGACCGCCCCGAGGCATCCTGCACCGGCATCTGGCTGATGCCGTGGCGCCGCATGGCCTCCACCACCGCGTCCACCCGCTCGCCCTTCCGGGCGAAGTGCACCACCGCCGGCCGCTCGCGGATGAGGTCCATCACCCGCCCGGGAGCCTTCTCGTCGATGGCGAAGCCGTTGTCCCGCATCCACTCGTCCGAATAGAACTTGCTGATGTAGCTGTTGCCGGTGTCGGTGAGCACCACGACGATGGTCTTGCCCCGGCCCAGCTCCCGGGCCAGCTCGACGGCCACGTGCACCGCACCCCCCGAACTGCCCCCGGCGAAGATGCCCTCCTCGCGCGCCAGCCGCCGCGCCGCGGTGAAGCACTGCTGGTCGTCGACCTGGCGCACCTCGTCGAGCACCGAGAAATCGAGCGCCTTGCAGAGCATGTCCTCGCCGATGCCCTCCACCTTGTACACGTGCGGCTCGGGGAGCTTCCCGGTCTGGAAGTAGCCCTGGTAGACGCTGCCCACCGGGTCTACCCCCACGTTGCGCAGCCCGGGCTTCTTCTCCTTGAGGAACCGGCCCGCGCCGCTCATCGTCCCGCCGGTGCCGAGTCCGGCCACGAAGACGTCGATCGAGCCGTCGGTCTGCTCCCAGATCTCCGGACCGGTGGTGAGGTAGTGGGCCTCGATGTTGTCCGGGCTGTGGTACTGGTTGAGGTAGAAGCTGCCCGGCGTCTCGCGGGCGATGCGCTTGGCCGTCTCGTAGTAGCTCTGGGGGCTGTCGGCGGGGACGTTGGTCGGCGTCACCACCACCTGGGCGCCGAAGGCCTTGAGGCGGTTGATCTTCTCCGTCGACATCTTGTCCGGCATGGTGAAGATGCAGCGGTAGCCCTTGACCGCGGCGGCGATGGCGATGCCCATTCCGGTGTTGCCGGAGGTGTTCTCCACGATCGTCCCGCCGGGCCGGAGCTTCCCCTCCCGCTCCGCCTTCTCGATGATGTGCAGCGCCATCCGGTCCTTGATCGAGCCCCCGGGGTTCATGAACTCGCACTTGAGGAGGACCGTGGCGTCCTCGGGTCCGACCGCCTTGTTCAGCCGGACGAGCGGGGTACGGCCGATGGCAGCAAGGATGTCTTGGGAAACGTTCATGGCTGACCGGGGAGGGTACCACCCTCCACGGCGGGCGCCGCGGATGTCGCGTTTCTACCGGTGGCGGGTGCAGGGTGGAAGTGAACCACACGCCCGGCGGGGCACGAGACGAGCGGACGGTGGTCGCCACGGCGTCCGGGCGTGTAGCGTCTCGGAGACGATGAACCTCGAGGCCGCCCTGCGCGACCAGGTTGCCCGGGCCACCGGCCGTCCCCAGCACGGCGCTCCGGTGCGGTCGCTGAAGGGCGACGCGAGCAACAGAAGCTACCTGCGCGTCGGCACCTGGCCGGACAGTCTGGTGGTGATGGTCATGCCCGCCCAGGCGCGGGCCAGCGAGGAGGCGGCGGGGAGCGCCGTTCCCGAGGAGCTCCCCTTCCTCGACGTGCACCGCTACCTGGCGCGGCTCGGCATCCGCGTCCCGGCCATCTACCGTCACGACGAGGCGGCGGGGATGATCGTCCTCGAGGACCTCGGCGACGTGACCCTGGAGAAGGCGCTCGCCGCGCGTCCCCCCGAGGAGCTCTACCCGGCGGCGGTGGACCTCCTGGCCGGCCTCCGGGCGGCGGCCGAGGCCGCGCCGGCGCCGGCGAGCATCGCCTACCGGCGCGCCTTCGACGAGGAGCTCTACCTGTGGGAGCTCCACCACTTCCGCGAATGGGGGCTCGAGGCGTGGAGCGGGAAGACGCCCACCGCGAGCGAGCGTCAGGAGATGGAGGCCAGCTTCCGCGACATCGCCGGCCGGCTGGCGGCGGCTCCCCGCGGCTTCACCCACCGCGACTACCAGAGCCGCAACCTCATGGTGAAGGACGGCGAGCTGGTGGTCATCGACTTCCAGGACGCGCTCCAGGGGCCGCGCGCCTACGACTTGGTGGCGCTGCTGCGCGACAGCTACGTCGACCTCGACGAGGCGCTGGTGGAGGAGATGCTCCGCCGCTACCAGGAGGCCCTGGCGCGGAGCACCGGCCAGCCCGCCGATCCGGCCGGCTTCCGGCGCCTGTTCGACCTGCTCACCGTCCAGCGCAAGCTCAAGGACGCGGCGCGCTTCGAGTTCATCCATCGGGTGAAGAAGAATCCCGGCTTCTTGCCCCACATCCCCCTCTCGCTGGCGTACGTCCGCGCCGCCTTTCAGCGACTGGCCGGCGACGCGGCAGTGCAGACCCTGCGCCGGGTGGCGGCACGCTACGTCCCCGAGCTCCAGTGAAGGCGCTCGTGCTCGCCGCCGGGCTGGGAACCCGGCTCCGCCCCCTCACCGAGGTCTGGCCCAAGCCGGCGCTTCCGCTGCTCGGCCAGCCGCTGCTCCGCTACACGCTGGCCGTCCTGGCCAGGGCCGGAGTCACCGGGCTGGGCCTGAACACCCACCACCTGCCCCGGGTGATGGCCCGGGTGGCGAGGGAGGAGGCGGCGCGGGCGGGGATGTCCCTCACCCTCTGGCACGAGCCGGCCATCCTCGGCACCGGCGGAGGCATCCGGGGGATGCGCCGCACCGTGGAGTCCGAGGACGCCTTCCTGGTGTGGAACGGCGACGTGCTCTTCGCGCCGGACCTCGGCCCGGTGGTGGCCGAGCACCGCGCCCGGGGCGTGGAGGCGACGATGGTCCTTCTCCCCATGCCCCCGGGCGAGCCCTTTGCCGCGGTGGAGGTGGACGGGGCGCGCTCGGTGCGGCGCATCGCCGGGCGGGGCCCGGGCGGGCCGGGGCTCGTGCCCTGGCACTTCTCCGGGGTCCACGTCCTGTCCCCCGGCGTCTTTCGGCACATGGCCGAGGAGGGAGCGGAGGACATCAACCGCGACGTCTACCCGCGGCTCCTCGCCGCCGGCGGGCGGGTGCACGGGGCGGTGCTCTCCGCACCCTGGAACGACCTGGGCACCGCCGCGCGCTACCTCTCCGCCCAGGCGGCACTCCTCCACGGCCGCTTCCCGGACGTGCTCGGGGAGGCCTCGCCCCTGGCCCGGGCACGGAGCCGCCGCGGCGCGTGGCTCGGGGCGGGTGCTCGCCTCGACGGCGCGGCGCTCGCGCCGGCCTTCCTCGACGAGGGGGCCGCGGTGGAGGTCGGAGCCAGCGTCGGCCCGGACGTCTACGTCGGGCGTGGGGTGCGAGTCCCCTCCGGCAGCTCGGTGGAGAACGCGGCGCTCCTCGGCGGCACGGTGCCCGTCGGCCGGCTCGCCGGCGCGGTGCTCTGGGAGGGCGGCCGCCTCCAGGTCTGAGCGCCGGTCAGGGTGCGGGGCGGCGGAGCCATGCGTCGCGCAGCACGGCCATGGCCAGCGAATCCACGAAGCGGCCCTCGTGGAAGTGATGCTCGCGCAGCGTCCCCTCGAGGACGAAGCCCAGGGTCTGGTAGGTGCGGATGGCGCGGGCGTTGAAGGCGTAGACGTGGAGCTCGACGCGGTTCAGCCCCAGCGTCCCGAAGGCGTGGTCGAGCATGAGCCGGGTGGCCTCGCGCCCCAGCCCCTGGCCCCAGCGGCTCTTCTCGCCCACGCAGATCCCGAACACCGCCCGCCGGTCCTTCCAGAAGATGGTGTCCAGCCCGCACGCGCCCACCAGGGACCCGGTGGCGCGCTCCACGATGCCCAGCACCACCCGGTCCTCGGCCTTGGCCAGCGATTCGAGAAACGCGTACTCCGCCGCCAGGCTCAAGGGGCGGAAGGTGGCCAGCCCCTCGCGGACCTCCGGGTCGTTGAGCCAGCGGACGAGCGCCGGGGCATCCTCACGCTCCAGCGGCCGGAGCGACACCCGCTCGCCGACGAGAAAGGCGATCTCCATGGGCCTCCCGCCCGTCCTCAGGCCGCCCGGTAGCGGGCGAGGATGCAGGTCACGTTGTCGTTGCCGCCGGCGTCGTTGGCCAGCTCGATGAGCTGGGCGCAGGTGGCCTCGAGGTCGCTGGCTCCGGCCACCGCCGCCCCGAGCGCCTCCTCGCCGACCATCCCCGACAGCCCGTCCGAGCAGAGGAGGAAGAGGTCCCCGTCGCGCGGCTCGAGCCGCTCGATGTCCACCTGCACCGAGTCCTTCATCCCCAGCGCTCGAACGATGACGTTCTTGTGCGGGAAGGCGTCGATCTCCTCGGCGGTGAGCTTCTTCGCCTTGAGGTAGTCGTTGAGCAGGGAGTGGTCCTCGGTCATCTGCCGCAGGGCGCCGTCGCGCAGGCAGTAGGCGCGGGAATCGCCGACGTGGCCGACGTAGACGCAGCCCTCGACGAAGTGCAGCGAAACGATGGTCGTCCCCATCCCCCGGTAATTGGCGTCGCTGTTGGCCGCCTCGTAGATGCGGGTGTTGGCCAGCTTGATGCCGGTGGCCAGCCGGTTCTCCTCGTAGTTCAGCGCCCGGTCCATCTTGAACGGCCAGGTCAGCTCCACGTCCTTCGAGGTCCGCCGGTAGAAGTCGGCCAGCTCCTCGATGGCGATGCGCGAGGCGATCTCACCCGAGGCGTGGCCGCCCATCCCGTCCGCCACGCAGTAGAGCTGCTCTTCGGCGAGCACGAGGAACGCGTCCTCGTTGTGGTTGCGCTTCATTCCGACGTGGCTGCGGCCGGCGACCTCGATCCGCATGGGCGTCGAATCACGCTACCAAGCCCTGTCCGAGCTGGGCAAAGCAAGTTGCCGGGCCCCCCGGTGCACACACCGGGGCGCTGGCGCAGCATGCCGGACTGGGCCTTGCTCGAGGTGTCCCGTGCTCCGCCCGGTCCAACCCCCGCTGCACCTGGTACTGGTCGCGCCCCGCATCCCTCCCAACACCGGCAACGTGGCTCGGCTCTGCGCGGTGACCGGCTGCCGGCTGGAGCTGGTCGAGCCGCTCGGGTTCTCCATCGATGACCGCTCGCTGAGGCGGGCCGGGCTCGACTACTGGGACCAGGTGTTCCTCGCCCTGCATCCGGACTGGAACACCTACGTCGCCGCACACCCCACCGCGCGCCGGTTTCTCTTCAGCGGACGAGCTGCGACAGGCCTGTGGGAAGTGCGCTTCAGGCCGGGAGACCATCTCGTCTTCGGGTCCGAGCCGGACGGGCTGCCGGAGGCAGTGCTCGGCGGCGGCGAGGGGGTTCCAGTGGCCATCCCCATGCTCCCGGACCGCCGGAGCCTGAACCTCTCCACCGCCGTCGGAATCGCCGCCTACGAGGCGATGCGCCAGCTCGGATAGACTCTTCTCCGGAGCGCCGAAGCCCCGAGGAGTCGTCATGGAGGCCCACCCATTGCTGCCGCCGCCGGCCACCGAGGCGCTCTTCCGCGCGGCCCGCGACCGCACCACCGGCTGGCTGACGCTCTCCGCCGCCGGTGCCGAGTCCCGCCTCTACCTCCAAGGAGGCGACGTGGTGGGAGCCCGACTCGGCTTCGGCTACCAGACGCTGGCCCAGGCGCTGCTCGCCGCGGGTCATCTCCTCCCGAGCGTGCTCGACGGTCTGTGGGCGCGCGGCGCCGCCGGTCCGGGCTCGGCGGAGCTGCTCGAGGCCAGCGGCACGGATGCCACCCGCGCCGCCGAGCTGCAGACGCTGGCCTCGGTGCGGCGCCTGGCGCTCCAGACCCTCGACGCGAGCTTCATGCCCGCTCTGGTCGACGTGGCCATTCCCCGCGTGGCCGGCTCCCAGGTGGTGCGCGCAGCCTTCGAGATGCTGGGGCCGCTGCCGGCGGATGCCATCGTCTGTTGCCGCGACGTCGACGCCTGCGCCGGGTGGCTCCTGCGGGACGAGGAGCGCGCGCTGCTCGCCGGCTTCGCCAGCTTCCGTCCGGCGGGCGAGCTCCGGCCGGAGGAGGCGGCCCTGCTCCGGCTGCTCCAGCACGACGGGCTGGTGGAGATCCTCGACACCGAGGGGTGGCAGGTCCGCGCCGCGGCGGAGCGCGAGGCGGAGGTGCGGCGGGCGGACGAGGAGGCGCGGCGCGTGGCGGCGCGGGCAGCCATCGAGTCGGCGCGCCAGGCCGAGGAGGCTCGCCGCGCCAGCCAGCGCGAGCGGGCCGAGCACGCACGCCGGGCGCTGGAGGCGGCGCGTGCCGCCGAGGCAGCCTGGCGCGAGGCACAGGCGCACGGGCCCCAGCGTGAGACTCCCATCGAGGAGGCTCTGGCGGACACCGTGGTGCGGACCCGGCCCACCTCGGTGGAGGAGACCGATCCCTCGCTGCTCCGCTCCATCGAGGCCACCGACCCGGCCTTTCCTCAGCCGGGCGAGGCCCTGCCCGAGGAGGCCTCGGAGCAGACGGCGGAGGTGCCGCGCCTCACCGCGGCGCAGTCGCTCGACGCCGGGGCGCTGCTCGAGCCGGACACCCTCCGGCCGGTGGTGGTGCACGGCGGCCAGCGCGACACCCAGAGAGAGTTCCCCGTCGCCGGCGACGAGCCGCTCTTCGTCGAGCGACACGACACCGAGGAGCCGTTCGTCTTCCGTGGGCCGGAGCCGTCGGACGAGACGACGGTCAAGAAGCGCGACACGCTCAAGCCCTTCCCTTCTCCCGGCGAGCCGCCGCCCGCCCCGGCGCGCCTCGACACCGAGGAGGCATTCGTCCTCCCCGGGCCGGAGCCGTCGGGGGAGACGACGGTCAAGAAGCGCGACACGCTCAAGCCCTTTCCCGCCCCCGGGGCTCCCGTCGACGAGGGCAGCCGGCCGACCGGCTCCACGCCGGTGTGGGGCTCCGAACCGGACGAGCGGGCGGCGGCGGACACCCTGCTCCGGGCGGCGGAGCGGGTGGAGCTGCTTCCCATGCCCGGGCCGGAGTCGGTGGAGCCCATCCTCCTCGGCCCGGAGGCGGAGGTCGCTCCGCCCCGGAACCCGGCCGAGCTCCTCGAGGAGATGACCGAGGCGCTCCGCCGGTCCGGCGCCGAGACCTCCACCGAGGCCTGGCTCGCGGCCACGGCACGGGTCACCTCGGGGGCCACCGCGCCGGGCGCGCCGCCGGCCGCTCCCCCGGGGACGGTCGCTCCCCGCCCTCCGCTCCAGCTCGGCCCGGCGGCGGTGGCCCCGCCGGACGACCTGTGGCGTCTGGTCCAGCCGCCGGCCGCTCCGCCGCCGGCCGCCTCCTCCTTCGAGGAGGCGCTGGCCAACGTCGATGCACACCTCTCCTCGCTGGTCGGGCTGGCCAGCATCCCCCCCCAGCCCGCGGCGCCGTCCGACCTGCCGGTGGATGCCATCCTCCAGGCGTCGGCGGACGCCGGTGCATGGCAGATGGAGAGCTTGCCCACCCTCCCGGAAGCCCCGGCCATTCCGCCGTCGCCCCTGGAGGCCACGCCGGCGGTGACGCCCTCGGGCGGAGGCTCGGGCGAGGCCGGAGGCGCGGCCCGCGAGCGGCGGCAGCGCCTGCTGCGGCGCGCCATCCAGAACCTCGGGTCCGTGCCCCGTCCGCGAACGATGGGAACGGCCACGCCGCTCGAGCCGACGCCTGCGCCGATCACCGCCCCCATCCGGACGCCCAACGACGAGCGCCTGGCGCGCCAGGTGGAGGAGCGCTTCGCCGGGCTGACCGGAGACCGGAACCGCTTCGACATCCTCGGGCTCCCGGTGGATGCCACCCGAGACGAGGTGAAGAGCGCCTTCCTCGACCTGGCCAAGGTCTTCCATCCCGATCGACTCCCGCGCTCGCTCTCCGCGCTCGGGCCGCAGGCCACCGCCGTCTTCGACTCCCTCCGCGAGGCGCACGACTTCCTCCTCGACGACGCACGGCGAGCCGCGCACGCCGACGAGGTGGCCGGGCTGGCGAGCGGACGCCCGCTCCGGGACCAGGCGGAGGCCGCGGAGGCCTTTCGCGCCGGCGAGGCGGCGCTCCGCCGGCGAGACCATGCGGCCGCCGAGACCCACTTCGCCGAGTCCTACCGGCTCTACCCCAAGGCCCATGTCCTCGCCGCGCGGGCGTGGGCCATCTACATGGACCCCAATCGCAAGGCCGATTCCGGGAACGCCCGGGCGATGATGGTCGAGGCGCTCCAGCTGGACCCGGCCTGCGACCGCGCCCACTACCAGCTGGGAGTCATCGCCCGCGTGGAGGGGGACGTGGACCGGGCGGAGCGCCACTTCCGCGAGGCCCTGAGGGCCAACCCGCGCCACCCCGAGGCCAGCCAGGAGCTGCGCCTCATCGAGATGCGCAAGCGCGGCGGTCCGGGGCGCAAGACTCGGTGAGGGCCTGGGGGCGCTAGTCCGCGCCCAGCGCCGCCTCCAGGGCCTGCCGGTCCCCGCTGCTCAGGGCCAGGAACTGGATTCCCATCCCCGCCGGCTCGTCGCCGTCGGGGAAGCGGCGCACCCAGGCCACCCGCGCCGGCGTGGCGAGCGGCACCGGCGCACCCGGGAGGCGGAATTCCAGGATCAGCGTTTCCCCGGGCTCGAGCAGCACGTCGCAGCGGAGGAACGTCCCTCCCGCGGAGAGGTCGGCGCCGACCAGGGTGAGCTCTCCCTCCCCGGCGGCATCGCGGGCCCGGAACTCCACGCTCAGGGCGCGGCGCACGTGTCGTCGCTGCTCGGCTCCAGACATGTGGGGTCTCGGCTCCTCCTCAAGCAGCCCGGTGGCTGTGGTGTCAAGACGCCTGCCCGCCTCGGGGCGAGGCGACCTCTGCCGGAGCCAGCGCGGACGCGGGGTCGTTGACGGGCGGTGCGCGTGCCCCCGATCATCGCGACCGGACATCGGCCGGACCCACCTCGCCGGCCGAGCGACGGGTACCCGTGGCCAAGCAGCACCTGCTCCTGGTCGATGGCGACGCAAAGAACCTGCGTGTGATGGAGGTCAGCCTGAAGAAGGCCGGCTTCCAGGTGACCACGGCGGTCAACGGCCGCGACGCCCTGGAGAAGGTCAACATCAACCCGCCGGATCTGGTGCTCTCCGACACCCGGCTTCCGGAGATGGGCGGCTTCGAGCTCTGCCGCCGGATGAAGGCCGACGAGCGGCTGGCAAAGATTCCCTTCGTCTTCGTCACCAGCCAGACGACGCTCGAGGACAGGGTACGCGGCCTGGAGCTGGGCGGCGAGGACTACCTCACCAAGCCGATCTACATCCGAGAGATCATCACCCGGGTGCGGATGATCCTCCAGAAGGGGGAGAAGGAGCGCATCGAGCGCCAGCAGACCAAGGGCGGCTTCTCCGGAAACCTGGCCGACATGGGCGTGGTGGACCTGGTGCAGACCTTCGAGGTCGGCCGGAAGACCGGGGTGGTGCACATCGAGGGTGAACACAACGGCGCCATCTGCTTCCGGGACGGCCGGGTGGTGGATGCCGAGCTGGGCAAGCTCGTCGGCGAGAATGCCTTCTACCGGCTGCTCAACACCTTCGAGGGGAAGTTCAACGTCACCTTCGCCCCCGTCGATCGCCCGGACCGGATCGAGGTCTCCACCCAGGGGCTCCTCCTGGAGGGAATGCGCCGGCTCGACGAGTGGGGCCGGATGCTGGAGCAGCTCCCGCCGCTGGATACCGTCTTCCAGATCGATTACCGCCAGCTCGCCGAGCGCCTGAGCGAGATCCCGGACGAGGTCAACGCGCTGCTCCGCCTCTTCGACGGCCGCCGGACGCTGACCCGGGTGGTGGAGGACTCCAACTTCGAGGACCTCGCCGCGCTGGGCATCATCAGCAAGCTCTACTTCGAGGGGTTGATCCGCGAGCTGGGGAGCACGCCCCCCTTCGGAGGAAGGGACGAGCGCCGGCCGACCTTCGACGAGTGGCTGGCCCGGCCAGCCAGCGCGCCGGCCATGGCTGCCGGCGCCGGGCGTCCGCAGGCCGGGCGACCGGAGATGGACGCCGTGGCCGCCGAGCTGGCCAGCGCCGAGCCCGAACTCCCCGAGCCGCGGCTCCCGGCTCGGACCAAGCCGGCCGAGCCGGCCCCCGCGCGCCCCGAGGACGAGCGGGGAAGGAGCGCTCGGGTGCTCCATTTCCAGGAGCCGGATGCCTCCGAGGCTCCCACCATCCGGGTGCCGGTTCCGGTCCAGGGCCCCCCTCCCGCGGGGCTCGTCTCCAGGGCTCCCCCGCCGGAGCCGCCCGAGCCGCGCCCGGAGGTGGTTCGCGTCGCCGCAGCTTCGCCCGCGCCCGATGGCCAGGCGCGCTTCGGCGGCGCGCCCTCAGCCCCGATCATCCCGCTCCGCCTGGAGCACTCCCTTCCCCCCGTCCCGCCCGTCGTCCCGCAGGCCAGCCCTCCTCTGGACGGGCACGCCGCCGCGCCCCCTCTGCACACCAACGGGCCGGCGCCCTTCCCGGTCGCCCCGCCGGCGGCGGCTCCCGTCCCGCCCCCGGCCGAGCAACCGGAGGTGACAGAATCCGAGCTGCCCGAGGTAACCGAATCCGAGCTGCCGGAGGTGACGGAGCCGGAGACCCCGGTGGGGACGGAGCCGGAGGCGCGCGGGGCGGAGCCCGAGCCGCCGCCCGCCGGAACCGAGCCCGAAGCGCGCGCCGCCCCCACCGCGGAGGAAGCCGAGGAGGCGGCGCTGCTCATCGAGGAGGAACGGGCCCAGGCCGCTCGCCGTCTCCGTCAGCGGCGGCTCGTGCTCGCGGCGGCCGCCGTCGTCGTCGGGGTGGCAGGCCTGCTCCTCTGGCTTCTGCGGACCCCCGCTCCACCCGCTCCCTCCCCGGCGGCGACGGCCGTTGCGCCGCCGGCGCCGGCACCCCCCGGCCCGCCCGCGGCCGAGGCGCCCCCCGCGGTGGCCTCGGCGGCGAGTGGCGGAGACCCGGCAGCGACCGCGCCCAGCCCGGCGCCGCCCCTCGCGGCCGAGCCCGCTCCGGCCCCGGACTCGCCGGAGGCCGTCTTCCACCACTGCATGGAGGAGGGAGCCCGTGCGCGCGAGCAGGGCGACTTCTCCGCGGCGGCGGTGCAGTACCGGCGGGCGCTGAGCATCAAGCCGGGCTCGCTCGAGGCGCAGGAGGGCCTGGGCGGGGCCATCGTCCGCTCCAGCGGCGCGGCGGGCAGCTACGCCGAGGCCACCAAGCTCCTCGGAGACGTCCTCCGGGCGGATGCCAAGCGTCCAGTGGCCTGGCTCTACCTCGGCATGGCCCAGCACTTCAGCGGCCAGTACGCGCCGGCGCTGGAGTCCTACCGGACCTACCTCGAGCTCGCTCCACACGACCAGTACGCGCCGGAGGTCCGAGCGGTGGTGAAGGCGCTCGGCCCGGAGGTGGCGCGGCGCGGCCACGCACGCTAAACGGCTCGTTCTGCCGATGCGCGTGCTGGGCTTGGAGACTTCGTGCGACGAGACCGCCGCCGCGGTGGTCGAGGACGGCCGGCGTGCGCGCTCGGACGTCGTCTCCACCCAGGTGGACATCCACCGCCGGTGGGGCGGGGTGGTGCCCGAGCTTGCCAGCCGCAACCACGTGGTGCAGGTGCTGCCGGTGGTGGACGAGGCGCTGGCCCGCGCTGGAGTGGCCCTCGAGGACCTGGACCTCATCGCCGTCACCGCCGGCCCCGGGCTGCTCGGGGCCCTGCTCGTCGGCCTGCAGACCGCACGGGGGCTGGCCGCGGCCACCGGGTTCCCCGTGCTGGGGGTGAATCACCTCGAGGGCCATCTCCTCGCCATCCGGCTGGTGGAGGATGCACCCCCTCCGCCCTTCCTCGGGCTGGTCGTCTCCGGCGGCCACACCAGCCTCTACCTGGTGGAGGAGCTCGGCTCCTACCGCCGCCTGGGCAGCACCCGCGACGACGCGGCCGGCGAGGCCTACGACAAGGTGGCGCGCCTGCTCGGGCTGCCCTACCCAGGGGGGCTTCCCATCGACCGGCTGGCGCAGTCCGGTGACCCGAGGGCGATCCGGTTTCCCCGGGCGATGAATTCACCCCACGACGTGGACTGGAGCTTCAGCGGTCTGAAGACGGCGGTGCGCGACCGGGTGCGGGCGCACGGCGTTCCGGCGGGGCAGGCCCTGGCCGACCTGTGCGCCTCCTTCCAGGAGGCGGTGGCAGACACGCTCTCGCGCAAGGCGGTGGCCGCGGCGCGCCGGCTGGGCGTTCCCCGGCTCGTGCTCTGCGGCGGGGTGGCGGCCAACAGCCGCCTGCGGGCGCTCACCGCCGAGCGCGCCGCGGAGCGCGACATCCGCGTCTACCTCCCGCCGGCGGCCCTGTGCACCGACAACGGGGCGATGATCGCCGTCGCCGGTCACGAGGCCTGGCAGCGCGGGGTGCGGCCCTCCGCCAACCTCGGCGTCGACGCGGCCTGGAGGCCGTGAGCGGTGGAGTCGCCGCGGTCCATCCTCCAGCGGCGCGGGCTGCGCCCGAAGTACAGCTGGGGCCAGAACTTCCTCGGCGACCCGGAGGTGCTGGAGCAGATCGTGGCCGCACTCCAGCTCGCTCCCGGGGAGCCGGTGGTGGAGCTCGGCCCGGGGCTGGGGCACCTCACCCGCTTCCTCCTCGCCACCGGGGCCCGGGTGACGGCGGTGGAGCGGGACCGGGACATGGTGGAGGCGCTCGGCGAGATCCAGAGCGACCGGCTGACGGTGGTGGCGGCCAATGCCGCCGAGGTGGACTACGCCCGGCTGGCCGGTGCGGAGAGGGTGGCGGTGGTGGGGAACCTGCCCTACCACCTCACCAGCCCCATCCTCTTCCACCTCCTCGAGCAGCAGGCCCGGGTCAGCCGGGCGGTGTTCACCGTGCAGAAGGAGGTCGCCGAGCGGCTCTCGGCCGAGCCGGGAAGCCGAACCTACGGGCTGCTCACCGTGCTCCTCGGCCTCCACTTCCGGGCGCATCTGCTCTTCACCCTCCCGGCGCGGCTCTTCCATCCGCCCCCGGCCGTCGACTCCGCCGTGCTCCGGCTCACCGCGCTGCTCCGGCCCAGGGCCGAGGTGACCGACGAGGCGCACTTTCGCCGGGTGGTGAAGGCGGCCTTCGCCCACCGCCGCAAGACGCTCTTCAACTCGCTCCGCTCCGATCCACAGCTCGGTCCGCCGGAGGCGATCCGCGCCTCGCTGGAGTCGGCGGGCATCGACCCCACGCGCCGAGCGGAGACGCTCAGCGTGGAGGAATTCGGTGCCGTGGAACGCGCCCTGGCCGGCCACCGCTAGCCCGTCGCGATTTCGTCCCCCCCGGGCCGCTGGTCTGGTCTAGCGTGCGCCGCCAGTCCGGAGCCGGGAGGTGGGAGCAATGCGTTCAGCGAGGTCTCGCACACGACGAGGAGCGGCCGCGGTGGCGCTGCTCACGCTCGCGGTCCCCGCCGCAGCTCGGGCCGATGCGGAGGCCGCCAGTACTGCTCCGGCCGTCGGTACCGCTCCGGCCGAAGAGCCGCTCCGGCGCGAGCTGGCCGGGCACCTCTTCATGCCTTCGCGCTTCTCCCTCGACCCGTTCGTGTCCACCTACGTCGGTTCGGCGACCGGAGTCGGCATCGGAACCGCCGCGGGGCACACCTTCGACATCAACGGGAACCCAGTCACGACGGCCGACTACCAGGTGGGCGCCTTCGCCCAGTACCTCGACTTCCAGTACGGCTTCCTCGACTGGTGGGCGGTCCGAGCGTCGGTGCGGGTGTTCGTCTACTCCGGAATCAACACCAGCGGTCTGGTCGGGGTGGGCACCTCGATCCAGGTCAACCCGACGTTCGCGACGACGATGAGCTTCAAGATCGGGGAGAACCTTCGCCTCGGAGGCACGGTCGAGGTCGCCTTCGGCCCGGCGGTGTTCTTCAACATCGTCGAGGCGGTCAAGAACAGCATCAGCTCGGGGGAGGTCACCGCACCGCTGAACAGCTTCAGCCAGTTCACGCTCAAGCCCGCAGTCGTCGGAGCGTGGGCGATCAGCAAGGCCTTCGGGCTGACCTACTCGCTCGCCTACCAGTACACGAACTCGTCGGCGAGCTACGCGGCCATCCACGCCAATCTCCTGTCGGTGAACGTTCTGGTCGACTTCGACATGTACTCGCTGAAGTGGGTGCCCATCGGGCTCTTCGCCGGATTCACGACCAACTTCAGCGTGACGGATACGAAATTCCTCCAGTACCAGTACAACTTCGGAATCTTCTACACCGGGGTGCGTCCGCTCGACGTGGGTCTGGAGATCCTCTACAACCGTTCGCCGATCGTCGCGAACACCAATGTCTTCCTCTCGTCGGTGAGCGGGCTGATCACCGTCGTTTACAACTTCAACTAGTCCGGCGGATCAGCGCCCGGTGGCCAGGGCGGTGAACAGCTCCCCCTGCTGGGCGAGGAAGCGCCGGAAGGCCGGCTCGTGGAGGCGCATCGCCCGAGCGACCTCCGAGACGAGCACGTCGAGCGGCGCGGCGCCGGGCTTCTTCAGCTCGAGCGCCAGGCGGAGCATGGCCGCCCCGTGCAGGGCATCGCCCGAGGCATCCTGGCCTCCGTCGGCGCTCTCGCTCGGGCGGCTTCTCGCTCTCCGGGGATGCATCGGCCCCGGGCGAGAGGGGCGACCCGGGAACGCCAATCGTACCGACGGGAGTAGCGCGGCTGTCAAACCGGCTGCGGCGCCGTGCGTTGAAGGAGTCGGCCCTGCGTGCTTGACTTCGCCGCCTTGCTTGAGGGTTTCCCGTTGGCCGGAGCGTGACGTTCCGTGGAGCACCGCTACATCGCCGTAGAGGGTCCGATCGGCGTCGGGAAGACGAGCCTCACCCGGCTCCTCGCCGAGCGGCTGGGGGGGCGCCCCGTCCTCGAGGCGGTGGAGGACAACCCCTTCCTCCCCGCCTTCTACCAGGACCGGACGAAGCACGCCTTCCAGACGCAGCTCTTCTTCCTCCTCAGCCGCTTCCAGCAGCAGCAGGCGCTCGGCCAGGCGGACCTCTTCGCCCAGGTGACGGTGAGCGACTACGTGTTCGCCAAGGACCGCATCTTCGCCGGCATCACCCTCTCGCCGGACGAGCTCGCCCTCTACGAGCGCATCTACACCGCGCTCGGGCCGCGGGTGGTGCAGCCGGATCTGGTCATCTACCTCCAGGCTCGGCTGGACGTGCTGCTCCAGCGCATCCGGCGCCGGGCGCGCGACTACGAGCGGCACTTCGACGCCGACTATCTGGAGCACCTGTCCCGCGCCTACAACGACTTCTTCTTCCATTACGGGGACACGCCTCTGCTGGTCATCAACACCAGCGACATCGACTTCGTCCACAACGAGGCGGACCTGGACAACCTCGTCTCGGTGGTCCGGAAGATGCGCAAGGGTGTCCACCACTACCTGCCCCTGGCCGACACGCGCCCCCGCTGAGGTTCAGCCGCAGCGGAACGTCTCCGGATTGGGTGGCGGCAGGCCGTCCGGGCGGCGATAGTCTTCCCGACAGGAGCCGACGGCGATCCCCACGGTGGGGACGGTGAATGGCTCCGGCAGTCCAAAACCGCAGCACCCGACGGAGGTGAACCCGTGGACAAGGTCACCATCCATACATTGAAGCGCCAGAAGCAGGCCGGCCAGAAGATCTGCATGGTCACGGCCTACGACGCCACCTTCGCCCGCATCCTCGACGACGCCGGAGCGGACGTCCTCCTCGTCGGGGACAGCCTGGGCATGGTGTTCCAGGGCCACGACTCCACCCTCCCGGTCACCATGGACCAGATGGTGTACCACTGCCGCGCCGTCACCCGCGGCGCGCGGCGGGCCCACGTGGTGGGAGACATGCCCTTCCTCAGCTACCAGGCCTCTCCGCACGAGGCGGTGCACAACGCCGGCCGCCTCGTCGCCGAGGGTGGCGTGGGGAGCGTGAAGCTCGAGGGAGGCGCGGAGTTCAGCGAGACCATCGCCCACATCCTCCGGGCGAGCATCCCGGTGATGGGCCACATCGGCCTCACGCCCCAGTCGGTCCACAAGATGGGCGGCTACGTCGTCCAGGGCCGCGACGAGGAGACGGCCAAGCGCCTCTACCGCGACGCGCTCGCTCTCCAAGAAATCGGCTGCTACGCGCTGGTCCTGGAGGGCGTGCCCCTGGAGCTGGCGCGGGAGATCACCTCCGCGCTGTCCATCCCCACCATCGGCATCGGCGCCGGGGTGCACTGCGACGGGCAGGTCCTCGTCTGCTACGACCTGCTCGGGCTGAACCCCGACTTCAAGCCGAAGTTCGTCAAGCGCTACGCCGACCTCTACGGCGCCACCCGGTCCGCCGCGGAGACGTTCTTCGCCGAGGTTCGCAGCGAGGCCTTCCCCGACGAGGAGCACTCGTTCAAGTCGAAGACCATCCGGCTGGTGGCCAGCAACCCCTCCGTCGCCCCGGCTTCCGCTTCCGGGCCGGCCTCCGGCGAGGAGAAGGTCGGCCCCGTCTACGGGGTGCCGGTCTGACCTCCCGCGCCCCGGCCGCCCCGCGGCTTCTCACCACCCGGGCCGAGGTGGCCGACGTGGCCGAGGCGACGCGGCGGGCAGGGCGCCGGCTGGCCCTCGTCCCGACGATGGGCTTCCTCCACCAGGGCCACCTGAGCCTGATGGCTGCGGCCCGGGCGCGGGCGGACGTGGTGCTAGTGAGCATCTTCGTCAATCCCACCCAGTTCGGCCCGACGGAGGACCTCGCCCGCTACCCGCGCGACCTCCCCGGGGACCTGGCCAAGTGCGCCGCCGCCGGGGTGGACCTGGTCTTCCATCCCCAGCCCGCCGACATGTATCCGCCCGGGCACCAGACCTTCGTCGAGGTGACGGAGCTGTCCCGGGGCCTGTGCGGGGACCGCCGTCCGGGGCACTTCCGGGGGGTGGCCACGGTGGTGACCCAGCTCTTCGCCCTCGCCCGGCCGCAC
>Ga0335082_10002388_pt1 | contig 20176 bp, 14 predicted proteins | sample Lox_Sample_41_FD_206718 | JGI IMG/M metagenome (GOLD analysis project Ga0335082, IMG submission 206718) | Soil microbial communities from Loxahatchee National Wildlife Refuge, Florida, United States - Lox_Sample_4.1 | ecosystem: Environmental > Terrestrial > Soil > Wetlands | place: USA...
AGGATCCGCACCCAACAGCTTCGTCTCCAGTGTATGCTGGATCATTCGGTTGGACAACGCCTGGCGTGACGACTGGGCTCAAGTAACACGCTTCAAGCTTCCGACCCGCCGGTTTTCGCTATAATGAAGTTTCAGTTAGGAAAATCCCCCCACCTGTAGGAGCCCTCATGTTTGATTTATTTCGCAGCCGGCAGAAAGCTGTTCGCATCTTGTTGAGCGTACTGCTCGGGATGGTGGCGCTGTCGATGCTGGTCTATCTGATTCCTGGCGCCGGGTCGCCGACGGGAAATAAGAACGATCAGATCGTCGCCGAAATCGGCAAGCAGGTGCTGACTGTCCACGACGTCGAAATGGATGTCCAGCGCGCCATGAAGGGCCGGCAGTTGCCGCCCGACCTGGTGCAGGCGGTGATCCCCCAGAGAATCGAAGAACTGACCGCCGAGCGCGCCCTGGCGTACGAAGCGCAGCGCCTCGGGTTTCAAATCACGGATAAAGATCTGGCCGACAATATTCGCTCGCTCGCTCCGCAGATCGCTAGTTTGACTCCGCAGCAGTATCGGGACTATGTAGAGCAGCAGATCGGCCAATCCGTTCCGGAATTCGAAAACAACATGCGCTTGGGTCTTTATGGAAACGCTCTAGAACAAGTTGCCACCGAAGGCGCCATCGCGACTCCGGAGGAAGTAGAGGCGGAATACAAGCGCCGGAACGACAAGATCAAATTGGACTACCTCGGGTTCGATCCCACCAAGATCACCGCCGAAGTCAAACCCACACCGCAGGATTTGAAAACCTACTTCGACCGTAACAAGGGCTTTTTCACGGTCCCCGAGTCGCGCAACGTGCAACTCATCATTGCCGATCAGTCCAAGGTTGCCGAAGCAATCCCGGTGACGGACGCGCAGGTCCAGAGCTACTACAATTCGCACAAAGACGACTTCCGGACGCCCGAGCGCGTGAAAGCGCGGCACATCCTGGTGATGACCATGGACAAGCCGAAGGACCAGATCGACAAGCTTAAGGCCAAGGCCGAGGATCTGCTGAAGCAAGTGAAGGCCGGCGGCGATTTCGCCAAGCTCGCGGAGAAGAATTCCGATGACACGTCCTCCGCGAAGAACGGCGGCGATCTCGGTTGGGTCGTACATGGCCAGATGGTGCCCGAGTTCGAAAAGGCGACTTTCGCGCTGAAACCGGGCGAGACGAGCGGCCTCATCACTACCCAATACGGTTTGCACATCATTCAGGTGCTCGAACGTGAGTCGGCGCGTCTAAAGCCTCTCGAGGAAGTGAAGGCCGACATCTCGAAGGGAATCAGGAATCAACTCGTATCCGATCGGATGCAGAACCTGGCGGAACAGGCCCGCGCGGAGCTGTTGAAGGCGCCGCAAAATGCCCAGGAAATCGCCACCAAGCTGAACCTGCAATTCGTAAATATCGAGAAATTCAAGCAAGGCGATCCGATTCCGCAGGCGGGAAGCGATCCGCAGATCCCCGTAAGCATCATGTCGCTCCAAAAAGGCGCGGTCAGCGAGGTTCTTCAGGCTCAGGACAAACTCACGGTAGCGACGGTGACGGCAATCATCGCGCCGCATCCTCCGGATTATTCCGAGATCGAAGCGCAAATCCGCACGCGCTTCCAGCAGGAGAGGTCCGTGCAGCTTGTCGCTGACCGGTCGAAAAAAGCCGCGGACATGCTGAAGGCGAATGGCGGCGATTTGAAAGCGGTCGCTAAGAGCATGGGCCTGGAGGTGAAGTCCACCGATCTGTTCTCTCGTAACGGCGCTGCCGAGGGCATCGGCTCCGGCAGCTACCTTGGTGAGGCATTCGACAAACCAGTGGGTACAGCCGTCGGGCCAATCAACGTTGGAAGCCAAACAATTGTGGGCAAGATTGTCGAAAAGGCAGCGGCCGACATGAGCAAGCTCGCTGAGCAGCGTGACAGCATCGTCACCCAGCTCAAATCGAAGCGCCGCAACGAGCGCCAGGCGCTCCTGCGCGATAGTATCCTGACGCAGCTGATCCAGCAGGGCAAGGTGAAGATCCACAAGGACGTGGTCAACCGGCTGGTAGCGCGCTACAGGAGCTAACGTGATCGCGACCGGTCTTGAGCGGTCGTCCCTGTAATTGAATGATCCACGCGCTGCTGGACTTTCTGCGCACGCTCACCACGCCGGAGCGCTTGATTCACCTGCTCTCCACTGTGCTCTCCGGCTGGCTTGGGTATGCCATGCTCACCGGAATCGTATTCGCGGAAACCGGACTGCTCGTTGGCTTTGTACTTCCCGGTGATTCCCTGCTGTTCACCATCGGTGTCGTCGCGGGCGCAGGACAGCTCAACCTAGCCTTGATCATCGTGCTGCTGAGTTGTGCCTGTCTGCTCGGCGACTGGAGCGGCTACCTGCTTGGACGGCGCACCGGCCCGGCAATCTTCAACCGCCCCGACTCGCGATTCTTCAAGCAGGAGTATCTGCAGCGCACGCAGGCGTTCTACGAAAAGCACGGCGGCAAGACGATCATCTATGCCAAGTTCGTCCCGATCGTTCGCACGTTTGCTCCGTTTATCGCCGGCGTTGCCCGGATGCGTTACGCGCGCTTCCTATCATTCGACGTCTTCGGTGCGATTGGCTGGGTGGTGTCGATGACCATCCTCGGCTACCTGCTAGGCGAAGTTTCCTTCGTGCGTCGCAATTTTGAGAAGTTCGTGCTGCTGGTCATCTTCGTTTCCCTGCTGCCGGTGATCAGCCAGATAATCAAGGCCAGGCTGCAGCGAAAACTGGTGATGGTCGCGGATAAACGCAGATGAACGCCGATTCTGAGAAAAGTTTTATCCGCGTTAATCCGCGTCCATCAGCGGCCAATTCCTAAAGTCCCAGTTTCTGAACAGCTGCCCGTAGCAGCGGATCTCGCTTCGCTTCCACCTCGTCGCCCTTGGCCACGCCCAGCGACTGATTGAAAACCTCCTGCGTCAGCCGGCTCTGGACCCACTCACGCTCCCGCAGCCACTCGCCGACGCTCGGCTGAATACCGTGCTCGCTCGCGTAAACTTGAAAATCTTCAAGAATTGACGGCGTGACTTGAAACTCTTCCGCCACCTTATTCTTTTGCGTGAACTCAGTGGCAAACGAAGTCATCACGCCACTGGCATCCAGCGCGATCCGCAACCTTGATGGGATTTCGGGCTCGACCACCAGATCGGGCCGGATGCCGCCGCCGCCCGTCACGACGCGGCCGGAGTCGGTATGGAACTGCTCCTTCTGCTTTTCGATTTCGAGATGGCCGCTTGCCAGCGGCTTTTGGATCGATCGGCCGCTGGGCGTGTAATAGAACGCTGTGGTCAGAGCCACGGCGGTATTGCTGGATAGCGTGAACACGTTCTGAACAAGCCCCTTGCCGTACGTCGGCTCGCCCAGTATCACGGCGCGATCATGATCCTGCAAAGCGCCGGATAGGATCTCAGCCGCGCTGGCGGTTTTCGCATTCACTACCACCGACACCGGGAACGCGTAGGGCGTGGCGCCCTGGGGAACATCGACATCCTGGTCTTTGAGACTCCGTCCTTTCACACTCAGCAGACGTTGCCCAGGCTTCAGAAAATAGGACGCTGCTTCGAGCGCGGTCTGTACCGTTCCGCCGGGATTGTCGCGCAGATCCAATACCAGGCCCTTGAGCTTCTCACCGCCCATCTTTTCGATGGCGTCCTTGAGCAGTTTCCCGGTTTGCGGATCGAAGCCGTTGACTCGCACGTAGCCGACACCCGGCCGCAGTAGAAAAGCGCGATCGACGCTGGGCGCATCCACCAGCGCCGGGTCTAATGTGAAGGTCATCATCCGGACGTTGGTGGGACGGCGGACGATCAGTTCGGCCCGGTGCTGCCGAGCTTCACCTAAATATCCGACCAGTTGATCGAAGGTCAACCGCGCGAGCGCCACATTGTTGACGGCCAGAATTTCATCGCCAGGTTGCAGCCCGGCCTTGGCGGAAGGCGTGCCCGGAAGCGCCTGCAGAACTACCACGCGTCCCGGGAGCACCGACACGACGGTTCCGAATCCCTTGCGCTCGGAGTGCTCCATCTCCTTGAGCTGTTCGTACTGTTGAGGGTCGAAGAAGATAGAATGCGGATCGAGCGGCCGCAACATACCGGGAAGCGCGCCTTGAAAAATCGCACCCTCGGTGTTGACTTTGTCGGCGGCCTCGCGTTGCACGATCGCCAATACGTCGATGAAACGCTTGAGGGAGCTGTCGAGATCGGCCGTCGAGACCGGCGGCGGCGCGAACAACAGTATGAGCGGGAAAATCATCTACTTCGAGTAACGCAATCGTTTCTTCGTTTCGTGACGCTCCAACGCAAGTTCCACCAGGCGGGCAACCAGCTTGGGCATGGGCACGCCTGAATATTCCCACATCTTAGGGTACATGCTGATGGACGTGAAGCCTGGAAGCGTGTTGATCTCGTTGATATACAGGTTGCCGGTGGAGGCTTCCAGCAGAAAATCGACGCGCGCCAGTCCTTCGCACTCCACCGCGCGATAGCACTTCACGGCGAGGTGCTGCAGTTCTGAAGTCTTTTCGGGCGAAAGATCCGCGGGAATCACGGTGCCGGCTTTCTCCAGCAGATACTTGTCGTCGTAATCGTAGAATTCCCGCGAAGGCAGAATCTCGCAAGGCGTCGATGCGATCGGGTCCTCGTTGCCCAGGACGGAGCATTCGAATTCGCGCCCTTGAATTCCGCGCTCGACTATGATCTTGCGGTCGTATTGCGCAGCCATTTCCAGCGCGGCTTTCAACTCCACGCAGTTGTGTGCTTTCGAAATTCCGACGGATGATCCCAGGTTCGCGGGCTTGACGAACATAGGAAACTCCAACTTCGAACAGAGCCCTTCCGCATTGGCGATTTCCCGGCTGGCAAACACCAGGTAATCTACCACCGGCAGATCACGCTCCTTCGCCAGCCGCTTCATAACGTCTTTGTCCATGGACGCCGCCGACGCCAGCACGCCGGCGCCGACGTAGGGAAGGTCGGCCAGTTCGAGCAGTCCTTGCACCGTTCCGTCCTCGCCGAAGGTCCCGTGCAGCGCCGGGAAAACGACGTCGATTCCCGCGTTGGCATTCGGCTCAGGGAGGATCGGCCGCGGGCTCCACTTGCCTTCCTTCGAAATCAGGTAGTGCAGCACCTTGTAGCCGGCGGATTCCAGTGCCGCGATGATCGATTTGGCTGAGCGAATGGATATTTCGTGCTCGCCGCTGCGGCCGCCGTAGATGACTGCTACGCGCGTCGTCATGGATTTGCCTCGCAGGTTAGTGACTTGCGCCGCATTGTCATATGATTCTCTTTCCCATCGCTGACATCACCAGTTCGACAGCCAGGATTGCCGTGCGATTCGCTTCGTCAATCACGGGATTGACCTCCACTACCTCCATAGATACCATCTGTCCGGTATCGTTCAGCGTTTCCATCGCCAGGTGCGCTTCGCGGTAGGTGATGCCGCCGCGCACCGGCGTGCCGACTCCCGGCGCTTCCTGCGGGTCCACCACGTCCATGTCCAATGACACATGAAAGCCGGCGGTGCCCGCAGTCGCGATGCCGATGGCTTCTTCCATTACCGGACCCAAGCCGCGCTCGTCGATATCGCGCATGGTGAAGACCTGAACACCGGAGAGCTGAACGTTCTCGCGCTCCTTGTCATCTACGGAGCGAATCCCAACGAGCGCCACGTTCGCCGGATTGATTTTCGGCGAGTATCCGAAAATGCTCGACAATTCCTCGGGACCCAAGCCGACACAACATGCAAGCGGCATTCCGTGCACATTGCCGCTCGGGCTCGTCGCCGGAGTGTTCATATCAGTATGCGCGTCGATCCAGATCAAACCCAGCTTTTCGTGGCGATTGTGGAAATGCTTGGATACCCCGGAAATCGTACCTACAGCGATGGAATGGTCCCCGCCAAGCACCAGCGGAAACTTGTCCTCCGCCAACACCTGCGCGACCTGCTCCGCGAGCCGCGTACACGTGTCGGTAATCTGAGCCAGGAACTTTGCGTGCGGGTGACCTTCGGGATAGCTCTCACGTTGCACTACGGGAACATTGCCAAGGTCCTGCACTTCGTAACCGAGTTCTAACAGCCTGCCGTTCAGGTTGGCTACACGAACAGCGGACGGACCCATGTCGACGCCACGGCGTCCGGCGCCCAGGTCGAGCGGCGCGCCGATGATGGCGATGTGGGAATGACGCATGTTGCCGCTACGGCCGCGTCCGGTAGAGCATTCTCGGATACGGGATCGTTTCGCGGATGTGTTCTAGCCCGCACATCCAAGCGACGAAACGCTCGATGCCCATGCCGAAACCCGCATGCGGAACGCTCCCGAACTTGCGCAAATCGATGTACCAGTTGAACGCCTCGCGCGGCAGGTGATGCTCTTCCAGGCGCTTCAACAGCAGCTCCAGGTCGTGGATGCGCTGCCCGCCGCCGATGATCTCGCCGTAGCCTTCCGGTGCGATCACGTCCACACCGAGTGCCAGTTCAGGCCGGTCCGCATCAGGCTGAAAGTAGAATGCCTTCACTTGGGTTGGATAACGATCCACCAGCAACGGGCGATCCAGGCCTGCGGTGATCATGGTTTCATCCGTCGCGCCGAAATCGCCGCCCCACTGAATCTCGCTCCCTTTCGACTGCAGCGCCTTCACTGCGTCGTCGTAGCTCATGCGCGGGAATGGCGCTTTGATGGTTTCCAGCTTGCTGATATCGCGGCCGAGTTCTTCGAGGTCCTTGCGCCGATTCTCTAGCACTCGGCCGACCACAAACACGATCAGGCCTTCCGCCAGCTGCTTTGCATCTTCGAGCGTTGCGTAGGCCATCTCCGGCTCCACCATCCAGAATTCGGTCAGGTGGCGGCGCGTCTTCGACTTTTCAGCGCGAAACGTCGGACCGAAGCAGTACACCTTGCCGAAAGCCATGGCGTCCGCTTCGTTGTAAAGCTGGCCGGACTGCGTCAGGTAGACCTTCTCGTCTTCGAAGTAGTTCACTTCGAACAGCGTCGTCGTGCCTTCGCATGCGGCGGGCGTGAAGATCGGCGTATCGACCAGCGTGAAGCCGTTCGAATCGAAATAATCGCGAACTGCTTTGATCACCTCGTGGCGAATGCGAATCACCGCGTGCGGCCGGCGGCTGCGCAGCCACACATGTCGATGATCCTGTAGAAACTCGGGACCGTGCTCTTTGGGAGTGATCGGGTAAGGATCCGATTCCGGCACGCGCTGCACGACCTCAGCGCCTTCGACGTCCATCTCGTAGCCACCGGGAGCGCGTTGCTCCGCTCGAATCTTGCCGCGTAGGATCAGCGAGGATTCCTGAGTGAGGTCCTTCAACGTTTCAAATAGCGCTTCGTCATTGGCTTTCACCGCGACGCATTGCATAATGCCCGTGCCATCGCGCAACAGCGGAAACACGATCTTGCCGGACTTGCGGAGGTTGTACAGCCAACCAGCGATCTCTACGGCTTCTCCGGCATGATGGCCGGCGTTTTGAATAGTGATTCGAGGATATGCCATTTCAGTGCGCGTTGGAGTAGGTGTCACAGCGCCTCGAGCTTCTCAAAAATCTGCTTCACGATTTCAATGGAATGCGGCAAGGGATAGTCGGGATTGTCGCGCAGCTCCAGCAATAGGGGATATTGATCGCCGCCCGACCGCAGCAGTTCCATGGTCTTCTTCCAGTCGATGGTGCCGGCTTGAGAAAAGAAGGGCCACAGATGCGAGTCATCCTTGCCGTCGTTATCATGCAGGTGCGTGGAACGGATACGGTTCTTCAGAATCGTATAAGCGGCGGAAACACCCTCGCGCATGTTGGCGTGGCCGACATCCAGACAGAAATTCATCTTCAGGTGCGTGAGTTCCAGGAATGTAAGCAAACGCTCGGCGCTCGAAAGTTGGTTCGGAATGTTTTCCAGCAGCACTTCGACACCGCGCTCGCGTGCAAACAGGTTGATTTCTTCGAGCGAACCAAAGCCCGCCTCAACGCTGCGCTCATCGTATTCCTGCTCGGAAACGCCAAGATGCTGGATCAGGTAACGGAACGGAATTACGTCCGCAATATCCAGGGCGCGTTTGATTTCGTCGAGCACTAACAGCCGCTTCGATTTGACCGGCTCGGTGATGTTGATATGCGAGTTCGGGCCCGATCTGCCCCACACGTCGTCGCTGTACATCGGTGAATGCAACGAATGCAGCTTTATCTCGGAGTCGCGAAACCAGTGGCCCAGCTCGTTGATCTGCGCGCGATCGCGATAATCCAGATGCTGCCGCGCGCAAAAAATCTCAACCGCTGGAATTCCAGCCTGCCAGATTTTATCGAGCCAAACAGTAGTGAGTCGATGGTTGACGAACAGGTGTGTCGATAAGACGTGGTCCAATTTGGGTTCCTTAGTATCCTGCCGCTTTTCCGTTGCCCCGGCCATCCGAGGCGCCCTGCAGCCAACCGCTGTCGTTCAAAATCGCTTCCACGCGGGCCACCTCCGGCGACCGGGCGTCGTAATCCGCGACCTTGTGTCCCATGCCGCGTAACAGCGCGATGGTATCGGGCGAGAAGCCTTTTTCGAGATACAGCTCGTCGGGCATCCATTGATGATGGAAACGCGGCCAGTCGATGGCTTCCTGCATGTTCATGTGGAAGTCGACCACATTCAGTATCACCTGGAAAACGCCATTGATGATGCGGCCGCCGCCGGGAGCGCCGATCACCATGTACACTTTGCCGCCGCGCAATAGAATCGTCGGCGTCATCGACGAAAGCGGGCGCTTGCCGGATTGAATCGCGTTCGCTTCGCCCTGGATCAGGTGGAACATGTTCTCCTGACCGGGCGCTGCCGCGAAGTCGTCCATTTCGTTATTGAGCAAAAATCCGAGGCCGGGCACTGTTACCGAGCTGCCGAACCCGCCGTTCAGTGTATATGTCACCGCCACGGCGTTTCCATCGCTGTCCAGGACGTTGAAGTGCGTTGTTTCGGTGCTCTCATACGGAGCAAGGTTGCCGGGGCGAATCTGTTCGCTCGATGTGGCGCGCGCGGGATCGATGCTGGCCCGGCGGCTCGAGATATAGCGGGGGTCGAGCAGCTTTGTAATCGGGACCTTGTAGAAATCCGGATCGCCGAAGTACTCGCTGCGATCGGCATAGAAGCGCCGCATGACTTCAGCAACGTAATGAACGGAAGCGGCCGAGCCCGCGCCCGATTTTTCGTAGCCGGAACCCTCTAGCATCGCAAACATCTGCAGAAATCCGACGCCGCCTGCGCTCGGTGGAGGCGACGTGATGACCTCGAAATCGTGGTATCGCCCGCGAAGCGGCGTTCGCTCCGCAACTTGATAATCTTTCAAATCCTGCAGCGTGATTAGCCCGCCGTTTGCTTCCATGGCAGCGGCCAGCTTCTTTGCGATGTCACCTTCGTAGAAGTCGCTAGCTCCGTGGTCGCGAATCCGCCGCAATGTTTCGGCCAGCTCGGACTGAACGAGCTTGTCGCCGAACTGCGCTCCGAGGAAAATGCGCTTTGTGTCTGGAAACTGCGCCATTCTCTCCGCGGTTATCTTGTTGCTCAGCGACTGCGACAGGCTATAAGGCACCGGGAATCCATCGGCAGCCAGTTTGACGGCCGGGTCTACCAGCTCAGCCCACGCCTTGTGTCCGAATTTCTTATGCGCCAGCTCAAATCCACGAACCGAGCCCGGAACTCCGCTCGCGCGCCAGCCCACCAGGCTGTCCTTGGTGAGCTTGCCGTTCGCATCCAGATACATGTTGCGCGACGCCTTGGCCGGGGCTTTCTCGCGGAAGTCCAGAAATGTCGTGCGACCGTCGGCCAGTCGGACCAGCATGAATCCGCCGCCGCCGATGTTGCCCGCCGTCGGGTGCGTAACCGCGAGCGCAAAACCAATCGCGACCGCAGCGTCGACGGCGTTGCCTCCGGCCTTTAGCACCGCCACGCCGACATCCGCTGCCAGCGGCTCCTGCGCCACCACCATGGCGTTGTGGGAGTGAACAGGTTGACGGGCGAAAAGGCTGCCCGCGAGAAGCAGGACGCAACTGACGACGCGAAGTCGCATAGACACGATTCTAGCGTGGCGCCTGCACGCTTGTCCGTGACCGTTTCTCCAGCCAGTACAGCGCCGCGCCCAACAGGTTCGCGCCGACAATGACACCGGAGATCTTGGCGCCAAACGCCAGCCAGCTCGTGACCTCGATAATTGGGAAGACCGAGAGGATGCAATATAGCAACGTCACGGCGAAGCCTGATATTGCCGCGGCGCTCAGCCACAGCGGAGGCCGGTGCCCGATGCTGCGCAACCCGATTACCGGCAACGCGAACATCGCCAGGTAAGCCAGCGCGTAAAAAATCCCCGAGGCGTTGTCGAGAATCTGGAACGCCTCCTGCTGGCCCACTCCGGCGAGACTGATCAATCCCGTCACCAAAATCATCCCGGCGACAAACAGGATCGAGTTCACCGGAGTTTTGTACTTCGGGTGCAGCTTCGAAAACCACTGGGGCAGCAAATTGTCCCAGCCGGCGACCATTGGCAGCCGCGTGCTGCCGGCGACGGCGAGCGTGGAAGCGCCAAGCTGCCGGCCTACGAGCAGTAGAATTACGATCGGTCCGATCAAACCCGCCCAGGAAAACCGCCGGAAGGCGATAGCCAGCACCTGTGGAATCGGACCCACTAGATCTACTTGCTCCGGTGAAACAAACGCTAGAATCGAACTCGTACCCAAGATAAACATCAACGCGATGATAGGGGATGCGATCAGAACGGATCGTCCGATACTGCGCGCCGGGCTCTTGCATTCCCCCGCCAGAATCGCCACGTATTCGAAGCCGCTGAACGCGCCCATCGAGATCTTGCCGAAGATGTTCAGGCTGAGCAGCGATACAGCCGGCATGGTCATCGCGAGCGGATGATACTCGCGCAGAACGCCGCCGCGGAGGCTTAGGAAGGGAATCGCCAGCAGCGTGCCGAAGGTCACGATCTGCGCCCAGCCGCCCGCGTTCTGGAACCACTTGCCCACACCAAGTCCGAGCACGGTCACCACAATCAAGAAGGCGACGAGCGAGCAGGTCACCAGCATGATGAACCACTTGTTGCTGCCCATCCAATCGAGCCCGAACGCGTACGCGAGATTCGCTGCGATGGTCATGCCTTGCGAGGACATGAACACGATGATGTACAACCAAAGGTTCCAGCCGACGAGGAAACCGGTGAAGTCGTTGAAGCCAAGCTTGGCCCACTGATAGAGTCCGCCTTCCAGAGGCATGAGCCTGTTGAGATAAATCACGACGGCGGCGAGCGGCGCATAGAAGAAGAAAACCGCCAGCAGCCAGAAGACAATTTGCGAAGAGCCGAGCTTCGCCGCCGTGCCTACCCAGTGCGAGCCGACGACGTAGAGAATCTGGGTGAGAATCAGGTCGCCGAGCCCCAGTTCCTTCTTGAGTTCGGCGCTGTGGCTACGGACGCTTTGGGCGTTGGCCATCGAGGGCTCAACGAGCGTAGCATACCGGCCGGCCGATGGTTCTATGACGTTGTTGCGCCCATCGCCACCAGGCTGCGAGCCGCGCGGGAAATCACACCTTTATGCTCAAAGACCTTGATCGACGACCGCCATGCAGGCAGTACGCGACCGGCTGCGTCCGTCACCGGACAAGGATCCAGGATGGCTCGTCGTTGCTCCTCGGAATCGAAGTCGGCATTCGTGAAGGGCACTTGAGTGGCTTCGGGAGGAGGAATATCAGTTTCAGGAATGTGGGTGCGGTCCGGGTGCGGACTGAGCCGCGGACCAAAAGCATGCATGGCGTCGACGAAAGCAGTGGCCCAGCGCTTGTTCGACAACAGCACCGGCATATCGTGCGCCAATTTGCGAAGCCGTGCGCTTGTCGAGTAGATTTCGCCACGCAGCCATTCGTAAGCATTGATGAGATTCTCGGCGCTTTCACGCTGCGGCCGGATCACCAGGCTGTAACCGTTGAAGTCGCGCAGCATGGCGTTCGGCATCAGCGTGGGCTGCTCGGATGACGCCAAGCGGTCGAAACAAGGTGTCCCCGGAATCGGCGCCTCGAAACAAAGGAAATTCGGCATGAACAGATGGCTCTCGTGAAGATAGTCCGGTATCCGGCGCAAATACCGCGCATCGTCTGTAACCGGATTGATCATCAGGCCGGACTCAATCAGGATTCCCTGCTCGAGACAGTGGTCGATTACTCCGCGAGTCTTCTCGATCACGTTCTGAAACTTGCCCATATCCTTCAAAGCTTCCGGATTGAAGGTCTCAAGACCGACGAACAGCAGCCGGCAACCCGATTGAGCCATTTTCTTGACGAGCTCCCGGTTCGCCACCACGTTGAACGTGAGCGCGGCCCCCCACCGCAGATTGAGCGGCGTCAGCAGTTCGCACAGTCGATTCAAGTACACAAGATTGCCGCCGAGATTGTTATCGCTGAACGTAAGGATTTGAAGCATCGGAGCAGGCGCGAGACCCTTCAATTGCTCGCGCATGCGCTTAACGTCCCGGATCACGGTTTCCGGCGAACGCATGTGGAAGCGAGTGCCGGCGGCGGTCAGGGCGCAGAAATCGCACGAAAACGGGCAACCGCGCGTCGCTTCGAGACACAGCGGAAAGCGAATCTGCTCAGCCAGTAGTTCCACGCGCGGCGTCGGAGTCGATTCGGGATTATACGCGCCGCTGACATAGATGGGTTCCAGGCGGCCATGACAAAAGTCTTCAAAGAGGAGTGGGACGCTGCCTTCCGCATCGCCCACTACGATTGAATCGAAGAAGGGCCGGCACAAATGCGGATACGTGCTGGCGAAGGTTCCGCCATAGACCGTTTTCGCTCCCCGCTGCCGCCAATAATGAGACACTTGCCGCGCACGATCGAAGTCCGGGTGCAGGCTGGAGATGAATAGAAGATCGTAGTCGCGCGACCAGTCCGGATCGCGCCACGTATCGTTGATGATCTCCACATCGACTCCCGAAGGAAGCAAAGACGCGATCAACGGACCGATCTGCGGCTGCATGATCCCGCGATGGTGGTCGCCTCGCCGGAAACAATCGACATGAATGGCGATGATGCCGACCTTCATGGTCTCCTTTGACTACAGTTTCGGGAAGTCTATCGATTATATAATTCTGGGGCTCGGGAGAAGGGCCGAAGAAAACGCGTTTATTCAGCAGCCGCTGACTGCCGGTCGCGTGGCTCGTCCAGGGCTTGAAGCAAGGCCTTGGCGTCGGCCAAGTCTCGTGTTTTGGCAGAAACCAACAGGCAGGCCGGCGCCAACACTTCACGTGCCTCCGCCTTCTTGTGCCTCAAGAACAAATAGCTCGCAAGGCTGATGGCAGCTCGTAATTCGAGGGCGCGGGCCCCTTGTTGCTGCGCCACCGTCAGCGCCTTGCGGAAGCTTTCTTCTGCGCGGGAGTCATCCTTCTTCGCGAGCAACTCGCCATGAACGCGATGAACCTCCGCCTCATAGTAACGTTCATCGTTCCCCTCGATCTCCAACAATGCTTCCTGAACCGTGGCCAGGGCGTCCGGCAGTTGATTCAAGCGGCCCATCGTATCAGCCATGAAGGTGAGAAATTGCGGTCGCGCTACACGAGCACCGAGTGAGGTGAACGACTCCAGGCCTTTTCGAAATTGCTCGATGCCCGCTTCCAGGTTGCCGCGATTGGACAGAGACAGACCCTCCAGGATGTACCCAAACGCGGTCAGGTACAGAAAGCCGTTATCGCGCGCACGCGCGTTCATCATCTCGGCGTATTTCTCCGCCTGCTCGGGCTCGCGGCTATGGACATGAAGGAATGCCGCGATCATCAGCGCCAGCGTGTAGCTCAGCGGGTGGCGCATTTGCTTGCTAAGTTCAAGAGCCTCCTCGACGCGCCGGTACGCCTCTTCGGTCCGGCCGAGAAACAGCAACGCGCGGGAAGCATAACATCGGCACGTGACGCCTGGGTTGTGGAGTGGCTTGACCTTGGCAAGATGGGGATCGGCGAGAGTGATTCCCTGATCGAAATGCTCCATGGCGCTATTGAGATTTCCCATCTCCAGCAACGATGCGCCGACGGCATAGTGCGCTTCCGCCAGGCGCAACGGGTCCTGAATGACTTCGGCAAGAGCCAGCATCTCCCGCGCAAGTTCCAACGCCACGCGGTGTTCCGACCGCACCATGTGGTACCCATGCAATCCGCCCAACACCCCCAACAGCTTGGAGTTCTCGCCGAGTTCCTGGCACAACTCCCTGGCCCGCCCTAAAGCCTTGGAAACTTCATTGGCGGAGTAGTTCGCCGCCATAGAGGACATCCCCAGTGCGAGCTGCAGGCCGAGTTCGCGCCGATTCCGCTCCACACCGGGGGCTAACGTTGGGAGCGCTTCAATTCCGCGGCGAGCCATGGCCACCCCTTCCTGGTTGGCACAGCGACGCAACGCGTTTTGTGCGGCGAGCAAGAAATATTCCGAGGCGCGGCCGAAATCTCGCGCGGTTTCCCATAGCAGAGCGAGCTGAGAAACGACGTTGGAAATCTGCCCACGGTGGAATTGCTCTAATGCCTGCGCAACGCCGCCGCTCAATGACGCTCGCAACGCCGGCGAGAGCGAATCGTGCAGCGCGTTCTGATACAGTGCGTGCACGAAACTGCAGCGCATCGTCATAGTGCGGTCTTCATGCTCGTCCTCGCCGATACGCCGGATTATAGCGTGGTCCCGCTCGATCGACTCCAGCCGCTCTTCGACCTCGATCGGATCCATTTTCAGGGCCTTGCTGAGCACCGCCGAATCGAACTCGGGTCCCTGCAGCGTTGCGGCCGCCAGGAGCCTCCGGTTCGCCGGATCCAACTGGTCAATCTTGCGCTGGATCATGTTGCGCACGGACTCGGGCACTTCCCGCTCCACCTTCGGCAGCTCTTGCAGCAGTACCCATTGATCCGAACGAGGCCCAGCCTGTCGTCCGATCACCCGGTTGTCGCACCAGTACCGAATCAGGCTGACCATGAACAGCGGATTTCCCTCAGTCTTCGAATGGATGAGCGCGGGCAGTTCGGGAGGAAACGCGTGATTCGGAAATTCGAGTGTCAGGTACCGGTCGACATCATCGCGAGTGAGAAACCCCAGCGCGACCTCGCGGCAAATTCCATGCATCTGCAGTTCCTGACGGACGGGCAGGAATGGGTGCTTGCGCAACAATAGTTCGGAAGAGCGATACGCGCCCAAAAGCAGAAGACGCATGGAAGGAAGCTTCGGCCCAAGATACGCGAGCAGATCCACGGTGGATAAATCCGCCCAGTGAAGATCATCCAGCCAAAGCACGATTGGTCGAGTCCGCGTGGCTTGTTCGAAGAAAGCGCCCAGCTCCCGTTTGATTCGTTGTTGAGCCGCGGCGGCAGTCTCGGCAAACAACCCGCCTGTCGGCGATTCCCGAGTAACCGAAGTGCTGAGCTGCGAATACCAGCCTGGTGCCAAGCTCTTCAACATCTGAGCCATTGTTTGGCCGGGATCGTTGCGCACCAAATCGTCCAGCGCTTCGAGAAATGGAAGATAGCCCTCCGCTCCCGCCAGCCGCTCCGAACAACGTCCCCGTCCCACGAGCCATGTCCCGGTGCTGGCCGTGCCTTCGCGAAGAAACTCGTCAACCAGCGTAGTCTTGCCCATGCCAGGCTCGCCGGCCAGGCACAGCATCAATCCACGGCCGGAGTTGGCGGCCTGGAGAGCCTCGCGCAACTGCTCCAGTTCCCCGCGCCGGCCTACGGTGTGCTGCCGCCGGCTCTCAAGGACGCGCGGCGCTGCGTGCGCTGGATGAACGCCCTGCGCTTCGAGGAGCTGGGACAGAATCGTGTCCACTTCTGCTGCGGATGGCCGATACTGCGGATTCTTCTCCATCATCCGCTGCAGCAACGATTCGAACGCCTGCGGAATGGAAGGATTCAGAGCCGATGCGGGCGCCGGCGTCTCGCAAATGATTCGGTGGAGCACGTCGATGGCGGAGTCCGATGCAAACGGATGACGGCCTGTAGCGAGTGCGAAGAGTACAATACCGAGAGAGAAGATGTCGCTTTGGGCGTCCACGCTCTCAGCGCGCGCCTGTTCCGGCGACATGTAGCGAAATGTTCCGACCAACGTACCTGGAGAGGACACCGTCGAGGTCTGATTGTCCGGACCGCTGAACTCGCCTGGGAGACGACGGGCCACGCCGAAATCCAACACCTTGACGTAGCCATCGGGACGAACCATGATGTTTTCGGGCTTAATGTCGCGATGGACAATATTTGAAGCATGCGCGGCGGCCAGCGCCTTGGCCACCTGTCGCCCGATGTCCATCACCGACTCCATGTCGACTGCTTGGGAGGTCAACGTTCCTAACGTGTGGCCCTCCACAAGCTCCATCACCAGATAACGGCCCTCCGGCGTCTCGCCGATGTCGTGAACCGTGACGATGTTCGGATGATTCAACGCCGACGCTGCACGAGCCTCACGCAGGAATCGCTCAATCGCGACGCGATCCTCGCCTGATTTGGTGAGCAGGAATTTCAGCGCAACCGAGCGATCCAAGCGGATGTCCTGGGCGCGGTACACCTGCCCCATCCCGCCGTGGCCGAGTTCCGCAGTGATTCGATAATGGGATATGGTCAGGCCGATCATGGCAGGCCCCGGGACCGCTTGAATGGAGTATACACTGGCCCAATCCGGCACGGGCGCGAATTGCTGGTACCATGGTATTGTCCGAGGTTTTCACCATAATGACGATTCCCCGCTCGTCCGCGCGGCTCATTTTTATCGCTGCAATATGCAGCCCCCTCCAGATTCAACTTCCAGCTCAAACCGAGGCTGAAGTCAACCAAAGCATCAAAAAATTCACGCAGGTCTATGAGACCGTGGAGGCGAACTTCGCCGACAGGGTGGACGCGGACCACGTCGTCTATCGTGGCGCGATCCCCGGGATGCTCCGTACCTTGGATCCCCATTCGAATTTCTTTGATCCCAAAGCCTACGCGCTATTGCGCGAGGGCCAGTCCGGCCATTATTACGGCGTCGGAATGTTCGTCGGTCCTTCCGACGGTAAGGTGGTCGTGATCTACCCCTTCCAAGGATCGCCCGCGTTCCGCGCTGGTCTTCGGCCAGGCGACCAGATCATCTCGGTGAACGACACCAATACCGAGCACTCCACCACCAGTCAGGTCTCGACCATGCTGAAGGGTCCCCGTGGAACTCCGGTCACCATTACGGTCCGGCGGCAGGGAGCGCAAGACCCGATCCACTTCTCGCTGGTCCGCGATAATGTGCCGCGCGGCAGCGTCAACCACGCGTTTTGGCTGCGTCCAGGGATTGCTTACATAAAGATTGAAGCGTTCAACGAAACCACCAGCCACGAAGTGGACCAAGCGCTGTCTCACCTTGGCGAAAGTCAAATCGAAGGCTTGATCCTCGATCTCCGCGACAACGGTGGTGGACTCGTTCAGGAATCAGTCAACGTGGCGGACCATTTCCTCAAGAAAGGCCAGCTCGTTGTTTCTCACCACGGTCGCTCTTCCCAGGAAACCAAGTTCGTCGCCAAACACGGGGAACGCGGAAAAGAATACCCGATCGTGGTGGTTGTCAATCGGAACACGGCGTCTGCTTCAGAGATCCTTTCCGGCGCCCTGCAGGATCACGACCGTGCCTGGATCTTCGGCGAAAGTACGTTCGGCAAAGGCCTGGTGCAGGCTCCATTTCCACTCTATGGAAACAGTGCATTGCTGTTGACTATCGCCAAGTACTACACGCCCAGCGGCCGTCTGATCCAGCGCGATTACGCACATCAGGGCCTCTATGAATACCTCAGCCGCAATGAAGGAAAAACGAATCCCAAGGACATGAAGAAGACCGACAGCGGGCGCGTGGTCTTCGGCGGCGATGGCATCGCTCCCGATGAAAAGTACGAGCCACAGAAGGCAACTAAGCTGGAAAGCCAGCTCATTGACGCCCAGCTCACCGGCCGCAGCCCTGCCTTCTATTTTGCTCCGGTATATTTTTCAAACCACGACACGCATTTGGCGAAGGATTGGCGTCCGGACGACCAGTTGATGAATACCTACCGCGATTTCATGGCTAAGCGCGGCTTTGAGTTCACTAACGCGGAATTCGATCGCGACCGCTCCTGGATCGCCGATCGTCTGCGCGAAGAGCTGTTCATTACAGCGTTCAGCAAAGAGGATTCCGAAAAGATGGCGCTGCAGAACGACCCGGAGGTCCAAAAGGCTACGGAGTCGCTGCCATCGTCAAAGGCGCTGCTCGATAGAGCGCACGAAGTGATCGCTCGCCAGGGCAAGTAAGTGGGGCAGGTCACTGACCTGCCATTTCAAGCCCCGGAAGCAGCTCCACCCTCGGACTCCAGTTCGGCTTCATCAGCCGCAGCCGGACCCGCGGCTTGAGCCTCGGCAATCAGCTGCCGCGCGCGCTCCACCTGATCCCGTGCGACTCGCACTTCAAAGGACAACGTCGGCAGCACCGAATTGCCAACCAACACCGCCGCGATTCCGTTCGATTCCAGCACGTTCTTGATGCCTAAACTCTCTACTTCCGCCAAGGTGCCATCGGCATGATAGATGGTTTGCAAATCCAGATTCGACGAATCGTCCACTTCTTCCAGCTCATTCGCCCCGGAACTCTCCGCGATCAACTGCTCAGCCCGTGAGGCATCGGCGGCCGGAACTTGCACCTCGAATGTACCTTCCGGAACACCGGGCTCGGAATCGTCCAGCATCACAGCCTTGATTCCTTCTTCGGTGAGCACTTCGACGATGGCTTCACAATCCTCTTCGGCCGTTTCGTCCATCGAGCGGTACACAGTAACGTAATCCGCCGCATTTTTCATAACTACGAGCATACCAACACAGCGTAAAATGAAGAAGGAGGAATTATGGCCGAACAAGACAACGGAGCGAAAGTAGTGTGGTTCATGGCTGGTATCGCCATCGGGGCCACCATCGCGTTGCTCTACGCGCCCGCGTCGGGCGAGGTGACCAGGCGCAGGATCGTTAGGAAGACCGAACAGGGCCGCGCAGCTTTGGCCGACTCTGGCAAGGACATGCTCGATCGCGGTCGCGAGATGTACGAGAAGGGCCGCAGGCTCGCGGATGACGCCGCTGATATGTTCGAACGCGGCCGAAAGATCGTCGAAAGCACCGCAGCGAACTTGAAAGGATAAACAATCTTCATGAGCAGCAGCACAATTGCCGAGCCGGTGCGTTCGCTCCCGGCCTTTTCGAACGAACCGGTGTCGGACTTCTCGCAGCCGCGCAACCGCGAGGCTATGGAGAAAGCGTTACGGGAAGTCCGAACGCAATTGGGTCGCGATCATGACTTGCTGATCGCGGGACGCCGCGCCACCACCCCCGATAAGCTGAAATCGCTGAATCCCTCGCGTCCGGACGAGGTTGTGGGCATTCATAGCAAAGCCACTGCCGCCATGGCGAAGGAGGCAATAGAATCCGCCTATTCGTACTTCCCGGAATGGGCCGCAACTCCCGTCGAGACCCGTGTGGCCATGTTACATCGGGCAGCCGGGATCATGCGCCAGCGCAAATTCGAACTCGATGCCTGGCTCGTCTACGAAGCCGGAAAAACCTGGCCCGAGGCGGATGCCGACGTTTCCGAAGCGATCGATTTCTGCGAATACTACGCGCGCCTGATGCTGCGCATGAGCACGCCCGACCCGTTGGTCCAAATGCCCGGCGAAAAGGACGAAATGGTGTACCTGCCGCTCGGCGTCGGCGTCGTCATTCCACCGTGGAATTTTCCTTTGGCCATCATGACCGGCATGACCACCGCGGCGCTCGTCGCGGGCAACACCGTCGTGGTGAAGCCTTCAAGCGATACACCTACCATTGCTGCGAAGTTTGCCGAAATTCTTCTCGAAGCCGGATTTCCGCCGAAGTCTTTCTCGCTGCTCGTGGGCAGCGGTTCAGTAGTCGGCGACGTGCTGGTGGAGCACCCCAAGACAAGATTTATCGCCTTCACAGGTTCCCGCGACGTCGGTCTGCGCATCAACGAACTCGCCGCGAAACCACAAAAGGGCCAGGTCTGGATCAAGCGCGTCGTGGCCGAAATGGGCGGCAAAGACGCCATCGTCGTCGATCGCGACGCCGATCTCGACAGTGCCGTGAAAGGCGTACTCTGG
>Ga0335082_10002389_pt1 | contig 20175 bp, 22 predicted proteins | sample Lox_Sample_41_FD_206718 | JGI IMG/M metagenome (GOLD analysis project Ga0335082, IMG submission 206718) | Soil microbial communities from Loxahatchee National Wildlife Refuge, Florida, United States - Lox_Sample_4.1 | ecosystem: Environmental > Terrestrial > Soil > Wetlands | place: USA...
GTGCAGGGCTCGAGGTCACGGACCGGACGCGGTCACGCTGACGTCTTGAGTGTTCGATGCCGCATGTCGTAGGACGGTTACAGGTGCCATAGCCGCGACCGAGCGGCGAAATAATCGAGTAGCAGCGGACCCGTAGTCTTCCCGCAACGGATCGAAATGACTCGGCACCCTGGTCCAACAGTTCGAGGTTTGCAAGGCCGCCCGCAATGCAGTCCCGGAACCCTGCCTCTCCTTCCTCCTCCCCCCTTGGCCGGGCCGGTGCGGGCGGCCTCCTCTTCAATCGCGGGTACCCGGACGGCCTCGAGCCCTTCGCGGTCACGCAGGTTCCCGTCCGATCGAACGCCGGCGCGCCTGGTGGACGGCGATCAGCGATGAGGCCCGCTCACTCCATCCTCGACAGCTCGTTTCGCTACGTCCCGGCGGCGGCGACTTCGGTCGTGCAGACGTGGCGCCGGTTCGGCTGGCGACCGACTACCGATGACGAACGGAAGCGACGCAGTCGGCGCACAGCGGAGCCCGTCGCGGACGAAGTTCTGGCGGTGAAGCCGTCGAAGAACGCGGGAGCCGAAGCAGACCTCCTCATGTCGTAGCCCCCGTCGTGGCGCGGCCGAGGCGAGCGGTGATCACCGAAAGATCGCGGTAGCCGGAGGCTATGGCGATCCTGGAGTCGCTCGTGGACCGCGTAGTCCCGCCTGGTCGGGTTTGGCAGCGTCCTGGGCATCTCCTGCGCCGTGCTGAGGTTTCTCGCCAACCAGGGTGACGCTTGATGCCCGAAGAGGCGCAGCCCATCGCAATCGAGCCGGCACGTGTGACCCTGATATCCTTGAAACAAGCGAATTGCACGGCGTTCTCCCGCGTATCGCTTCCGCCGCACGGCCGCTACTGAGCGAATGGATCGAGCATCGACCCCGCCCCACGAATGGCCACGCTTGGCCAGGTTTTCGCCGGTGAGGCGCCTGTCGTTGGCTGTTGCCGCGGGTGTCGCGGTCGCATGGGCGCTCGGGCTGTGGGCGACGGACGCGCATACGCGCTTCCTCACCGCGTGGAACGCGGCGGTTGCGGTCTATTTGGCGCTCGCTTGGGCGGTCGTGCACTCCCTCGATGCTCGCGCGACGCGAGCCCGCGTCCAGAATCTTGATCCGAGCGGCTATGTTGTCTTCCTGATCGTCGTCGTCGCCGCTTATGCGAGCCTCCTCGCGATCACCTGGGGCTTGGAGGAGGTCCGCGACCTGCGTGGGAGCGCGCGGGCGGTCCGCGTGGCCTTGGCGATGCTGGCGCTCGCCGGGTCCTGGCTGCTGATCCACACCGTTTTCGCGTTCCACTACGCGAGGGCGTATTACCGGCCGCAGGCAGCGAGCGGCGAACATCTGCGCGGCCTGCGCTTCCCGGGCGATGCGGAGCCCGACTACATGGATTTCCTCTACTACGCGTGCGTGATCGGCATGACCTCGCAGGTCGCCGACGTTGCCGTGACCTCGCGCCGCATGCGCCGACTCACGCTCGTGCACGGGGTTGCGTCGTCCGCCTTCAACCTCGTCGTACTGGCGCTCGGAATCAACCTCGTCGCCGGGGCGATCCAATAGGCACGCTCGCGCGAAAGCGCTGCCCGCCAGCCTCTGGAGCGGCTGCGTGTTGGTCAGTAGCGTCCGTGCTGCTTGTAGATGTAGTTGGTCAGCTCCGCCTGCTGCATCGCGAGCCGGCGCTGGGCGTGGTGCACGACCCGGATGATCGCGCGCATGACCTTGTACACGATCACGGGATGGCTCGAGAGCAGGCTCTCCAGCGTCTCCCGCTCGAGGCCGATCACGCGCGCGTGGCTGTGCGCCACCAGCGATGCGTAGCGCTCGAGCCCATCCAGGAACGCCATCTCGCCGGCGAGGTCGCCCGGCGCCAGCGTATTGAACGTGACCTCGTGCGGGCTCCCGGCGTGCTTGATCACGGCGAGCGAGCCGCGCACGACCAGATAGAGATGGCTGTCCGAAGCCCCTTCGTGGACGAGAACTTCGCCCTCCTCGAGGTCGCGCTGCGTGAGCACGGTGGACAGTACGGCCCGCTCGCTGTCATCTAGCTCATCGGCGAGTTTGGTTCGGGCAAGCGCTTCGAGTTTGGGATCGGACATGGCGGTCAGCCTCCTGTCGTCGGATCGTCGGGATCCGTTGAATTCGGGGGAACGGCGGTGGAGTCCGCGGCGCCTTGCGTGGCCGCGCCGCGGGCCGGCGCGCGATCGGCGCGCGCGACGAACGCGTCGACCAGCGCGTCGGCGATCCGGTCGAGCACCGGACGTGCGATGCGGCGCATCACTGCGCTGTCGAAGTCGTAACCAAGGCGGAAATCGATCCTGCATCCTGCGGTGGAGAGCGGGCGCAGGCGCCATTCGCCCTCGAAACGGCGAAACGGTCCGTCCTCGAGATGGATCGCCATCCACTCGGGCCGCCGTTTGGGATTGCGGGTCGTCAGGCTGAACCGCACGCCGCGCCAGTCGATCGCAATGATCGCGCGAACGACACTCGCGTCGCGCTCGAGAATCGTCGTGCCGGCGCACCAGGGCAGGAACGCCGGGTAGTGCTCGGCGGCTTCGATCACGTCGAACATCCGCCCGGCCGGGTGGGGTACGAGGACGGACTTTTCGACGTCCACGGCGCCATCTTGATGCGCGCTGCTAGGGCCGTGCCTTGCCGCGCATCTCGACGCCCGCCTGTCCGCTCGCCGCGAGGCTCTCGAGCGAGTCGTAGAGGAGTTGCAGCGTGTACCGGCCGTTGTGATAGGCGGCACCCGGGTCCCGCAGCGAGTAGGTGTAGTTGTAGGTCGCCTGCACGAGCCGTGGGGTGTAAGCGAGGTAGCGGTTGTCGGGCCTCAGCTCCTCCGCATCGATCTTGCCGTTGCCGTTGGTGTCGGTGTACCAGTACGGGAACGCGGCCGGCGAGAACGCGATCGACGAGCCGCCGACCGTGCGCGCATACTGCTGGATCGCGGCATAGAGCTCCCGCTGGAGGTTTGCGGCTTCGCGCGCAAGCCCCTCCTCGCGGCCGTTGCCGTCGAAGTCGCCACGGGTGGACATGCGGATCGTCGCGGCGTCGGCGAGCGTCTTCACGCCCTGGTGGCATTGCCCGCAGTTCTCCACGTGTACCTCGCCTCCGTGCGGCCCGTGGCAGGCAGTGCAGGTGTTCGCACCCCGCGCGTGGTTGAAGCGGCCCGCGTAGGACTTGCCCGGATACTCGTACGCCACCTGGGCCTCTGCGCCGAATACCGTCGCGCCCGCCGGGAAGTAGTGGACGTGGACGAACGAGAGCTTCGGATTCGGCGCATCGGGCGGCTGGCCGGCGATCGCCTTGTTTACGCTCGCGGTCGACTCGCGGCCCTGGTGGCAGGTCATGCACAGGTTGGCGTCGTTGTTGCCGCTGTCCACAGTTACGCCGCTCGGGAACGTCACCGCCGGTACGGTGAGCCGCGCGTACGTCAGCATGTCCGCGTGGCAGTTCGTGCACGCGAACGCGTTCTTGACGTGCGGCGTCGGCGTGTTCTTGCCCTCCTTCGCGTACTGCGCGACCCCGTTCGCGGCGTGGCAGCGCGCGCAGACCGCGGGGATTTCCTTCTCCTTGTCCCAGTAGTGGAAGGCCTTGCCGTCGCGGTTGAGATGGCCTTCGCCCATCTGTATCCGGGGCCCGGATGCCTGCTCGGGCTGATGGTGCGCCGAGTCCATCCCCGTCGCGCATGCGGTGACCGCCAGCACCGCGACCGCAACTGCCCTCTGCCAGCGCCGATCATGCGTCGAGCCCATTAATCTCTCCTCCGCCTGCAGACGCGCGTTCGAAAATTGTCCGGCAGGGCGCGATCCCGCAATTGATTGAAATCAAACCGCGGTCGCGCGGGCTGCCCGCGATCCGATGCCTCGTCCGGACGTTCAGAGGCGGCCGATCACCCAGCCGGGGAGCACTGCGAGCAGGATAGCCGGGATCAGGCAGATCAGGCTCGCGCCGAGCGCCGCGCCGCGCGAGGGACTTCGGTCGGCGGCCTGCGCGTCCGGACTCATGAAGAGGCACTGGATCACCCGCAGGTAGAAGTAGATCCCGAGGTAGCTCGCCACCAGGCCCAGCACCGCGTAGAGCGTGTAGCCGGCCGCCATCACGTTCTTGAAGATCAGGAACTTCGCGATGAACCCCGGCAGGGGCGGGATGCCGGCGAGCGACAGCATCGCGATACCGATCATGATCGCCGCGTACGGCGCGCGGTGGAAGAGGCCGCGCAGGTGGTCGAGCCGATCGCGCACGGCGTCGTCCGCGCTCGGCGGGAGCGAAGCGAAGGCGAGAAGGTTCATCAGCCCGTAGGCGAGCACGTAGAAGACGACCGCCTCGTACCGGCCGGGACCGTCGCCGAGGAACGCGTAGAAGAGGTAACCGGCGTGCGCGATCGAGGAGTAGGCGATCATCCGGCGGAAGCTCGACTGCCGCATCGCGGCCAGATTCCCCCAGACGATCGACGCGAGCGGCAGGATCGCGATGAGCCCGACGATCGGCAGCGACAGGGGCGCCGTGCCGAACAGCCGGACGAGCGCCAGCAGCACGGCGGCCTTGATGATGGTGGCCATGTAGGCGGTCACCGGAACGCTGGCGGCCTCGTACGCGTCCGGCGCCCAGGCGTGGAACGGGACGACTGCCGCCTTCAGGAAGAAGGCGACGATCACCAGCACGACGGCGGCCTGCGTGAGCGGGTCGCCGGATCCGAGCGCGGCCGCGAACACCGGGAGCGCGAGCAAGCCGGTCGCGCCGTAGAGGAGCGAGGCGCCCATCAGGAAGGTCGCGGTCGCGGCACCGGAGAGCACCAGGTACTTGAGCGCCGCCTCCGCGCTCTCGGGCCGCCGATAGGCGAGCAGGACCAGCACGTAGACCGGGAGGGACATCAGCTCGAGCCCGAGGAAGAGCGTGAGGAAGCTGTCCGCGGAGAGGATCACGCACGCGCCGTACAGCGAGGCGAGCAGCAGGAGGTAGAACCGGCTGCGCTCGAACTCCTCGCGCGCGAGGAGCACGACCGGCACCGCGAATGCGAGCACGATCGCCTTCGCGAGCGAGGAAGCGGGGTCGGCGGAGTACTGGCCCGCGAATGGGGCCGCAACGTAGCCGCTCGCGTGCAGCCAGGCCGCGGCCGCGACGGCCGCCGTCAGCACTGCGAGCGGCAGGACCGCCGGACCTCGCGGCCGGATCGAGGCGATCTCCATACCGAGCAGGAGGACGATCCCCGCGAGCAGAACGTGCTCCGGCAGCATCGCGGTGAGAACGGCGTGCCAGTTCATGGTGCGGTCTCCGTCCTTCCCTCGGTCGCGACGGCCTGCCGGGGTGGCGTGCCCGGCACGCGCTCCGCCCGGACGAGCGCCTGGTACTGCTTCGCCGCGAGCTCCGTTTTCTGCAGCGGACCGTCGGGAAAGAGGCCGAGGCCGAAGACGGCGGCGGCGATGGCGCCGAGGATCGCCGCCTCGCGGAGATTCAGGTCGGCGAACGGCCGGTGCGGCGCCTTGACGGCGCCGAACAGGAACCGCTGCGCGAACCAGAGCATGTAGAGCGCGCCGAGCACCACGCCCGCCACGGCGCTGACGCTCAGTGCCAACGGGTAGGTGGCGCCCTGCTGGTATTGGTGCCAGGACGAATTGAACGCGCCGAGGAGCACCAGGAACTCCCCGGTGAAACCGCTCGTCGCCGGGAACCCGACCGAGGCGAGGGTCAGGATCATGAAGAACACCGAGTACAGGGGCAGCAGTCTGGCGAGCCCGCCGTACGCGGCGAGGTCGCGGGTGTGGCAGCGCTCGTAGATCATCCCCACCATGAGGAAGAGCCCGCCCGCGGTCAGGCCGTGGCTCACCATCTGGATCATGGCGCCCTGGATCCCGAGCAGATCGACGCTGATGAGCCCCAGCATCACGTAGCCGAGGTGGCTGATCGAGGAGTAGGCGATGATCTTCTTGATGTCGGTCTGCACGAGGGCGAGACACGCGCCGTAGAGGATGCCGATGACCGCGAGCGTCATGATCTGCGCGGCGAATAGCCGCGTGGCATCCGGGAAGAGCGGGAAGCCGAGCTTCATGAAGCCGTAGGTCCCCATCTTGAGGAGGACGCCGGCGAGGATCACCGAACCCGCGGTCGGGGCCTCGACGTGCGCGTCCGGAAGCCAGGTGTGCAGTGGCACCATGGGCACTTTGATGGCGAACGACAGGCCGAAGGCGACGAGCAGCACGGTCTGGACCGGAAGCGGCAGCCGCGAGCGATACAGGTCGGCGAAGGCGAAGGAGGTGATCCCGGTCGACTCGTTGAGGCTGTACACGAGATAGATCACCGCGGCCAGCATCAGGATGCTGCCGAAGGCGGTGTACAGGACGAACTTGAACGTGGCGTAGATGCGGCGCTCGCCGCCCCAGATGCCGATGAGCAGGAACATCGGGATCAGCATCGCTTCCCAGAAGAGATAGAAGAGGAAGAGATCCTGGGCGACGAACGTGCCCAGCATGGCGAACTGGATGAGGAACACCATCGCGTAGAAGAGCTTCACGTCCTTCCGGATCGCGGTGAACGCGCCCGCCACGACGAGCGGGCCGAGGAAGGCGGTCATCAGCACCAGCAGCACGTTGTAGCCGTCGAGCCCGATCTGGTAGTACACCCCCCAATCGGCGATCCAGGGGAGCCGGGTCTCGAACTGCAGGCCTTCCGCTGTCGCGTCGAACCGCGCATAGAGCAGCGCGGCGAGCAGGAACTGCACGACCATCACGGCGAGCGAGAGCCCGCGCACCGGGCCTTCCCGCCGCAGGAGCGCGACGAGCACGATGCCGAGCACCGGCAGATACAGGACGACGTTGAGCAGGCCGGCGTCAGACATGGCGCCAGATCCAGAGCAGGCAGGCCACGCTCGCGAGCAGCATCAGGAGGGCGTAGAGCTGCAGGCTGCCGGTCTGGATGCGTCCCAGCACCCCGGCGGCGCGCTGCGCCAGCGCGGCCAGCCCGTTCAGCGAGCCGTCGAGGAGCAGCCGGTCGCCGATCCCCAGGAAGAGGCGCTCCGAGATCCACTGCAGGGGCCGGCCGATCGCGCGGTCGTAGAGCTCATCGATGTAGTACTTGCCGGAGAGCACCCGGTGGAGCGCCGCGAACCTCGGGCTCAGGCGGGCGGCCCGCGCGCCGTTGCTGCTGAAGAGGAACGCGGCGGCCGCGAGGCCCGCGAGGGCGAGCGCGACCGAGACGACGACGAGCGGGGTCTCGAAGGGGTGCGCCTCGGTCCGCACCTCGGGGAGCGGCAGCATCGGCTCGAGGAAGTGGGGCAGCGCGAAGAAGCCGCCGATCGCGGAGAGCGCCGCGAGCACGGCGAGAACGCCGGTCATCGAGGGCGGCGACTCGTGGACGTGCTGCACGGTCCTCGCGTCCATGCGTGGCGTGCCGAGGAACGCGAGCCACAGCAGGCGGAACATGTAGAAGGCCGTGAGGAACGCCGTGAACGCGGCCGCTCCCCAGAGCAGGATCGAGCCACCGCGGCCGCTGGCGAGCGCGAACCAGAGGATCTCGTCTTTAGAGAAGAAGCCGGCGAGGGGCGGGAGGCCGGCGATCGCCGCGGTGGCGACGGCGAAGGTGACGAAGGTGAGCGGGATCCGTTTCGCCAGCCCGCCCATCCGGGTGATGTCCTGCTCGCCGGAGAGCGCGTGGATCACGCTGCCCGCGCCCAGGAACAGGCAGGCCTTGAAGAAGGCGTGGGTGTACAGGTGGAAGATGGCGACGCCGTACGCGCCGACCCCCAGCGCCACGAACATCAAGCCGAGCTGGGAAATCGTGGAGTAGGCGAGCACCTTCTTGATGTCGGTCTGCACGACGGCGATCGTGGCCGCGAAGAACGCGGTGAGCACCCCGATCACCGCCACCAGTTGCGAAGCCTCGGGCGCGTGCAGGTAGACGCCGGACAGGCGGGCGACCATGTAAACGCCCGCGGTCACCATCGTGGCGGCGTGGATCAGCGCCGAGACCGGGGTCGGACCGGCCATGGCGTCGGGCAGCCAGACGTGGAGCGGGATCTGCGCCGACTTGCCGCTCGCGCCGATGAAGAGCAGAACGCCGACCAGGCTCGCGGAGACCGCCGGCGCCGGGCTGCCCATGAAGGCGGCGTTGATCTCGTCCATCTCGAGCGTTCCGAGCGTCGCGTAGAGCACGAACATTCCGAGGAGGAACCCCGCATCGCCGACGCGGTTGGTGATGAAGGCCTTCTTTCCCGCGCGCGCCTTGTCGGGGTCCTCGAACCAGAACCCGATCAGCAGGTAGGACGCGAGCCCCACCCCCTCCCAGCCGACGAACAGGACGAGCAGCGACCGCCCGAGCACCAGCAGCAGCATGAAGAAGAGGAAGAGGTTCAGGTACGCGAAGTAGCGCGCGTAGCTCCTGTCCTCCTTCATGTAGCCGATCGAGTAGACGTGGATCAGCGAGCCGACGCCGGTTACGATCAGGGCCATGACCGCCGCGAGACGGTCGAAGTAGAAGGCGACCTCGAAGGCGCGATCGTCGATTACGGCCCAGGTGTAGACGGTCTCGGTGAGCGGCGCGTAGCCCGCCGCCGCAAGCGCCACCGTGCATTTCACCGTCACGAGGAAGGCGAGGATCGGCAGCCCGCATCCGACCACGGTGACGAAGCGCTTGCCGAGCCGGTCGCCGGCGAGGCCGTTCAGCACGAACCCGACGAGCGGGAGGACGACGATCAGGGTGAGGAACTCCATCGCCTATCCCTTGAGATCCGTGTACGCGGCGAGGTCCAGCGTGCGTTTGCTGCGCGCGAGCAGGAGCACGATCGGGATCGCGATCGCGATCTCGGCCGCGGCCACGACGAAGATCAGGAACACGAGGACCGCGCCCGCGGCGGAGTCGAGCTGCCGGGCGAAGGTCACCAGGCTCAGGTTGACGCCGTTCAGCATGAGCTCCATGCACATCAGCATGACCAGCACGTTCCGCCGGACGATGACGCCGAGGAGCCCGAGCGAGAACAGCGCCAGGCTGACCGGGAGGAGGAGGTGCACGCTATCCACGCTCCCCCCGGTTCACCTTGATCACGGCGATGGCCGCCACCACCGCGGCCACCAGCAGCACGGAGACGAGCTCGAAGTGCAGCCAGTACTCGTTCAGGAAGGTGGCGGAGAACTCGCGCAGGCCGAAGGTCGCTGCGCCCGAGGGCCGAGCGAGCCCCGCGAGATCCGGCCACGCGGCGTACACGAGCACGCCGAGGAGCGCCGCCGCGCCCGCGATGCCGGGCACGAGCAGGCGCGAGAAGCGCCCAGCGTACGACGGGTCGCGCACGTCGAGCAGCATGATCACGTAGACCATGAAGACCATCACGGCGCCGACGTAGATCAGCACCTGGAACGCGGCGATGAAATGCACCCCGAGCAGGCCGTAGATCGCGCCGAGGCAGAGCATGGTCGAGATCAGCGCCAGCGCGACCCGCATCGGCTGGCGCAGCACGATCATGAGCGCCCCTCCGGCGACCGCGCCGCCGGCGAAGAGGACCAGGAACAGGGTTTCGAGATGACCGAGCAGGCCGTCGATCATGCCGGGCCTCCGGGCGCGCGGCCGCCGCGCGGGGGGTAGGGCTTCGCCACGTCGCGGTGCGGATTCCAGTTGAGCAGTTCGTCCTTGGTGAGCCACATGTGACCGCGGCCGTAGGCAGGCAGCGCGGGCACCTCCTTGAGCATGCGGATCGCGTCCTCGGGGCAGGCCTCGACGCACAGCCCGCAGAAGACGCAGCGCGAATAGTCGATCTCGAAGCGCGCCGGCGACTTCGGATGGGCCGGATCGTCCGGATCGAATGCGGCTTCGATCTCGATGCAGAGCGCCGGGCACACCGTCGCGCACAGGTTGCAGGCGATGCACTGTGGGCGGCCGTCCGGCCGCTGGGTCAGAATGTGCTTGCCGCGGTTGTGCGCCGCGTAGTCGGCCCGGGTCTCCTCCGGGTAATAGGTCGTGAGCGCGCCCTTGCGGCCCGAGATCCAGCGCCACATGTTATGGAGGAAGACGCCGCCGGTGATGGAGAGGCCGCGCACGATCTCGAAGAGGTAGGCCCGCTCCCACCACGTCATCGTCGGGTTGTTCCAGTAGGCCTTGCGCTTGTACGGCTTACGGGTCACGCGCTCACCGCTCCGAACGCCCACACCGCCACCGCAGTCACCGCCAGGTTGGCGAGGGCGAGCGGAAACATGAACTTCCAGGCGAAGCGCAGGACCTGGTCGTAACGGAAGCGCGGCAGCGACCAGCGCACCAGGATCTGGAAGCTGCACATCACGAACACCTTGACGAGGAACGTGAGGAGCTGGAGCACGACGACCACGGCGTGGGGCAGATCCACGACGTGGTCCCCGGGGAACACGAAGCCGCCATCGGTCAGGTAGGGCAGGTTGTAGCCGCCGAGGAAGAGCGTCGTGAAGAGCGCGCCGATGATCGCGATCTCGATGAACTCGGCGAACATGAAGAGCCCCATCTTCATCGCGCTGTACTCGGTGAAGTAGCCGGCGATCAGCTCGGACTCGGCCTCGGGTAGGTCGAACGGGATGCGCCGGTTCTCGGCGATGGCCGCGGTGAGGAACAGGATCGCGGCAAACGGCTGGTAGACGATGCCCCAGGCGGGCAGGAACCCCAGCGCGACGCCCGACTGCTGCTGCACGATGGCGTTGAGGTCCAGCGTGCCGTAGATGACGATCAGGCCGAGGACGGTCAGCCCCATGACGAGTTCGTAGGAGATCATCTGCGAGCCCGCGCGCAACGCGCCGAGCAGCGAGAACTTGTTGGACGAGGACCAGCCGGCGAGCATCGCCCCGATGATCGCCACGCCGCCGAACGCGAACACGATCAGCAGGCCCGCGTCGAGGCGGGCGATCTGCATCGGGTAGCTGCGGTCGCCGAACCAGCCGGCGAGGGCAGGTATCAGCTCGCCGGGGACGAGCGTGCCGCCGAACGGAACGACGGCGAACACGAGCAGCACCGGCGTGAATGCGAGCCACGGCGCGAGCGCGTAGGCGAATGGATCGTAGGATCGCGGCCTGAAATCCTCCTTGAGCAGCATCTTCAACCCGTCCGCCAGGCCGTGGAACAGGCCGAGCCAGACGAGCTTGATCTGCGTGAACGGAATGCGGACGTAGGCGCGGTTGGCGCCGATGCGATCGGACATGACCGCCGCCTGCTTGCGCTCGACCCACGTGAGCACCGTGCCGAACGTCAGCAGCAGCCCCAAGGCGTAGCCGATGAAGACGGCGTAGATGACCAGATCCTGGATCACGCCCGGACCTCCGCGCGCGCGGCGAGCGCGGCGAAGAGCGACTCGGCATCGGCGACCGAGGGCGGCTTCGGAAAGCACGCGTCGAACGCGCTGACGACGCCCTGGAAGTTCGTGTAGTGCCCGCTCCGCTCGGTCTGGATGCTCAGCGGGAGGAAGACATCGGCACGGGCGTTCTCGGGCCGCAGGTAGGCGTCGAGGAAGATGACCTTCGCCCCGGTCGGGAGGCGGTCGAAGTCGAAACCCTCACCCCAGACGAGGACGAGGTCCGTCCCCTCTTGGAACGACGCTACGGCGTCGCCGAAAAGCCTGCGGGCGCCGGCGGCGTTCGGGTTCTTGTCCGGACGGATGAGCAGATGGTCCTCGGTCGGCTCGCCCGGCTCGGGCCTGCAGTCCTGCTTGACGAACGACGCGAAGCGTCCGGCGAGGGCGTCCTTGAATGCAGCGAGCTCCTCGTTCGAGCCCCAGCTCGACAGGAGCGCCACGGGCCGTTTCGCCTCGCCGATCAGCCGGCGTGCCGCGGCGATCGCCGCCGGAAGGTCGACCGGCGCGCCGTTGAGCATGGCCTGCTCGGCGCGCGGGCGTTCGAAGATCCGAGCCAGGTCGCGTCCCTTGTTGCAGATCCACGGTCCGTTCACCGCCGGGTTCTCGAGCGGCGTGACGCGCGCGATGCTCAGGTTCTGCCGCGGGTCGAGCGCGGCGAGCTTCCACTCGGGCTTGCGGTGCCAGAGCTTGACGGTACAGCCCCGCTCGCAGCCGGGGCAGACCGAAGGGGTCCACTTCAGGTACCAGACGCGGGCCTTGTGGAGGAACGGCCGGGAGAGCAGGGCGCCGACCGGGCAGAGGTCCACGACGTTGTCGGAGTAGGGGTCCGACCCGAAGCGCCCGTCCTCGGCAGCGCGGACGAGCGAGTGGTCGCCGCGCTGCTCGATGCCGAGCGCGTGCGACCCGGAGATCTCGCTCGTGAAGCGCACGCAGCGCGAGCACAGGATGCAGCGCTCGTTGTCGAGGACGATGCGCTCGGAGAGCGGGTAGAGCTTCGTCGTGCGCACCTTGGCCTCGCGGGAGACCGAGGGCGAGCCGTTGTACCGGTAGTGATAGTCCTGCAGCGTGCACTCGCCGGCCTTGTCGCAGATGCCGCAGTCCACGGGGTGGTTGAGCAGGGTGAGCTGCAGCATCGCCTTGCGGTGCGCAGCCACGCCTGGCGAGTCGGTCAGCACCCGCATGCCCTCGCTCACCGGCATGTTGCAGGCGATGTCGGTCCAGTTCCCGTTCTTCTCGTCCTCGACCTCCACGACGCACATCCGGCAGTTGCCCGCGACAGAGAGTTGCGGGTGCCAGCAGAAGTACGGGATGGCGAAGCCGTTCGCGACCGCGGCCTGCATCACCGTCTGGTTCTTCTCCGCCCGCACCGGCCGCCCGTTGATGAACAGCTCAGGCATGGCCCGCGACCTCGAGGTGGCCGTCGAACCGCGAGCGCTTGTGCGCGATGAAGTAGTCGAACTCGTCGCGGAACTTGTCGAGGATGGCGACCGTGGCGTAACCGGCCGCGTCGCCCATTCCGCAGATCGTGGTGCCGTCGTTCGCGCGCGAGATCGCCTGCATGCGCTCGATGTCCTCGGGCACGCCCCGGCCCGCCGCGATGCGGTCGATGATGCCGTGGAGCCAGCCCATGCCGTCGCGGCACGGCGTGCACTGGCCGCACGATTCATGGTGGTAGAAGCGCAGGATCACCTGCAGGAGGCGCACCATGCAGGTGCCCTCGGCGATGACGATCATGCCGCCGGAGCCGAGCGACGAGCCGGCCTCGGCGAGCACCGCATGATCCAGGGCGAGGGGTTCGACGTCGGCCGCGGTGAGAACCTTGGTGGACACGCCGCCCGGGATGATGGCTTTGAGCGCCCGCCCGCCGAGGACGCCGCCGCAATCCTCCCGGATGAACTTTGCGAACGGGTAGCCGAGCTCGACCTCGTACACGCCCGGCCGGTTGATGTGGCCCGAGATCGAGATGAGCCGCGTCCCGGGACTCGTCTTGGTACCGACCTTCCGGAACGCTTCCGCCCCCTGGCTGATGATGCCGGCGATGTTGGCGAGCGTCTCGACGTTGTTCACCACGGTGGGCCGCTGGTACAGGCCATGGACGGTCAGTCGCGGCGGCCGGTTGCGCGGATAGCCCCGCTTCCCCTCGATCGAGGTGATCAGTCCGGATGCCTCACCGCACACGTAAGATCCGGCCCCGCGGTAGACGAACACGTCGCAGGCGAAGTCGGTCCCAAGGATGCGTTCGCCAAAGTAGCCGGCCGCGTAGGCCTCCTCGACCGCTTCCGCCAGACGCCGGTAGGGGAGGTCGAACTCGCCGCGGATGTAGACGAAGCTGTGGCGCACCCCGATCGCGTAGGACGCGATCAGCATCGACTCGAGCAGCAGATGCGGTGCGTGCTCCAGGATCCAGCGGTCCTTGAAGGTGCCCGGCTCGCCCTCGTCTGCGTTGCAGCACAGATGGTGCGGCTGGCCGTCGTCCAGCTTGACCACCGCCCACTTGCGACCGACCGGGAAGGCCGCGCCGCCGCGCCCCTGCAGCCCGGACGCGATCACCTCCTGGGTCACCTCCTGCGGGCTCATCTGCGTGAGCGCCTTCTCGAGCGCCCGATAGCCGCCGCGCGCACGGTAGTCGGCGAGCATGTGCGAGGTGGCGGTGACCGGGAACGCCATGAGGAGCTTGGTGCCGGTCATGGCAGCCTCTCGATGAGCGCGTCGAGTTCCGAGCGGCTCACGCTCTCGTGGTACGCGTCGTTCACCATCACCACCGGCGCGGTGCCGCAGGAGCCCAGACACTCGACCGTCGACAGGGTGAAGCGTCCGTCGGGGGTCGTCTGCCCCGGCGCGACGCCGAGCCGGCGCGCGAGATGGTCGAGGATCGGCTCCGCGCCGCGCATCGAGCACGACACGTTGCGGCAGACCTGAAGGTGCCAGCGGCCGATCGGCTTGCGCCGGAGCTGCGTGTAGAACGAGAGCACCTCCTCGATCTGGATGCGCGGGACGCCGAGGTACTCGACGAGCCCGTCGATGTCACCGTCGGCGACGTAGCCGCGCTCTTCCTGGATGCGCCGCAGGCAGGGCAGCACGAGCGACGACTCGAAGCCGGCGGGAAGGCGCGCCTTGAGGGTCTCGAACTCGGGGATGAGGTGCTTCATCGATCGCACTCCCCGCCGATCATGTTCACCGATCCGAAGGTCGGGATGATGTCCGCGAGCTGATAGCCCTCCATCAGCCGGTGCGCGCCGCCCATGTGCACGAAGCTCGGCGCGCGCACGTGGACCTTGTACGGAGTGCCCGTGCCGGTGCTCACGATGTAGAAGCCGAGCTCGCCGTTGGCCGCTTCGTGCGCCGAGTACGCCTCGCCCGCCGGCACCTGCGGCCCCTCCATGATCAGCTTGAAGTGGTTGATGAGCGACTCGATCTCGGTGTAGACGAGCCGCTTCTCGGGGAGCGTGCAGCGGCGATCGTCCACGTTGATCGGGCCCTCGGGCAGCATGTCGACCAGCTGCCGGATCATGTACACGGATTCGTCCATCTCCCGCATGCGGACGTAGTAGCGGTCGTAGTTGTCGCCCTTGATCCCGACCGGGACTTCGAAGTCGAGCTCGGCATAGGCGAGATAAGGCGTGTCCTTTCGCAGGTCGCGCGGCGCGCCGGTGGAGCGCAGGATGGGGCCGGTGAACCCCAAGTTGATCGCGTCGGCCGTCGAGATCGCCCCAACGTCGCGCGTCCGGTCGATGAAGATGCGGTTGCGGTCCATCAGGCCGTGGACGCGTCCGACGAAGACCTCGTACTGGTCGAGGATCTCGGCGAGCCGCGCGAGCCAGCCGGCCGGCAGGTCGCACGCGAGGCCACCGATGCGGCCGTAGGTGTAGGTCACCCGGGCGCCGGTCAGGTCCGCGAGGTGCTCGTAGATGAAGTCGCGGATCATGACCAGGTAGAGGAAGGCCGTCATCGCCCCCATTTCCATGAGCGAGGCGGCGATGCAGGTGAGGTGGTCTGCGACGCGCGAGTACTCGGCGAGCAGCGTGCGGAGGTACCTGCAGCGCGGGGTGAGCTCGATGCCCATCAGTTTCTCGACCGCGTCGCAGTAGGCGAAGTCGTTCATTAGCGCGGAACAGTAGTTGAGCCGGTCGACGTAGGGGATCAGGTTGTGCCAGGTGTGCGACTCGCACTCTTTCTCGAAGCCGCGGTGGAGGTAGCCGCAGTGCGCGTCGGCGCGCACCACCTTCTCGCCGTCCAGCTCGGCGATGATCTGGATCGTCCCGTGGGTCGCCGGGTGCGAGGGCCCGATGTTGACGACGACGGTGTCGTCGCGATCGGTCCGTGCGAAGATCGAGCGCACCGGATTGGGCAGTCGCGTTTCCATCGGCTAGTCCCGGTAGGGCATGAGCGGCTGCTCCGCGCGCTTCGGGTAGTCCTTGCGGAGCGGATGGCCGACGAACCCTTCGTAGAGCAGGATCGGCCGTAGATCGTCGTTGCCGCGGAAGACGATCCCGTACATGTCGTGGCACTCCCGCTCCATGAAGCGGGCCGAGCCGTAGAGCGGGACGAGCGACCCGACCGCAGGATCGGCCTCCGGGACCCGGGTCTTGAGCCGGACACGGACCCGGTGCGCGGTCGAGTAGAAGTGGTAGACGACCTCGAACCGCGGCGACTGCCCGGGCCAGTCGACCGCGGTCACGTCGAGGAAGAGGTCGAACTGGAACTCGGACTTGAGCCGCTCGACCGTGCCGGGCAGCGTCTCGGGCGCGAGCACGAGCACGAGGATGCCGTGGGAAACCGACGCGTCGCGGACCTCCTCGGCCAGGCGATCCCTGATGAGCTCGAATACGTCCGGGGCCATGATCAGAAGTTGGCGGTGAGGATCGGGTGTCGCGAGCGCGCGATCAGGTCCTGCAGCTTCATGATCCCGTCGATCACCGTCTCGGGCCGCGGCGGGCAGCCGGGAACGTAGATGTCCACCGGGATGATCTTGTCGACGCCCGCGACCGCGGCGTAGTTCTGGTAGAAGCCGCCGCTCGTCGCGCACGCCCCGAAGGCCATCACCCATTTCGGCTCGCACATCTGCTCGTAGACCTTCCTGAGGATCGGTGCCTGCTTGTGGGTGAGCGTGCCGACGACCATCAGCAGGTCGGACTGTCGCGGCGAGAAGCGCGGCAGGGCGGCGCCGAAGCGGTCGGTGTCGTAGGGCGTGGAGCTCACCGCCATGAACTCCATCGCGCAGCAGGCGGTGACGAACGGATAGGGAAAGAGCGAGAACTTGCGCGCCCACCCCACGAGCTCGTCCTTCTTGGTCGTGAGGTACTCGAATGCCGAGCTCGGGGCCGGATGGATCGGGATGGTCCTCGCTGCCATGGCTACTCCGTCACGCCTTCGAGGAGCCGCGCGCTGTAGACGTACAGCAGGATCAGGACGAGTAGGAAGACGAAGATGCCGAACGTGACGAGCATGAAGCCGGTGAGCGGCTGCGCGCCGAGCGCCCAGATGAAGAGGAACACCGTCTCCAGGTCGAACAGGATGAAGACGATGGCGACCGCGAAGTACTTGACCGGCACCGGCTTGACGTTCGGCGGGTCGACGGGGGTCGCGCCGCACTCGAAGGGCTCGAGCTTGATCTCGCTCGGCGCCGGCTTGGGACCGAGCAGCCGGTTCAGGAGCAGCGTGACGGCGACGAAGCCGAGGATCGCGACGAGATACAGCAGGAATGCGACGTAGGGGTTCATCGCCCCGGGCCGGCCGAGCAGGGAAGCCGTGACGCCCGCTCCGGACCGGACGCGGGGAGGGTGGTGAAGCGGAGGGGTGCCGGTGAGTCTACTTCGTACGCTTCGCCGGGCGCTGCGGCGCGGGCGGTTTCCCGCGCTGCGCGTGCCTGCCGATGTGGCGCTGCTGCAGCGTCTCGCGGACGAAGCTGAGGTGCAGATGCGCGGCCTCGCGCGCCCGGTCGGCGTTCCCGGCGAAGATCGCGTCGAGCAAGGCCTTGTGCTGCTCGTGCAGCAGGCGGACGCTGTCCGGCTCGCGGTACATGACATCCCACGCGTGGTGCATGCACATGCGCAGCAGGTTGTAGATCCCGCGCATGACGTGCACAAGGGCGACGTTGTGCGAGGCCTCGGCGACCGCCAGGTGGAAGTCCGCGTCGGCCTCCGCATCGGCGAGGCTGTCGCGCCTGGCGCGTGTCTTGAGCATCTGGTCGAAGGCTCGTCGCAGCCGCCGCTGGTCGTCCCTCGTCGCGCGCTGCGCCGCGAAGTACGCGGCGACCATCTCCAGCCCGTGCCGCATCTCGAGCACGTCCTGCTCGGCGCCTGGATGCCGCTTCAGCAGGTGGACCAGGGGGTCGGTGATCGTGGGCGCGGTGACGTCGGTCACCGCGAACCTGCCGCCGCGCTGCACTCTCAGGAGGCCGCGCGCCTCCAGTCGCAGCAGCGCCTCGCGCAGCGATGGCCGCGACACGCCGAACTGCTTTGCGAGGACGCGCTCGGGAGGAAGCGCGTGCCCGGGCCCGAGCTTGCCTTCGACTATGAGTTCCTCGACCTGCAGCGCAATCGAGTCCGATAGCCGCACCCGGGGCGGCGTGCTGACCTCCCGGTACGGGAGCTCGGGCTGGTTCATCGACGTCCGTCTTGTCAACGTGTTCGAACCTACCAGAGGCGATTGCGCGGCGCAATCCGACAGCCGCCGCGGCCGAGCTGCGGAAGTCGGTCGCCGATCCGGGCCCGCCGGCGGCAGCGGTCACCTCGCACGCAGCTTGCATCGACTCCTCCCTGAGATCGCGGCGCTAGCGATGCGGCTTCGTGCGCGGCAACGCTCCGCGGCAAGTTACCGGGGCGCGCGGGGCCGCATTTGACGGTTGTCAACTAAGTGGTGACCGCCAACGCAAGGTCGCAGCCGCACCCACAGTGCTCGCGGCCGGGCGAGCAAGCTGCGCAGTTGATGCTCATCAATTGGACGCCGCGCGGTGCCGCTAAAGTCGCCCGCAGCTTGACAGGCGTTTCGGCGCACCGTTAAGCTGCGCTGTCTGGTTGGTCAGACCAATAATACCACACATACCAGACGCCGAGGGAAGCCGCCGCACTGGAAGCCGCCGCACGCGAACGGGCGGGATGGCCGCAGGGACGCCGCCCGGCAGGGCGCGAGCCGTGGAAAGGAGGGGGTGATGGTCTGGAGCCAGGTCTACGATCCGTTCCACAGCATGCTGCTGTCGACGCTGGTCGCGGCGATTCCGATCGTGGTCATGCTCGGCTGCCTCGCGTTCCTGCACATCAAGGCGCACTGGGCGGCGATTCTCGGTCTGATCAGCGCATTCATCGTGGCGGTCTTCGCCTACGGCATGCCGGCGAAGATGGCGGGGCTCGCCGCCTTCAACGGCGCGCTCTTCGGGCTGCTGCCGATCGGCTGGATCGTCCTGAACATCATCTTTCTCTACCGGCTGACCGAGGAGAGCGGCTCGTTCAGGGTGCTGCAGGATTCGATCGCCCACATCACCGAGGACCGGCGCCTGCAGCTGCTGCTGATCGCGTTCAGCTTCGGCGCGTTCTTCGAGGGTGCCGCCGGATTCGGCACGCCGGTCGCAGTGACCGCGGCCATCCTGATTCTCGCCGCTCGCCGCCTCGGGCCTCTCGCTTATCGCCAACACGGCGCCGGTGGCCTATGGCGCGCTCGGCTCGCCGATCATCGCGCTCGCCGCGGTGACCGGACTCGATCTCCTCCAGCTCTCCGCGATGGTGGGACGGCAGCTGCCGTTCTTCTCCGTTCTGGTGCCGTTCTGGCTCATCTGGGCGTTCGCCGGCTTTCGCGGGATGAAGGAAATCTGGCCGGCGGTGCTGGTGGCGGGGGTGAGCTTCGCCGTCCCGCAATTCCTAGTGTCGAACTTCCATGGTCCATGGCTGGTCGACGTCGTGGCGGCGATGGTGTCGATGGCCTGCCTCGTGGGGTTCCTGCGCGTCTGGCGGCCGGCCAAGATCTGGAAATCTCCGGCGCTCAAGGGCCGGGAAGCGAGCGCAGCGGCCGCGCAGCTCGCCGGAATTCCGGACGGTCCCGTGATGAAGCGGCATAACCGGCGGACAGTGATCGTCGCGTGGACCCCGTGGCTGATCCTCACGGTATTCGTGTTCGTCTGGGGCGTCCCCGAGTTCAAGAAGCTCATGGACGGCATCTCGATCTTCAGGTTCCCGATCGAAGGGCTGCACAACATGGTCGAGAGAGTGCCGCCGGTGGTCGCCAAGCCGGTCAAGGAGGGCGCGGTCTACGCGCTCAACTACCTCTCGGCGACCGGCACCGGGATCCTGCTCTCGGCGATCATCGCGGGCCTCTTCATGAAGTTCTCGCCGCTCGGACTGGTGAAGATGTACGGGCGCACGATCGTGCGGGTCCGCTACTCGCTGCTCACGATCTCGGCGATGCTCGCGCTCGGCTTTCTCACCCGGTACTCCGGCACCGACGCGACGCTCGGGCTCGCATTCGCGGTCGCCGGCGGCTTCTATCCGTTCTTCGGCACGATGCTCGGCTGGCTCGGCGTCGCCCTCACGGGGTCCGACACCGCATCGAACGTGCTGTTCGGCGGCTTGCAGAAGATCACCGCCGAGCAGATCGGCCTGAGCCCGGTGCTGATGGCTTCGGCGAACAGCTCGGGGGGCGTCATGGGCAAGATGATCGACGCGCAGAGCATCGTGGTCGCGTCCACCGCGACGCAGTGGTTCGGGCACGAAGGCGACATCCTGCGCTACGTGTTCTTCCACAGCATGGCGCTCGCGGCGCTCGTGGGCATCCTGGTCACCCTCCAGGCCTACGTGTCGCCGTTCACGCTGCTCGTCGTCGGCCGCTGAGAGGGCTGCGCGGCCCGGGGGCTTCGGCCTCCGGGCCGCA
>Ga0335082_10002390_pt1 | contig 20174 bp, 13 predicted proteins | sample Lox_Sample_41_FD_206718 | JGI IMG/M metagenome (GOLD analysis project Ga0335082, IMG submission 206718) | Soil microbial communities from Loxahatchee National Wildlife Refuge, Florida, United States - Lox_Sample_4.1 | ecosystem: Environmental > Terrestrial > Soil > Wetlands | place: USA...
TCCGGCGCGTGACGCTGCCCCTGTTGCGGCCGGCGCTGGCGGGCGCGGCGCTGCTCACGTTCATGACCGCCCTGGGATCGTTTTCCGCGCCCTACGTATTCGGCGGCGGCTTCCGGGTGATGCCGACACAGATCGTCGCCTCGAAGCTCAATGGCGACATCCCGCGAGCGATGGTCGAGACGGTGGCGCTCGCGCTCGTGGCGCTCGTGGCCTTGGGGTTATTGCGGCGCAGCGAGGGGGAAGACGTGCTCGTGGCCCTCGGCAAAGGCACGGCGCCGCCGCCGCGGGTGCTCGTCGGCAGTCGCGGACTGGTCACCACCGCCGCGTGGCTGCTGGCGGTGTTTCTCCTGCTTCCCCACCTGACGTTGCTGCTGATTTCGCTCGTGCCCTACGCCACGTGGACCACGGAAACGCTGCCCCCGGTGCTGACCCTCGACAATTATCGACGCCTGTTCGCCGAGTCGGACCGGCTCGAGCCGCTCGTGAACTCCCTCTGGATGGCTGCGGTCGCCACCGCCGGGGCGCTGGTCATCGCATTGCTCGCGGGTTGGCTCACCGTGCGGCGGCGGGTGCGGCCGCGGCGGCTCATCGAGCATTTCGTGGCGCTCCCCTGGGCGTTGCCCGGCACCGTATTCGCGCTGGCGCTCGCGACAGCGTTTTCCGTATCGCGGCCGCTGGCGCTGCGCTGGGTGCTGGTAGGAACGGCGGCGATCCTGCCGCTCGCCTATTTCGTGCGGAGTCTGCCCCTCGCGGGACGCGCGGTGCTCGCCGGCTACCGGCAGCTCGATCCGGCGCTCGAAGAGGCGGCCGCAATCCTCGGCGCCGGCCGATGGCGCGTGCTGTGGCGCGTGACGGTCCCACTGCTCCGGCCGTCGCTCGCCGCCGGGGCGAGTCTCGCGTTCGTTACGGCGCTGGGCGACTTTGTGACCTCGATCGTGCTGTACACGTACAACACGCGCCCGATTTCCATCGAGATTCTCTCCAGTCTGCGCCTGAACGAGCTGGGGATCGCGGCCGCGTTCGGCGTGTTGCTGATGGTCGTGAGCGGCGCCGCCCTGCTGGTCGGGTCCGGCGGCCACGTCCGGTCGTGAGCACGCGAGCGCGCTTTCTCCCATCCGACCTGCAGAAGCTGACGGTCCTGATCGCCGTCTGTTTCGTGGACATGATCGGCCTGCTGATGATCTCGCCGCTCCTCACGTTCTATGCGTTGCGGCTCGGCGGTCAGGCCAGCACGGTCGGCCCGCTCTTCAGCTCGTTCGCCGTCGCGCAGCTCCTCGCGTCCCCGATCTGGGGTCGGGTCTCGGACCGCTACGGCCGGCGGCCAGTGCTGATGATCGGGCTCCTCGCGTCGGCGATCGCATATCTGATTTTCGGATTTGCGAATTCGCTCTGGCTCCTGTTCGTCTGCCGCATCGTCCAGGGATTCGGCGGCGGCACGACCGGGGTGGCGCAGGCCTACGTGGCGGACGCGATGGAGCCGTCGCGCCGCGCCAAGGCGCTGGGATGGCTCTCCGCCGCGACGAGTCTCGGGGTGAGTATCGGGGCGGTGCTGGGATCGCTCACGCACCGGTGGTGGGGGCCAGAAGGGCCTGGGATTTCAGCCGCCGTCCTGGTCCTCGTGAACGTGATCATCGCGTGGAAGTGGCTTCCCGAATCGCGCGTCCTGCCGCATGCGGGTGAGGGAATGCGGCAGACTGTCGGTCACGATGCGCGGCCCGACGGGGGGTGGCGCCGCGCCGTCAGCAATATTGCCCGCCCCGTGTGGGACGTGATGCGGCACCCCGGCCGCCCCGTTTCCGAGGTGATCTGGGTGTATGCGATTGGCATGCTGGCCCTCAACTCTCTGATTGCCGTCCTGTCGCTCTACCTTCAGCAGCGATTCGGCATGAACGAGAACAACGTGGGCCCGATCTATTTTGTGTTCAGCGGCGTCGGGGTCGTCATGCGCACCTATCCCGTGGGGTGGATCAACGAGCGGCTCGGCGAGGTTCGGACGATGCGGCTCGGCGCGATTCTCCTCGGCACAGGATTACTCCTCATGCCGTTACCGCGCACCGAGTGGGCGTTCATCTGCTGTCTGATCTTGAGCCCGATCGGGACCGCGTTGCTGTTCCCCGCGAGCACGGCGCTCGTCAGTCACCGCACCAATCGCAATGAATACGGCGTGCAGATGGGCGCCCAGCAGACGCTGCGTGGAATCATGTCGATCGTCGGGCCCATCGGCGCCACGCTGGCGTTTCAGTACCTCGGGCCCGGTGTGCCCTTCCTGATTGCCGCCGGAATCGTGGCGCTCGCCGCGCTCGTGGCGTTTCGCGTCAACGACACTGGCGCGTCGCACCCGGCGCCGATCACCGTCTGATCGATGCGACTGCTCCTGCTTGCCGCCCCCCTGCTCAGCGGACTGCCTGCGCCCGCGCGCCCAAGGCTCGTGGTGGTCGTCACGGTGGACCAGCTGCGGCCTGACTACCTGGACCGGTATCGTCGTCAGTTGATCGGCGGTCTGGGTCTGCTGCTCAGCGAGGGCGCGGTATTCTCGAACGCGTTCCAGGATCATGCGGTGTCGGAAACCGCGCCGGGCCACGCGTCGATCCTGTCGGGGCGCTGGCCCGAGCATACCGGCATCATGCTCAACAGCCTCGGGGTGCAAGACTCGAGCGCACCGTTGCTCGAGGTCCCTGGGCCGCCCGCCTCCCCGGCTCGATTTCGCGGGACGACCTTGTTCGATTGGCTCCAGGCGGCCGCGCCGGGCGCGCGTGCACTATCGGTCTCGCGCAAGGATCGCGCGGCCATTCTGACCCTGGGGCGCGCGAAGCAGCAGGTCTACTGGTACCAGGCCGGCGTATTCACAACCAGCCGATACTATGGGGACTCGCTGCCGAGCTGGGTCGAGGCGTTCAACGCGCGGCAGATCCCGATGCAGCTCGCGGGCAGGACGTGGGCCACCTACCTCGACGCGGCGGAATATCCCGAGCCGGACAGCGTGCCGTACGAGCACGGCGGTCGCGATTTCGTGTTTCCCCACCGAATTCCCAGCGACGGCGCGCACGCGGCGGTATCGCTGGTCGAGTTTCCGACGATGGATTCTCTCACGCTCGCCTTCGCGCTCGAGGGCGTGCGCGCCCTGGGGTTGGGCGGTGGCGGACGCACGGATCTGCTCGCCGTGGGCCTCTCCACGACCGATGCCATCGGCCATCTGTACGGCCCCGAGTCGCGCGAAATTCACGACCAAGTCGTACGGCTCGACCGCTATCTCGGCACTTTTTTTGGCCAGCTCATGGTTCGGTACGGGCCCGCGAACGTGCTGATCGTACTGACGGCGGACCATGGCGTGACCCCGTTTCCCGAGTGGTCCCGCACCCACGGGCATCCGGCGGCGCTCGCCGTGAGCGTCGACACGATCATCGCCGCCGTGAATCGCGCGCTGCCGCCGCGCGCCGACAGCGCTCCCTGGCTGACGTTCGACACGGGGCTGCTGCTGCTGCGTGAGCGCGCCACGCTGGCGGCCGCCCCCGTGGACGTGGACAGTGTGCTGCGCGATCTTGCCGATCGCGTGCGGCGGGTTCCCGGAGTGGCACGGGTCGACAGTCCGGACGCGCTTGCGCACGCTGATACCGTTGGGGATCCCGTCGCGCGGCGCTGGGTGCATGAGATCGTTCCCGCCGCGGGGGTCGAATTGGCCGTCACCCTGGTTCCGTATTCGGTCTGGGGCTCCGGGAGCGTGGCCGAGCATGGCCAGCCGAGCGATCTCGACACGCACGTACCGCTCCTGTTCTGGGGACGAGGCGTTCGGCGGGGCACCTACGCGGAGCGCGTGGGCGCTGTGGATATCGCGCCCACGCTGGCGGCACTGCTGGAATTGAGCGCGGCGGAGACAACGGACGGCCGGCCACTCGGGGAAATCATCGCGCACTGATTCGGGGGCGAGTTCGATGGACGTCAAGCTCACCGCGGAGCAGCATCGCCGCATCGAGGAGATCGAGGGCTATCTGAAGGTCGTCGATCGTCTGCGCCGGTTCGTTGCCGAGCTCGAGTCGAATCGTGCGGCATCGAACCGCGTGATTCAGAACATCTGCGAATCGCTGGGGCGCGAACTCTCCCACCTGCGTCAGCGGGCGCTCACGTCGAACGTCGGCACGGTCGCCGACCTGGCGGGTGCCATGTCCGTGATGGCCACGCGCGGCGGCGGCTTGAACATGAAGCTTCGCGGTCTCAACGATGGCCTGAACAGCATGACGATGCAGCTCGAGCAAGCACTCAAGCAGGCTTCCACTCCGGAGTCCAAGCGGCAGGCGTGAGCACTCCCGCGGTGGTGTGCCGCGGACTGCGGAAGCGGTACGACGACGTCGTGGCGGTGGCGGAGCTCGACCTCGAGGTGATGACGGGAGAGTGCTTCGGACTGCTGGGCCCGAATGGCGCCGGCAAGACGACGACGATCGAGATGCTCGAGGGCCTGACGCTCCCGGATGGCGGCGAACTCGTGGTGCTCGGAAGTGGCTGGGATGGTCGCCGGGGCAGGCGCGCGCTGCAACAGCGCCTCGGGATTCAGCTGCAGGAAACGCAGCTCGCGGAGAAACTCACCGTAGCCGAAACCCTGGGCTTGTTTCGGAGTTTTTATCGCCGCTCACACGACGTGGCAGAGGTTCTGCGGCGGGTGGCGCTCGAGGACAAGGCGAACGCGTGGGTCGGGAAGCTTTCGGGAGGGCAGAAGCAGCGGCTCTCGGTCGCCTGCGCCCTGATCGGAGACCCCGAGCTCCTGTTTCTCGACGAGCCCACCACGGGACTCGACCCCCAGTCCCGCCGGCAGCTCTGGGACATCGTCGCCGATTTCCGGCATGACGGTGGGACCGTGCTGCTCACGACGCATTACATGGAAGAGGCCGAGCGACTGTGCGAGCGGGTCGCGATCATGGATCGCGGACGCATCATCGCGCTGGGGTCGCCGCGGGAGCTGATCGCCTCGCTCGGGGCAGAACACGTGGTGGAGTTCGCGCTGACCGATCACGCCCGGATCCCGCAGGGCGAATTTGCCGCGCTCCCCGCCGTGCGGGCCGTGCGATCCATCGGCGAGCGTGTCGCGCTGACCGTCGAGCGCGTCCACGAAGCGCTCCCGGCGCTGCTCGCGCTCGTGGCGCGGAGCGGTGTCGAGCTCGCGGACCTCGAAACGCACCACGCGACGCTCGAGGATGTATTCGTGGCTCTCACCGGGCGACAGCTGCGTGACGCGTGATCACCCGCTGGTCCAGTTGACGCTCACGCGCCTGCGGGAGTTCTACCGCGAGCCTGAGGCGCTGTTCTGGGTGTTCGGATTTCCGATTGTGCTCGCGTTCGGCCTGGGGATCGCGTTCCGGAACCGCGGTCCGAGCGAGCTTCCGGTCGCGGTCCAACGCGGCGTGGGTGACACGGCGCTGGCGACGCTGCTGGACCGCTCGCCGCGGCTCAGCGCTCAGGTGCTCGATTCGAGCCAGGCGCGGGACGCACTGCGCGCCGGCCGCGTGGCCCTCGTGGTGACGCCCGCCGATCCCATCACGTATCGCTACGACTCCACTCGCACCGAGAGCCGGCTGGCACGCTTCGAGGCCGATGAGGTCATTCAGGCGACGCGGGGCAGAGTCGATGCCGCTCCGGTGCGGGATGAGCACGCCACCGAGCCGGGGGCGCGCTACATCGACTTCCTCATCCCGGGGCTCCTCGGGATGAATCTCATGGGGAGCGGGATCTGGGGCGTCGGATTCGCGATCGTACAGGCGCGCTCGAAACGATTGCTCAAGCGCTTCATGGCGACGCCCATGCGCAAGAGCGACTATCTCCTCGGCTTCATCTTCTCGAGGCTGGCGTTTCTGATCCTCGAAATCGCGGCCCTGCTCGGATTCGGCTGGGTCATGTTTCAGGTGGGCGTCCGCGGTTCGCTCGGGGCGCTCGCGGTCCTGGCGGTGCTCGGCAGCCTCACGTTCGCGGGGCTCGGGCTCCTGGTGGCGAGCCGCGCCCGCACCGTCGAGGGCGTATCAGGGTTGATGAACCTGGTGATGCTGCCGATGTGGATCGCGTCGGGGACGTTCTTCTCGTACACGCGGTTTCCGGCCGCCCTGCAGCCATTCGTCCGGATGCTGCCGCTCACGGCGTTGAACGACGCGCTGCGAGGAGTGATGATCGACGGGCGATCGCTTGCAGGACTGACAGTGCCGGTGCTGGTGCTCGCCGTCTGGGGTGTGGCAAGCTTTGGCGCCGCACTGCTGTTATTCCGGTGGCGCTGACGCCAAACCAAAGACAGATTGATTCCCCGTGGCCAGCTATCAGTCTCTTCCGGACCGCCGCAAAGGGCGTGAGCGGCGGCGCCTCTACGATCGGCGCTCAGGGGTCGAGCGCCGATCATTCGAAGAGCGGCGTATCGCGGTTATCCCCGTGGCGACCGAGCAGCGTTCCGGGGTGGATCGCCGGCGAGGAATCGAGCGCCGGCGGCGGTCCCGGCGCGGACTGGCGTTACGTCGCATCCTTCCTGATCGCAGGCGGCAAGGAGGCCCGTTCCCGGAGGTATAGATCGCAATCAGCGGTCCGTTCTTGCCGTTGCGCCCCTAGGTCGTCGCCCCGGCCGCGACCCGTCTGATCAGATTCTCGAGCACGGCGAAGTCGAACGGTTTGGAAACGGTGGGCACGCCGCTCGTGTCGAGCAGCTGCGCCGTGTCTTCGGCGAACGTGTCGCCCGTGCTGAAGATGAGGCGCTGGACGAGCTTCGGCCGCTCACGCCGCAGCTGCGCGATGAACTCGCGACCGTTCATCCCGGGCATGCGAACGTCGGACACGATGACGTCGAACTCGTCCTGTTGCAGGGCGCGCAGCGCCGCCCCGCCGTCGGCCACCGTTCTGACCTCGATGCCATGATGTAGGAGGTACCGCAGCAGCGCGTCTCCCAGCGCCGCCTCATCGTCGAGCAGCAACACGCGGAGGGGTAGGACGGAGGCCTTCCCGTCGACCACGGGCTCCTCCGCGGGGGGGCGCACTTCCGCTCGTGGATCTCGCGGCAAGGCCACCCGGAAGGTCGCGCCCTGACCCGGCTCCGAATCGAGCCAGATGCGACCGCCGTGTTCCTGCACGATGCCATAGCAGATCGACAGCCCCAGCCCGGTGCCGACGCCCTCCGGCTTGGTCGTGAAAAACGGGTCGAACACCCGTCCACGCACTTCGGAACCCACGCCCGGACCGTTGTCCGATACCTCAAACCGGACCTCCTGGTCGGTCGAGGTCGAGCGGATCGTGATCTTCCGCGGCGTCTCCACGGTCACGAGCGCTTGCTCGGCGTTGATCATGAGGTTCAGCAGCATCTGCTGCACTTCGGAGGCGTTGGCCCAGATCTTCGGGTCGCTCTGATCGAGCTCCAGCCCGACCGTGATGTTCAGCGTCGAAAGGTGGTAGGACCGAAGAGCGAACGTACGTCGCAAAATATCGTTCAAGTCGACGAGGGTCCGTTCTTTCCCGCCCGCGCGCGCGAAGGCGAGCAGGTTCTGGGTGATCCGGCCGATGCGCGTCGCTTCGTCGTAGATCATCTGCGTCATATCGCGCTGCTCAGGTCGCAATTCCTCGAGCAGCAGCGTCTGCGCGAACCCCGAGATGATGGCGGCGGGATTATTGACCTCGTGCGCAACGCCGCTCACGAGCTGTCCCATCGCGGCGAGTTTCTCGGCCTGCTGGAGCTGCGATTCCGTGCGTTTGAGATCGGTGATGTCGCGCACCGATGCCAGGACGTGCGACACCCGCCAGCCTTCGCGAATCGGCGCGTACAGAATGGCGTACACGCCGCGGGTGGTGTCGGGGCGGGGGAAATAGATCTCGAAGCGGCGCACTTCGCCGCGCAACGCGGTTTCGAGATGATGTCTGAGGGTGGGGCGCACGTCGGCGTCGAGCAGGTCAAATATCGATACCGGCTGGCCGCCATGGGTGGCGGCGACCGAGGCCAGCATGCTCCTGCCCGCGGCGTTCATATCCGCGACCCGCCCGTCCGGGTCGAGCACGAACATGGCCTCGGGGACCGCTTCCATGACGAGTCTCAGATTGCGCTCCGCCGTCGCGGTGGCCGCCAGCGAATCCATCAGCGACCGCGTCTGCGTGGCGACTTCCCGCTCGAGCAGTTCCGCGTACCGTCGATCGGCGCGCAGCGCATAGATGAACCGCACGCCGATGATCGCCACCCCGGCAATCACCCACAGCGTCGTCGCGGCGCTTTGCTCGGCGTGCATCGCGTTCGACACGGCGAGCGCGGCGATTCCCGCGACCGCGACGAGCACGGCGATCACCCGCGCCGCTTCCCCCGACATGCCGGCCATGGCACCGCCGCCGACCGGCTTTCCGCCGCGCGTGAACGCCCCGGCGCCGGCGATCATGAGGAGCCCGGCGTCCCAGCTCAGGTCCCAGAGGTCGCCGCCCGGCAACGCGCCGGCAATTCCGTGGCGCACATGGATCACCCCGCTCGACGCGATGAGCACGACCGCGATCGCGACGATCCCCGCGGTCCCGGCCGGGAACGTGCGCCGCTGGACCATGCCGCGCGCAATCGCCCAGACGAGCGCGATGCCGAGCACCGCGGTGATCGTGCTCGTCACGAGCGCGAGTGTCGCGCCGGCGTGCTGGAACAGCGGGACGAGGACCAGAACGTACCCCAGGGCAGCCGCCGTAAACGTGACCAACCCGGCATCGAGCCCCACGTCCGGCTCTCGCCGCCGTGTCGAGGGGGGTGTCAGCCCGCGCAGCGCGAACGCGAACGCCACGAACAGCATCGGAGCCGCGACATCCGTGACCAGTGGGTAGGGCAGCGGCGTCGCCGCGCCCCTGCGGAAGGCGATGACGTCCAGGACCACCTGCGACACGAACAACGTTCCACACCCGGCGGCCAGCCAGGACCACGCGGTGCGCTCGAAGTCGGCCGCCTCCCGGCGGGCGAGCAGCGCGCCGACAAACGCGCACAGGGCTGCCCAGGTCGCGAACACGAGCGCGCGGGCGGCCTGTGCCCCAGGGGTCGCCGCCGGATACAGGTAGGCGAGCAGGATCGCCGCAAACGACAGCAACGTGACGAACGCAAAGGGGCGCGAGATGGAGTCCCGCGCAGGCGCAAGGCGTGGGGAAACGGAAGGCGTGAGAGGCCGCGGATCGGGCGGAGCCGCCCTCGTGGTCGAGGTCATGGTGCCGCCCGGCGTGCGTGAATGCCGAGCACGAGGCTGCGGTGAGCCGGCGGCACCGGAGTCGCGGAACGGACGCTTTCCCAGATTTCGCGGTTCAGAAGCACTTCATCAGCCGCGTCCGGCTCGGCCAGGTCCCGAGCCGGGATGCGGGACCGGAACGCCGCGGGGTTTCGCTCCTCGAGGGGCCAGTGATTGGTTACGTGCGTGAAGGCGCTCGGGTCTTCAAAACCACTGAATGCCCGCACCAGCGGTGAAGCCGCGGCATCGAATTGCGTCAGTGTCGAGAGACCGAGGATCATTTCGATCGAATGCAGCACCGAGCTCGTTGTGTAGAACGTGCTGTCCACGACTCCACGTCGCGCGTAGGGGGACGCGACCAGGAGCACCGAGCGATGCGCGTCCACGTGATCAGGCCCATTCTGCGCGTCGTCCTCGAGCACAAACACCGCCAGTGAATCCCATACCGGCGACCGCGCGAGCCGCTCGATCAGCAGTCCGAGCGCGAGATCGTTGTCCGCCACCATCGCGCGGGGCGAGGTCCGTCCGGGCCGGCGTCCCTCGGTATGATCGCGAGGCAGCCAGACGATCGCCAGGTCGGGGAACCGGCGCTGACGATCCCAGCTCGCGACCGAGTCGCTGAACAGCCGGGCGCGCGTCGTGTCCGGAATCGACAGCACGAATCCGGGATAATTGCGAGCTGTGATCGCGGCGAGCCCGGCGAGGTTGGTCCGCGGGGTGACGGCGGCCGTGGAATCGCGCTCGTCGGACTCCGTCATCTCGCCGAAATTGACCACCCAGAGGCCGCGCGCCAGGGCCAGATCCCAGAGGTAGCGACCATGCGGGTTGACGAGGTCCTCGCCGTTCGTGAGGTCCCACGCGCGGCGGCCCGAATAGACCTGTGGCCAGGTTTTCTCCGTGTAATCGTTGGCGAACGCCGCATCGGTCCATTCGTGGCCGTCGGCGCTCACGTCACCATCCACGTAGAAATTGTCGAACAGCACCCAGTGTTGCGCGATGGCGTGAGCGTTCGGGGTTACCGAATCGTTGAAAATCGCGAGCGCGGCATCACCATTCCCGCGCCGCACGTCGCCCAGGACCTGATCGTAGGTGCGATTCTCGCGAATGACATAGACGACGTGCTTCAGCGCCGGGGCGAAACTCGGCTGCTTCCCCGCGAGCGGGACGGAACGAATCGCCGGATTCGAGAACGGGCTGAGTGCCAGCACCAATCGCGTATCGCGCGCCAGCGTGGCAGGGTCGGGTCGCGGAATCACCGAGACGGAGCCGGTCAGGATGTCCGCGATGTATTCGCCGCCGGGATTGGCGCGCGAGCCGCCGCCTTTGCCGTTCACCACATAGATCGTATCGCCACGTCGCGAGGTCGTCACCGCGGTCGGATACCAGCCGACGGGAATCATGCCGAGCACGCGCATGGCGGTCGCTTCGATCCGGACGACCGCAACGGCATTGTTGCCGGCCATGGCGACGTAGAGCGTGTGACCGTCGGGCGTGAGCGCGAGGGCATTGGGGTCGCTGCCGGGGGGCGCGCCCGGCGTCAGCGCCACCGTGAGCTGCTCCTTCACCTGGCCGGTGCCGCGATTCACCCGCGCCACGCCGTTGGCTCCGGCAAGCGCGACGTACAGGTCCCCATCATGCAGGGCGAGCGCGGACGGATGCGGCCCCACCTGGAACGTCGAGCGCGTCCGAGTGCGTAAATCGATCACGGAAACCGTCGAATCACCCCAATCGCTCACGTACAGATGTGTCGAGTCGGCGAGCACCGTGTATGGGCGATGGCCGACGGGGAAGCCCGCGCGCCGCTCGAGCGAGCGCGCATCCACGAGATACACACTGTCACTCAGGTTTCCGACCGCGGCGATCAAGCCTGTGGCCGGAACAACGGCAAGCCCCGCCACGGACAGGAGCCGGCTCGTGTCCGCCAGCACGCACGAGTCGCTGCGCCACGCTCCGGCGCTCCGGGTGAGCCGGTAGACGCGATTCGTCCCGCCGCCACTCGCCCACAGGGTGTCGGTGCCCCGGCTGCCCGATGCGGCGAGGCCGAGCCACGCTGCTCGAAGCTGGTGGCGCCAGAGCGTCGTGCCGCGCGCGGGATCGAGCACCACCACCCCATTCTCGCCGTGCCCGTTATTCGTCACGGCAAGCGTGCCGTCCGAGAGCAGCACGGTGTTGAGCGGCAGCGTTCCCACGGCGATCTGACGGCCGGCGGGCGCGATGCGCCATCCCGACGAAAGGACCCGCGTGCCGTTCGCACCCGCGACCGGTCCGGGCACGAGGCGGTGCACGGCGAGCGTGAGCACAATGGCGCTGGGAACGAGCAACAGGATCTTACGTGACACGGTCCGACGTGGTCGTTATGGTACGGGGTTCACGGGGGTGCGGACAGTCCCGAACGGAGGTCGTGTGGCAAAGTGCACTCGTGGCCCGCTGTTGCCAAGAGTCCGGACGGCTGCGATCGCATGACGGGCCTGATGTTTCATCTCATTCCGCATACGCACTGGGACCGCGAGTGGTACCTGCCGCACACCGCATTTCAGGCGCGACTCGTGCCGGTGCTTGATGACCTGTTGTCCCGCCTCGCCCGCGATCCGGCCTACCGAAGCTTTCTGCTCGATGGCCAGACGGTCCTGATCGAAGACTATCTCCAGGTTCGTCCCGAGCGCGCTGGGGAGATTCGCGCGCTGGCGCGTCAGGAACGCCTTGCCCTGGGGCCCTGGTACGTGCTTGCGGATGAGCTGATTCCCTCGGGCGAAGCGCTCGTTCGGAACTTGCTCCTGGGTGCCACGGACGCGGCGCGGTACGCCGAGGGCCACCGGGTCGACGTGCTGTATTCGCCCGACGCGTTCGGTCATCCCGCGCGATGGCCGCTCCTGGCGCGTGAGTTCGGGATCAAGTATGGCGTGCTGTGGCGTGGTCTCGCCGGCCCCGGAGACCTGTACCGCTGGGACAATGTGCTCGTGTGGCACTTGCCCCCATCGGGATACGAAATCGGCGCCGCCCTCCCCGCGGACCGGGAACGCCTGCGCGATGCCTGGGGCCCGGTGCGCGAACAGCTGACGCGCCGGGCCCGGGCCGCGCATGTCGCGCTGTTCGTGGGCGCCGATCACCACGCCGCACATCCGGAGGTGGGGATGCTGCGGGACCTGCTGGCCGAGCTCGATCCCGCGAACGGGTTTCGCGTCTCGCGGCTGGAGGAATTCTTCCAGGCGCTCGAGACCTCGGCGCCGCGGGCCGCGGTGCTGCACGGGGAGCTGCGCGCACCCGCCCGTGAGGGCGGAACGTGGAGCCTGCAGGGCGTGCACGGCACCCGCGCGCCCGAGAAGCGCGCCAACTCGGATCTCGAGCTGTGGCTGGAACGCTTCGCCGAGCCGCTCGCGGCGCTGGCGCGACGTCGCGGCGGGCGCGACCGCCAGCCGCTCCTCGATTTCGCCTGGCGCGCGCTGGTGCGCTGCCAATTCCACGATACGCTGGCGGGCACCGTGAGCGACCTCGTTGCGGATGCGGTGCATGCGCGACACCGGGAGATCGCGGCACTGGCGCGTGAGATCGTGCGCGGCGCACTCCACGATCTGGTCGGCCATGATCCCGACGCCGCCCGCGAGCGCGGCAGCGGGGGGGAGAACACGCCGGCGCTCGTCGTCTGGAACCCAGCGGCCCGCGAGCGAGGCGGTGTCGTCATCGCGGATCTCACATTCTTCCTGCGCGACGTCTTCGTGGGGCCGCCGTCCGGCCGTCTTCCCCGGGAGCGAGACGAGTATCGGCCATTCGCCTTGGGCGCAACCGATCGTCCCAGCGTGCCCGTGCAGATTCTCGAGCGCGCCGAAGGCTTCGAGCGCATTGAAGCGGAACGGCACTATCCCGATCAGGACCGGGTGACGCGGGTACGAGTCGCGTTTCGCATGTCGCCTCCAGTCGCGGGCCTCGGCTTCAACGTGCTGCGACTGCGCGACCCGATGCCGCTGGATCGTGACCCTGACGATGCGGTCCGCGTGCGTGCCCGTACGCTCGCGAACCATCGGGTATCGGTGCAGCTCGCCGGCAACGGCAGCCTGACGGTTCGAGATCTGCAATCCGGCGAACGCTTCGATGGTTTGCTCGCGCTGGAATCGGAGCCGGACTCGGGCGACGCGTACACGTTCTCTCGGGGGCGGGGCCTTCGCTCGAAACAAGGGTTCGGTTCGTCACGAACGGTCGTGCGCACAATCGCCACGGGGCCGCTGGTGGGCGCGCTCGAGGCCCGATTCACGCTCCCGGCGGGACTGGCCGCCAGCGCATCCGCCGACGGTGCCGTGGGAGTACGGCTGCACGTGTGGTTGCACGCGGCAAGCCCACTGGTCCGCGTAGTGCTCGACGTCGATAACCGCGGCCTGTACCATCGACTGCGGGCGCGTCTTCCCACGGGGCTCACGAACGTATCGATCACCGCGGGCGGACCGTTTGGCTCCGTTGCCCGGGCGTCCGGGACCGCGGACGCTCGATCGAATCACGGATTGTTCGAGGCCCCGGCGCGCACGGCGCCCGCACACCGGTTCGCGGCGGCGGCACGGGACTCGCGCGGGCTCGCGCTGCTTGCGCCCGGCTTTTTCGAATACGAATGGACCCCGAACGGCGATCTGCTGTTCACCGTGCTCCGAGCGATCGGCCAGTTGTCGCGCCCCGATCTCCCCGAGCGCCCCGGGCACGCCGCCTGGCCCACGGAGATTCCCGGGGCGCAGTGCCTCGGCCCTACGCGTGTCGAGCTGGCGCTGGCGTGTGTCACGAGCGCGGATATCGAGCGCGGCGATGTCCTGCCCGCGCTGTGGGAAGACGGATTCGTCCCGCTTCACGGGTACTGGCTGCGCGAGGCCGGCGAGCTGTTGAACGAGACCCCGAATATCACGCTCGAGGGCCCGGGGCTCGTGCTTTCAGCCGTGAAGCCCGCACAGGCGGGCTCGCCCATGATCCTTCGCTGCTACAACGCGACGGACCAGAAGGTGGCCGGTGCCTGGCGGTTTGGCACCGGAATGCGAAGCGTGCATCGGGTCCGGGCGGACGAGCGCGAGTCCGCTCCGCTCGCGCTCGAGAGCAGGGGACACCTGGTTCGATTCGCCGCCGACCCGCACGAAGTCGTCTCGTTGCTCGTGACGTGATGGCATGAGCGGCGAGATCGTCCGGCATCATCTGGTCGTGCCGCGAACCGCACGCTACCTCACCCGCGGCCCCACCTCCGGTCCCGTGCGGGACGTCTGGTTTCTGCTGCACGGATACGGGCAGCTCGCAGAGCAGTTTCTGATCGAGTGTGAGGCGCTCGCGGCTCCAGATCGACTGCTGGTGGCGTGCGAGGGACAGTCACGGTTCTATCTCGATTCGCTGCGCAGCGGTCCAGCCGCCGCTCGGAGAGTGGGGGCGAGCTGGATGACGCGCGAGGATCGGCTCACCGAAATCACGGACTATGTCCGTGCGCTGGACCTCATCTATGGCGATGTCCTAGCGCGGATCAGTGTCCCCGTGTCGCGGATCAATGTGCTTGCCTTCTCACAGGGAACGTCGACCGCCTGCCGCTGGCTGGCGCGGGGAGACGCCCGTGTGGGCCGACTGGTCCTCTGGGCGGGCGAGGTCCCCCCGGACCTGGATCTCTCCGAGGCCCGCCCCCGATTGGCCGCGATGGACGTGCTGCTCGTGGCCGGAACGCGGGACGACTTCATCACTCCGAAAATTCTCGAGCGCGAGACGTCGCGGCTGGCGGCGGCCGAGATCGGCTACGCCGTGCGACGGTTTGAAGGAGCGCACGCGGTCGACGGAGAGCTGTTGAGAGCAATCGGGAAGGGGGAAGGCTGAGACAGGCGCTCTCATCGACCCCGCCTCACCCTTCCTCCTTCCCCTAACACGTCTCCGATCATCGTACAGGCCACCACGACGAGGATCAGCGCGATGCCCGGCATGGTCGCCACCCACCACGCGTTTACCAGCGTGTCCCGTCCGGACGCAATCATGTTGCCCCAGGAAGGCGCGGGTGGCTGAACGCCGACGCCGAGAAACGAGAGGCCCGCCTCGAGGGTAATCGCGTTCCCGACGCCGAGGGTCGCCGCAACGATCACCGGGGTGAGGGCGTTCGGAAGAATGTGTCGCCACAGAATCCGCACCGGGCGCGCGCCGAACGCCACGGCGCCCTCGACAAACGAGCGCGCGACCAGGCCACGCACCTCTCCGTGCACGAGGCGGGCGATCGTCATCCATCCGGTCACGCCGAGCACGATGATCACGAGTGCCGCGCTGGGCCGCCACATCGACGCGAGCAGCAGGAGGAGGACCACCCGCGGCACGGCGAGCGCGAAATCGGTGACCGCGAGGAGCGCGAGTGAGAGCGGTCCGGTGGCGTACCCGGCCGCGGCTCCGACCGCCACGCCGATGAGCGTGGAGAGCAGCACCGCGAGGCCGGAGACGGAGAGCGAGATCCGGGCCCCATATACCAGGCGCGTCCACAGATCTCGCCCGAATCGATCGGTGCCAAGCAGGTGGAACGCCCCGCCCGGGTCCGTGGAGAGCGGCGGCAGAAACCGTGTCGCCACGATATCGCCTTGCTCGGCGGGGCGTCCGTTCGTCACGAACGGCGCGGCGATCGCGAATGCGATCGCCAGCAGCAGTACCGTCACGCCAAACGCAGCGCGGCGGTTTCGAAGCAGGGATCGCCCGCTCATACGTGCTCAACTCGCTGCCGGATCCGGGGGTCCGCCGCGCTCGCGATCACGTCCGCCAGCACGTTGCCCAGCACGACCAGCACCGCGCTCACCGTGGTTGCGGCCATGACCACCGGATAATCCCGTGCCTGCACGGCCTCCACCAGCACGCGCCCGACGCCCGGCCAGGCGAAGACCGCTTCCACGAATACCGCGCCAGAGAACAACGTGGGCAGGGACAATCCCAGCAATGTGAGAATCGGAATGAGCGCATTGCGCAGGATGTGATGCCGCAGGATCCGGCTTTCACGCAGGCCCTTCGCGCGGGCCGTGGTCACAAACGGGAGACGGGCGACATCGGACATCGTTCCGCGGACGAAGCGCGCCGCGCCGCCCGCCCCAATGAGCGTGAGCGTGACGATCGGGAGCAGTGCGTGGCGTACCGCATCGACGACACGTCCGAGTCGTGGCAACAGATCGGCATCGAGTCCCGCCGCCCCGAATGCGGGGAGCAGCCGCGCCTCGTAGGTGAACACGGCGACGAGCATCAGCGCGAGCCAGTATCCGGGTACCGCGAACAGCGTGACACTGAAGACCGACAGGATCGTGTCGACCCGCGATCCCGCTCGTGCCGTCTGCACGCTCCCCACCAGTAACCCCAACCCGTAGCTCAGGACCAGCGACACGGCGACCAGCCCGAAGGTCGCGGGCCACGCATCCGCGAGCATGCCGCGGACGGACCTACCCGTGGCGATGCTCTCCCCCCAATCGCCTCGGGCCATGCTGCCGAGCCACCGGGCGTACTGAGTGGGAACGGGATCATCGAATCCCATGGCGTGATGCAGCGCGGCCACCTGAGCCGGCGTAGCGGTGGGTCCGAGCAGCCGCAGCGCCGGATCGCCCGGGGCGAGCCGCAGCAGGAGAAACGTGAGGGTCGTGACGCCCAATACGACTAGGCAGCCGGCGATGCCGCGGCGGATTAGAATGCCGAACATGTGGGCGAATCTCGCGTGCGGTTGGTGGCGCCGCTAGAATCCACCGCGTGCGACGAGTCGTACTGAGCGGACTCCTGGCGTTGATGGGTGGGGCAGGAGGGGGAGCCTGCACGAATGCACCGCGGCATGGCCGCTCCGTCGTGTTCGCGTCGGGCGCGGATCTCCAGAGTGTGAACCCGCTCGTGACCGTGCATCCATTCGCGCGCCAGATCGAGCGCTATGTCCTGCTCACTACGCTGGCGCGCTACGACTCGAACCTTACGCCCCAACCCTATCTCGCCTCCTCATGGAGCTGGTCTCGAAATCGCCGGCGGCTGGTGCTGCACCTCTACAGGGGGCTGCCCTGGCATGACGGCGTGCCGACCACTGCGCGAGACGTCGCCTGGACCATCAACGCCGCGCGGGATCCGCGCACGGGTTACCCGCGCCAGGGCGACCTCGCGCCGATCACGCGGCTCGACGCTCCCGATGATTCGACGGTCGTGATCGCATTTGTCGATTCTCAAGCGCGCTTTCCCGACGTGCTCACGGACCTGGCGATCGCGCCGGCGCACTTGCTCGATACCGTGCCGCCGGAGCGGATGCGTCGCGCCGCATGGAACGAGCAGCCCGTGGGCAACGGTCCGTTCCGATTCGTGCTGCATGAGCCAAACCGGCGCTGGGTGTTCGCGCCGAATCCGGCTTTTCCGAAAGCGCTGGGCGGTCCGCCGGCGCTCGATCGCTTCATCGTGGTCGTGGTGGACGAGCCGCAAACGAAGCTCGCCGCCCTGGTGGACGGCGAGCTGGACATTGCTGGCATTCAGCCGGCGCACGCGAAATTCGCCGCCCGCGATGCGAGCCTCCGGGTGCTCGACTACCCGATGTTGTTGCCGTACGTCATCGTCTTCAACGTGCGGAAACAGCCGTTCAATGACCCCGCCGTGCGGCGCGCCATTTCGGAATCGATCGATCGTCAACAGATCGTCGACGGCTATCTTTATGGCTTCGGACGTGCCGCCAGCCGCCCGCTCGCGCCCGGTGCAGCCGAGGCATTGCCCGTGCTTCCGGCGCGCCTGAGTACCGCGCGTCGCCTGCTTGGTGGCCGCAAGATCGGGTTCGAGCTCCTGACGGTGGGTTCGGGCGAGGCCCCGCTCGAGCAGATGCTTCAGTCACAGCTCGCACGCGTCGGGTGCGACGTGCGAATTCGGCAGCTCGAGCTGACTGCGTTTCTCGACCGGGTGTATGGGGCGCACGAATTCGATGCCGCGCTTTTGGGCGTGCAGGGGGATCTCGGGCAGGGATACGTGAGAACCATCACACGACTCGCTGGGATGGCGACGGAAAGCGTGCCGCAGGCATTGCAGGTCGTTTACGACTCGGAGCCGGCTGCCTTCCTCTATTATGCGCGGGGACTCCAGGCCGTGAGCCGGCGTATCACGGGCATTCGGATGGATCTGCGGGGAGAGCTGCCGACCATCACCGCATGGCACGTCTCGCCGTGACGCCATCCCGGGCAGTGCCGCCATCACCGGCGCCCGCGCCGTCTCCCCGGCGCCGCGCGCAGCAGATGGAATTCCACTCCACAGCACCCGTGCGGCTCGACCTAGCCGGCGGATGGACCGATGTAGCGCCGTTCGCCGAGCGCGAAGGCGGGCTCGTCGTCAACGCCGCCGTCCAGCTGAGCGTGCATGTGGAGCTGCGACTCGGCGGCAACGGGCTCCGGCTCGAATCTCGCGATCAGGGACTGGTGATCGATTGCCCGCGGGCGTCGGACCTGGTCGCGGACGGACAGCTCGACCTCCACAAGGCCGCGCTCCGCATGTTCCCGGTCCAACACGGGTGCCAGCTGGCGACGTGGAGCGATATCCCCGCCGGCTCGGGGCTCGGCAGCTCGGGCGCCCTCGACGTCGCGTTGGTGGCGGTGCTCGCCCGCGTTCGGGGAGAGCGCATGACCGAGCGCGAGCTGGCGGAGCACGCGTGGCACCTGGAGACCGTTGAAGCGGGGATCCCTGGCGGCAAGCAGGACCAGTATGCGGCCGCGCTGGGCGGATTCAATCGACTGAGCTTTCACGGAGCGGATACGGGCATCGAGCCGATCACGCTCGATCCGGGCTTTGCCGCCGAGCTCGAACGGCAGACGTTGCTGTGCTACACCGGTCGGTCCCGCATCTCGGGCACGACCATCGCGCGCGTGATGGACGCGTACCAGCGGGGGGACGGGGGAGTACGATCGGCGCTGCAGGGAATCAAGGAAGCGGCGCAGCGAATGGGAGAGGCGTTGCGAGGAGGTGATCTGGCGAAGGTCGGCGGGATCCTCGCCGAGAACTGGCGTCACCAGCAGGCGCTCGATTCCGAGATGAGCACCCCGGAGATGCGGCAGCTCGAACGGGCCATGCAGGGCGCCGGACTGCTGGGTGGCAAAGCCGCGGGATCGGGCGCCGGCGGCTGCATGTTCTTCATTGTGCGAACGCCCGATATCGCGAAGCGGGCCGCGCTCGAGCTGGGTGCGACGGTCCTGCCCGTGTCCTGGGCAACCGAGGGGGCGCGCGCATGGTGACGGCCGAGACGCTCCTCGCGCGCAAAGAGGAAATCGCGGCATCGCCGGATCTTTCCCGGCTTGCGGCGCGTCTTACGGCTCGCGCCGCTCCCGTGCTCGAGCGCATGCCGCCCATTCCAGCGCACAAGGCATTGCTCTCGAAGGATGGCGGCATCTGCCCGCGAGACGGCACGCCGCTCTCGTTCGATCCCTTCAGTCCGAATGCGCAGCGCTGCCCCCGCTGCGGAGAAGTGGTCCGCGGCGACCGGCACGAGCGGTCCTGGGCACGGTACCAGCACCTGTGGCTTGCCGAACGCGCCGCGCACCTCGCCACCCTCGCGGTCCTGACCGACAATGAAACAGCGGGGACCCGTGCCGCGGAGCTGCTTCGCGCGTATGGGGAGCGGTACCTGGGCTACGCCAACACGGACAACGTGCTGGGCCCCAGTCGCCTGTTCTTTTCGACGTATCTCGAATCGATCTGGCTCTGCAATTATCTCAGTGCGGCGCTCATCCTGCGCGAGGGCGAGCAACTCGACGAAGTCACGGCCCGCGCCGTCGGCCAGGTTGCCGACGAGGCGGCCAACCTGATCGGCGAGTTCGACGAAGGGTTTTCCAATCGCCAGACATGGAATAACGCTGCTCTGACGGCGATCGCCGTCTGGTTCGAAGACGTGGATCTCGCGCGTCGCGCGATTGAGAGTCCCTCCGGTCTGATCGCGCATCTCGCGCGCGGCTTCGGCCCCGACGGCCTGTGGTATGAAGGAGAGAACTATCACCTTTTCGCGCTGCGCGCCTGGCTGATCGGGGCTGGTTGGGCGCG
>Ga0335082_10002392_pt1 | contig 20169 bp, 12 predicted proteins | sample Lox_Sample_41_FD_206718 | JGI IMG/M metagenome (GOLD analysis project Ga0335082, IMG submission 206718) | Soil microbial communities from Loxahatchee National Wildlife Refuge, Florida, United States - Lox_Sample_4.1 | ecosystem: Environmental > Terrestrial > Soil > Wetlands | place: USA...
CCCGATCTGAAGTTACCGTTTACCGACGCAGTGCAAGCGGCATACGCGGCCAATCCGATTCCGGAGATGCCAGCGAGCCAATTCAGGGTGCTCGGCGGTACGCGCTATCTGGGCCAGGACGGCTATGGAACAGTGACCAATGGCGTGAACTGGCTTCTTCCAAAGGCTGGCCTTGTCTACACCTTCAACAATAAGACCGTTCTCCGGGCCGGTTGGGGCATGTACGCGGATACGTACAACGTAAATAATAGCCGGCCTGACAGCACAGGCTACAACCTTGCCACGACGACCACGATCAGTAATGACAATGGAATGACTTTCTGCTGCGGTATCGGCGATGCCGCAAACTTGGCGTCGGGCAAGAATGTTATCACCGATCCATTCCCGGCCCGTTCCGATGGAACGCGGTTCGACGTCCCCCTGCAAAACAAGCTTGGCTACATTGCGCGGGCTGGTCTCGGCTTCAATAGCAGCAACTACGCCCTGAACTGGACCTACCGGCCGGCGATTCAGAACCGCTGGCGGATCGGCTTGCAGCGCGAGATCGCCCGCAACCTGATGTTGGATCTGAGTTACAACGGCGCGTACGCGTCCCTGCCCGTGCTGTACCGCATCGACGCAGTCCCCTCGCGGTATTGGGCCACCGGGACCTCGCGCAATCAGGCGCAGGATGACTTTTTGAACGCCAACGTCGCGAACCCTTACAACATCAAAAACCTGAGCTCGCTGCAGCAGACCGACCCGGTGATCTACAAGTACCTCACCACGCAAAGTTGGTTCACGGCTACAACGATCCGGCGCAATCAACTGCTGCGGCCGTTTGGATTCATGAACAACGTGGCGGGCATCCCACCGAGCGACAGTTCCAACGACACGCGCGGGCGCATGATGTACCACGACATGTCGATCCTGGTGGAGCGGCGCTTTATGAAGGGCTTGCAGGCTTCGTTCATGTACACTTGGGCTTCGAGCTATGCCCGCGACTTCGTGCTCAATGAATTCGACAGGTTTCCCTCGGAGCGCATCAACAACAACGTGATGCCGCACCGAATTGCGGCCACGGCCACCTACGAGTTCCCGTGGGGTAAAGGCCGCACGTGGCTCAAGGAAGGATTCCTGAGCTACCTGATCGGCAACTGGAATACGGGCGCCGTGTTCCAGTTGCAGTCCGGTCCGGCTACGGAATGGAGCACGAACCGGTTCTTCTACGGCGACGTCAATAACATTGGCGCGCTGTTCAAGCACGACGAAGTGCATTCGAAAGACATCCACCAATGGTTTGATGGCTCGACCGCATATCGCACCGCGGGTTCCTGCGGCGTGCCGGATGGCTTCAACGGATTCGAGGGCCGCTCCAGTTGTCAGCCCGGGACCTACCAAGCCCGCACGTTCCCCTATCGGCTGGACGCGCTACGGGCGGACGGGATCAACAACCTTGATCTCAAGGTCGAGCGTGTATTTCCGATCAAGCCGGAGAGGGGCATCAACGCGCGGTTCTCGGTGGACTTCCTGAATGCTCTCAACCACACGAACTTTGCCGCACCGAACCTCGATCCGACCAGTTCGAACTTCGGCAAAGTGGACACGCAGCGCGGGCTATCGCGAATTATTCAGTTCAACCTGAGAGTTGAATTCTGATCAGAAGCTATTAGCGATCAGCGGTCAGCGCACGCAGGGCTGAAAGCTGATCGCTGAACGCTGAGGGCTCTTCTCACACACGCAGGCTTTCCCCTGCGTGGATAAGCGACTCTTCAGCGGGGCCGGCCTGTTCGAGCCGGCCCTGTTTTTCGACCCATACGCTGGCGACGCGAAGTTCGCCGCCTTCGACCTTAATGGTGAGGCCCGCGGCCGTTTTTTCGAATGTGCCCCAGGCTGTTCCGGTCGAGAAGAATCCCCGGAACACTTGCGCCCGCGAGCGGGTGCGGATTTCGACGCGCTTTTCGGGAGCGAAGTAACGGAAGCCGCATAGCGCCAAGAGGGGTGACCAGGCGGACATCGCTCGTGCGTAGTGATGACCGCACTCGGCCTCGTCCCACGGGCTGCGGCGTTCACCGTCATAGCGCCGCCGTGCGCTTTCGACGATTTCGATGCCTTCGCGCGTCATTCCCGCGAAGATCATTTGTGCCGCCGCCAGGTACTCAATCCCCGTCCAGGGTTCGGCGAAATACGGGAAGGGGATGTGCGGACGCGTTCCGGGCTTGTAGTCGCAAACCAGCAGGGCGGATTCATCATTCAGCGCATAAGTGCGCTGGACGTTTGCGTGTTCACTGAGGTCGCGACGGTAGTTGTTCTTATAGATGGCCTGCGTCGCTTTGCGGAAGTGACCGGGATCGACCAACGGTCCCAGGCCGCAGATGTCGGCCAGATACTGCCCGATGAGTTGGTCCGCCAGGCAGCCTTCACCGACCTGGTATTCCGGGTGTTCGGTGTCTTCCGCTCCCATCGGTCCGAGCAGAACTTTCGCCACCTGGTCCCTTTTTACTGGGCGGATCTTCTGAATGTAAAACTCGCCGTTGAAGAGATTGGCATCGATCCAGGAGCGGCCCTTATCGAAAATTGCGCGATACGTGGAGGCGGCTGGATCGCCGACGGCCTTCGCCATCTCCTCCGCCGCACGCAGCGCGCCGAGGTAATAAATGCCGCACTCGGGGTTTGGGCCATAGAATTCGACGTCGTAGGTGTTGTGTTGGACGCCCTCCATGACCCCGTCTTTGTCGGCGTCCCAGCCTCCCGGCACCCAGGCGAACTCGATGGCCTTTTTCGCCTTCGGCCACATTTCGCGCAGCCATGCCGTGTCACCGCAGAGGGACCAATCGAGGTAGGTCTTCATGATCTGGCCCATCTGCCCGTCGGCGGCGGCAAAGCCGGAACGCTCGTAGCCGTCGGGCAGTTTCTGGCGGAAGTGCATGGCGCCCTGGTCATCCATCGAGTAGCCGAACGAAGCCTTACGCAAGGAGCGCGATAGGGTCGGGAATAGGAACGGTGTTGAGGTTTCGTAGTTCCACACGTGCGTGCAATTGCCGAAGCAGCAGCCGGATTTATCATCCACGCCCTCAAAGCCGTGGAACTCGCCGTCCGCGGTGCGGAAGCAGGTCGTCGTGCAAAGCGTGGTAAGGTTTGCGAGAGCCGCGTCCTTTACCGGCGCAGGCAAACTGGATTCACGGACCGCCGCGGAAAACGTGCGGGACTGCTTTTCGAGACGCTCCAGATTTTTCGCCGCGTATTCGGCCGCCGTCCAGGCATCCGGGAAACGGACACAGTAGTGATTTCCGATGACGTCCTTCTCGTGTCCTTTGGGAGCGCTCCAACCGCAGCGCTCGGGAGTACGGTTGGGGAAATGCCAGGCGAGGATGAAGGTGAACGTCTTTTCGCCGCCGGGCGGGATTTCCTGTTCCAAACACAGAGAGGCGACTTTGTTTTTCTTCTCAGGGTCGGGTCCCAGAGACCCGTCGGCCGTGAAATCGTCCCAAAACAGCATCGGACTGTCCCACCACCGGCGCCTCTCCCAACCGGTGAGGTGCGACACCGAACCGGATTCGACAAGCGCAAGGGCGAAACTGCCGGCATGGATGTCGGTCTTCTCGATGCCGGGGTTGGTGAAGTAGATGCCGCGCAGTTCAGCGGCCTCGCGCCATTCATTGGCGCGCTGGTCCTGCTTGTCACGCGGCGCCTGAAGACCCACGGGGTTGTCGAGCGAATAAGCGATGGAAACCTTGGTCGAAGTGGCCGAGGGATTCTTCGCGCGGTAACGCAAAATGAGAACCGGCAGGCCGGCATCTTCGGCGTCGAGGGGGAAGAATGGACTGAATGCCTCGAGCGATGGCTTCACACTGATTTTCGGGTCGGCAAAGTCAATTCGCGCAAACGGGAAATCGAATGTAAATGTGGCGCGCGCCAGACGCGGCAGTCCTGGCGCATTGTTCGAACCGAGTCCGCTCGACCCCTCGTAGGGCGGGAGGTAGCGGGCCTCCAGGACGCGAGCTACGTTGCCGGCCCGAATGGAAGCGAAGGCGTAGGGCGGCGCAAAGCCCTTGTCCGGACGATTGAAAACCTCCCAATCGCGCAGTTGTCCACGGCCTCCAAGGCTGATGGAACCGGCGCCGACCCCTCCCAACGGGAATGCGAGCATGGCCAACTGCCGTCCCGTAAACTTGCGCGGATAGCCAATGCTCCTTTCTGCCTGCGCCGCAGGTGGCGCAGGCGCTGGAGCGGTCGGGGAAACCTGCATCAACGGAGCAGTTCCGAGAGTCTTCAAGAAGCCGCGTCGATCACTAGGCATAGCGGAGGCATTCTATCGCTTGCGGCAGTCGGCTTGACAGTAGGCGAATAAAAGGCGAATATAACAAAGACGCCTATGTTTGTTGGCATTGCGCGGCTCGCCAGAGACGGCCCCCTACTAGAGGCCAAGGCGCAAGTGGACTACACCGAGCTGCCAACGCGGAGGTATTTCACGCGCTGCAAGAGTGACCGGGTGCCGTTTGACTGGACGTTGAACCCTTACCGAGGCTGCGAATTCGGCTGCAAGTACTGCTATGCGCGATACACGCACGAGTTCATGGAGTTCCACGATGGCAACGAATTCGAGACAAGGATTTTTGCGAAAGCCTGGGATGAACGGGAGTTCAAAGACGAGTTGCGAAGGCTGGACAAAGGCGACTTGATCGCGCTCGGCACGGCGACCGATCCGTACCAACCAGCGGAGAGGCGGTTCATGCTCACGCAGAAGATGCTTACAGTGATGGCCCGAGAGACGGGACGGCGCCTCGGAATTACAACGAAGTCTGACCTCGTAGCGCGTGACGCCGAGCTGCTGGCGGAGATTGCATCACGAAACGGCGTACGCGTTTCAATGACGATCACCACCTCGGACGCGGCTCTCGCGCGGGCGCTCGAGCCGATGGCTCCCCGGCCTGATCTGCGTCTGCAGGCGGTTCGCACACTGTCAGAGGCCGGCGTGCCCGTGAGCGTGACATGCAGCCCGATCATGCCGGGAATCAATGACAGCGAATCGTCGCTCGATCGATTGGCCGCGGAAGCCAAGGCGCACGGGGCGATTGGGTTCGGCGGCCATCCGTTGTTCCTCCAACCCTGCGCGCAACGCGTGTTCTTCCCGTTCTTGGAGGAGCGCTTCCCTCAACTGGCGAGAGCCTATCGCGAGCAGTTCGAAAGAAGCGCGTTCCTGCGTGGGAGCTATCCGGAGAAGTTGCAGAAGCGGATTGTCGCGATTCGTGAACGCCACCAGATGGCAACCGGGTTCCCGGTTCCGAAGTGGGACGGTGATATCCAATATCAGTTGAACTTCGAGGAAGGCGCTAAGACCGAGGCGGGCGACGAGTGATGTTATCCAAACGGAAACCTGGCGCCTGGTAGCCACGCGGACGATCCGCTTCAGGGATGGTCACCGTATTGCCGTCGCGCAGCGCAAAGTAGTTTGGCGACATAATCTCGACGCCACCCGCATTAAAACAATCCTGAATATTGGCGTGAAGCGCGGCGTAGGTGTGATACATGAGCTCGGGGCGGTCGGTGTAGATGTTGATCTCGTAGGTAATGTTGAAGTCGTTCAGGCTGGTTTGCCACACGAAGGGAGCGGGGTCGCGCAGGACGTTCTCCGTTGCGGCAGCAGCTTTCAGAAGCAGGTCATGGACGGTGCGCCAGGGCGCGTCGTAGCCAATGGTAACCGCGGTGTGGAGAATCAGACCTTGGGTGCGTGCTATATCGGAGTAGTTCTGGACTTGGCTGGAGAGGACCGTGCTGTTGGGAATGGTGACCTCGACGTTTTTGATTGTCTTGAGCCGGGTGACCAGCAATGTCTTTTCATCGACGGATCCGACGACGTCGCCGACCTGGATCCAATCGCCCCTGCGGAAGGGGCGCATGTAGGTGAGGATGACGCCTGAGATGATACTCGAGATCGTTGAACTCGATCCGAACGACACGAGCACGCCGAAAAAGATCGAGATCATCTTGAAGGCATCAGAACTTGCGCCGGGAACGTAGGGGAAGGCGATGACTAACGCGAGTACGATGACCAGCACCCGGATCAGGCTGTAAGTAGGTTGAGCCCAGTCGCTATAGAAACCTTCGATCTGAAAGTCCTTGCGCTCGATCGCACGGGCGAGCACTTTCAGAAGACCGAGCAGGTAGTTCGTTACTGCCGCAATGATGATGAGGATCAGAAGATCCGGCAAATAACCAAGGAACGAGCTTCCCAAGGACTCCAGCACGCCCTTCACGGAGGACACCAGCGTGTTCGAGACGGCTCGGGTGGCGGGGAACTGACCCAGCGAATAGGTCAGCGAAGAAGACAACAGAATAAAGCCCAGAATGATCAGAACGAGCTTCGCCAGAAGCACTAAGGCGTCCAGGACCCGGTCCCAGAAGAAAGCCACCAGGCCCCTGACCTTCCGGGCCCGCTCGGCGTGCCATTTCGCCACGCGCAACCGCAGCCAGCGTGCCCCACGAAATGAAAAAAATGCGAAAGCAATGAATATGGCCCATGCCAGAAAAACACGCAAGACGGCTAGGGCGATTTTGTCCCAGCGCCGCTCCTCGGCATAGTACTCAAGGGCCCGCTGAAGGATGAGCCCCCATTCGCGTGCCAGTTCCGGACGGGTCCTTCTCTCCGCGCGCGCGTCGGCATCGTTCACGTTCACGACAATCTCGTTGCCGGCACGGATAAGCGACGCCAGGTCGGTCTCTTCAATGTTGACAGTCCGTGCCCCGGCGGCGGCCACCTGAGCGAATTTCTCTTCGATCATTACCGCGCGTTGTTGGGGCGTGAAGGCACCCAGTGGCGCCTTGATATAGAAGAGAACCCTGTCTTCAAGAATTACGGGAGCACCCACTTCCTGGGCCAGAAGGGGCGCCGCCAGGAGAAGCATGAGCAGACGCATCTATTTCTTTATAGAATGCATCGATCTCTATGCGTACACCAGTCCTGATTCTCTCGTTCGTCCTGGCCGCTGTGGCGCAGGACGCGCCGGTGTCGCTGCGGGTTGAATATCTCTCGAATCCAGCAGGCATCGACACGCCGAAACCGCGATTCTATTGGGTTCCCGTCCACTCCGAGCCCGGGCAGAAGCAAACTGCCTATCAAATCCTAGTTTCGAAGGACCCATCCGTCGCATCGGGCGATGTATGGGACGGCGGCAAGACAAATTCGCCCGCATTCGTCCACGTCGGCTACGGCGGCAAAGCCCTGGAGAGCGGCGCCGTCTATTTCTGGAAGGTTCGTTTCTGGGACGCCGCTGGGAGGCCATCGCCTTACAGCGCTCCGGCGCGGTTTGGCGTGGGGTTGCTTCATCGAAGTGACTGGAAGGGCAAATGGATCGCCGGCGGCAATCAGTTGCGGACAGAGTTCGATCTGGTGTCCGCGGTGAAGTCAGCTCGGGTGTACATATCCGGACTCGGCTACTACGAGCTACGAATCAACGGGCATAGGGTCGGGAACCACGTTCTTGATCCCGCGTGGACTCCGTACGACAAGCGGGTGTTCTACGAGACGTACGACGTGGGACCGATGCTGAAGCAAGGACGCAACGCGGTTGGCATCGTTCTCGGCGAGGGGTGGTACAAGAACCGGCACGCGTTGATGCAGCTCAATGTTGAATTGGCAAACGGGCAGAAATTCGAAGTTGTCACTGACACGACCTGGAAGTCAGCCCAAGGGCCGATAGTCAGCGATAGCGTCTATCACGGTGAATCGTACGATGCACGGCGCGAAACTCCGGGTTGGGACCAGCCCGGCTTCAACGATTCCGCATGGACGGCCGCTGCCGTGGCCGACGGACCGAACGGCGAGTTGAGCGCCCAAATGATGCCGCCAATCCGGGTGACGGCCGAGATCTTTCCACTAAAGCTGACCCAGCCGAAACCCGGCGTTTTCGTGTACGACATGGGACAGAACTTCGCGGGTTGGGTTCGCCTGCGGGTCAAAGGCCCCACCGGAACCACGGTGAAGATCCGCCACGGAGAGTTGGTTTTCGACGACGGCACTCTCAACGTAGAGAACCTGCGCTCCGCGAAAGCGACGGACACCTACACGTTGCGTGGTGGCGCCGAGGAGATCTACGAGCCGCGCTTCACGTATCATGGCTTCCGCTACGTGGAACTCACTGGTTTTCCCGGCGTGCCGAAGTTGGACACTTTGGTGGGGCGAGTTGTGCACAGCGACGTCAAGCCGATCGGCGGATTCAGTGCGTCCAAAGAGATTCTCAACCGCATCCAGCGGATCGTTTATTGGGGGCTGATTTCGAACTTGCACTCGATTCCCACTGACTGCGACCAGCGCGATGAGCGCATGGGGTGGATGGCCGACGCACACCTCACCTCCGAAGCGGCCATGTACAACTTCGACATGGCGGCTTTTTACTCCATGTGGCTTCGATCGATGCGAGACAGCCAGGACGCAGACGGATCGGTGCCCGATACCACGCCGCGTGGCGCGTTCGCGAACGGTCCGGCGGACCCGGCTTGGGGCTCCGCGTATCCGCTGATCCTCTGGTACATGTGGGAGCAGTACGGCGACCGCGGTTTGGTGGAGCAGCATTTCGAGGGCATCCGTGCGTGGGCAGACTTCCTGACCTCGAAATCGGAAGGCGGCATTCTGAACTTCGTGAAGTTTGGCGACTGGGTGGCGACTGAGAAGACGCCGGGCAATCTCGTCTCGACGGCCTATTGGTACTGGAGCGCGGACATCGTCGCCAAAACTGCGGCGATCCTCGGCAGGCCGGCCGAGGCCGAGAAATACCGTAAGCTCTGCGAGGAGATCAAGACCGCTTTCCACCGCAAGTTCTGGAACAACGAAATGGGTTACTACGGAACGGGGACGCAAACGGCCCAGGTTCTGCCTCTGTATTTGGGTATGGCTCCCCCGGAAGAGGCAGGCCGCGCGCGAGGATGGCTGCGCGACAAGATCGTTTACACCGACAACACGCATCTCACGACCGGAATCCACGGCACCAAGTATCTGTTCCCCTACTTGTCTCGCAATGTTGGGGCGGACCTCGCATACGATCTTGCGGTTCAGACCACCTACCCGAGCTATGGCTATATGCTCGACAACGGCGCGACCACACTGTGGGAACTGTGGCAGAACAAGACCGGGCCTTCGATGAACTCGCACAACCATCCGACATTGGGTTCCATCAGCGGATGGTTCTACACCGAACTCGCGGGTATCTCGATGCTCGAGAATGGCAATGGCTACGCAGGTGTGCGCATCCGGCCCATGGTCACCCGCGATCTGCAATACGCCACAGGGCAGTTTGAGACGGTGCGGGGCATGGTGATGTCCAGCTGGCAGCGGACACCGCGGGGACTCAAGCTGGATGTGACTATCCCGTTCGGTAGCGATGCGGAGATCATACTGCCCAAGTTAGGGCTTTCCGCGGTGGAAATCACCGAAGGAGGAAAGTCCGTCCATCCTTCAGCCGAGAACGCCGGAGCCGCCATCTTCAAAGTCGGTGGCGGCTCGTACTCCTACGAATTGCAATCGCGGTAGCCGTTATCGTTTCGTCTGGTCGAAGGTAATGCCGACACCTGTGGTGATCAGGAGATCGTTCGTCTTGCGTCCGACAGGCGGATTGCTCAGATAACGGTTGTTGAGGCCGAGTCTCCATTCCAGCCACTTGGTGATCGGAACCGTGGCATTCGCGTCAAAGGCAAAGCGATATTCACCGGTGTCACTAAGATTTGGGTAAAAGGTGAAGCGCTCGAACAGTTTCAGCCTGGTGAAGGGCGTGTAGCCGAATTCTTCGTAGGCGAGTAGTTCGGTAGAATTCCGAATGGGCATATTCGTGAACTTCTCACGGTTCCAAGCGACGCCGAGTCCCGTGTCGAAGTAGCCCTTCTTGCTCTTCCAGACGTGAAAGCCGACGCCGCCTCCCAGAACGCTGCGGAGGTCGAGGTCGAGGAACTGATCGTAATCGAAATCGGCTGTCCCGAAAAGGAAGATCTTTGGCGTCAGATCACGGTCCTGGCGGATGCCACCGCTGATGCGGTTTGCCGTCGTCCCGAACGGAGCGGTCGTGCTTTGCCTCGCATACACCTGATTGAAGTACAAAGCGGTCTTGTTCTTTGCGACGGCGCGAGCGACGGCCGCTGTGGTGCTGAAGGTCGTCGTTCGCGAATTGCCTTGGGCGCTGGCCAGGCCGAAGTTGGCACTGCCGGCCCAGAAGTCATCAAGGCGAGCGTGGGTAAGTCTCTCCTGTTCCCGTTCCCACGCATGCTGCGCCGAATCGTCCCGATAGGCCGCTACGTCCAGGACAGGGGCCGATGCCACGGCCTGGCCCTCTTTTGACACCCTCACCTCGTTGCCGACCGTGTCAACAGTGCCTTGCACTTTCTTGCCGTCGGCCAAGGTGACGTTTAAGGGGGTGTCCGAACGAACGCTGACCACGGCGGTCTTGTCGATCTTCACTTCTCCCATGAGATCGGTCTTCATGGTGATGGTTTTGTCGTCCGTATTCAGGATTTTCCCCGTAACACGATCTCCGTTTTTCAGCGCGACCTGGTCAGCCCAAACCAAAGAAAACAGTGATAGACAGAATGGTAACGCGATGCGCATTGATTATCTCCTACGAGAGTGCGCCCCAATAGGCACACAGGGGACTGGGTGTTGAGATTCGCGGCGGATCTGGCCCGATTCATTATTTTTTGGGACAAAAGACGCCTTTCCAATTTCGGGTTCCGCTTCAGCCATACTACGAGAGAACGCCTTTCCCGATGCGCATCCTATCCTTCCTACTTCTTTCTTTCCTTTTCCCGCTTCTGGCCGAGACGAGAACGGTCCTTTGGATCGGGGTCGATGGCTTTCGGCACGACTACGCGGACATCTACCAGGCGAAGAACCTGCTGGCGCTCCGCGGGCGCGGCGCGGGGGCGCGGACACGTCCAGTGACGCCGTCGTCGACATTCCCGAACTTCTATTCGATGGTCACGGGTCTGACGCCGGACCAGCACGGGATTGTGGCCATGCACTTCTACGACCGCTCGATGCGGGCGCGCTTCGACTACAACGTGAACTCGGACGACGGACGCTTCTATCGCGGCAACCCGCTTTGGAACCGCGTGAAGACGGGCACCTATTTCTGGCCTGGTAGCTCCGCTGAGATCGGCGGCGCGCGGCCCTGGCGATGGTTCCCGTACGACAGTAAGACATCGCACGAGGAGAAGATCAAGACCGTATTGAGCTGGCTGGCGCTTCCGGAAGCGGAGAGGCCGCGCCTGGCCATGGTCTATTTTGCCGATGTCGATGTGGCGTCGCACACCTATGGCGTTGGCACCGAGGAGACTCGGGCCGCGGTCCAGAAGGTGGACGCGAGCATCGGCAGGCTCGTCGAGGAGGCGTTGAAGGTGCTGCCGTCATTGGACATCGTTGTTGTCTCCGACCACGGCATGATCGACGTGAAAGAATCCGTGGACCTGGCCAAAGAGGTCAACCTGGACGGCTTCACCGTGGGCGGCGAGTTTTCGATGCTGATGCTGTACAATTCGGAGCCGCGCCGCGTGGAGGAAGTGTACCTGCGGCTGCGCAATCACGATCCTCGCTACAAGGTTGTGCGGCGGCGAAACCTGCCATCACCGATGAGCCAGGACCTGTTGGGGAGAATCGGCGATCTCGTAGTCGTTCCCACCAAGAAGCCGATCCTGCTGTATGCGAACCTGAAGCCGGACCAACCCGAACGCTCCTTGCCGAAAGCCATGCATGGCTACAACTCGAAGATGAGCGAGATGCGCGGGATCTGTTACGCCGCGGGGCCGCACGTGAAAGGACGTGACGTCCACGGAGTGAAGAATACAGCCGACGTGAATCGCCTCATCGAGAAGCTGCTGGAACTGCCGGCAACGCCCCGCAGATAAGCCGCAGAATGTGGGCCCAGACCTCCGGGTCGTATTCCATCTTGATGTGGCCGGCCATGAAGGTGCGGTTGAGAAAGAACTCTTCGGACAGGTCGATCTGCTTGCCGGAAAAGTCGTAGCGGGTGTTTTCGAGGAGACGGGTTCGCGCCGGGTCCTCGATATCCAGGTGGTCCCATCCCCTCACCGGGAATTCGCGTTGATAGATGTTGGCGACTTCTGCCACATTGGGCGGCACGGAGCGGCTGCCGTCACCCCAGGCGTCGACGACCACCAGGCGTTGGACCGTCATCCCCCACGATTGCAGCGTGCGGCAGAGTTCAACAGCCGCCCGCCCTCCCAGGCTTTGCCCATAGATCACGATTCGAGCCTGGGAGGGTTCAGGAAACGCTTTGCTAACCAACTCCTCGGCCAGATCCAGTTTGTGGTTCTCAACGGTTTCCACCCACACTCCCGGAATGTTCCTGTCGCGCAACTGCAAGGCGACCCGGCGCGTGATGCGAACTGGGTTATCCCAGCGCTCCCAGCCGCCGACGACTCCGACGACGAGCGTATCGCTGGCCGGCAGCGGCAGCGGAGTCACGAAGTCCGAAAAGACTTGGTGCCGGCTGTCCGCAACGCTGACTAGAGGTAGCAGCAATACAGGTGAGATGCGTTTCAGACGCACAATTTCCTTTGTGACAGTCGCCTGAAACCATCGTACCCAGCCGCTCTACCGGGAAATGGTCGCTAGCGGTATTCCAGCGCCCAAACCGACGCCGGCGGCGATGCCTAATCCGATGCCGATCTTCGCACCATGGCTGAGACCCGTGGCGGCTTTTGTCGCAGTCGAGCCTTTCGACGGCGCGCTTTGTCCCGTCTTGTCCGGCTCGCTGGGCGTGTCGTCGGCAAGGTTGAGACGGCTCACAAGGATCCGCTGGGCCTCCTTGCCCGTTCCTCTTTCGGCCAGCCCAGAGGCTTCAACGCGGTGGTTTACGAAACGGCCCAGATTGTCGCCACGGAGCTCCACCTGCAAATGCGTCAGATCGTCCTGAAGCACGAACTTTCCGTCTTCCTGCAGCAGCTTGCCGCGAACCTGTGAGGCAGGCGCCGCGCCGTCAGTCGAAGGTTCAAACGTCAACGGCTTGCCTGGCATGACGCGAGCCAGCAGGACGCCCTGGGGATCCAGCACCTGAACGCCGCTTCTCACCGCTGAAACCTCGATTTCCTTTGCGCTGCGGCGTTCAACAAGCGCTTGCGCGGAAGGGCCGGTGGCGCGAACGAGAAAGCCGTCGGCCTGAACGGGTAGCATCGGATGTTGATTCAGCAAAATGATGCCTGATTCGAGGACCACCCGGTCGGCAAAGACCTTCGCGACGGACGAGGTCGACAGGGTCAACCGGGCACCATTGGTCATTTCCAGGCGTGCCGGTGCATTGGCGGCGCGTACCACCGAACCTTCGATCAGGTTCGCATTACTGTCCACGGGAGCCCGGTCGACCTCTATCCGGCCGCTGGAAACAGCCAGGCCGATGACAGGGCCGGCTGCCTGCACGCTCACAGCACAGGTTAAAACCAGAATTGTCGAAACGATCAACACAGAACTTCGTGGCATTATCTCTCCCTCTTAAGTAGGTGCGGCGAGCACGCCAAAATTTCCGCAGAATTTTTCGGCCTGATCTTCACCACTCTTTACAGGAGGGCGAAGTGTCGAACTTCGTTCGCAGGTGGAGTGTCGCCGCAACCATCACTCTTCTCATCGGCGCTGCCGCGGGGACTCTCCAGCGCACAGTGGCGGATTATTGCCTTCGCCACTCGCAAACAACGGCTGAGACCGCGCGTGCCTGCCGGTGGATGTCCTCAAATTCGCAATGCTGGTCAACGCTCGCGCGGCAGCAGGCCGAGCTTGGCCAGGATGCGCGCCAAGCTTGGATGGCGGCCTTACGGCTGAACCCCCGGTCTGCGGATGATGCAATCCCTGCCGCTCTTGTCGCGGAGCGGAACCGCGATCTTTCACAGGCTGAGGGACTACTCCTGTCTACTGCCAGGTATAGCCAGCTATCTCTCCCTCGCTGGACTCTCGCTTCGTTCTACCTCCGGCATCACCGGCTCGATTCCTTCTGGCTCTGGGCCCACCGCGCATTTGAACGATCCTATGGCGACCGGACCGCGCTATTTCGCCTCTGCCGGAGCGCCGGTGGAACGACCGAACGGATGATCGGCAATGTCCTGCCGGAGGACCCGCGGTTGCGGGCCGAATATCTTCACTTTCTGCTTGTCGAAGGCTCGTGGGAGGAACTGGAGCCCACGGCTTTGGCTTGTCTGCAAGCCGCGCGCACGGATGCTCTCGCGAATCGCACGGTGGTGGAGGCGGTTGATGCGCTCGTGCAGTCCCGTCATCCCGAGCCGGCTGCGCGGCTGTGGAACCGGCTCAGCGCGGAGAAGCGAATTCCATATCCACCGTTGAACGGCGAAATCGCGATCGTCAATCCGGATTTCGCGCAACCCCTCGAGTTTGCCGGCTTTGACTGGCGGGCGCGAGCGACGGAGGGCATAAAGGTGCGTTGGGGCACACCGCCGGAAAGCCTAAAATTTGAGCTTTCCGGCGAGCAACCGGACAATGCGGGCGTGCTCGAACAGGCAATCTGGCTCCTGGCCGATCAGCGCTTCCGCTTCGTGTGCCAGTACCGGATAAGAACGTTGGCCGAAGGCGCAACTGGACTTACTTGGGTGCTGCGCGACCACCGCAGTGGCGAGGTTCTATCGGCATCCGCCGATCTTGCGGCCGTCGACGAATGGCGCGAGGCGACTGTTCTGGCGAAAGAGCAATCCGCCCCGCGCCTGCTGCTGATCGAGCTGCAAAGCAGGCGGCCAACCGGCCGCGCCAGATTGGAGGCCGAGGTCTGGCTGCGGCGCCCGCGCATCGAGGTCTTACGGTGAGTACCGCACTCCAGTTACTGCTGGGAATCGGGGTGCTGACTCTGTGGGCGCCCGGCTTTACCGTGCAGGGCCTGGTCGAAGCCGGCCTGCTGCTGACAGCCTCCGTAGCTGTGATCCGTTTGGTCCGTGGCGCCGTAAAACCCGTTTTTCACGCCATGCTCTTTCCGCTGGCCGGCGCCTGCGTTTGGGGCGCGGCCCAGGCTGCGTTGGGTGCCACCATTTCGCCTTGGCTGACGTGGAACGCAGCCCGGGACTGGCTCGCGATCGGCGCGACGGCCTGGCTGGCGCTCCAATGCTTCCATCATCCCGGCGCGGGGCGCCGGGCACGAACGGTCTTCGTTCTATTCGCCGCAGCAGTGGCAGCCGAGGCGCTGATCCAACTGTTCACCAGCGGCGGCCGCGTCTTCTGGATTTTCGACAGCGGCTATCAGGACAACGTGCTGGGGCCCTTCGTCTATCGCAACAAGTTCGCGCAATTCGTCGAGTTGGCGTTCCCCATTGCCATCTGGCGCGCTCTTACGGACCGCCGCCGTGCGCCGTTCTGGATCGTCATTGCGGTGCTCCTGTTCGCCAGTGTCGCGACTGGCGCATCGCGCTCCGGATTCCTGCTACTGGGACTGGAAACGGTTGCCGTTCCCGCTCTTGCGGCCCGCGCCGGAGCTGTCGACCGCCGCCGCGCCTCCTGGCTGGTCGCCTCACTCGCGCTGGCCTTGTCGGCCTGGGGGATTGCCGACGGGTCAAACGAACTGGGTCGCCGGCTCTTTTCGCCGGAGGCCTCGCAGGATCATCGCTGGCCCATCCTGGCCTCAACCCTGGACATGATCCGCGCCAGGCCCTGGCTGGGGTGGGGACTGGGAACCTGGTCCACGGTGTATCCCGAGTTCGCCCGCTTTGACGTCGGCTTGTTCGTCAACCAGGCGCACAACGACTGGCTGCAATGGTGGGCCGAGGGCGGCCTGGTCATGCTCATCCTGATGCTGTGGTTGGGATTCATCATGCTGCGCGCCGGGCTACGGACGATTTGGGGCATCGGCGTTCCGGTCGTGCTGCTGCACGGCCTGGTGGACTACCCGTTTCAGCAGTTGCCGGTCTTTGCCTGCCTGGTGGTGGCGATGGGGGCGTTGGCCGCCTGCGAATCCGGAGCTTTCCGCTGGGGAGAGGAAAAACGATACAAAACCGCCACCGCCGGCACTCTACTAGTGATGAGCCGCAACACGATGCTTGTGTTTTTCCTTTGCGTGGCACCGGCGTTCGCGCAGGTGCGTCCTTCTGGAACCGGGCCAATGGGAGACGCCGGAGCCGCCAACCTGCCAGGGCAGCGCATTGGACCGAACGACCTGGTCGCGATCAGCGTCTACGACGCACCGGAGTTCACCCGAACGGTGCGAGTTTCCGCCGACGGAACACTCCGCCTGCCGATGGTCGGCGCCCGATTGCCCGTGGCGGGACTCCAGCCGGCGGAACTCGAAACCCTCATCGCCGACACCCTCGTGAAGGAGGGGCTATTCGTCAAGCCCGTGGTGATGGTGACGGTGGCAGAGTACGCCAGCCGCCCGATTGCCGTCGTCGGCGCCGTCAAACGCCCGCTCACGTTTCAGGCGGTGGGACGGGTGACTCTGCTCGACGCCCTGGCACGTGCCGAAGGGTTGGCCGCCGAAGCGGGCCCCGAAGTCCTGGTGAGCCTGCCGGACCGCGCCGAGGAAGGGAAGCGGCTCCTGCGCCGCATCGCAGTCCGTGACCTGCTCGAACAGACCCGACCCGACCTGAATCTCGAACTTACGGGCGGCGAAGAGATTCGCGTGCCGGAGGCCAAACGGATCTTCGTCGCCGGCAACGTCAAGAAACCAGGAGCGTTTCCTGTCCGTGAAGGCGCCGAGATGACCGTGCTGAAGGCGCTGGCGCTCAGCGAGGGTCTCTCGCCATATCCGCAGAAGCTCGCTTTCATCTATCGCGAGGATGATTCGAGCGGCGGCCGGAAGGAAATCCCCGTCGAGTTGGCGAAGATCGTGGCACGAAAGGTTCCCGATCTCGCGCTGGAGCCGGGCGACACGCTCTACATTCCCGAAGATCGCGGGAAAAAGAACACGATGTCGATTGTGGAAAAAGCGGCGGCCTTCGGCGGCGCTACGGCCTCCGGCGTTCTCATTTGGCGGCACTAGGACTGCGTATGACACGCCCTTGGCGCCGGTGGTGGCGCAATAGCTGGCGATGGCGCAACACGCGAGCCGCCCGCCTTCAGCGTACCTTCTGGACAGCGCTGCTCCTTGTTCTGGCGGTAGCCGCTTTTCTCTGGACGATTAGCGCGGAGTAAGGCGGCGGCTGCCTAATGCCGCGGCCAAGGTCTCGGCCAGCGGACCTGCGCCGGGCAGGCTGGCCCCGGCGCCTCCCGACCGCTGCAGCCGGACAAAATCGCCGTCATCGAAGGGGATCCACAGGCTCCAGAAGGAATCAACCGCGTGGGAACTGGCCCAGCGGAACGTGCTCCCGTACCACCGCATCTCCACGCTGGAAAAGCCGTACGCCTGGCCAACCCTGAGCACCGCGGTCCAGACCTGTTCCGGGCCATCGGCAGCCGTCAGCGCGACGCGAAGCTCCTCGATGGCGATCTCCGAGCGTACCGCCCGGCGCAGGCCCCCGCCCCACACCAGCCGGCTTGCCGCTCCGAATTCCGCATAGCCCAGGCTCTGGATCCCGATCCAAACGAAGCTGGAGAAAAGGACAATCGCCAGGGCCGGAAGCGCTCCCGCTGCCGCGCTGGCCAGCAATGCCAGGGCCGCGCCGACACCGGTTGCCGCATAGAGGATGAGGACTGCGCGGCGCGGTGTCAGGCCTCGTTCGAGCAGCCGGTGGTGAATGTGATTGTGATCGCCGAGGAAAAGCGGATCGCCTTTCAAGTAGCGACGGACAATCGAGACTCCGATCTCAACAAGAGGAACGGCCAGCGCCATTAGTGGCGCTGCCAGTCCCAGTAAGGTGACACACTTCTGGCTCCATAGGGCCCCATAGCAGCCCAGGAGAAAACCAATGGTCAGGCTGCCGCCATCGCCGAGAAAGATGGATGCCGGCGGTCGGTTGAACCAAAGGAAACCCAGCAGGGCCCCGGCGAGTGGGGCTACGGCGAGGGCCAGTGAGACATTGCCCTGCAGGACGGCCGCGAGCAACGCCGTCAGGCTGGCCAGAAAGCCGACTCCCGCGGCGAGTCCGTCCATACCGTCGATCAGGTTGAAGGCGTTCATGCAAAGAAGCAGCCAGAAGACCGTCAAAGCGATGCCGGAAAGCCCATGGACGGCATGGCCGGCGAGGCTCTCCATCCGAATTCCCGCGCCGCAGGCCAACAAAGCCGCCAGTGTCTGTCCGGCGAGCTTCTGAAACGGCGTCAAGCCGCGGAGATCATCCGCGAGCCCGACCATCAGCACAAGGAGAGCGGCCGGCAGCAGACGAACGGCAAGATCCAGGGAGCCGTGCAGCAGCAACGCACCGCGCAAAGGCACGACAAGCCAGACAACAACGGTTGCGAAAATCGATACGGCGACGGCGACGCCGCCGAGGCGCGGCACCGGATGGTGATGCGTCTTGCGCCGGCCATCGGGATGATCGAGCCACGCGTTTCGCACCGCGACGCGTCGAACGAGCGGCGTGAAAAGCAGCGCGAAGAAGCACGCGAGCGTGCTCAGGACGAGGAGAGAGTACATGGGGCGGCGCTCCGCGAGACATCCGCGACAACGGCGGAGAGCACCCGCACGGTTTGGTCCACCGCGCCGGCGGCCGAGAAATGCGAACGGGCGTACTGCGCGCCCTTCTGCCCCATTCGCTGGCGCAGTTCGCGAGAACAGTAAAGAGTTTGCAGCCCCAGGTAGAACGCGGCGAGGTCGCCGGCGGCCACCGAGAATCCGGCTGACGTCTCACGCAAGAGCCGGTGGGTATCGTTCTCCGGCGGCGCGGAGGCCAGCACGGGATTGCCCGAGGCCATGATGGTCTGAATCTTTCCGGGAATGGCCGGGGCAAGGTAAATGCTCGACAGGCAGGCAAGCGCGACGTCGCAACCGGCCAGGGCATCAAAATAGTCGCGCGTTCCAAGGAAGGGCAGCATGCGCACATTAGGCAATTTCGCGGCGCGAGCACGCCATTCCGCGGCGCGAGGTCCGTCGCCGATGAGAACGAATCGCCACTCGGGGTATTCCGTTGCCGCGCGAGCCGCGGTGTCGAGCATGAGATCGATATCCTGCGCCGGGCCCATTTGACCCGCGTACAGGATCAGGAAACGCGGATCCTCACCCAGCGCCCCGCGGAACCGCGCCCCGTCGGCCGAGGCGGCGTCCACGGTTTCCACAAAATTCCAAAGCAGGCCAAGCTTTTCGTTCGGCACGCCGTTTCGCTCACGTAAGACGCGCACGCTTGCCGGGGCCGCAACGAGGATGCGAGCCGCGCGCTTGTAGACAAACGACTCCAGCATCCGCGCCGCACCGATGAGAAACCGGTTGTGCAGCACACCGAGATCGATCGCCGCCTGCGGATACAGGTCGTGAAGGTTGAGCAGAAACGGGACCCGTCGAATGAGCGACGCCAGCGCGACCGGCAGCGTCAGAAGCAGCGGCGGCGAAAGCACGTAATAGGCATCCGGGCGAGGGGCGCCCATGAGCGCAAAGAACAGGCCGATCATCACCGCCGCCTGGTCGGCCAGCCGTGCCCAGAATGAGAGCGAGGCCGTGAGGCAGGGAACCCGGTGGACTTCCACGTCTTCCGGCCGGCCTTCGGATTCCTGCCCGCACGGTACAAAGTTCGATGGGCGCCGCGTGAAAACGGTAACTTGATGTCCTTTCCGCGCCCAGCCTTCCGCGAGCAGCGAGGTATGGTACGCGGCCGCTCGCGCTTCGGGCAAATAGCGGTCGGTGATCAAACCGATGCGCACACGGCCTCCTCGAGTGACTTCAGCAGCAGTTGCCGGTTGTCCTCCAGCACCGATTTGTCAGTCGCCCGTCCCCAGCCGTAGTGCCGGGCATTCTCCGAATAGCCGGCAAAATCTGCGCCCGGCATTCGCACACACGCTTCCAGCCGTTTCCGGAACAGGTCCGGGCAGTCCAGCGGCAGGTCCCAACCCACGCCGATCTCTTCGAGATTGCGCCATGGCGTTCGTTCAGACAGTAAGAGCGGGCACCCGGCAAGCAGCGCCTCGAGAATCACGTGGCCATAGTTTTCTCCGAGAGTCGGCAGAAAGAAGAGATCGTGGCGGGCCAGAACCGTGGGAACCTGCTCATGCGCCACAGCACCGTGGTAATGGAACCGAACGTAAGCAGGAAACGACTCGGCCCTGTGCCGGCACCGATCCCAGTACGCTTGGTCCTCGATAGGACCGTATACGTGAAAATCCAAGTCGCCATCGACGCCCGC
>Ga0335082_10002393_pt1 | contig 20164 bp, 22 predicted proteins | sample Lox_Sample_41_FD_206718 | JGI IMG/M metagenome (GOLD analysis project Ga0335082, IMG submission 206718) | Soil microbial communities from Loxahatchee National Wildlife Refuge, Florida, United States - Lox_Sample_4.1 | ecosystem: Environmental > Terrestrial > Soil > Wetlands | place: USA...
TCGTCCGTCGCCTTCTTCCAGTTCTTGCCGAGCACGGCGCGCCCGATGCCGTCGACGTCGAACGACGCCAGCCAGATCGCGTTCAGCTGTTCGCCGGTCTTCTCGCGCGGCAGGTTCTGCTGCAGCACCTTCACGACCTGGTCGCCGATCCTCTGCACGAAGGCCTTGGGATCGTCGGCGGCGCCGGCGATGCGCGGCGCCGCCGTCGCGCCCCAGGCGAGCGCGAGCAGGCCGATGGCGAGGTAGCGGACGGCCCGACCGGGCCAGACCCGAGCTGCGTTCGTCATCGCTGTTTCCTCCATCTTGTTGTCAGTGCGGCCGATCCGCCGTCTCAATGACGGTGGCCGAAGGGGACGACGACATTAAAGGATGCGCTCGGCCCGTAATAGGCCGGCGGCGGATAGTAGTAAGCCGGCGGCGGCGGCGGGTAGTAGTAGACCGGCGGCGGCGGCGGATAGTAGTAGGCCGGCGGCGGCGCATAGTAGTAGCCCGGGCTGCCGAACCCGAACGAGAAGAAGCCGTTGCTATGGTGCCCGTACCGGTAGTCGGCCGCGGCCGGACCCGAGACCGCTGCCACGGAAACCAGGGCCGCAAGCGCCAGACCGAAACGCGTCAGTCGCCTGCTGGTCGGCTTGAATGTCTTCATGGCAGTTTCTCCTTCCGTTCATTGCCGTGCCGCGTGCCACTGCGCGGCGCGCGCGAATATCAGCCGTCGATGCTCGGGATGGTTGCGAACTGCGCATGCCCGCGCCGGCGGCGGCGCCGGGCGGGACGGTGCGCATGGCCTTTCCAGCGACTGCGCCGCCCAGGCCTTGAAAACCTACGACGGGAATAAGGGTTCCCTGTGGCGGCGAATCAAGCCCACACCGGAGATTGCGGCGCAAATTCCACAGTTCATGCCGCTGCCGTTCCATTCGGCGTCTTCCGCGTGGCATTTTTCGGGCAATTGCCGCTGTGCTATACTGCGCCGCCAGCCACTGACGGGTCGGACCGCGGATATGGCGCGCATTCTCGTAATCGACGACGACGAGCTGTTCCGCGAGTTCGTGCAGCAGGCGCTTGCCGATGCCGGCTTCGAGGTCATCCCCGCCGGCGACGGTGACGAAGGCCTGCGCAAGTTCACGGAAACGCCCGTCGACCTCGTCATCAGCGACGTGCTCATGCCGAACAAGGACGGCCTCGAGACCATCCGGGCCATCCGCAGCATCTCCGCGCGGCTGCCGATCATCTGCATGACCGGCGGCGTGCTCGCCGACACGGAAGACGGCCTCGACGATCTCCGCATGAGCATGGCGTTCGGCGCCACCCGCACCATCGGCAAGCCCTTCCGCGCCGGCAAGCTCCTCAAGCTCGTGCGGGAATGCCTCGAAGAGCGCGCCGGCCCGGCTGCGCGCTGAGGGGCGATCCCTGAGATTTGTGATCCAGCGCACAGAATTCGCGCGCGCGGATCGCTTATGACCGGCTGCAGCTGAGGATCGAGAGCGCCGCGGGCCGCTGATCGTCCGCGGCCGAGTTCCCACCCGTCGTCCTCGGATATCCAACGACAGATGGGGTTGGCGTTCGCCGGCCCGGGAGGATCGCATGATCCGACTTGGATCCGTCTTCGCCTTGCTATTGCTTTGCACGAGCGCCTATGCCGAATGCACGGACGAGGAACGGGCGGCCATGGCGCGGCGCGACTACAGCGCGCAGCAGGTCAACGCGTTCTGCCAGCTCCGGGAGGATGATTTCCCCGCGCCCGCCGCGGGCGCGTCCGCGACCGACTGCAATACGCCGCAGAATTTCTGTCCGCTCCCGAGCCCGGCGCCCGCCGGCGCCGACTGCAGCTGCCCGTCGCCCGCCGGCCCGGTGCCGGGTGTGGCGGAGTGAGCAGGGATGCTCAGCCGGGCGGGCAGGGTCCCGGCCCGATGCGGTCCACATGCGCGGTGGTGCCCTGCAGGCAATAGGTCATGTCGGGGTAGCTCGGCACGACGCAGACCCGATCGTGCGGCTTGAAGCCGTGCAGATCGCCCATGAGCGTGTAGAGGTGCCCGTCCTTGGTGCGTAGGGTCGGGCACTGCTGGCCCTCGGGCGTGAGCACGCCCTCGATCGGTGGGCTGATCGACAGCGTCGGCGGACTCACCGCTCCGCCGGCGCGCGCCACCGTGCACGGCCCGATCGTCATGATCGCGGCCAGGAGCATGGAGAAGCGAAGGAAGCGCGGCATGGCCGTTCCTCCGGGAAAATGTGGGGACGCCGGAAGAATGCGGGGCCGATCGTTTGGTTCCCGCCGCGCGCGGCACGGCGAGGCGCGGGCCATTGCTCGCCTGCGCTACCTGTTCTCATTCAGCCAGGACGGCCGCGTCTTCTCTCCGATCATGCAGTCGATTCTAGGCGAGCCTCGCTCGTCCGGGCGCGACGGCCGCTGCGAGAACTGCGCCGGCAGCAGCACCGGCGCACGTCCGGCGATCTCCAGCACGAGCTTGCGGCGGATGGCGTCGGCCAGCTGCTCCGGCGCCTTCACGGAGAGGAAGAAGGCGCCCGGGCCGCCGATGACGCAATCCTCGTAGTAAAGGTCGAGCAGGCCGGCCTCCAAGCCGCCATAGCCCGCGCCCCAGCCGGCATGCAGCGTCAGCGGCAGGCCGTTGATGGTGATGCCGCGCGCCACCACGGCGTCGCGCGCCGGCTCGACCGGCGGGCCCATGTTGTTCGGGCCGTCGCCGGAGACGTCGATGGCCTGGCGCGCGCCGGCAAAGCCGTTGCCCTCGAACAGCGTGCTCGCGAAGGCGAGCGCGCCGGAGATCGACGTGCCGTGGATGTGCGAGGTCGGCGCCGCCCTGAGCGTCGCGGCGAATGCCTCGGCGCTCGCGCTGCCGTCGAGTGCGCGCCAGGGGATCAGGACCTCCTGTGCGCGCGACCCTGCCCATTCGACGTAGGTCACGGCGATCCGGCCGTAGACGCCGGCGGTGATGGCCGCGACGACCTCGGGGTGGAGAAAAGCCCGCACATAGCCCTGGCGCTGCAGCGCCCGCTCGCCCTCGTCCATCGAGCCGGAGACGTCGACGGCCAGCACCAGCTCGAGATCGACCGGCGTGTCGTCGGCGGCGAGCGGCGTCGTCAGCGTGACAGCGAGGGCAGCCGTGCCTGCCGCGAATGCCCGCCGGATCAGGCCCGGTGCCATCATTGCCGCCTCCGTCTCAGACGCGTCGCCGACGGATAGAATCCATGCGCGCGCCCTCGGCCGTAAGGGGAACGATTTCCCATCCCCGTTGCCGGCGCAGAGGGTCGGATGCTACGCAAAATACGATAGCCTTGAATTCCAGAATTTGAGGCCCTGCCCTTCCGACTCGGCGACCACACGTCCCTACTGCGTGACGATGATCGTACCGGTCATGCTCTGGCCCTCGTGCTTGAGGCAGACATAGCGGTAGGTGCCGGGCACGGTGAACTTGTGGGCGAAGGTCTCGCCGGGCGGGATGTCGCCGGAGGAGAACGGCTCGGCGCCGACCGGCACCACCACGTCGTTCGGGTCATCGGCGGCGCTGCGGTCGAAGGTGACGGTGTGTGCGAACAGGCTCTGGTTGCGCCAGAGAACGACTTGCCCGGCCTTGATGCTCACGGTCTGCGGGCTGAAGCTGAGGGTGGTGGTCATGTCGACGATCTGGTCGTAGATGCCGGGCGGCAGGTCATAGGCTGGCCCGCTGGTGTTGCAGCCGGCCAGGAGGGCGGCTAGCGCGGCGGCCGGGTACAGACGGTGACGAGCGGTCCGCATACCTCTCTCCCCTGAATGTGATCCCGCGATCGACGGGCGACCTAGTATCACGGTCGCGGGATTGCTACGATAGGTTGTTGCTACGGGCCAGGGGCCCGGACGGCCGGCAGGCGATGGGGCAACGCCATGGCCAAGGTGCAAGTCGAGACCACGCTTCAGGTTCCCGCCCAGGCGGTGTGGAACATGGTCGGCGGATTCAACGAATTGGCCCGCTGGCATCCGGCCGTGGTGAAGAGCGAGGAGGTCAAGGAGAAGGGCGGCGTCACGGTGCGGCGCCTGACCCTGAGTGACGGCGGCGTCATCGTCGCCCAGCTCGAGCAGCACGATGACAAGGCCCGCACCTACAGCTATTCGGTCATGGAGACGCCGCTGCCGGTGGCCGGCTACCATGCCAGTCTGCATGTCCGCGAGGCCGCCGATGGACTCAGCTGCACCGTCGCCTGGGTGAGCGAGTTCCAGCCCTCGGGCGCGCCAGAGAGCGAGGCCGTCCGCATCATCCGCGGCCTCTATGAAGCCGGCTTCGACAATCTGCGCAAGCTGTTTGGCAGCTAGGGAGGAATCGACGATGTCCAAGGTGAGTTTGACGACGGAACTGCCGGTCCCCGCCCGCACGGTGTGGGACACCATCGGCGGCTTCAATGCCCTGGCGAAGTGGCATCCCGCCATCGCCAAGAGCGAGGAGACGAAGAAGGACGGCGGCACCATCCGCACGCTCACGCTGCATGGCGGCGGCACGATCGTCGAGCGGCTCGACGCCAAGGACGACAAGTCGCGCACCTACAGTTACTCGATCCTCGAGGGCCCGCTGCCGGTCGCCAAGTATCATGCGACGCTGAAGGTCTCCGAGAAGGGCGGCGGGGGCTGCACGGTCGAGTGGTCGAGCGAGTTCGATGCCGCTGGAGCCTCGTCGAGCGAGGCGGAGAAGGTCATCCGTGGCGTCTACGAGGCCGGCTTCAACAACCTGCGCAAGATGTTCGGGGGAACCTGACCGCGCTTGCCGGCACGGCTGCCCTTGACGCCGGCGCGGGGCGACCAACATCAGCCGGAATGGTCGAGCACAAGACCGACGCGTCAGGTGAGGCGCGCTCGCGCCGTCGCCTGCTGAGGTTCATGGCAGTTGCCGCCTGCGCCGCGCTCGCGGTCGGGCTTGCTGCCTGCGGCCAGGAACCCGCGCAGGACGGGCGGCGGCCCGATTGGCTTCGCAGCAAGCAGGGAAGCAACGGCAACGGCCGCGGGCGTCGCTGACCGCCGGCTAGGGAAAGTTGCAGCGCTCACCCGTGATCGCCGCAAAGCCCTTGCGCTCGTCGACCTCGACGGAGAAGCGGAACTCGGAACTGCCGACGATCATCTGATGCTGCAGGGGCACGACGCCGCTGGCGTCGACAACTTGTCCCTCGAGCGGCGCGAAATGCAGCGTGATCGGCTGGGCCGGGTCGAACCAGGATAGCTTCTGGCCTTTGCCGTCGAGTGCCGGCTCGCCGTCGGCGGTGACCGTGACCTTGCGGTCGGCGAACACGGCGGTCGCCTCCTTTCCGACCTTGCCGATCGGCGTCTTCACCTGCAGATGCTTCGTCTCCGGCTTCTCGTCGCACACGCGCGGGTTGGAGGCGGCGTTGATCAGCACGGTAAGGCGCCCGACGTCGACGCCCTCACTGAGCTTGCGGTTGGCGAGATCGAGCAGCGCCTTGGAATCGCCGCTCGGCATTTCCGCCTTGTAGCGCTGCTCCCATTGCTTGACCTGCTGCTCGGCCTGCGCCGTCTGCGCCCGTAGGCCGGACGCTTCGGTCTGCAGGGCCTGCGTCTCCTTTGTCAGCCGTGCGATCTGTTCGTTCAACCGGCGTATGTCGATGTCGGCGACCGAGTTGCCGGTCTTGTAGGCCGCGGCCATGGCGATGCCGATGAGGGCGAAGGCCGCAAGCCCTTTCAGCAGCCCCCACAACACGCGGCGTCGCGCCCGCGCCTGCCGGTCCGCACTGCCCAAGCTCATGCCCGCGCTCTTCGCCTCACGCGTCGATTCATCGGTGGCGAGAATCGCACTCTCACGCTGGGCAGCGCAAGGATGGCAATAGAGGATGGCCCAAAACGAGAGCGGCGGCCGCAAGGGCCGCCGCTCGCCAGATATGTCTCGACTTGCTGCGTCAGCTCGCCTTGAGGTTCACGGCGGCGGTGCGGCCGCGCTCGGTGGCAAGCTCGTAGCTGACTTTCTGCCCTTCGTTCAGGGTCTGCATGCCTGCCCGCTGCACGGCGCTGATATGAACGAACACGTCCTTCGAGCCGTCGCTGGGAACGATGAAACCGAAGCCCTTCGTCGGATTGAACCACTTCACGGTACCGCTAGCCAATGTGGCCTCCTTAACTAGCAAGACAATAGATCACGGCACGCGCGCATCGCGGGCCGCGGCACGATCACGACTTCCGGCTGGTGTCCTGGGATGCGCCTGAATGACAGGGGCGTTGAGTGCGGATCATCGAGGCAGAGAAGTAGAGCATAGTGCCCGGACTAGATGCGCGTGGCCGATGCGAAAGTCAAGCGCCGGTTCCGTGACATTTGAGGCAAATCCGCCTGGATCGACGGGGCGGCCGGCGCTAGGATTTGACCAAACGATCAGGTTCAATGGAGGGAGGCGAAGCCGATGTCCATCTTGATCCGCGGCGGCACGGTCGTCACCGCCGACCAGACCTATCGCGCCGACGTCTACTGCGCGGACGGCGTCATCAAGGCGATCGGCGACAAGCTCGACGTGCCGCAGGGCGCGCGTACCGTCGACGCCGGCGGCCAGTACGTCATGCCCGGCGGCATCGATCCGCACACGCATATGGAGCTGCCCTTCATGGGCACGGTGGCGAGCGAGGATTTCCTCTCCGGCACCGCCGCCGCCGCCGCCGGCGGCACCACGATGATCATCGACTTCGTCATCCCCAATCCCAAGACCTCGCTGCTGGAGGCCTACGAGCAGTGGCGCGGCTGGGCCAAGAAGGCCTGCCAGGATTATTCCTTCCACGTCGCCATCACCTGGTGGTCGGACCAGGTCAGCGACGAGATGGGCGTGCTGGTCCGCGACAAGGGCGTGAACAGCTTCAAGCACTTCATGGCCTACAAGGGCGCCATCATGGTGAGCGACGAGCAGCTGATCGCCAGCTTCTCGCGCTGCCTCGAGCTCGGGGCCATCCCCACCGTGCATGCCGAGAACGGCGAGATCGTCTGGCACCTGCAGCAGAAGCTGCTGAAGATGGGCATCACCGGGCCCGAGGGTCATCCGCTCTCGCGGCCGCCGGAGGTGGAGGGCGAGGCCGCCAACCGCGTCATCAAGATCGCCGGCATCGTCAACACGCCCGTCTACATCGTCCACAATTCCTGCATCCAGTCGCTCGAGGCCATCACGCGCGCGCGGCTCGACGGCCAGCGCGTCTATGGCGAGGTGCTGGCCGGCCATCTCGTGATCGACGACTCCGTCTATCGCCACCAGGATTGGACATTCGCGGCCGCCCACGTCATGAGCCCGCCCTTCCGCTCGCGCGAGCATCAGGAAGCATTGTGGAAGGGCCTGCAGGCCGGCACGCTGCAGACCACGGCGACCGACCATTGCTGCTTCTGCGCGCCGCAGAAGGCGATGGGGAAGGGCGACTTTACACGCATCCCCAACGGCACCGGCGGCGTCGAAGACCGCATGGCCATCCTGTGGACCACCGGCGTCAACACCGGCAAGCTCACGCCCAACGAGTTCGTGCGCGTCACCTCCACGGCCGCGGCTCAGATCTTCAACATCTATCCGCGCAAGGGCTCGATCAGCGTCGGCGCCGATGCCGACATCGTGGTCTGGGATCCCAAGGCTACGCGCACCATCTCCGCCAAGACCCACCACCAGAAGGTCGACTTCAACATCTTCGAAGGCCTCAAATGCACGGGCGTGCCCACCCATACGATCAGCCAGGGCAACCTGCTGTGGGCCGACGGCAAGCTCGACGTTAAGGAAGGCGCCGGCCGCTACATCAACCGCCCGACCTTCCCGGTGGTCTACGAGGCCATGAAGAAGCAGGGCGAGTTGAAGGCGCCCAAGCCGGTCGTGCGGCACGCGGCGGAGTAGGGGGACGTCCCTGGATCCTGCTCCCGATTCGCCAGGCGCGACGAATGCGGCCGCCGCGCCTGCGGCGACGCGCATCGTGCTGCACATCGGCTGCGGGCCTTACAACCCGGAGAAGCTGCACCCGGCCTTCCGCAAGGAGGGCTGGCGCGAGCTGCGGGTCGACATCAATCCCAACGTGAAGCCGGATATCGTCGCCTCCATGCTGGCGATGCCGATGGTGGCGGCGGCGTCGGTCGACGCCGTCTGGTCATCGCACAACATCGAGCATCTCTATGCCCACGAGGTGCCGGTGGCATTCGCCGAGTTTCTGCGCGTGCTGAAGCCCGGTGGCGTCGCCCTGCTGACCATGCCCGACCTGCAGCGCGTGGCCGAGTTGATCGTCCAGGACAAGCTCGAAGAGCCCGCCTATGTCTCGCCGGCGGGGCCGATCGCGCCGCTCGACATCCTCTACGGCCACCGCCCGCAGATCGCCATGGGCAACGTCTTCATGGCGCACCGCACCGGCTTCACGGCCCGCACGCTGGCGCAGACGCTCGCCAACGCCGGCTTCGACCGCATCAAGGTCGAGCGCGGCAAGGCGTTCGACCTGTGGGCCGTCGGCTACAAGCCGGCGGCCCCGTCAGCTTGAGAGAGCGCGCGTAAGCTCGACCGTCTTCGGGCGGCCGGGCACGTCGAGCGTCGCAACGGCGGCCGGCGTCTCCGCGATCACCCTGCCGCGCCGGATCACCTGCAGCCGCGTCGCCTTCAGCCGGATCGCCTCGATCGGATCGGCGGCCTGCAGCACGACCATGTCGGCATGGCAGCCGGGCGCCAGGCCGTAGCCCTCGAGGCCGAGGATCTTCGCGGCGTTCTCCGTCACCGCCGCGAAGCAGGCGCGCATGCCCTCGAGGCTGGTCATCTGCGCGACATGCACGCCCATATGGGCGACCTCCAGCATGTCGCCGGAGCCCATGGAGTACCAGGGGTCCATCACGCAGTCATGGCCGAAGGCGACGGTGAGGCCGGCCTTCATCAGCTCGGGCACGCGCGTCATGCCGCGGCGCTTCGGATAGGTGTCGTGGCGGCCCTGGATGACGATGTTGATCAGCGGATTGGCGATGGCGTTGAGTTCGGCCTCGGCCATCAGCGCGATCAGCTTGCTGGCATAGTAGTTGTCCATGGAATGCATGGAGGTCAGATGCGAGCCGGTGACGCGGCCCTGCAGCCCGAGCCGCGTGGTCTCGTAGGCCAGAGTCTCCACATGGCGCGAGAGTGGATCGTCGGTCTCGTCGCAATGCATGTCGACCATCAGCCCGCGCTTGGCCGCGATCTCGCACAGCGCGCGCACGGAGGCGGCGCCGTCCGCCATCGTACGCTCGAAATGCGGGATGCCACCCACGACATCGACGCCGCGGTCGAGCGCGATCTCCAGCTGCGGCACCGCGCCGGGCGAGCGGTAGTAGCCGTCCTGCGGAAATGCCACGAGTTGGAGATCGAGGTAGGGCTTCACCCGGCGTTTGACCTCCAGCAGGGCATCGACGGCGAGCAGGCGCGGATCGCAGATGTCGACATGGCTGCGGACCGCCAGCAGCCCGCGCGCCACCGCCCAGTCGCAATAGGCGAGCGCCCGCTCGATCACCGCTTCAGGCGTCAGCAGCGGCTTCAGTTCGCCCCAGAGCTGGATGCCTTCCAGCAGGGTGCCGGACCTGTTCATGCGCGGCAGCCCGAGCGACAGCGTCGCGTCCATATGGAAATGCGCATCGACGAAGGGCGGGCTGACCAGCCGCCCGCGGGCATCGATCTCACGCGCCGCCTTGGCCTGCAGGTGCTTCTCCACTGCGGCGATCCGCCCGCCCACGATGCCGATGTCGATGCCGGTGCGGCCGTCCGGCAGGTTGGCGCCGCGCACGATCAGGTCCATCTCATCTCTCTCCCTTCCGATACGGCACCATCAGGGCGCGCGGATAGGCGGCCCGCCGCGACATCGCGATCAGTGCGATGATCGAGAGAACATAAGGCAGCATCAGGAAGAGCTGATAGGGCACGAAGGCGCCGGCCAGCTGCTGGAGCCGCAACTGATAGGCGTCGAACAGCCCGAACAGCAGCGCGCCCAGCAGCGCTTTGCCCGGCCGCCACGAGCCGAACACCACCAGCGCGATGCAGATCCAGCCGCGCCCGTTCACCATCTGGAAGAAGAAGGCGGGAAACGCCGACATCGTGAGAAAGGCGCCGCCGACGGCCATAAGCGCGCTGCCGGCCATGACCGACCCGAGGCGGAGCAGCGTGACGTCGATGCCCTGCGCCTCCACCGCCGCCGGGTTCTCGCCGACCGTTCGCACCGCCAGGCCGAGCGGCGTGCGGTAGAGACCATAGGCGACGACCGCGACCAGGATGAAAGCGAGATAGGTGAGGGGTGTTTGCCGGAAGAGAATATCGCCGAGGCCCGGGATCCCCGACAGCAGCGGGATCGCCAGCGGTTCGAACGGCGCGATGCGCGGCGGCGAGGTCACCTTCGGGAACAGCAGGCGGTAGCTGTAGTAGGTGAGGCTGCTCGCCAGCAGCGTGATGCCGATGCCCGTTACATGCTGCGACAACCCGAGCGGCACCACCAGCGTGCCGTGCAACAGCCCGAAGGCCGCGCCGACCAGCGCCGCCACCAACACGCCCAGCCAGAGATCGCCGCCGGCGTAGACCGTGAGCCAGCCGGCGAACGCCCCCGCCGTCATGATGCCCTCGATCCCCAGATTGAGCACGCCCGCCCGCTCGCAGATCAGCTCCCCCAGCGTCGCGAAGATCAGCGGCGACGCAATCCGCACCGCAGCCGCCCACAACGACGTCGCGAAGAGGATCTCGATGGCTTCCACGATCACCGCCAGCGCAGGCGGAAGCGTGTGAACATCATGGCGACCACCATGGTCAGCAGCGAGGTCGCCACCATTACGTCGGCGATGTAGTTGGGCACGCCGGCGGAGCGGCTCATGGCGTCGGCGCCCACGAACATGCCGGCGACGAAGATGGCGGCCGCGATCACGCCGAGCGGATGCAGCATCGCCAGCATGGCCACGACGATGCCGCTGTAGCCGAAGCCGGGCGAGAGATCGAGTGTCAGGTTGCCCTTGAGTCCCGTCACCTCGCTGACGCCGGCGAGCCCGGCCAGCCCGCCCGATAGCAGCGCCGTCTTCAGCAGCACGGCGTCGACGGGCATGCCGAGGAAGCGCGCGGCCCGCGGATTGTGGCCGACGGCCCGCATCTCGTAGCCGAGCGTCGTGCGCGCATTGACGAACCAGACCGCGAGCGCGGCCGCGACCGCCAGCAGGAATCCGGCATGCAGCCGCTTGCCCTGCACCAGCTTCGGCAGCGCCGCGTCCGGGATCACCTTCGGCGATTGCGGCCAGCCCAGCCCCATCGGGTCCTTGAGCGGCCCGTCCAGCAGCAGGCTCACCAGCAGCACGACGATGAAGTTGAGCAGCAGCGTGGTGACCACCTCGTCCACGCCGAAGCGGTTCTTCAGCAGCGTCGGCCCCAGCAAGGTGAGCGCGCCGCCGATCGCCCCGGCCAGCAGCAGGATCGGCACGAGAATCGGCGCCGGCAGCGGCAGCAGTCCCGTGCCGAGCACGGCGGTGAGCACCGCCCCGATATAGAGCTGGCCCTCGCCGCCGATGTTCCAGAGCTTGGCGCGGAAGGCGACGGCGGCGGCGAGGCCGGTGAAGATCAGCGGCGTCGCGCGCGTCAGTGTCTCGAGCAGCGCGAACTGCGAGCCGGCGGCGCCCCTGAGCACGAGCGCGAAGGTATTGAGCGCGGAGGCGCCGCTCCACATCACCAGCGCGCCGCCGATGAGCAGGCTGACGCCGAGCGCGCCCAGCGGCGCCAGCACCGCGGCCGTCGGCGAGGCGCCGCTGCGCGGCTCAAGCCGCATGCGGCGCCTGCTCGAGGCCGTGGCCCGCCATCATCAGCCCGAGCCGCTCGATGGCGATGCCGGCCCGCGCCATCGGCGCCGAGACCCGGCCGCGATGCATCACGACGATGCGGTCGGCGAGCGCCAGGATCTCGTCCAGGTCCTCGGAGATCAGCAGCACCGAGCCGCCGGCCCGCCGCGCGCTCAACAGCTGCTCGTGCACGTAGCTGACGGCGCCGACGTCGAGCCCGCGGGTCGGCTGGTTGGCGAGGATGAAGCGCGGCGCCTGCGCCAGCACGCGCCCGAGGATCAGCTTCTGCATGTTGCCGCCCGACAGCAGGCGCACGGCGGCAGCCGGCGAGGGGCACTTCACGTCGTAATCCCCGATGATCCGCTCGGCGAACCGCCGTGCCGCGCCCCAGTCGATCAGGCCGCGCCGCGACAGCGCCGGCCGCCGGTAGCATTCGCCGACCGCGTTCTCGGTCACGGACATGTCGCCGATCAGGCCGACTGCATGGCGGTCCTCCGGAATGCGGGCGACGCCGCGCTCGAGGATATCGCGCGGCCGCCACCGCCCGATCGCCTCGCCGAACAGCGTGACGATACCGGCGCCCGGCGGCTGCAGGCCGCAGATCAGGTCGGCGAGCGCGCTCTGGCCGTTGCCGGAGACGCCGGCGACGCCGACGATCTCGCCGCCGCGCACCTCCAGTTCGATACCGTCGAGCAGCGGCTGGCCGTGGCCGCCCCGCACGGTCACGCCGCTCAGCCGCAGATGCGTCTCGCCCGGCGGCTGCGGCTCGACCCGGGGCGCGCTGATGGCGCGGCCGACCATCAGCTGCGCCAGCTCGGCGCGATCGGTCGCGGCCGGCGTGCGCTCGGCGATCAGCCGGCCCGCGCGCAGCACGAGGATGCGGTGGCAGACCTCCAGCACCTCCGCCAGCTTGTGTGAGATGAAGATGATCGACAGGCCCTGCGCCACGAGCTTCTTCAGCGTACCGAAAAGGGCCGTCGATTCCTGCGGCGTCAGCACCGCCGTCGGCTCGTCCAGGATGAGAATGCGGGCCTCGCGATAAAGCGCCTTCAGGATCTCCGTGCGCTGGCGTTCGCCGACCGACAGGCCGCCGACACGCGCATCGGGATCCACCTCCAACCCGAAATCCTCCGCCAGCCGCCGCAGCCTGCTGCGCGCCGCGCCGCTCTCCGAGCGCCAGCGCCACAGCGGCTCGGTCCCCAGCAGGATGTTGTCGAGCACCGTCAGGTTGTCGGCCAGGGTGAAGTGCTGATGCACCATGCCGATGCCGGCGGCGATCGCGGCATGCGGCGAGCCCGGCGGCAGCGGCCGGCCGAACGCCTCGATCTCCCCCTCATCGGCCACGTAGTGGCCGAACAGGATGTTCATCAGCGTCGTCTTGCCGGCGCCGTTCTCGCCGAGCAGCCCGACGACCTCGCCGCGCCGCACGTCGAAGCTGATCTGGTCGTTCGCGGTGAGCGGCCCGAAGCGCTTGGTGATGCGGCCGAGCCGGAGCACCACCTCCGGCTCGGCCGCGCCGTCCCCGGCCATCTACGACGACTTCGGCTCGTTGTCGTTGATCTCGACCGTGAAGCTGCCGTCCTTGATGGCCTTCTCGCGCTCGGCCACCTTGGCCATCACGTCGGCCGGCACCTTGCCCTCGAAGCTGCCGAGCGGCGCCAGGCTGCAGCCGCCATGCCGCATGAAGGAGTATTCGCCGTAGTCCTCGGCGACGAAGCTCTTGGTCTTCACCTTGCCGATGGCGTGGTCGAGCGTCGGCTCGAAATGCCAGAGCGCCGAGGCGACGACGGTGTTGGGATAGTCGCCCTGGGTGTTGATGACGTTGCCGATGGCGAGGATGCCCTTCTCCTTGGCCGCGTCGGAGACGCCGAAGCGCTCGGCATACATGACGTCGGCGCCGGCATCGATCTGCGCCAGCGCCGTCTCCTTGGCCTTCGGCGGATCGAACCAGCTGCCGATGAACGCCACCTGGAACTTCACGTTCGCATTGGTCTCGGCCACGCCCTTCATGAACGCGTTCATGAGTCGGTTCACCTCGGGGATCGGATAGCCGCCGACCATGCCGATGCTGCCCTTCTTGGTCACGGCGCCCGCGATCATGCCCGTGAGGTAGGAGGCGTCCTGGATGTAGTTGTCGAACACCGAGAAGTTCGGCGTCGACGCATCCGGCTTGAAGCTGGAGCCGATGAGGAAGGCCGTCTTCGGATAGTCGCGGGCGACGCTGCGCGCCGCCTCCTCCACGGCGAAGGCCTCGCCGATGATGAGGGTGTGGCCGGCCTCGGCATATTCGCGCATCACGCGCTCATAGTCGGTGTTGGCCACGCTCTCCGAGAACACATACTCGATGTCGCCGCGGTCCTTGGCCGTGTTGGCGGCGAGGTGGATGCGGCTCACCCACTGCTGCTCGATTGGTACGGTGTAGATGGCTGCGGTCTTGATGGCGTCGGCGGCGCGGGCGCGTCCGATACGCCCGAGCACCGTCGTCGCCGCGACGCCCGCCCCAGTGGTCGCAAGCAGTCTGCGTCTGGAAATATTCATGTTTGCCCCTCCTGTCTCCGTTCTTGTAGGGGCGACCCCACGTGGTCGCCCCGGGGCGGCCACGCGGGGCCGCCCCTACACGATGTTTGTAGCCTTACTTCGCCATCGCCTTTTCCCAGATGTCGTGAGTCCAGGCGCCCTGCGGCTCCTTGGAGATCACGGGGTCGGAGCCGCCGGCCAGCAGGATCTTCACGGTCCGCTGATAGGCCGCCTCGTCGAGATAGCCGGTGCCCTTGTCGGACTTGCCGACCAGCTTGGCGATCTCGCCCATCATGCGCTTCTGGTGCTTCTCGGTCTGGGCACCCGTCTCGTCGTTGTTGAGCACGATCATGGCGGCGTCGTCGGGATTGGCGACGGCCCAGTCCCAGCCCTTCATCGAGGCCTTCACGAAGCGCGCCAGCTTGTCGACCATGGCCGGGTCCTTCAGGTTCTTCTCGAGCGTGTAGATGCCGTCCTCGAGCGTGGCCACGCCCTGGTCCTCGTACTTGAAGACGACGAGCTGGTCGGCCGGGATGCCGGCGTCGATCACCTGCCAGTACTCGTTGTAGGTCATGGTGGAGATGCAGTCGGCCTGCTTCTGCAGCAGCGGATCGACGTTGAAGCCCTGTTTCAGCACGGTGACGCCGCTGCCGTCCGTCTTCAGGCCGAGCGTGCTCATCCAGGACAGGAACGGATATTCGTTGCCGGCGAACCAGACGCCCAGCGTCTTGCCCTTGAAGTCCTCCGGCTTGGTGATGCCCGTGTCCTTCCGGCAGGTCAGCTCCATGCCCGACTTCTGGAACACCTGCGCGATGTTCACCAGCGGCACGCCCTTCTCGCGCGTCGCCAGGGCCGAGGGCATCCAGTCCAGCACCACGTCGGCGCCGCCGCCGGCGATCACCTGGCTCGGGTTGATGTCCGGGCCGCCCGGCTTGATCGTGACGTCGAGCCCGACGTCGCTATAGAGCCCCTTGTCCTTGGCCACGTAGTAGCCGGCGAACTGCGCCTGCGTCACCCATTTGAGCTGCAGGGTCAGCGCATCCGCCGCCTGCGCCCCCACGGCGCCCGCCAGCATCGCCGCCGCGAATGCAATCGCTCCGATCTTTCTCATAGTCTTGTGTCTCCCTTGGTTCAGCCTTCGTTGAATCTTCGCGTTCCCTTCATTGTCACCCCCGCGAAAGCGGGGGTCCAGGGCAACTGCTCCGTCGCTCGCCCTGGATACCCGCTTTCGCGGGTATGACACCCGAGTACGAAATAGATCATCGCGCATACGACTTGCCGCGGTAGGACGGATGCCAGAACGTCAGCCGCCGCTCGACCAGCGCCAGCAGCCCGTAGAACGCCGAACCCGCCACCGCCGCGACCGCGATCGTCGCCCAGACGATGTCGACGTTCATCTTGTACACCTCGGTCGAGATGCGGAAGCCCATGCCGGAGATCGGCGAGCCGAACATCTCCGCCACGATGGCGCCGATCAGCGCCAGGGTCGAATTGATCTTCAGCGCGTTGAAGATGAACGGCAGCGCCGCCGGCAGCCGCAGCATGAAGAAGGTCTGCCAGTAGGACGAGCCGTAGGACCGCATGAGATCGCGGCTCATGTGATCGGAGGCGTTCAACCCGGCGATGGTGTTGATCAGCATCGGGAAGAACGTCATCACCACGATCACGGCCGCCTTCGATTCCCACCCGAACCCGAACCACATCACCATGATCGGCGCGATCCCCACGATCGGCACGGCGCTCACCATGTTGCCCAGCGGCAGCAGCCCCCGCTGCAGAAACGGCACGCGGTCGGTGACCACGGCCACGATGAAGCCGAGGCCGCAGCCCATGGCGAAGCCGGCGAGGACGGACTTCAAAAACGTTTGCCGGAAGTCATCCCACAACATGCCGGCCTGGGCGAGGAGTTGATGGCCGATCTCGGTGGGTGCCGGCAGCAGGATTCGCGGGATGTCGAAGCCGACCACGACGATCTGCCAGAGGAGCAGGACGCCGATCCCGAATATTGCCGGAGCGGCAAAGCGGCCGAGCATTGTGCTACCGGCATTCATCGGCTTCCCATGCGCCTCATGGTAACGCGTTCTATGCCGCCGACGCCGTAGACCATACCGGCACCCAGAAGCGACGCCATCAGCAGTGCAGACCAGATCTGGATGGTCTGTCCGTAGTACGACCCGGTGAGCAAGCGGGCGCCGAGGCCCGCCGTTGCTCCCGTCGGCAGCTCCCCGACGATGGCGCCGACGAGGCTGATGGCGATGGACACCTTGAGGCTCGCGAACAGGAACGGCATCGAGGCCGGCCAGCGCAGCTTCTGGAAGAGCTGGCTCTCGCTGCTGTTGTAGGTGTGCATGAGGTCGAGCTGCAGAACGTCGGGCGAGCGCAGGCCCTTCACCATGCCGATCGTGACCGGGAAGAACGAGAGATAGCCGGAGATGATCGCCTTCGGGACCACGCCGGTGATGCCGATGTTGCCCAGCACGACGATGATCATGGGGCCGATGGCCAGGATCGGGATCGTCTGCGAGGCGATGATCCACGGCATCAGGCTGCGGTCGAGCGTGCGCACATGCACGATGCCGATGGCGAGCGCGATCCCCAGCAGCGTCCCGAACGCGAAGCCCAACAGCGTTGCCGACGCCGTGATCCAGGTGTGATAGAGCAGGTTGCGCTTGCTCGCGAGCGGCGTGCCGGCCGTCGTCTTCCAGAACTCGCGCAGCACCTGGTCCGGCGTCGGCAGCACCGGCCGCTCCATCGACCAGGTCCCCTTGATCAGGTCTGTGGTGGTCCAGGGTTGGTTGGCGCGGTTCAGCTGGTCCCGCACCTGCGGCGCATTGAGCCCGATCGCACCGAGGTACCAAAGCGCGCCGATGATCAGCAGCACGACGACGAGCGGCAGCCCCCGCATCTGCACAAGACCGCTCATCATGCCGCTGCACCATGAAAAATTGACGCCACAGATGAACCCAGATGAGCGCCGATGCGGCAAGTATTCCCCGCAATGGCTCTCATCCTCCGACATCCGTGTTCATCGGTGTTCATCTGTGGCCAATACTTCCTTCAGTCCTCATAGCTGTGCCCGGCCCGCAGGGCGACCCGCACCTTGTGCGCGATCTCCAGGAACTGGGTGGTTTCGCGCGCGTCGAGATTGCGGCCCTTCGGCAGGCCGCACGGGATGATCTCCATGATCCGGCCGGGCCGCGGGCTCATCACGACGATGCGCGTCGAGAGGAACACCGCCTCGGCGATCGAGTGGGTCACGAAGATCACGGTCTTGTCGGTCTTCTCCCACAGCCGCAGGAGCTGCTCGTTCAGGTGGTCGCGGGTGATCTCGTCGAGCGCGCCGAAGGGCTCGTCCATCAAGAGGAGATCAGGCTCGAAGCTGAGGGCGCGCGCGATCGAGACGCGCTGCTGCATGCCACCCGAGAGCTGCCAGGGAAACTTGCGCTCGAAGCCGCCGAGCCCGACCATGTCGAGATACTTCGCGGCCCGTTCCTGCCGTTCGCCGGCCGGCAGGCCCATGATCTCCAGCGGCAGGGTAACGTTGCGCACCACCGTCCGCCACGGATAGAGCGCCGGCGCCTGGAACACGTAGCCGTAGGCGCGGCTCTTGCGCGCCTCCTCCGGGCTGATGCCGTTGACCGCGACCTGGCCGCTGGTCGGCCGCTCGAGATCCGCGATCACCCGCAGCAGGGTGGTCTTGCCGCAGCCCGACGGGCCGATGAACGACACGAACTCGCCGCGCGCCACCTGCAGCTCGATATCGGCCAGCGCCCGCACCGGCGTGTCGGCGGTCTGGAACACCAGCGACAGGCCGCGGATGTCGATGACGGTCGCGGCGGCGGCGGCGCCGCTGACGACGCGCAGGTTGGGCGCAGCCGTCAAGAAGGATAACCGCAGAGACGCAGAGACGCAGAGTGGACTCGATCGAGCCTGCTCTCCGCTCTCTCTGCGTCTCTGCGCCTCTGCGGTTGAATCATCTTAGGCGTTCGCCCGTTCGATGATCGCGCGCAGCAGCACGTCGCAGCCGGCGGCGAGGTCCGCCTGCTTGGCGTCCTCGATCTCGTTGTGGCTGATGCCGTCCTTGCAGGGCACGAAGATCATGGAGGTCGGCGTCACCCGCGACATGTAGACGGAGTCGTGGCCGGCGCCGCTGACGATGCGGCGGTTGGAGAAGCCGAGGTCCTCCGTCGCCTTCTGCACGGCCTTGACGCAGTCGTCGTTGAACTTCACCGGCGGCGAGTACCAGATCTCCTTGAAGTCGATGTCGAGCTTGCGGCGCAGGCAGATCTCCCGGCACTCCCCCATCAGCATCATGCCCATGTTCGCCAGCGTCGCGGCGTCGGGATGGCGGAAGTCGACGGTGAAGAAGACCTTGCCGGGAATCACGTTCCGCGAGTTCGGCGTCACCTGCATCATGCCGACGGTCGCGCAGGCATAGGGCTGGTTCTCCATGCCGATCCGGTTCACGGCCAGCACCATCTCGCTGACGCCGACCAGCGCATCTTTCCGCCGCGGCATGGGCGTCGGCCCGGCATGGGCGTCCTGCCCGGTGACGGTGATCTCGTACCAGCGGATGCCCTGCACGCCCTCGACCACGCCGATGGTCTTGTCCTCGGCCTCCAGGATCGGGCCCTGCTCGATATGGGCCTCGAAGAAGGCCGCCACCTCGCGTCCGCCGCAGTCGCGGTCGCCGGCGTAGCCGATGCGCTGCAGCTCCTCGCCGATCGTCTTCCCGTCCACGTCCTTGCGCGACAGCCCGTACTCCAGGTCGAACGCGCCGGCATAGACTCCCGAGGCGATCATGGCGGGCGCAAAGCGCGAGCCTTCCTCATTGGTCCAGACGATCACTTCGATCGGCCGGTTGGTCTCGTAGTTGAAGTCGTTGAGCGTGCGGATGACCTCGAGCCCGGCCATCACCCCATAGTTGCCGTCGAACTTGCCGCCGCTCGGCTGCGTGTCGATGTGGCTGCCGGTCATCACGGGCGCCAGCGAGTCGTCCTTCCCCGGCCGGCGCGCGAAGATGTTGCCCATCTTGTCGACGCCGATGGTGCAGCCGGCGTCCTTGCACCAGTTCACGAACAGGTCGCGCGCCTGCTTGTCGAGATCGGTCAGCGCCAGCCGCCGCACGCCGCCCTTCTCGGTGGCGCCGATCTTCGCCAGCTCCATCAGGCTGTCCCACAGCCGGTCGCTGTTGATGCGGATGTTGGTGGTCACGCGTCTCTCCCAGGTTGGACCACGAAGCCACGAAGGACACGAAGAACGCCGCGCTCTTTATTGATTGTCACCCCCGCGAAAGCGGGGGTCCATGGCAACCGATTCGTCAGGGCCCTGGATTCCCGCTTTCGCGGGAATGACACGCAAAAATGACCTCGTTCTTCGTGTCCTTCGTGCCTTTGTGGTGAATTCCTTTCTACTCCGCCGCTTTCCGCATCGGATTGTTCGGATGCTGCGTCCAGTTCAGGTACGGCTTCCCCGTCTCGACCTTCACCATGGTGATGCAGTCGGGCACGGGGCAGACATGCATGCACAAGTTACAGCCGACGCACTCCGCGTCAATCACCTCGTAGCGCCGCTTGCCGTTGTCCCGGAGCTTGGCGATCGCCTGGTGCGAGGTATCCTCGCAGGCGATGTGGCAGAGCCCGCATGTGATGCACTTCTCCGGGTCGATCTTGGCGACGGTCTTGTAGTTGATGTTGAGATACTGCCAATCCGTCACGTTCGGCACGGCCTTGCCGCGGAAGTCGTCGATCGTGCGATAGCCCTTCGCATCCATCCAGTTCGAAAGGCCGTCGATCATATCGTCGACGATCTTGAAGCCGTAGTGCATAGCCGCCGTGCAGACCTGCACCGTGCCGGCCGACAGTGCCATGAACTCGGCGGCGTCGCGCCAGGTGGCGATACCGCCG
>Ga0335082_10002394_pt1 | contig 20157 bp, 21 predicted proteins | sample Lox_Sample_41_FD_206718 | JGI IMG/M metagenome (GOLD analysis project Ga0335082, IMG submission 206718) | Soil microbial communities from Loxahatchee National Wildlife Refuge, Florida, United States - Lox_Sample_4.1 | ecosystem: Environmental > Terrestrial > Soil > Wetlands | place: USA...
CGCAGCACGCCATGCGTGGAAGGGTGCTGGGGTCCCATATTAATGATCATCTCCTCATTTCGGAGGAGACGGCCGGTGGAAGTTTTCAGTTTTGGAATGTCGGTTTCGAACATCTTCTAGTACGGCACTTTCATGCCGCGATAAAATTCCGGTACCTTGTAGTCTTTACGAAGCGGGTGACCGTCCCAATCATCCGGCAACAGGATTCTCCGGAGATCGGGATGGTCTGAGAAGCGGATCCCAAAGAGGTCAAACGCTTCCCTCTCATGCCAATTCGCCGTCGGCCAAACCGCGCTCACCGTGGGTACAACCGGATTCTCGGCGGGAATCTCGACTTTGAGAGTAATCTTATGATGATGGGTCATCGAAGAGAGGTGATACACGACGCCGAGCAGGTTTTTTCCCAGATCGACACCGCTCAGGCACATGAGGTAATCGAAACGCAGTTCCGGATCATCCCTCATGAATTTTGAGATGTCGGCGATTGCGTTCGGTGCGGCCTTCACAAAGGGATCGGGAACACCTTCCGCTTTCACCTCGAGTATGCGGTCGGAAAATTGTGCCTTGAGTTTCTCGGAGATTTGTTGCGGAGTCATTTGTCGTCAGGCAGTTTTCTTTACAACGCTTTCGCTGCGGATTTTTTCCTGCAGCTTAATCAGGCCTTCCATGAGTGCCTCAGGGCGCGGCGGACAGCCCGGAACATAGACATCAACCGGTATGACGCGGTCGACGCCTTTCAGGACGTGATAGCCGTGTTCCCAGTAGGGACCGCCGCAATTTGAGCAGCTTCCCATGGATATCACATACCGCGGTTCCGCCATCTGATCATACAGGCGCTTGATGCGCGTCGCCATCTTGAGCGTCACCGTCCCGGCCACGATCATTACATCGGATTGGCGTGGTGTCGCCCGGGGAATGACGCCGAAGCGGTCGAAGTCGTAGTGCGATGCAGCAGCAGCCATCATCTCAATCGCACAGCAGGCGAGACCGAACTGCATTTGCCAGATGGAAGAAAGGCGCGCCCAGTTGAGCAGATTGTCGAGTGATGTAACGATGACGTTGCTATTATTGAACTGCTTATCGAGATACCCCATACGCGGTTCACGTAACGAAAATTCAGAGCACGATTTCTTGGTAATGTTCTTCGGCTGAAGAGACGGGCGTTCCCTGAACCGAAGGAATCTCCGGCTCGGGTTTATCCCAATCGAGGTCGCCCTTCACCCACACATACGCGTATCCGACAAGCAGGATACCGAGGAAAATGAGCATTTCGACGAACGCGTACATTCCCAAAGATCTGAAGACGAGAGCCCAGGGAAAGAGAAACACAACTTCCACATCAAAGATAAGGAAGATCAGCGCGACAACATAGAAGCGAATATTGAAGCGAACCCAGGAATCGCCGACCGGATCTTCTCCACATTCATACGAGGTAAGTTTGCTGGGATACCAGCGTTTCGGCCTGACAAACCAAGCTGCGACGAGTCCACCTGCCACAAAAATCCCACCAATGAGGAAGAAGATGAAGATTCGTCCGAATTCTGTTAACATCAGCAGTAACTGGAGAAAGATTCAGTTGGTCGTATTCTTAAAGAGTGTTCGAATATAAAAAGAAAACGGTTGAAAGTCAAAAAATCCGCGTGCATTTCAACCTTGCGAGAGGTACACAAGACGGGAATGATGAAGAAAAATTTTCTTGACTTTTGTTCGCTTGGATAGTATACTTCGGGAGAGCATCGCGGTGAGATCCACGGTTTCTAACTTCGCCTCCCAAGTTGGAATGCCACACTCATGCGATGCTCTTTTTTTTACCGGATCGCGAAACAGATCCTCACGGAAAGTTACACGCCCGCCCTATTCCGGAATCCATTCCTCTTCCGGCGAATCACCGAGCATGTTTGAGTATCTGGCAAGGATGAAGAGAAAATCGGAGAGACGATTGAGATAAATCTGTGGTTCGGAAGAGAGAGACTCCCGATGAGAGAGCCGAACAGCAAGTCGTTCCGCCCTCCGGCAGATAGTCCGTGCCACGTGAAGCATGGATGCCGTTCGGTTTCCTCCCGGGAGAATGAAATGTTTCAACTCCGGAAGTTCCCGTTCAAAAGTATCGATATCCTTTTCCAGACGCGATATTTCGATCTGCGAAATCCGGGCGGGACCGGATGTTGCCGGCGTTGCCAGGTCCGCGCCCAGCGTAAAGAGATCGCGCTGGACATCATGAAGGAGCACGTCGATCTTCTTGACGGTATTGAATGATCGTACGACACCGAGATGACTGTTGAGCTCGTCGACGGTTCCGTATGTAACGATACGAAGAGAATCCTTCCGGACGCGCTTGCCGCCATGAAGAGAGGTTTCCCCCTTATCTCCCGTTTTTGTGTAGATTTTCATCAGAGGGATCAGAATCCGTTGCACGTGATGATCCGGACGATAGCCCCAAGAATACCAACCATCGTCACGGCATCTCCCGGGCGGGCGCAAATCGACTGCATCTGATTTTGCTGTGTCAGCGTTTGCCGGACCCAGTTGGTACCGCCGTCACTTGTGTGGAGAAGCCCCCCGACACTCCCCGAAATAAATCCGTGTAATGAGTCGATGAAGGCGACCGCAAAGAGCCCCGAAAAAATCCCGGCATTCAGGGTATTCCAGTTTGATCCGCCGTCGATTGTCCGTAGGATGGTGCCGTTATCACCGACAATCGTGGCGACGTCCGGGCCCGACATGCAAACGGCATACAGGGTAAAGTTGGTCGTGCTGTTCTGCTTCACCCAGTCGATTCCGCCGTCGGTCGACCAAAGAACAGATCCGTTCAACCCGATGGTAACACCGACATCGGCATTCGCAAATGCCACCGCGTTCAGATTTGTCGTCAGCCCCGAAGTCATCTGCAGCCAGTTGTTCCCGCCATCCGACGTACGAAGGATAACGCCACTCGATCCGACGGCTACCCACTCCGTGGAGCCGAGATACGCCACGGACATCAGTCCTTTCGTCGTCCAGCTTGTCTGGCTAAACCACGTGCTTCCCTGGTTTGTACTTTTCAATATCGTCCCGGCAGAACCGACGGCAATGGCCGTATTCCCCGAATCGATCGCAACACTGCGCAGATCGGATGTCGTAACGTGCGTTAGTGTATCCCAATGGGCTCCCGAGTTCGTCGTCCGCAGGAGAATACCATTGCTTCCGACGATGATCCCCGTCGCATTATCAAAGTACGCAACGCTGTAAAGTGTTTCGCGCGACCGAACGCTCTGAAAGACCACAGAATCGAACGGTGTCGTCGCTGCCGATGGTATCGACTTCCCCGAAAGCCCGATAGAGTTATAAGCAGAAATACGGTATGCGTACGACGATGAGCAGAGCAGTCCGACGTCTTCATATTGTGTGATGCCGCCGATCGCGCTGTCGAGAAGACGCCAGAGAGAGTCGGTAAAACTTTCACGTTCGATGATAAATCCCGCCGCGCGGTACGATGTATCCTTCCAGGTAATTTCGATGACGGTAGGAGACTTTGCCGTTGCTTTCACAAAAACCGGTGTTGCAGGCGGCTTGTGAGAATTATTGATGGGTGGGAGCTGTTTCGACGCATCCGTCGGAGTGCCGGTCTTGCACGAACCGAACACGAGGATCGCCATTGCAAACAGCGCACCTGAAAGAAGGACGTTTTTCATTGGGAGATGATGGCAAGGGGCCGGGCCGATGCCCACGCCCTCACGCAGATACTTTTTTGGAATCCGAATGTCAACGCGGGCATCCTCGTCAGAGGAGCCGAAGAGTCACCCCTTCTTGCCGCCCTTCATAAACTGCGGCAATTCATGATAGAAGTGAACGACGGTCTTGATGCCGTTGTAAAAATTATTGAGAGTCATGAACTCATCGGGGGCGTGGGCATTCTCATCGGGAACACCAAATCCCAACAAGACTGTATCGAGACCGAGGAGTTCTTTGAATTGCACCACGATAGGTATTGAGCCGCCTTCCCGCTGGTACAGCGGTTTCTTTCCGAATCCTTTTTCAATCGCCGAAACGGCAGCCCGCACCCCCGGACTGTCGATGGGTGTAATCGCCGCTTCTCCGCCATGGAGGTTTCGCACGGTCACCTTTGCACCCTTGGGGGCAATTTTCTTCATGTGCCGTTCGAAGAGAGAAGCAATCTTGCCGGCTTTCTGATCAGGGACGAGACGCATCGAGATCTTCGCGGAGGCCTTCGACGGAAGCACAGTCTTCGCACCGTCACCAGTGAATCCTCCCCATATCCCGTTGCACTCCAGCGTAGGTCTCGCCCAAAGCCGTTCGAGCGTCGTGAATCCTTTTTCCCCATAGAGCGCCTTCACTCCAAGATCGTTGGCATAGTTCCTGTCGCTCCACGGCAATTTCCTGAACGACGAACGTTCCTGGGCGGTCAGCTTCCGGACTTCATTGTAGAATCCCGGAATCGTCACCTTGCCGCTCTTGTCATGCAGTGAGGCAATCATCTCTGCAAGGGCCTGGATCGGATTGTGCACCGATCCTCCAAAGGAGCCCGAGTGCAGATCCCGGTTCGGGCCGACAACCTCCACCTCCATGTATGCGAGTCCCCGAAGGCCGTAACATACAGAGGGAATATCATGGCCATACATCGACGTGTCGGAAATAACCACGAGATCGGCCTTCAAGAGCTCGCGGTGATCGCGCACAAACAAATCGAGATGATCGCTCCCAATCTCCTCTTCACCTTCAATGATGAATTTCAGATTGATCGGAAGCTTCCCCTCAATCTTCAGATAGGCCTCAATCCCCTTGATATGGACAAATACCTGCCCCTTGTCATCTGCGGTACCGCGCGCATATAATCGATTGTTTCGGGTTGTCGCCTGAAACGGCGGCGTTGTCCAGAGTTCAACCGGGTCAGCCGGTTGGACGTCATAGTGTCCGTAGAGCAGGAGTGTCGGCGCTCCGGGAGCATGAAGCCAATCCGCATAAACGATCGGATGACCCGGCGTCTGAAACGTCTGTGCGTTGTCCAGGCCGATGGATCGCAGATGGTTGACAAACCACGCTGCGCATCGTTCGATATCGGGCTTGTTCTCCGGATTTGTGCTGATGCTAGGAATCGCCAGTACTGTCTTCAGCTCGTCGATATAACGCGCACTATTTTGCTCGATGTAACCGAGGATTCTATCCATATTCTGATGAAGATTTTAGGAAGTCGTGGTAAAATGGCTGGTATCAAATTCAATATACTAATCACCGTAGGGAGTTGCAAGTACAGTTTGGGCATAGTTCTTGCCCCATCCACTTTAGAATGCATCCAAATCCTTGAATGTAGAGCGGCTTTTGAGTATCTTAATCAAGGATAATTATCAGACGTGAAATGCACGTTCTCATTACTGGAATTCAAATACTCCTCCCGGTTCTTTATTTCTGCACGATTTGGGCATATGCGCGATCCTTCTTCAGCAGTTTGAGGATTGCCGGCACACTCAAAACACCCCTCCTCATTTGCACAATTGTCGTTCACGCACTCTATATCGTTTTACGCACATTTGTGTTCGGACATCCACCCATCACGTCCATTTTCGAAATCCTCACACTCATTGCATTCACCATTGCACTCGTCTACGGATACATCGAGTTCAAGACTGCCAACAGCTCCACAGGATATTTTATACTGATACTCCCCTTCTTCTTCCAGGTCGTTTCATCGCTCTTCATCAAGGAAGCGTCGGAGATCCCCACCATGCTGAGGAGCAACCTCCTGGGCTTTCATGTGACGAGCGCTCTTCTTGGATATGCTGCGATCACCATTTCGGCAGTGTATGGATTTCTCTACCTGATGTTGTATCACGACATTAAATCGAGTCAGTTTGGATTGATTTATAAGCGCCTTCCGAATCTCGAAGTTCTGGAACGGATGAGTTTCACCGCGACGATTTTTGGATTCCTCCTACTCACCGTTGCAATCATTGTGGGATTGGTCTGGCTTCCCAGAGTTCTTGGCGTCATTCCCTACACGGATCCGAAACTCTTCGGAACTGTCGCGATCTGGTTGATTTATGCTGTAGGGTTGACTGCAAAGAAAGTCATCGGATGGCAGGGAAAACGCATTATCGTGCTGTCGATGTTTGGCTTTGTCATTGCAATGTTTTCCATGACGATCATCAACATGTTCTTCAGCGGATTCCACAGGTTTTATTGAAATGAGCGAACCTCTTCAACGGTCCTGGAGTATACGCGGATGAATATACACTGCCTCGGTATAAGTCATCATACGGCAGCGATCGAGATTCGCGAAAAACTCTGGTTCTCACTTCAGGAGATCCCGCCGCTCCTCTCTTCCCTCAAAGAGAAGTACATGAGTGAAGCAGTTCTTATTTCCACATGCAATCGCACGGAGCTCTACTACGTTCCGCGCGAAAACAGTCTCAATGGGACTCCAATCTGGAAAATGCTCGCCCAGGCAAAGGGCGTCGGTCAGGAGGTGGGAGATCAGCATTTTTATTCGAAGTCATCGGAAGAGGCAGTCGCGCATTTGTTCCGTGTTTCTGCCGGGATAGATTCAATGGTTCTCGGAGATGTACAGATTCTGAACCAGATGAAGGAAGCATTTACGATCGCACAGGAACAGCGTTGCACCGGCACAATTACCAACCGTCTCTTTCACACGGCGTTCCATGTTGGGAAACGGGCACGGACGGAAACAGAAATCGGCGAGGGAGCCGTTTCGATCAGTTACGCTGCGACCGAACTCGCCTCGAAGATTTTCGAGGACCTCTCCAGGCGCACCGCGCTTCTGATCGGTGCAGGCAATACGGGCAAATTGACTGCAAAGCATCTCGCGGGAAGGGAGCTGGGTCAATTGCTCATCACCAATCGGACGCGGAGCCGTGCAGAGGAACTCGTTGCTCTTCTTGGGGGCCGGGTCGTGGACTTTGACCGTTTTCCCGCAGAGCTTCCGGCAGTCGACATTGTCATCAGTTCCGTTGAGGCGCCGAATTACGTTTTGACAGCAAAGGACCTCCATTCTGTGATGAAGCAGCGCGGAAATCGTCCCCTCTTTCTCATCGATATCGGTGTACCGCGTAACATCGAGCCCGCTGCAAACAGAATCGGCAACGTCTTTCTCCACGATATCGATGCGCTGAATCAGATTGTCGACCAGAACCTGGCGCACCGCAAAGAGGAGATCCCCAAAATCGAACGGCTCATCGGCGAAGAACTGACAGAATTCTCTTCCTGGGTTGGGAGTCTCGAAGTCACTCCCACGATCCAGCAATTGCGCGAACACTTTGAATTTATCCGCCAGGAGGAAGTCGGGAAACACCTCCACCATTTCGCCGCTGACAAGCAGGCAGAAGTGGAAATGCTGACGAAACGCATCGTCAACAAACTCCTCCACACCCCGATGGTCAATCTCAAATCAACCGAAGAAATTCCGGGAATGGAGGATACGCGTGCAAAACTTTCACTTCTGCGGCATTTATTCGGACTCGACAAGAAGAACCGATCATGAGCAAACCTCCTCGGATAATCATAGGAAGCAGAGGAAGTCAGCTCGCCCTCTGGCAGGCCGAATGGGTGAAGGAACAGCTTGAGCACCGGTTTCCCGCACTCACGTTGGAGATCCAGATTATCAAGACCACGGGAGACAGGATTCTCGACTCGCCCCTCTCCCGTATCGGCGATAAGGGTCTCTTTACAAAAGAAATCGAACACGCTCTTCTTGGTCACGAAATCGACATCGCAGTTCACAGTCTGAAAGATCTACCGACGAACCTCCCGAAGGGATTGGCCATCGGAGCAGTGACAAAACGCGAGGACGTTCACGATGTCTTCATCTCCCATCCGGGGAAGACGCACAAGCGTTTTCAGGATCTCCCTGAAGGGGCGACCATTGCAACCGGAAGTCTGCGACGAAGGGCCCAGCTCCTGAATTGGCGTAAAGACATACGGATCGTTGATCTCCGGGGAAATCTCAACACAAGGTTTGCTAAACTTGAAGCATCTGAATGGGACGGAATGGTCCTGGCGAAAGCAGGGGTTGTGCGGCTCGGATTTCGCAGCCGCATATCGGAAACACTCTCCCTCGACAATGTTCTCTCCGCGGTAGGCCAGGGTGCGCTTGCCATTGAACTCCGGGCTGACGACAAAGAAACGGCGGCGCTGGTTCAAATCCTTGGAAGTCATGCAACAACAATTTCGACCGCAGGAGAACGGGCATTTCTCAGATATCTGGAAGGCGGCTGCCAGGTTCCGATCGGCGCGTACGGGCGCATCGTCCATGGCGAGTTTTATCTCGATGCAATGATCGGAAGTGTTGACGGGAAGAAGATCCTCCGGGGCAAAGCCCGCGGCACCCCCGAACGATCAGAGGAACTCGGAACGCGTCTTGCCGAAACGTTGTTCAAGGGTGGTGGAAGAGAGATCCTCAGCGAAATTCGCCGCCATGAACCGGCCGCAGTAACGGGCGCGTAGCCACATCTTCAGGCATTCCACTAATTTTGATTATGAAAGAGCTCTTGGCACTGCGGGGTAAGACGATTCTCATCACCCGCTCTGTTCACCAGGCAGGAGATCTTGTCCGCATGGTGGAAGAGCGCGGTGGAGCGGCGGTGGTTTTTCCGACCATCGATATCCGGCCACCCGACTCCTGGGATGCCTGCGACCGCGCACTCGACGGACTCTATATGTACGATGGACTCATCTTTACCAGCGTGAACGGCGTCGAATATTTCTTCCACCGGTACCACGAACGGGGATGCAGGTCAAACGAGTTGAAGCAGAAATCGGTCTATGTGGTCGGGGAAAAAACACGGCATGCTTCCGAACAGGCCGGGCTCAGAGTCACAGCGATGCCGGAGCGCTTCACCGCGTCAGAACTGGCGGCGACGTTGCAAATGGAAGATCTCCATGGCAAATCGTTTCTGTTTCCTCGTGGAAACCTCGGAAGCGACGTCCTTGCAGACAATCTGAAGCTACTCGGGGCGAGCGTCGATTCCATTGTGGTGTACAGAACCGTGCGCCCACCGGAAACAGATGTTGATTCTCTCCGATCCCGGTTCCGTCGTCGTGGTATCGACGTGATGACGTTTGTAAGCCCATCCGCATTGCGAAATTTCATGGTGCTGTTTTCGAAAGAGGAAATGAAAGAGTATTGTGAATACGCCCGAATTGCCGTCATTGGGCCTGTAACGGCAAAAATCGCCGAAGAGTCCGGCGTCCGGATCGATATCATCCCCGAAAAGTCGACCTCGGAGTCACTGGTTGATGCGATTGCAGAACATTTGACGGTATCGGAGGAATAGGAGGGTCATGCAAAACGATCTCTTCTTACGCGCTCTGCTGCGGCAACCCGTTCCCAGAACACCTGTGTGGATGATGCGCCAGGCCGGTCGCTACCTCCCGGAATACCGGGCGGTGCGAAAGACCGTCGATTTCCTGACGCTTTGCAAGACCCCTGACCTTGCAACGGAAGTCACGATTCAGCCAGTCGACATTCTCGGGGTTGACGCCGCTATTATTTTTTCCGATATTCTTGTTGTACCGGAGGCGATGGGTATGGAACTCATCATCGAAGAGGGTCAGGGAGGACCGTGTTTTCCTTCCCCTCTTCGGACTACAGGAGATATTGAAGCGCTTGCCGTTCCCGATCCCGGCGATCGACTGAAGTTCGTCACCGATGCTATCGCTCTGACGAAGAGGAAGCTCAATGGCCGGGTTCCGCTTATCGGATTCTGCGGCTCGCCCTGGACTCTCGCATCGTACATGGTCGAAGGCCGAGGATCGAGAAACTTCCGGCACGTCAAGGAACTTATCTTCGATTCGCCGCAAGCAGCTCATCTTCTTCTGGAGAAGATCGCCCGGGCGGTCTCGACATATCTCAACGCTCAGATTGCAGCAGGTGCTCAGGCGGTACAAATCTTCGACACGTGGGGCGGCATACTCTCGTACGACTGTTTTGAAGAATTTTCCCTGCGCTACATCCGACAGGTGATTGCGAATTTGAAACCCGATCATGCTCCGGTCATTGTCTTCTGTAAAGACTGCGGCCATTCTCTTGAACGCATTGCCGCAAGCGGTTGTCAGGCAGTGGGGCTGGATTGGTCGGTGAATTTGGGTGAGGCCCGTACGCGGGTCGGCAGCGCAGTTGCACTGCAGGGGAATATGGATCCAACAATCCTTTATGCACGACCGGATCGTATTCGTACCGAAGTACGATCCATCCTGAAGCAATTCGGCACCGGAACGGGACATGTCTTTAACCTGGGGCACGGCATCCTCCCGGATGTTCCCGTTGAACACGCCAGAGAATTTATCCGCGCAGTCAAAGAGGAAAGTCCAGCATATCATAACTAATGTTCTTATATCACACTTGAGGAGAGTACCATGGCAGACAAGAAGGCACTTATTGCGGGATTAAACGAAGACCTTGCCAATGAGCTCGGCGCGTCGATCCTTTATCTCTTTCAAACCTCAACGGCGACCGGTTGGGATGGTGAGGAATTGCGGGAATTTCTCGTCCCGGAAATTACCGGCGAGATGGCGCACGCCATCCTCTTATCGGATAAGATCGCTTCGCTTGGCGGCAAGCCCACAATGGAACCGCGAATACACAAATGTCCGAAAGACGTGAAAGGGATGTTGAAATACGACCTCAAGCTGGAACGGGAAGCGATCGAAAGTTATAAGATGCGCATACTACAGGCCGAAGAGGCAGGTGAAACAGGATTAAAGCTCAAGCTCGAGGAGCTTATTGCGGACGAGACTGGCCATGCCGAACAACTTGAACGCATTCTCCGGGGAATGTAGTTTCAGAAACCGAAAGTCTGATATTCCAGCTATTTGCCATCGGTGATATGAGTATGAGTTCCGAAGCCCTCCGGGATCGCACGCAGGCGTATTTCCGACTGCTGCAGACCACACTGTGCAGTGCACTGGAGTCTGCGGACGGAAAAGCCGCCTTCATACGTGATGATTGGGATCACGAGGATAGCGGGGGTGGAACGACCCGAGTGCTGGAGAACGGTCAAGTCTTCGAAAAAGCCGGCGTCAACTTTTCTGCGGTCACGACCAAGCTCTCCTCTCGAATTGCGGAGCGCATGAATATCGAATCGCAGTCCATGTTTGCCACCGGCATCTCACTCGTCCTCCATCCCGTGAGCCCCATGATACCATCGGTGCATATGAATCTCCGCTACATCGAGCCGAAGAACGGGCAGGCATGGTTCGGCGGCGGCATGGATCTCACTCCGTCATACCTCTTTGAGGATGACGTACGGCATTTCCATCAGACGCTGAAGCATGCCTGCGATCGATACGATCATCACTGGTACCCGCGCTTCAAGAAATGGTGCGATGAGTATTTTACGATTCCCCATCGATGTGAAACCCGGGGACTGGGTGGAATATTTTTTGACGACCTGAGCGGAAACATCGAACTGATGTTCTCCTTCGTACAGCACGTCGGGGATTGTTTTCTCGAGGCATATCTTCCCATTGTGCAACGGAGAAAGAAGGAGTCGTGGGGGACCGTCGAGAAAGAATGGCAACTTCAACGTCGGGGACGGTATGTGGAGTTCAATCTCATATACGACCGGGGAACACTCTTCGGGCTGGAGACGCGGGGACGGATCGAATCGATTCTGATTTCACTTCCTCCTTCGGTACACTGGTCGTATGACTTCCACCCCTTGCCGGGTTCACGCGAACAACAACTCCAGGAAATCCTTCAACATCCCCAGCCCTGGGCATGAAGGATTTCCAAAAGACCGCAGTGATATTGTTTCAGCTCGGCGGTCCGGATTCCCCGGCTGCCGTGCGTCCGTTTCTTTACAACCTCTTTTGCGACCCCGATATCATTAACTTCCCTGGGGCCTTTCTTGCCCGGAAAGCACTTGCGCGCTTCATCGCCAACCGACGCGCTCCACATGTTGCGGAGCGGTATAACCTCATCGGGGGCCGATCCCCGATTATCGACCTCACGCTCGCGCAGGCAGCAGCACTGGAATCGCGGCTGAATCCCGCCATTCCCTCGAAGGTCTTCGTGGCCATGCGATACTGGCATCCATTTACCGAAGAAGTCGTGGAACGGATCTCCGGAAATTCATACTCCAGGGCGATTCTCCTCCCCCTCTATCCTCAGTTTTCGAAAGCAACGACACTTTCAAGTTTGAATGAATGGCACCGAAAGACGTCCTCCCGGCAAAGGCTGCAATCCACATTCATTTGCTGCTTCTACAATCATCCGCTCTATATCAAAGCAATCGTCGAAAACATCAATTCCGTATACGCGAAATTTGCATCGCATCATCCGGAGGAAATCGATCTCGTCTTCAGCGCGCACGGAGTTCCGGTGGGGCTCATTCGGGAAGGAGACCCCTATCAACTCCAGATCGAGGAAACGGTGCGGCTCGTGATGGAAGAGGGTAAGTGGAAATCTCCCCACTACCTCTGCTACCAGAGTAAGGTCGGCCCCGCCCGCTGGCTTAAACCATCGCTTCCGGAAACCATCGAAGAGTTGGCCCGCAGCGGTCGAAGACACCTGCTGGTGATTCCGATTGCATTTGTCACCGACCACATTGAGACACTCCACGAAATTAATATCGAGGCCAGAGAGGAGGCACGAAAACTCGGAATAGTTCAATTTGAAATGATGCCGGCACTCAATAATAATCCCCTCTTCATCGAGTGCCTTGCCGATCTCGTACGCCGTTCAGTCAGCAACGAGCTGCTCCATCTTCCATCCTGCCGGAATCTCTCCGATCAAAAGCCCCATCGTCCTGCCCCGCGCCTCTGTCCATATTGTGATACAGATCGTCGGTAGCAGGATGACCGGAACCGGAAAACATGTTGTTGTCGTCGGAGGGGGAATCTCCGGACTGTGCACGGCATACCTTCTCAGGGAGAAAGGGTTTCGGATCACACTTTTTGAAAAAGATGATGGCGTCGGCGGGACGATGAAGAGCATCCTCCAGGATGGCTGGCTGATCGAAAGCGGACCAAACAGCGCCCTGGAGACTACCCCCCTTCTGCGGAAGATCTGTGATGAACTCGGTATTCTGGATCAGTGGGTCTACGCAGATGAGGCATCCTCGAAAAGATACATTGTGAAGAAAGGAAAATTGCACGCTCTTCCTTCTGGAATCGGGTCATTTCTGTCGACACCGCTATGGTCGTTTGGAGGAAAACTCCGCCTCCTGAAGGAGCCGTTCATCGGCAAGGCACGGAAGGAGGAATCCATTGCTGAATTTGTCACGCGGCGGCTCGGAAGAGAATTTCTGGATTATGCCATCAATCCGTTCGTGGCCGGGGTGTACGCCGGAAGTCCGGATAAGTTATCTGTCCAGTCGGCCTTTCCCAAACTGTACGCTCTTGAAGAGAAGTACGGCGGATTAATCAAAGGTGCGATCCGTTCACGCAGTGAAAGAAAGAAGCGGAAGGAAACTGCAAAGGACAGGGCAAAACTCTTTTCATTCGAACGCGGCATGCAAACCCTGCCGGATGCCATCGGGCGATCTCTCGGCAACTCAGTATACCTCTCGACAACCGTGGATCGCATCATGCCGATGCGGGCAGGTGATCGTCCCGCGTATTTCATTACGACCGTACAGAACGGAGCACAGTCGACCGTGGAAGCAGACGCCGTCGTGTTGAGCATTCCTTCATTCGGCGCGGCGCCGATCATACATCCCATCGATCCGGAAACAGCATCATCGCTTGAGGCAATCTACTATCCGCCGGTCGCGGAAGTATTCCTTGGATTTCGTCGCGATCAGATAAGTCATCCGCTTGACGGATTCGGTTTTCTGGTTCCAGAAATTGAGCGGCGAAGAATACTCGGTTGTCTTTGGTCTTCGTCGCTTTTTCCGGAGCGCGCCCCGGAATCGCGTATCGCTCTGACGTCGTTCGTCGGAGGGTCCCGTCAACCCGGCATTCTCGGTGCTGATGACTCGTCATTGCTCCGGGACGTTTTGTTGGATCTTTCCGATCTCATTGGTATTACCGGATATCCGGAATTTATCAGAATTATCAGGTGGGAACGAGCAATCCCACAATACAATGTGGGATATCATGCAACGCTATCGAAACTCGATCGGTTCGAGAAGAATTTCAGGGGCTCGTTTATCTGTGCGAATTATCGGGGGGGAATTGCAGTAGGAGACTGCGTCATGAATGCCGAGAAAACGGCAGATGCAGTCGCGAATTATTTTGGCGTCTCTTCGGGTTGAGATCCTTCCTGCTGACCGGCGCGCTGTAGCCAGATTTCCCGCCACATAAAGAGATTGTTTCGCGGGCATCCACGATGCGAACTCCCGTCACAGCTTGTTCCCTCAAGAAGAACGGTATTTTGAAGACGAACCATCTTGCCCGTTCCTTCCATGATCATACGATCGATCGGCAACGCAACGCGAAATTTCCCGCCACAAAAAGTGTGCATCTCCGGAGAGAACTCAAGGCCCCTGGTTCTTCCCGACTCATTCAATGTGGCCGTGATTTCATCCTTACTCCTCACTTCCACCAGATCGCCCGTCTGCAGACCAAGATCGACATCAGGAGTTTTGGAGAGCGTTCCGCGGATCATTCCATATTCCGGCCTGCCGAGTGAACGCATGACTTTATTGTACAGCACGATTGACAGAGTCCTCACTACCTGACTGAGTGAAATCTGACCGTACCGGTAGTCATTAAGATACTGGCTCATCCTCCACCACGGCAAGTCATTTGTTGCGCGAGCCAATTCCGTTGACTGACAGAAATACGTTTCGGCATCGACCTTTGTCTTGAGTCCATCGGCATCGGATCCGTGTTGGTGACGCTGATCCGGCTGACGGAGTTCGGAATTGGTCACCCGTTCGAGCCATGCCTCTTTCCAAAAAATCAGACATGCACGTTGACAGCCATCATGTGCCGCGCCGTTACAGCGAATATCTTCCAGAAAAACGGCGTTCTCCATTCCCCGGACACCTTCCAGCTCCACACAGGTTTTTTCCGCACGCTTATAGACGCGGTATGTCCTGCCACAGTACTCCCGCATTTCGGGCATGAACGGCAGCCGGTCAAGCGTCCCTTCCTGATCGAGAGTCTGAAGGATTTCACGAAACGCCCTGACCCGCACAAGTTCGCCGGGCCGGAGGTTTAGTCGCTGTCGAATTTGAATTTGCATTCTGTTCTGAAAGAAGTGTGTGATACACCGCCAGGATATTTATTGCAGCAAACTGTGGGATGAATTTGACCACAGGTCGCAAGAGTCCGAAAAGTGATGAAAATATACACAATGGGTCTGCTCCAGTCAAGGCAGGGTGTGTTTCATTACAGGTTCCCGGAGATGAAGGAAGGGAGTGCCGGTAGCAATATCCTGCGATATGTTTTTTGGGGAATTTTTAGTACATTTCATCGTAAACCACACCTTTCTTTGGTCACTTTTTCCTGGAGTACAATTATGGCGAACACAGTAGCACCGTTAAAGACGGAGCAAAAAACGAGCACGACCTCCAATGGGAAGAACACGCTGACCATCATCGATAATCGTACCGGCAAACAGTTCGAGATTCCGATCGAGCACGACACAATCCGAGCCGTCGACTTGCGACAAATCAAGGTCCATCCCGACGACTTCGGCATGATGACGTACGATCCGGCCTTCATGAATACGGCTGCCTGCAAGAGTAAGATCACCTTTATTGATGGTGACAAAGGTATTCTTCGTTACCGCGGTTATCCGATCGAACAACTTGCCGAGAAGAGCAATTTCCTCGAGACGGCGTACCTCATCATTCACGGCGAGCTTCCGACAAAATCGCAATCCGAAGACTGGGTGAACAATGTCATGATCCATACGCTCATCCATGAGAACGTGAAGAAATTTGTCGACGGGTTCCACTACGATGCCCATCCGATGGGAATGCTCATCAGTTCGGTCGCGGCGCTCTCGACATTCTACTCCGATGCGAAACACATCTTCGATGTCGAATCGAGAACAAAGCAGACGTACCGGCTTATGGGCAAGATGCCGACACTGGCAGCTTTTGCATTTCGGCACAGCGTCGGCAGACCGTACGTTTATCCCGATAATGATATGAGCTATCCCGGGAATTTCCTGAGCATGCTCTTCAAGATGACCGAACTCAAATACAAAGTCAATCCGGTCCTTGAGCACGCTCTCGATGTTCTCTTCATCCTCCATGCCGACCACGAACAGAACTGCAGCACGAGCGCCATGCGGAATGTCGGCAGCTCACACGTCGATCCGTACTCTGCCATAGCTGCTGCCGCTGCAGCGCTCTATGGTCCGCTGCACGGCGGCGCTAACGAGGCGGTCCTGACGATGCTCGATGAAATCAAGAGCAAGAACAACGTTCCGGGTTTCGTAAAGTCGGTAAAGGAAGGAAATGGGCGGCTGATGGGATTCGGTCACCGTGTCTACAAAAACTACGATCCGCGCGCAAAGGTGATCAAGCGGCTTGCGGATGAAGTGTTCGAAGTGACCGGGCGCAACCCGAAACTCGATATTGCCCTCGAGCTGGAACGCATCGCGCTCGAAGACGAATATTTTATCAAGCGGAAATTGTACCCGAATGTGGATTTTTACTCCGGCTTGATTTACCAGGCCATGGGATTTCCCGTTGAGATGTTCCCTGTCCTTTTTGCCATCGGCAGGACTCCGGGCTGGATTTCTCAATGGCAGGAAATGCTCCTTGATCCCGAGCAGAAGATCGCTCGTCCCCGGCAGGTCTACCTCGGGGAGGACGAACGGGAATACGTGATGATGGGAAAGAGAGAAGACTCTGCAGACGAAGGAAAGTCCGGCGCGTAGGAAGAACCGGCTGCATCCTCCTGAGCAACATCGGGAATCTGTCCCTTGAGCGAATACCTCATCCTGCTCCTCTTCAATATTTTCATCGTTCTTATGCTCGCGCTGGACCTCGGTATCGTCCAGCGCCGAGCGCATTTTCCCTCGATGAAGGAAGCCCTCGGTTGGTCGGCGGTCTGGATCGGTCTGGCGCTCCTGTTTGATGTTTTCGTCTGGTTCGAGCTCGGACAGGTGAAGGCGCTCGAATTCCTTACCGGCTATCTCGTCGAGCAGGCACTTTCAGTTGATAACGTCTTCGTCTTCATCGTTATCCTGACCTACTTTGCGGTCCCGAAAGAAAATCAGCACAAAGTCCTGTTCTGGGGTGTCCTCAGTGCCATTGTTCTGCGGGCGGCATTTATTGTCGCCGGTGCTTCTCTCGTTGCGCGCTTTCACTGGATTCTATACCTCCTCGGCGCGTTTCTCATTTTCACGGCCGTGAAACTCGCTCTGCAAAAAGAAACGGAAGTTCATCCGGAACGAAACCCTTTCGTGAGGTTCGCCAGAAGATTTTTCCCCCTCACCGAACGATACGAAGGCGGAAAGTTCTTCGTGCGTCGGAACGGGAGAAGTTTCGCAACACCATTGTTGCTCGTTCTGATCATGATCGAAACAACCGATATCGCATTCGCAACCGATTCCATTCCGGCGATATTTGCCATCACGCGGGATACCATCATCATCTACACTTCCAATATCTTCGCGGTCCTCGGGCTCCGATCGCTCTATTTTGTGGTTTCAGGGATCATGAAGGAGTTCCGGTATCTGAAATACGGCCTCTCCGTCGTCCTTGCATTCATCGGAATAAAAATGCTCCTTGAACCAATCGTGGATATCCCGATTTTCTACTCACTGCTGGGTATATTTGTGATCCTTGCAATTGCCGTGGTATCTTCGCTGGTTGCGGATCGCATGGCATCTTCGCGCGGGGATTCATGAAACGTCACCGGAGTTTTCTCACACTTTCCCGGGAACACCACGACGGGTTGCTCCTTGCAACACGGCTTCAGCAGGGAACGGGCGCCTTGACGAGAATGTGGTCTCACGACATTCACTGGCAGGCAGAGTATATCACCCGGTTCTTCGACGAGCAGCTCGAGACACACTTCCGATGTGAAGAGCAGATTGTTTTCCCTGTATCAATTGAATATGTACCGGATCAGCAACGTACAGTGGAATCTCTGCTGGATCAGCACCGGCAAATGCGCACACTGGTAGAATATTTCCGCCATCCGACCGGACCGGTGCTCGCTTCGAAGATCCAGGAATTCGGCCGCATTCTCGAACAGCATATCCGGATTGAAGAGCGGGAGTTCTTCCCGCAATGCGAAGATCACATTCCCGAGGATGTTCTCCGGGACATGGAGGCCCGCATGAAGAAGTTCGAAGAAGGATCATCCCATGCGACTAGTCATTGACGGTATCGGGATAGAATATACCGTTCAGGGCGTGCGCGCAGGTATTCCCATCGTGCTCATTCACGGATTCCCTTTCAGCAAGGAAATGTGGATACCCCAGACAGATGTTCTTGCGAGGGATTCTTACGTTGTCACGTATGATGTCCGGGGACACGGGAAAAGCGACGTCGGCGACGCCCAGTATACGCTTGAACTCTTTGTTGATGATCTCTTCGCACTTCTCGACCATCTCAGGATTGCACATGTCGTTGTGGTCGGTCTTTCCATGGGCGGCTATATTGCACTCCGCGCGATCGAACGTGATGCAGGAAGATTTCGGGGCCTGGTATTATGCGATACGAAGAGCGAAGCGGATAATAATGACGGGAAGATCCGTAGGATGACACAGATCAGAAGCATCAAGTCCCACGGATTGAAAAGTATTGTGGATGGATTGTTGTCGAGCATTTTCTATGAAAAGACATTTGAGCATAACCCCCGGGCGGTTGATACGATCCGGACCACGATCATGAATACCGATCCGCTTGCCGTCAGCGGCACCGCCCTCGCGCTCGCCGCAAGAACCGATACCACTTCCGCCCTTTATACGATCAGCGTCCCGACGCTTATTCTCGTGGGAATGCACGACACGATCGCACCACCCTCGGCAGCGAACGCGATGAAAGGGAAAATTCCCAATGCGGTTCTCCATCTCATCAATAATGCCGGCCACATGAGCAATCTCGAGAACCCGGAAGAATTCAACTCCTATCTCCTTGAGTACCTGAAGAAGCTCAAAGGTTCATCGTAAGTGGAGAGCAGGATGTTCATGCGCATTGCCCGTAAGTTGAAGTTCACACAACCGTTGGATATATTTTACAATAAGATGAATCAGGAAAGGAAAATTCATGCCGAATACTGAAAGACCCGTCGTGGGCAACATTGTCACCACCGACGCGCAACTCTTCAAGCGCCATCGCCGGACGCGGATGACCGCCACGCTCCGCTCTCTCGTTCGCGAAACTGAGCTCTCGAAAAATGATTTCATTTATCCGCTCTTCGTTTGCCCGGGATCCAGAATCCGAAAGGAAGTCTCCTCCATGCCGGGTGTCTACCAGATGTCCGTCGATGAAGTAGTGAAAGAATGTGCCGACGTGAAGAAATTGGGGATACCTGCTGTCATCCTGTTCGGGATCCCCGAGCATAAGGATGAAGTCGGAAGCGAGGCCTATGACGAGCTCGGCATCGTCCAGCGAGCTATTCGGGCAATCAAGAAGGAAGTGCCCGAGCTTCTGGTCATCACCGATGTCTGTTTGTGTGAATATACATCCCATGGCCATTGCGGCATCGTCCGCGGGAACGAAATCGTCAATGATGAATCGATCGCGCTTCTTGCAAAGGAAGCCCTGACACATGCTCAGGCCGGGGCGGATATTGTCGCGCCATCGGATATGTTCGATGGGCGCGTTCGCGCCCTCCGCGCGATTCTGGACGAAGAACACTTTCAGAACATTCCGATCATTTCTTATGCGGCGAAGTATGCTTCAGGATTTTACGGGCCGTTCCGTGAAGCCGCCGAGAGCACACCGAAATTCGGAGATCGGCGTTCTCATCAGATGGATCCGGCAAACTCCGACGAGGCATTGCGTGAGGTTGAGTCCGATATTGACGAAGGCGCCGATATCGTCATGGTCAAGCCGGCGATGCCGTACCTCGACATCATCCGGCGCGTTAAAGACACGTTCCGCATGCCAACTGCTGCATACAATGTGAGCGGCGAATACTCACTCGTGAAAGCGGCCGCGAAGATGAACTGGATCGATGAGGAACGGGTCATGATGGAAATGCTGACCGGAATCAAGAGGGCGGGAGCGGACATGATTCTGACGTACTTTGCAAAGGATGCAGCAAGACTTCTTTGATCTCTCCGAG
>Ga0335082_10002395_pt1 | contig 20156 bp, 18 predicted proteins | sample Lox_Sample_41_FD_206718 | JGI IMG/M metagenome (GOLD analysis project Ga0335082, IMG submission 206718) | Soil microbial communities from Loxahatchee National Wildlife Refuge, Florida, United States - Lox_Sample_4.1 | ecosystem: Environmental > Terrestrial > Soil > Wetlands | place: USA...
CGCAAAGACGGACTTGCAATCTGGCCAGCGGCTGCGCTTTCGGCGGCTGCGTTGCTGCCGGTCACGGTATCCACATAACCGATGATCCTGCTCGGATTGCCGACGACGATGGCGCCAGCTGGAACGTTGCGGGTAACGACAGCCCCGGCACCGACCATTGCCCGCTCGCCGACGGTAACGCCCGGCAAAATTGTTGCATTGGCGCCAATCGATGCGCCCCGTTTGATGGTGGTCTTGAGGAATTGTTGCGGCCGGTGCCGAGACCGCGGGTACTTATCATTGGTGAACGTGGCGTTGGGCCCCACAAAGACGTCGTCTTCGAGCGTTACGCCGTCCCAGAGTTGAACGCCGGATTTGACGGTCACGCGGTCGCCGACAGTTACGTCGTTCTCGACGAAAACCCCGTCGCAGATGTTGCAGTCGCAGCCAATGCGAGCCCTCGGTAGGATGTGCGCAAAAGCCCAAATGCGGGTTCCGCGTCCGACCTGTTTGCTTTCGCAAATGCTGTGTGAGTGTACAAATACGCCGAGATCCGTGACGGTCATTGTCGTTGGCCCATTCCGAACCGGTCCGACGGAGCGGCGTTCACGGCTGCTATCACAAACTCAATCTTGTCGTCAGACAATTCCGGATAGCAAGGCAACGTCAGTATTTCGTCGCGAGCGCATTCGCTGACAGGCAAGGGCAGCTTTCGGCTTGGCAGATTGAGCTGGCTCGGCTGATCGCAATCCAGGACCGGATAGTGAATGTCGGTGCCGACACCCGCCTGAGCCAGGAATCTACGGACATGGCTACGGTTGGTCGAACGCATGACGACCATATGCGCAACATTAGCATCATGCACGCTGCCAACGATCGAATTTGGCGCGCCGATGCCGGCAGTATAGTTTGCGAAGACCTCACGCCGGCGCGCATTCCAGCGATCGACAAACGGCAATTTCACACAGAGAATTGCCGCCTGCAATTCGTCGATGCGGCTGTTGCGGCCGCCCGCGACGCTCGACCTATACTTCTCGGTCCAGCCGTATTGCCGCAGACGATCGACGCGCTCGGCTAATTCCGCACTGTCCGTTGTTACAGCCCCAGCGTCGCCGAGCGCGCCGAGATTTTTGGTGGGGTAGAAACTGAACGCTGCAATATCCCCCAACGACCCCGCCTTACGCCCGTCGCGCGAAGCGCCATGCGCCTGAGCGCAATCTTCGAGGATGCGGATGTCGGGACGCCGCAACGAACCGACGGCACTGCGTATCGCTTCAACGTCACCGAGAAGCCCGTAAAGATGCGTCACGACAATGAGCCGCGTCCGATCGGTGACGGCCGGCGCGACCTGCTCCGGATCGAGCCCCAAGGTTGCAGGGCGAACGTCGACCCAAATCGGCGTGGCGCCAACGAGGCGACAAGCACTCGTTGCATAACCTCCGGCGTTTGCGGCGGTGATAACTTCGTCACCCGGCCCGACCCCCAACGCACGCATGGCGAGTTCAAGGGCATCCGTCCCGTTGGCCACTGGAATGCAGTATTTGACGCCGCACCATTCGGCAAATTCTTTGGCAAATTGACGCGTCCACTTGCCGTTAAGCCATACACCCGACGACACCACGTCGAGCATGGCGCTTTCGATCTCCTTGCGCAAAGCCCGGGCTTGATCAACCGGCGAAAAGATTGGGATCGATATGTCTTTCATTGAACTCCGTCGGGCGACCAAATCGAACCGTACGAGACTTAAGCCACCTGCCTTATGACCCTGCCGACTTTGTCGAAGATCTCGCCGATTTGCGCCTCGCTGACGATCAGCGGCGGGCTCATGGCCAGCGTGTCGCCGACCGCGCGCAGCATCAGGTCGTGGTCGTAGAACGACGCTTCCAGCGCTTCCAGCCCCCGCTTGCCGAAAGCATCAGGCTTGCTGGCGAGGTCAATGCCGACCGTCATGCCTACGGGACGGATGTCGAGCACATTGGGGAGGCCCTTCAGACCCATCGCCGCCTGGCCCCAGACTGCTTCCAATTTGCGTGCGCGCTCGAACAGGCCCTCCTCGCGGTAGATATCGAGCGTCGCAAGTCCGGCGGCGCAGGCAAGTGGATGCGCCGAATACGTGTAGCCATGGAACAATTCGATGACGTGCTCAGGACCGCGCATGAAGGTGTCGTAGACATGTTTGCGCACCAGAACGCCGCCCATCGGCACCGCACCGGAGGTGACGCCTTTGGCGAAGGTGATCATGTCAGGGACAACACCGTAGCGTTCGGCGGCAAAGGCATAGCCGAGGCGGCCGTAGCCGGTGATCACCTCGTCGAAGATCAGGAGAATGCCGTGCTTGTCGCAGATCGCACGCAGCTTCTGCAGGTAACCCTTGGGCGGCGGCAGCACACCGGTGGAGGCGGCGACCGGCTCGACGATGACGGCGGCGACGGTGGACGCGTCGTGCAGCGCGACCAGCCGGTCGAGCTCATCGGCCAGATGGCCGCCCCACTCCGGCTCGCCGATGGTGAAAGCCTGCTCGGCGCGGTTATAGGTGGTGGACAAATGATCGACGCCGGCGATCAGCGTGCCGAACATCTTGCGATTTCCCACGATGCCGCCGACGGCGACGCCGCCGAAACCGACGCCGTGATAGCCGCGCTCGCGGCCGATCAGCCGGACCCGCGAGGCGTTGCCGCGCACGTTGTGGAAGGCGAGCGCGATTTTGAGCGCGGTGTCGACCGCCTCCGAGCCGGAATTGCAGAAGAAAACGTGATCGAGATCGCCGGGCGCTAGCGCCGCGATGCGGCTGGCCAGTTCGAACGCTTTCGGATGTGAGAACTGGAAAGCCGGTGCGTAATCGAGCTCGGCGGCCTGGCGCTGGATCGCTTCGACGATCGGGTCGCGGTTATGGCCGGCGTTTGTGCACCATAGACCGGCGGCAGCGTCGATCAGCTTACGGCCTTCCGGCGTGAAGTAATGCATGTCCTTGGCGCGCGCGACCAAGCGCGGACGCGCCTTGAATGCGCGGTTGGCTGTGAACGGCATCCAATAGGGCTCGAGATCGTTGGGCACGATCGCAGCCGCGCTCGAACGGTTTGCTGCCATAACTCGCTCCGCCTCCTTCACGCACCGATGGTATCTTTATGCCGCATAAACGCGGGACATGGGTAGAATTCTGCCACCGCGATTTAACATGTTAAACGTGGATTTCGTTTGCAGGCTCCGCGCATCCCGCTTAGGTAGCTGATTACATTCATTCTATAGTGAACTTGCGGTGGGAGAAAACGACGGCGTTGGATCGCCGCGGCAGCCAACGAGAACGTGCAACGGGGTCATTGTCGGTGCCGGAAGGGGACAGCGGCTTGCATTTAAAGGCAGATATCCTTCTTGCCGTCGCTGGTAGTGGGAAGACCGCGGCGCGTTATGGCGAGCGGACAGCCATTTTCCAGCAAGGCGACGTCGCCGATGCGATGTATTACATCCAAAGCGGCCGGACCAGCATCGCCGCTGTGTCAAACGACGGCAAACAAGCTGTCCTTGGTATCCTCGGCGCCGGGGACTTTTTCGGCGAGTGCTGCCTGACCGGAGACGAGCACCGGCTATTCACCGCCACTACAGTCACCGAATGCTCGCTGGTACGACTGGAAAAGGACGCCCTGATCCACGCACTCGGTCACGATCCGGCCTTCGCCAAAATGTTCCTCGCCCGCGTCCTGGCTGCCAAGACCCGGGTCGAGCAAACCCTGGTGACGCATATCTTCGACAACAGCGAGGTACGGCTGGCCAAGACGCTGCTCAATCTGGCGAAGTTCGCCGAGCAGGACTTCCCGGAAAAGGTGATCGAAAAACTCAGCCAGGAAACGCTGGCGCAGATGATCGGCACCACGCGTTCACGGGTCAATCATTTCATGAATAAATTCCGCCGCCTCGGCTACGTCGAGTACAACGGCGACATCCACGTCCGCCGCTCGCTGATCAACGTCGTGTTGCACGCGCAGCCGCATGACGATGAAGCGCCCGCCGCCGACTAGAGCGGCGCCCTCTTTGCGCTATGGTCTTGGTCGCATAGCGTACTACTACCGATACGCGCTTTGTCCACATCACGACGCGAATTCGCGATTGCGGCCCGTTCCCCCCGCTAACTCCGCGTGGCATCACGCTGCGACAGGCGACCGCAACCGCCACCGCAAGTGGGAGTTGCCGCGTCATTTCCAATTACACATGCTTTTCGTTGAATTTGTCGCCGGAACAAAATACACCCGTTGGGCGAGTTCCCACCGGGCCGTGGGGGGCTTTTCGTGGAATGTTGACCAGGGTCGGATCTGACGTCGACCAAACGGACGAGACCGGGCGGGTGCGCGCCGCGCTCGAACGCATCGTCTGCAGTCCGGTGCTGAGCAGTTCGCCGCAACTCGTCGGCTTTCTGCGCTTCGTTGTCGAAGAAACGCTGGCCGGGCGCGGCGAACGCCTCAAGGCCTATACCATCGCCACCGACGCGCTCGGACGCGGCGCCGATTTCGACCCGCAAAGCGATCCCATCGTCCGAGTGGAAGCTGCCCGCCTGCGCGCGATATTGGCGCGCTATTACGCCGGCGCCGGCCGGCACGACCCGGTGATCATCGAAGTGTCGCGCGGCAGCTATGTGCCGACGTTCAAGGACCGCCCGCCGCCGAGCTTGGCGAGCCGGCTCGCCGACATCGCCGAACGCTGGCCGGCCATCGCATTTTTGCTGCGGCTTCGACAACTGGTCGCGCGCCGCTTTCGACTCGCCGGCGTCGCCATCGTTCTGATCGTCGCCAGCAGCGCCATCACGTCTCTGCTGTGGCACAGCGCGGACAGCCTGCGGCAGGCGGCGCAGCCGGACACCGCCGTGACGACCGCATCGATCAGACCCACGCATAGTCCGGTCGACGCACCAATGCCGGTTGGGCCGATCGTGTCGATTGGGCCGATCGATATGGTCGGCGCACCGGTGTCGCCGGCAATCACGCCCGCCGCGCTGCTCGCCAAAATGTGCGATGCATTCGCCCGCTTCGACGACGTCAACATCGTGGCGTCGGAAGCGCAATGCGCCGGCAGAAGCGCAAACGCGCCGATCGACGGCCCGCAGCCGCACGCCGATTACAGTTTCGGCGCGACCATCGCCTATCATCCTGATGGTACGATCGAATTGCGGTTCCGCCTCATCGATACCGCCACCAGCACCGTCGTCTGGCTCGACAATGCCAACGGCCTGTCCCCCGACAAACCGGAAGCGATCGCAGCCGCGGTCGGAAAAACGGCAACGGTGCTGTTTCAGCCGTTCGGCGTTGTGCAAGCGCGCGAGCGCATCAAGTTCGCCCGCGGCAGCGGCCACGATCCGCGCTATGCTTGCCTGCTACAGTCGCACGATTTTTTGCACAGCTTCAATCCGAAACTGCACGACGCGGCGCGGGACTGCCTGGAACAGGCGGTCGCCCGCGATCCGACCTTCGCCAGCGGCTACGTCCACCTGGCACGGGTCTATTTTCGCGAATACCAGTTCGGCTACGGCTTGCGGCCGGGTGATGCGCCGGCGCTCGAACGCGCGCGGGCGGCCGCAATCCGAGCCGGTGAGATCAAGCCCACCAGCGCGGTCGTGCATTTCGTTCTGGCCGACATCGCGCTGGCGAGCGGCGACGTCGCCACGAGCAAGGAGGAAGGCGAGCGGTCGGTCGCGCTCAATCCCTACGACATGCCGGTCATGTTCCACTATGGCGTCAATACGGTCTTGTTGGGCGACATCGACAAGGGCATGGCGATCATCGACCGCATCGCTGCCGTCAGCACGGTGCCGCCGGGCCGGCTCAATCTGATCCGCTTCGTCGCCGCTTACCTCAAAGGCGATTTCCAGGCTGCGGCGATTTATGCCCGCCTGATGAAGGACAAACCCGAATTCGGCCGCCTCGCTATAGCGCTGCTGGCCGCCAAGACCGGCGACAGCGGGCAGATCCGGCAGGCCTTCCAGCAACTGACGGCGGCACAGCCGGCGTGGCGGCAGGACGCCAAGGGCGAACTGCGCAAGCTGTTCGCGGCACCCAGGGTCGTCGACCGGCTGGCCGGCGACCTCGTTGCCGGGTTGCGCGCCATCAACTGACCGCCTGCCGCTTGCTGGGCCCGATTCCGACTGCTACCACCCGCTGGATTCGACACCGGCGCACGTTTTCATGGCCAAACCGCAAAAGCTCAAAGCCCGCCTGCCGCGCGGCCTCGCCGACCGCGGGCCCGCCGAGATCGCGGCGACGCGCGAGATGGTGGAGAAAATCCGCCTGCAATTCGAGCGCTACGGCTTCGAGCCGGTGGAGACGCCGGCGATCGAATACACCGACGCGCTCGGCAAGTTCCTGCCCGACCAGGACCGGCCGAACGAGGGCGTGTTCTCGTTCCAAGACGACGACGAGCAGTGGCTGTCGCTGCGCTACGACCTGACGGCACCACTGGCGCGCTACGTGGCGGAGAACTACCAGAACCTCGCGCTGCCCTATCGCAGCTATCGTTTCGGCTACGTCTACCGCAACGAGAAGCCGGGGCCGGGCCGCTTCCGACAGTTCATGCAATTCGACGCCGACACCGTGGGCGCGCCGACCATGGCTGCCGACGCCGAGATGTGCATGCTCGCGGCGGACACGATGGAGGCGCTGGGCATTCCGCGCGGCAGCTATGTGGTGAAGGTGAATAACCGCAAGGTGCTCGATGGAGTAATGGGTGCGGTCGCTGTATCTGCTGAGAAATGGCCCACGGTCCTTCGCGCGATTGACAAGCTCGATCGGCTCGGCATTGAAGGTGTGCGTCAATTGCTTGGCAATGGGCGCAAAGATGAAAGCGGCGACTTTACAAAAGGTGCCGAACTCAATGACACTCAAATTACTCGCATCACCAACTTTACAGGTTGGGGAGAGCTTGGATCCGGCAGCAAGAGTTTGACGTCTGCCAATGAAGTTACAATTGCAAATTTCGAGACGGCCGTAAAAGGAAATGAGTTGGGTGAGCAAGGCATTGCCGAACTAACCGCAATTAGAAATATTGTCGAGGCGGCTGGATATGACGACGGAAGAGTTGTGATCGATCCCTCCGTCGTCCGCGGCCTCGAATATTACACCGGCCCCGTCTTCGAAGTTGAACTGCTGATCGAAACCAAGGACGACAAAGGCCGTCCGATGCGCTTCGGCTCGGTCGGCGGCGGCGGGCGCTACGACGGCCTCGTCTCGCGCTTCATGGGCCAGCCGGTGCCGGCGACCGGATTTTCCATCGGCGTGTCGCGGCTGATGGCGGCGCTGACGACGATCGGCAAGCTCGGCGGCAAGGCTGCAGCCGGACCGGTACTCGTCACCGTGTTCGGCGCCGACAGCGTGCCGGCCGCTCAGGCGCTCGTCAGCAAATTACGCAGCGCCGGCATCCGCACCGAGATGTATCTCGGCAATCCCAAGCACGGCATCGGCCAGCAGCTCAAATATGCCGACAAACGCAACGCGCCGTGCGCGGTGATCCAGGGCCCCGACGAAAAGGCCAAAGGCGAGGTGCAACTGCGCGACCTGATCGCCGGCTCGGCGCCCAGCGACATCAAGGATCGCGACGAATATCTGAAGAAACAGGCCGAGGCGCAGTTTGCGGTCAAGGAAGCCGACCTGGTCGAAGCGGTGCGCAAGCTGCTCGCACGGCACAAACTCGGCTGACGATTATTCCGCTCATTCCCACGTAAGCGGGAATCCATTGCTCACAACTGGGCCCCCGCTTACCGGCTGGCGCGGCACTTGCATTGAAGGCGCCAGAAACGGAAACGCCATGCGCCTGCTCAGCGTCCGCCACGCCACCACCTACCGCTACGCGCGGCCGGTCGGATTTGGCCAGCACCGGCTGATGCTGCGGCCGCGCGATTCCCACGACCTGCGCCTCGTATCCGCCGAATTGACGCTGTCGCCGCCGGGTCATGTGCGCTGGATGCACGACGTGTTCGGCAACTCGGTCGCGCTGGTCGATTTTCAAGACGCCGCCGACACGCTCACCATTGTCAGCGCGCTCAAGATCGAGCGCTACGGCCTGCCCGGACTGGAATTTCCGCTGGCGCCGGAGGCCGAAAATTATCCGCTCAGCTATTCGAGCAGCGACCGCGTCGATCTCGGCCGCCTGCTCCTGCAGCACTTCCCCGATCCGGACCGCGTGCTGGCGCGCTGGGCCGACAGCTTCGTCACGTCGCGGCCGATGCGCACGCTCGACCTGCTCAAGAGCATGAACGCCGCGCTCAAGCCGGTCGTGGTCTATGCCGAGCGCCATGAGCCGGGCACGCAGGCGCCCGCGGTGACGCTGGCGAAGAAGGAAGGTGCCTGCCGCGACTTCGCCATGGTGCTGATCGAGGCGGCGCGTTATCTCGGCTTCGGCGCGCGCTTCGTCTCCGGCTATCTCTACGACCCGGACCTCGACAAAGGCGACGCCACGCAGGCGGTCGCCGCAACGCATGCCTGGGCGGAGATTTACCTGCCGGGCGCCGGCTGGATCGAATACGACCCGACCGACGTCTTGATCGGTCACGAGACGCTCATCCGTGTCGCGGTGACGCGCGATCCCGCGCAGGCGATCCCGATTTCCGGCAGCTACACCGGGAGCAAAGAGGATTTCCTCGGCATGGAGGTCGCGGTGACGGTCACCGCGCAGGGGTGATGCTACCGCGGCGGCGGCATCATGCCGCCCTGCCCCATCCGCTTCTGCATGTCGAGCACGTTCATCGTCATGCCGTTGCTCATGACGATGTCACCCGGTCGCTGGCCGGCGGCGCATGGGCCCACGTATTTCGCCGCGATCATCATGTGCGTCTCGCCGCCGGGCGCGACGCCGGGGATCGGCCGCCCGCCCTCGCGTTTTGAGGTCACCTCGACGGTATAGGCGCTGTTGAAGTCGCCGGAGACCACCGCGTGGGAGGTCGTCTTCATGCCGGCGAAATTGCACACCGAGTCGATGGTGATCGTGCCGCCACTGGTGCTGATGTTCTGCTGCTGGCAGTTTTTCTCCGCCGAGCCGCCGAAATTGTAGGTCATCAATTTGTCGGACGTCGTATCGGTGCATTGCTTCATCTGCTGCGCCGGCAAGTGGCGCCCCTGGAACTCCATCTTGATCTCCCAAAGTCCGGCTTTGCGGGTCGGCAATTCGGCCGCCCAGGCGGACGCCGAGACCATCAATGCGGCGGCGAGAAAGATCAGTGACCGAGGCATCACGCTGTCTCCATTGGCAACCCGGCGAATCTTAACACGGGATCGCTGCGCGAACGTGACCGATCTGCATCAGTCGCGGGAAAATCACAGTCTTTCCGCGCATAAGAGAATTCATTAACGACGCCGGATAGTTGCCCGAGGGCCGTTAAGTCCAAAGGGCGAACGGCGTCGAATCCTTAAAACTATCGTGCTAAAGGGCCGCCGTTGAACGCGCAGGATACCGATGCAGATGAGCGTGAGCAGCGAGGCGAAAGGACCGGGCACGCGGGCGGAGGCGCTGGTCGCTTCCTACGAGCGCGCCGGCTACGCCCGCATTGCGCCCGCCATCCTGCAGCCGGCCGAGCCTTTCCTCGACCTCTCGGGCGAGGATATCCGCAAGCGCATGTATCTGACCACCGCACCGGGCGGCGGCGAATTCTGTCTGCGCCCCGACCTCACCATACCGGTGTCGCGCGACTATCTCGCCTCGCCGCTCGCCGGACAGCCGGCGGGCTACTGCTATCTCGGCCCAGTGTTTCGTCACCGCGACGACGCGCCTGCCGAATTTCTGCAGGCCGGCATCGAGAGCTTCGGGCGCAATGACAAGGCCGCCGCCGACGCCGAGATGCTCGCGCTCGGCCTCGAAGCGACCGCGCACTACGGACTGATGCAGCCTGATATCCAGATCGGCGATGTCGCGCTGTTCGCCGCACTAGTCGCCGGGCTCGATCTGCCGCCGGCCTGGAAGCGGCGGTTGATCAAAGATTTCAACCGCAAAGCCAATTTGGCTCAAGACCTCGACCGCCTGGTGCTCGGCGGCAACAATTCGCGGCCGGAATATCAGGGCGTGCTGGCGGCATTGTCGAATTCCGATCCGCACGGCGCTCATGCACTGGTCACCGACCTGTTGTCGATTGCAGGTATTAATGCCGTCGGCGGGCGCTCCGTCGCCGAGATCGCCGAGCGCTTTCTCGAGCAGGCCGCGCTCGGTGCTTCCGCCAAGCTGCCGCGCGACGTGCGCGCGCTGATCGAGCGCTTTCTGACGATCGCCGGCGATCCCGATGAGGCGGCGGCGGCCCTGCGCGCGCTCGCTAATGAAGGCAATATGACGCCGGCGCTGTCGCCCGCACTCGACCTGTTCGAAACCCGCACCGGCTTCCTCGCCGCGCGCGGCATCGACGTCAAGCGCGTGCGCTTCTCTACCGCCTTCGGCCGCGGCTTCGACTATTACACCGGTTTCGTCTTCGAACTGACCGACTCATCCCGCACCGGCGATCCGCTGGTCGCCGGCGGCCGCTACGACGGCCTCTTCACCCGGCTCGGCAGCGCCATGCCGATCGCCGCGGTCGGCTTCGCCGTGTGGATCGAGCGCCTCGCCGTCTATGGAGGCGGGGCATGAGCGCGCCTCTGGTTCTGGCCGTGCCGGCCAAAGGCCGGCTGCAGGAAAACGCCGAAGCCTTCTTCGCGCGCTCAGGGCTCAGCCTGATCAAGCCGCGCGGCGCACGCGACTATCGTGGCGCCATCGCCGGGCTGGACGGCGTCGAGGTCGCTTACCTCTCGGCGTCCGAGATCACCACGCAGCTCGCCGCTGGCGCCCTGCACTTCGGCGTGACGGGCGAAGATCTGGTGCGCGAGATGATCCCCGACGCCGACAGCAAGGTAGCGCTAATCGAGGGGCTTGGCTTCGGCTTTGCCACCGTCATCGTCGCGGTGCCGCAGGCCTGGATCGACGTGCGAACCATGGCGGACGTCGACGACGTCGGCACTTCGTTCCGCCACACCCACGGCCGCAAGATGCGGGTGGCGACCAAATACATCAACCTGACGCGCGAGTTCTTCTCCGCGCACGGCATCGTCGATTACCGCATCGTCGAGAGCACCGGCGCGACCGAAGGTGCGCCCGCCGCCGGGACCGCCGAACTGATCGTCGACATCACGACGACCGGCGCGACGCTCGCCGCCAACGGGCTCAAGGTCATTGATGACGGCATCATCCTGCGCTCGCAGGCAAATCTGGTGGCCGCGCGCACCGCCAATTGGGGCGCGGCCGAGCGCGAGACCGCGCGGGTCATCCTCGACCGCATCGCCGCGCAGCAGCGCGCCCGCGCCTTCCGCGAGGTGCGCGCGCGCTTTGCCGCCTGCGACGCCTCTCTGGTCGAGCGTGCCAAGGAGCAATTCGGCGTGGTGACGCCGTTCGGCGGCCCGACCTCGTCCGGCATGCTGACGCTGCACTGCCCGCCGGACAAGGTTTACGCGCTGACCAGCTTCCTGCGCGAGAACGGCGCCGAGGCCGTAGCCGTGGCCGACCTCGACTACGTGTTCTCGAAGGACAACCCGCTCTACGCCAAGCTCGAAGCGGCGCTGTAGCGCGACTTTCACCGCCTCAAAAATCCGTTGCGGCCGCGTGGTTTACTTCGCCCGCGACAACCCCCTATCATCGGCGCAGACAAAGTTCGGGAGGACACGTGTTCATCGCGACAGGCAAGCGCCTGACCAACGAGGGCGCGAAGAAAATGATGACGGCCGCTATCGCCAAGGCGACGGAAGCGGGTGTCGCGGTGTCGATCGCCATCGCCGATGCCGGCGGGCACCTCATTTTGCTGGAGCGCATGGAGGGCGGGCGCTTCCACACCGTGCATTCTTCCACCACCAAGGCGGTCTGCGCGGCGTCTACCAAGCGGCTGACCTCGGCGCGTGGCGCGGTGAACCAGGAGCTCGACGTGACACACGCGCTCGGCCTCACGCTCGCTGCGGGCGCCGAGCGCTGGACCGCGATGGAGGGCGGCTGCCCGGTTCTGGTTGACGGCGAATGCATCGGCGGCATCGGCGTCGCCGGCGGCGATTGGCAGACCGACGAGCGTATCGCGCAGGCCGCGGTCGAAGCCATCGGCGCGAGCTGGAAATAGGCCATGGCAGACCCGGTCCGCGTCGCCTGCATCGGCATGGGGTGGTGGTCGGACGTGCTCGCCGACGCCGTTACGCGCTCGAGCAAGCTTAAAATCGTCGCCTGCTTCTCGCGCTCGGAAAACAAGCGCAACGCCTTCGCAAAAAAATACGGCTGCACGCCGGCGCCAAGCTACGATGCCATCCTCAAGCATGCCGGCGTCGAAGCCATCATCAACACCACGCCGAACGACGTGCATCTGGAAACGACGAAGCAGGCGGCGGCCGCCGGCAAGCACGTCTTTCTCGACAAGCCGATCGCCAACTCGGTCTCGCACGGCCGCAAGCTCACCGAGGCCTGCCGGCAGGCCGGCGTCGTGCTCGGTTTGGGCTATCAGCGCCGGCGCGAAAGCCATTTCCGCTGGATCAAAAAGCAGATCGAGGCCGGTGTGTTCGGCAAGATGGTGAACGCCGAGGCCAATATCAGCCGCGACCGGCTCGGCCAGTTCGACATCAGTTCATGGCGCTACACCGCTGCCGGCATGCCGGGCGGCGTAATGCTGCAGATCGGCGTGCATTACGCCGACGTGCTCGAATATCTCATGGGGCCGATCAAGGCGGTGAGCGGACAGTTCGCGCAACTGGTGCTGCCGGGCGACAATCCCGACGTCGCCAGCATGGTGCTGGAGCACGAGAACGGCGCGCTGTCGACGCTGAACGCCAGCTACGCTTCGGCGTCGGAATATTACCTGATGAACATCTACGGCAAGGCGGCCACCGCCTACTACGACCTGCACCACGGTCTGAGCTTCCTCAAGCAGGGCGAGAAGAAACCGGTCGCCGTGCCGTGCGAGAAGAACGACACCTTCGTCGAGGAGCTCGAAGAATTCGCCGCGGCGGTGCGCGGCGGGCCGCCGCCGGAAGTCGGCGGCGACTACGCCACCAAATCGCTGGCGGTGATCCGCGCCGGCATCACCTCGGCGCGGGAAGGCCGGCGCGTCGAGGTTGCCGAAATCCTGGCGAACGACTGAGTCCCGCTACTTCTTGGACTGTGCCATCGCCGCCTGCAGGATCGGATGCCACTTGGCGATGTCGGACGTGAGCACGCCGGCCAGATGCGCCGGCCCGCGCTCCGCCTTCGCCGGCACCGTGCCGCCGAGGTCGACCAGCCGCTTGGCCACTGTCGGATCGTCGAGCGCCTTGTCGAGCGCGGCGGCGAGCTTGGCGACGATGTCTTTCGGCGTGCCCTTCGGCGCATACATCGCGCTCCAGATGCTGAGCTTATAGTCGGCAATACCGGCCTGCTTGGCCGAGGGGACGCCGGGCAGCGCCGGTGACGGCGCATCGCCTGACACCACGTAAGCCTTGATCGATTTGCCCTTCACCGCCGGCGCCACGCTGACCACCTGGTCGCAGTAAAAATCGACGTGATCGGCAATCAGGTCGGCAAGCGCCGGCCCCGTGCCGCGGTATGGAACCAACGTCGGCTTGAGGCCGAGTTCCGACGTCAGCAACAGGCAGGCCATATGCGACGACGAGCCGACGCCGCCATGCGCCTGCTTGACCGCGTCGCCATGCGCTTTCACGTAAGCGATGAATTCTTTCAGGTCCTTGGCCGGGAAATCCTTGCGCGCCACCACTGCGACCGGCGCATTGGAAATGAGTCCGATCGGCTCGAAATCCTTGACCGCGTCGTAGCGCACGTTGGGCGTAAGCACAGGCGCGGCAACGTGCGAGCCCATGCCGGCGGCGAGCAGCGTATAGCCGTCCGGCGTCGCTGCGGCGACGCGGGCGGTGCCGATGGTACCGCCGGCGCCGCCGACGTTCTCGATGATGACCGTCTGGTTGAGCTGGCGGCTCATGCCGTCGGCAATGATGCGCGCGACGACGTCGCTCGGCCCACCCGGCGGGAACGGCACGACGAGCGTGATCGTGCGCGCCGGATAAGTCTCGGCGCTTGCCAGCGTGGCCGTGAGGCCAATGGCGGCAAGCAAGCCGACGGCAAGCGTCAGCGCTGATTTGCGGAAATTCATCTCCACCTCCCTGTCGCGCTCTTGTCCGGGTGCCTTGTGCAGCACCGCTGTCGGCGCAAGGGGATGTTAGGGGCGATAGACCGAGGCGTCGAGTGGGTCCGCCCCGGCAAATCAGAGCGCCGCGTAATCGATCGGCTTCAAGCGATCGAGCTTACGCTCGATCTTGGGCAGCGGATATTTTAACCCGCTGGCGCAGTTGAACAGCACCACTTGGTCGGTTTTCTTAACCCGGCCTTCGGCCAGGCTCCGCTTATAGGCGGCGTAGGTCGCCGCCCCTTCCGGACAGAGCAGCAGGCCTTCCTCACGCGCCATCTCTTCGAGCGCCAAGTTGATCGCCTGGTCCTCGACCGCGATCGCGAAGCCGCCGCTCTCGCGCACCGCGCGCAGAATGAGGAAATCACCGATCGCCTGCGGCACCCTGATGCCCGACGCAATGGTATGCGCATTCTCCCAGCGCGGCGCGTGCTCCTCGCCGGCTTCGAAGGCCTTCACCATCGGCGCGCAGCCGGCGGCCTGCACCGCCACCATGCGCGGGCGCTTCTCGCCGATGAAGCCGATTGCCTCCAATTCGGCGAAAGCTTTCCACATGCCGATCAGGCCGGTGCCGCCGCCGGTCGGGTAGAAGATCACGTCGGGCACAGCCCAATTCAATTGCTCGGCAAGCTCGAGCCCCATCGTCTTCTTGCCCTCGATCCGGTAGGGCTCCTTCAGCGTCGAGGTGTCGAACCAGCCGACTTTGGCCCTTCCCTCGCCGACAATCTTGCCGCAGTCGTCGATCAAACCGTTGACGCGGTACACGGTCGCGCCCTGCAGCGCGATCTCGCTGACGTTGACCTCCGGGGTATCCTCGGGACAGAAGATCGTCGTCTTGATACCGGCATGCGAGGCATAGGCGGCGAGCGCCGCGCCGGCATTGCCGTTGGTCGGCATCGCCATGTGCTTGATGCCGAGCGCTTTCGCCATCGACACCGCCATGACCAGGCCGCGCGCCTTGAACGAACCGGTCGGCAATCGACCTTCGTCCTTGACCAGGATCTCGCCGCCGCCAAGTTTGGCTTGCAGCTTCGGCACGCGGATCAGCGGCGTGATGGCTTCGCCGAGGCTGACGATGTTGATCGGGTCGCGCACCGGCAGCAGTTCGCGATAGCGCCAGAGATCCGGCGCGCGGGCGGCGAGCTTCTCTTTGGTCAGCGCCTTGGCGACGCCCGCGAGATCGTAGCGCACCAACAGCGGCTTGCCCGCGCGCGAGAGATTATGCACTTGGTCGGCCTCGTACCGCTCGCCGGTCATGGCGCATTCGAGATGCGTGACGAAACTCGGCCAGCGCGCAGTCAGATTACTTTCGTGCTGCATGGGTACTCCAACTCAACGTCCGCCGCTCGGGTCGCGCGTGCGGAACACCAGGAAATGCGACAGCGAGAAATTGACCGCGAAACTGACTGCGATTGCCGCGACCTTGGCGGCCCAGGCCGGCACGTGCCCGAGCTCGACCAAGCACCATACCGTTCCGGTATTGGCGAGGAAGCCGGCGACCTGCGACAACGCGAAGTTGACGTAGCTTTTTGCGGTGAGCTTGCGTCCGGATTCGCGGGCAAAAGTGATAGTCGAATTGAGGATATAGGAGCCGGTCACCGCAACCACCCAGGCCAGCGCATTGGCGGCGATGATCGGCAGCAGCAGATAATAATAGGCGAAAGAAAATACGCTGAAATCGACCACCGAATTGACCAGGCCGACCACGGCGAAGCTAATTGCCTTCAGGGCGAGCGCGCGCTCGTGCCAGGCCAAGGCGATACGGTCGCGGAGATGTCGCAGAGACGGCGGAATCATGGGTGGTTCATAGCATTTTGATGCGGGCGCGACAGGCCGCGCTGCATGCGCTATAGATCGCTCCAAAAGCGACAGGTCAACGACAAATGCCGGCGAAATCAAGCAAATCCAGCGTCCGGACACCGCGGCCGGCGGCCGCAGCCGGTCTCTCGATCGTGGTGCCGGTATTCAACGAGGCCCGCGGCCTTAGCGCCTTGCACAACCGCCTCGCCGCTGCGGCGCGCGCCCTCAAGGCCACGCGCGGGCTGCATTGCGAAGTGGTCTACGTCGACGACGGCAGCGCCGACGCAACCAGTGAGATCGCGCATTCACTCAGCCCCGATCCGCTCGACGTGCAAGTCGTCACGCTGTCGCGGAATTTCGGCAAGGAGGCGGCGCTGCTCGCAGGCCTCGATCACGCCCGCCTCGGCGCCGTGCTGTTCATGGATGGCGACGGCCAGCATCCGCCCGATCTGATCGACACGCTGGTCGCGCGTTGGCTGGATGACGGTTATGACGTGGTCTATACCGCCAAGGCGCACCGCGAGAACGAGCCCTGGCTGCGTCGCACTGGGGTGCACTGGTTCTATGCGCTGATCAATTTCGGCCAGCGTCAACGGATCCCGGAGGATGCCGGCGACTTCCGCTTGCTGTCGCCGCGCGCGGCAGCGGCGCTGCGGCAGATGCCGGAGCGCAACCGCTTCTTCAAAGGCCTGTCGAGCTGGATCGGCTTTCGCCAGGTGCGGGTCGATTACACGCCGGCGCCGCGCGCGCACGGCATGACCTCATGGAACGTGTGGAGCCTGATCGGCTTCTCGATCGAGGGCTTGACCTCGTTCACGGTGGCGCCGCTGCGGGTCGCGAGCCTGCTCGGCCTGTTGCTCGCCGCAGTCGCCTTGTTCTTCGGCATCGAAATCCTGATCGAGACCATCGTCTTCGGCAAGGATGTGCCCGGCTACCCCTCGCTGGTGGTCGGCATGATGGTGATCGGCGGTGTGCAGCTCATCATGATCGGCGTACTCGGCGAGTACGTCGGCAAGCTCCTCTCGGAGAGCAAGGCGCGGCCGGTCTATTTCGTCGCCGAGCACAGCGTGAAGAATGCGGACGAATCCGTTAAAGACGACGCCAAGCCGCGGCCGGCGGCCACGCGCGCTGCGGAGTGAGCGTGGCGGCGGCGCCTCGACACATCTGGCTCTGCGCAGACGACTACGGCATTTCCCGCACCGTAAATGCCGCCATCCGCGAGTTGATCGCGCACCGACGCCTCAACGCCACCTCCGTGATGACGGCAGCGCCGCATTTCGACGCCGAGGAAGCCGCCGCACTTGATGCACTCAATTCCGGCGTCACGCGCGCCGCAATCGGCCTGCACGTCACTCTGACCGGTCCGTTCAAGCCGTTGAGCGAAGGCTTCAAGCCGCTCGGCCACGGTCATTTCCTGCCGCTCAACAAAATGATGCGCGCGGCGGTGACGCGCCGGCTCAATTCCGAGCGGCTGACCATCGAAGTCGCGACCCAAGTCGAAGCTTTTGTCATGGCCTTCGGGCGGCCGCCTGACTTCATCGACGGCCACCAGCACGTGCATCTGTTTCCGCAGGTGCGCGACGCCGTGCTGAAGGTCGCGCGGGAAGCCGCGCCCGACGCCTGGATCAGGCAATGCGGCCGCCCGCGCGCGGCAGGCCGGCGCAAGAGCCGCAAGGAACTGGTGCTTGACGTGTTGAGTTTAGGCTTCCGCCGCAAGGCGCGACGCCGTGGCGTCGCCGTCAACCCGGCTTTTGCCGGCGCCTATGATTTTCGCGACGAACCCGACTTCGCCAAGGTATTTCCGCGCTTTCTTGCCGGATTGCCGGACGGCGGGCTCATCATGTGCCATCCCGGTTTTGTCGACACCGAATTGAGACGGCTCGACCCGCTCACGGACCAGCGCGAGCGCGAGTTCGCTTATTTCAACTCGGACGAATTCTCGCGCGCCTTGGCCGCGTACGGCGCCGTGCTGGCGGCGCCGTGAGTTCTCAGAGAACAATCACCTTGGTGCCAACCTTCACGCGATTATAGAGGTCGATGACGTCGGCATTGCGCAGGCGGATGCAGCCGGATGATACGTTATGGCCGATAGTCCAGGGCTCGTTAGAGCCGTGGATACGGTAGAGCGTCGAGCCGAGATACATCGCGCGGGCGCCGAGCGGATTGTCCGGTCCGCCGGCCATGAAATGGGGTAGGCCCGGCTGACGCTGCAACATTTCCTCCGGCGGCACCCAATCGGGCCATTCTTTCTTGGCGGAGATGGTGTGCGCGCCGGCCCAAGTGAAGCCGGGGCGGCCGACGCCGACACCGTAACGCATCGCCTTGCCGCCGGGCTCAATCAGATAGAGGAACTTGTTCGGCGTATCGATAACGATGGTGCCTGGCGTTTCCTTGCCGCTATAGGCGACCTCCTGGCGCTCGTAACGCGGGTCGATGTCGTAGTTTGCCTGCCGCTCGTATTGCGGCGGCACGGCCGATGCATTGGCATAGGCGCGGTTCGCCTGCGGCTCGGCATAGCGCGGCGCGTCGCCGCCGCCGAATAAGAATTCTATGAAGCCGCCGCCGAAGCCGGAGCCCTGCTGCGGCGCCGGCGCGGCAGCCGGGATCGGACGTTCTGCAGGCGCGAGCGACAGCGGCTCGGCCCAGGCAGCGCCGGATATCGAAGCGGCTATGAGTATGGTTGGGAGTAGCGAACGTTGCATCGACGTGCCCTTGCACTCGTCGTCGGATGCCACGCAGTACAAGCGCAAAGCGAAACGGAATGGTAAACGAAACCTGCCGCGCACCCGATTATGGTGAACGCTGGCGCGCTTCGTCGGGTTACAGTTTATTTTGCGTAAAGCGCGACGCATCATGGTAAACGCCAGGTATCGATTTTTGCGCTCGGCGATCCGGGCGATACCGCAACCGCGTGTTAATCGGCGCTCTGATAGAACGCCGCATTGGGGTTGCGGGGGAGCGGTGCGTGAAGCGTAAAGTTTTTCGCGTCGAACGAATGTTCGCCGGCGGCGTCGCCGGACGGCTGCCAAACGGCGCGAGCAAAATTGCGTCGGCCCACGACAACGCGCGCGCCGATGACGCCGCGGTGACGTCGCTGGAGCGCGAGCTCGCCGAACTCAATGCCGCCGTCGCCCACACCATGCGCGAACTGGCAGCCCTGGTCGGCGAGGGCCAGGAGCGCCACATGGCGCACGCCGCCGGCAAGCTCGGCGCCGCCGTCGAGGGCATGGAAAACGCCACCGATAAGATCCTGCGGTCCGCCGAGGTAATCGACGACAGCGCCAAGGCGCTCGTCGCGGCGATGAAGACCGATTACGAGCGCGGCCTGGCGCAGGAAATCCAGGACCGGGTGGTGCAGATCTACGAAGCTTGTAATTTCCAGGATGTCAGCGGTCAGCGAATCGGCAATGTGATCGACACGCTCACCACGATCGAGGACCGGGTCGAGGGCATGCTCGACCGCCACCAAGGCCGCCCAGCGGGCGTCCGACCGGCGAATCCGCCCTGCAGCTCCGCGCTGCTCAACGGCCCGCGGCTCGATGGCGATTCCGGCCATACCAGCCAGCAGGACATTGACATCCTGTTCGACTAACTCGGCTGTTTGATCAGCACGAAGCACGTCAGCGCGGTTGCAGCGAAGGCGGCGGCGAGCGCCAATGCCGCCGGATCGGTGCCGCGATCGACGACGAAGGCCATTACCAGCGGCGCCGCAGCCTGCATCAGCAGCCAAGGACCGGCGAGCCGGCCCATCAGCCGCCCGTAACCGGAGGCGCCGAACAAAGCCAGCGGCACCGCGCCGCGCGTGATGGTGACGAGGCCGTTGGCGCCGCCGAACATCAGCGCGAAGGCCGCCGCCGCCGGCACCGAGATGCCGAACAGGGCCAGCATGAGGAAGGCGCACAGCAGCGTCGACAGCGCAAAGCGCGCCACCCACAAGGGATGCAGATTGCGACCAAAGGCGAATTCGATCAGCCGGGCGCCGACCTGCGCCGGCCCGAACAGCGCTCCGATCCACACCACAGTGCCGGCGTCAATGCCGGAGCGCGCGAAGATCGCGAGCAGATGCGCCGACAGGCCAGAGGGAACGAAAGCGTAGGTCGCAAATGCTGTGGCGACCAGAATGAACCGCAGCCCATATGGTGGCAGCAACGCTGCCTGCTGCGGTGCGTCGCTCGCCGGCTTTGCTTCCGGCTCGAAACGCGCGCGCGGCAGCGCAAATGCGTGCAGTGGCGCCGAGACGCAAGCG
>Ga0335082_10002397_pt1 | contig 20148 bp, 19 predicted proteins | sample Lox_Sample_41_FD_206718 | JGI IMG/M metagenome (GOLD analysis project Ga0335082, IMG submission 206718) | Soil microbial communities from Loxahatchee National Wildlife Refuge, Florida, United States - Lox_Sample_4.1 | ecosystem: Environmental > Terrestrial > Soil > Wetlands | place: USA...
TTGGCAAACCCATGCACGTTGCCTCGAAGTGCAACCTTCGAACTGCCAGCCAACTGGCCATTAATCCGGTCCGGCGTTACCGCGTAGCTCAGACTTGTGAGAAGTACGGCTGTGAACAGACACACGACGACGCGACCGCTCTTCGACATAGACGCTCCCCTACCTCGCTGCATTGAAGGCTGTGATTAAGCTTATAACGTGCCTATCCTTCTTCGATCAAGTGGCTGCGGACGAAGGTTGTACGGTTTGACAGAAAGATGACAATGCCAGACGTTCAAAACTCAGCAGTTCCACCCCCGAGTGCCGGAACCAAGTAGGTAAAACACGGAACCAACCAGAAAGACTCGCAATCGTCGGCACGAGCGACGGAAAGCGACGGTCCTTTCGGCTGGTTGCCGTATACTTCCCTCGCTACCGCATGTGCCCGGTCGCTGTCCCAAAATCACGACTCGCCTATATCGACTGGATGCGCGGCCTGGCCTGCGTCCTGATGTTCCAGACGCACTGCTACGACTCCTGGCTCGGCGGTACCGCCCGCCAAAGCCGCTTCTTCATGTACTCGCAGCTGGGCGGGACCTTCCCAGCACCCCTCTTCCTTTTTCTGGCGGGAATCTCATTCGCGCTGGTCACGGAAAAACTCCGGCAGAAGGGGCTGTCGGCGACCCAGGTTGGCCTGACTACGATTCGCCGGGGTGCCGAGATTCTCGGCTTTGGGCTGCTCTTTCGGCTGCAGGAATATCTCGTCGCCTGGGGCTGGGCCCCGAAAAGCGATCTGCTCCGCGTCGACATCCTCAATACCATCGGCCTCTCGATGATGCTGATGGGCATCCTCAACTGGTTGACCTTGGCGCTGTTTGCATCGCCTAGAGCCATGTGGGGACAGCCGCCATCGGCTGTCCGGCCGGGTGAAACCCGGCAGCCAGTTGCTGGCACTTCCACCCACCGCAGAATCCTTGTGGGAGCAGCCGTCGGCACGGCCGTTCTGATTGCACTGATCACTCCCCTCCTCTGGACCACTTTGCGCCCGCGCTTCCTCCCCTGGCCGCTTGAGTCCTACATCAACGGCGTGCACAACCTCGGCACTCCGCAGGCATGGCTCTTCCCGATCTTTCCCTGGAGCTCCTTCGCCTTCACAGGCCTCGCCGTCGGATTCATCCTGCAAGCCCCGTGGACCCGCTCCCACGAAGCTCGCGTCTTCTTTTCTCTCGGCGGCGTCGGACTTGTACTGATCGAACTCTCACGCTGGCTCGATGCGCAGCCGCGCCAGTGGTATCCCGTTTACGACTACTGGCATACGAGTCCCAACTTTTTTCTGATCCGCGTCGGCATGCTGCTGGTGATTCTCACCGCCTGCTATGCATGGTGCCGATGGGGCCTCGCCCAGTGGGGATTCAGTCCGCTGATCCAGCTCGGGCAGGCGTCGCTGCTCGTCTACTGGGTACACATCGAATTTGTGTACGGGAGGGTATCGATCCTCGCCAAGCACGCGCAGAGCATCGGCGGCGCATCGTTGGGCCTGCTGATCATCACGGTTGCCATGCTGGCGCTGGCCTACATTCGCACGCATTTCAAAGGATGGATGAAAGCTCCGCACGCAAAACCTCAAGTCGGTTTGCCATCCTGAGCGAAGGGCTTTTCAGGGATGTCATCCTGAGCGGCGGCGAAGCCGGCGCGAGGGACCAAACGTAGGTGTACAGCTTCGGCGACGCCGATCGGAGTATGTATGCCACATGCAAGCGCGCAATTCTGTCGACTTCCTCGACGCTACCCGGCCGTCGTGCGGCCCCCTCGGAGGGTTGTTCGCCCTCCTCAGGATGACATCGGTTGGTCCGCCTTTAGGGTTGTTGCGCACGGCGCGCCGCTGTTTGGGAAGAGTCTCTAATCGGCAAACCGCTTCACAAACTCCACCACCTCCCGCTCGGCCCAGCGACCATCGTAGCCATCTCCATCTGGCTCGCCGACAAACCCGCAATGCCCGCCATCCTGAGTTTCGATGTACCTCAGATGCGGATTCGCAGCGATCTTCGCCAGCGTGTCCGGCTGCACCCGAATGAACGGATCGTTCGCTGCATGAATGATCAATCCCGGCACGGCAATCCGGTCGACCACGTTCGCCGCTGCGGCGCGAGCGTAGTAGTCGTCTGCGCCGGTAAATCCGCAGTAGTAAGCCGTGACGCGGTCATCGAACAAACGCAGGCTCGATACACCTTTGAGCCGCTTTACGTCGAAGGCACTCGGAAAGAACTTCGCCTTGGCCCGCATGCGCCGGAACAGTTGCATCAGGAAATACCACTCATAGAGCCGGTTGGCGGGCTCGTGCAGCGCGTCAGCCGACGCCGCGAGATCCATCGCCGGGCAGACCGCAGCCACTGCCCGGAACTGCGGCGGAGCATTCGTGCCCCATTCCCCGGCGCACTTCAGCACGAGATTCCCGCCCATCGAGAATCCAATCAGCGCAAACTGCGAGACGCCGTCGTTCTGAACCATGTGGTTGGCGACCGCGGCCACGTCGGCCGACAGGCTTGAGTTGTACAGAGTCGGCGCGAAGTGATCCATACCGCCGCAGTTGCGCTGGTTCATCAGCACGACATTCATGCCGGCAGCCAGTCCGTTGCGCGCCACGCCCATCATGTACTGCGATTCCGACGATCCCTCCAGCCCGTGGACAACAATCAGCGTCAGCGCCTCTCGCGGATTCTTCGCCTGCCAGCGGCACCAGCAGCGCACCTTGATTCCCGGCGCTACATCGACGAGACGCTCTTCAGCTTGAGGCAACAGAATCCGGCGTGAAAGGAAGAAACTGGCGATCGTTTGCACATGCCCGCCGCCAAACCCACGACGCGCATGGAAGGGCGCGAGTACGTTCCACGGCGTTGTCGCTCCGGCACCCTCATTACCAGCTGAGATTTGCGAACTCCCCACAAATTGATTCTAATAGAGACTTCAGCAGAAGCCGTCGAAGAGCGGCCCTTCCAGGGCCGAGTCAGGGAACGCTGCAGGATGGGGCTTTAGCCCCCGGAGTCGCCGATGCCTATCTACGAATACATCTGCAAGGAATGCAGTCACCAATTCGAAGCGCTCGTCTACGGCAAGGAAAAAGCCGAGTGCCCGAAGTGTCACACGAAGAAGCTGGAACCGCAGCTCTCCGTGTTCGCCGTGTCCGCAAAAAGCGCTTCGACTTCGGCAAGGCCGGCCGGGCCATGCGGCTCGTGCGGCGATCCGCGCGGACCAGGCGCCTGCTCCATGAACTGATTGACGTTGGAAAGGCGGGGAGGGCGGGAGAGGGCTGAGCCTCGTCCCACATGAGGCACCCCGAGTATGCCCGTGCGCCTCCTCAGGAAGCAACAAAAAAGATCGCACCGCCCCGCCAGACTGCACGAAATTTCACTTTACCCGCCAAGGCGCATGCAAAAGATTGCAAGTCCTGTCACCCTGTGCACATTCCTGCGGACTCAGGCGAACGGATCCGTATCCGCACTCCGGCCGTAGATGACGGGCAGAGGAACATCGAGCAATCGCAGATACACGGACAGCTGCCCGCGATGATGAATCATATGGTTGAGAAGGATCGTTCGCAGCACGCCGGAGCGCGGCTGAGCAAAGACTTCTTGATCGCCTCGCATCAGGCGCCATGGCTGTTGCGCCCGCTCGTCGGTTAGGCCTTGCAGAATTTCGTCCGCCTCCCGCGCACTTTGCTCGAAAGTCGACAGGATTTCTTCCCGGCTGCTCGGCTGCGCCGGCACAAAATTTCCCTTCAGCACGTCAAAGCTGTCTTGCTGCGCCATCTTGGCAATTCGCCCGGGAATTCCGGCAATGTGACCGGCCAGTTGGCCCAGAGTCATCGATTTTGCATGCGGCTTCCACGTCAATTTGTCTGGCGGAACACATCCGAGCACGCGCTTGGTGATCGCAAGCTCAGAGCGCAACTCACCCAGCATCGGTTGAACCACGGCAGGAATTGCAGTTGTTGCCATAATCTTCTCCTCGAGGGTAGCGTCTGCTTCTCCTCAATCGCATTCGGTCGAGACCCCCCAGGTCCCGCAATCCCGGCGAGACGTGGGGCCACAGTCATCCAGGAGATCGCCCTCAGCGACCCGCCAGCTTCTTCAAGTCCACTAACTTCCCGTCACTGTACCGGTCATGATGACGAATCCACGCCATCGGATAGGGCAGCCCATCTTCATCCCGCCCCTTCGCGGTCATATCAAGCCAGTTGTAGGTTGGCAATAAGATGTCGAGCCCGCGCGCATATGCGGAGTACGTATGAAACACCTCTCCATCTTTCTTGTAGAACATGCTCGCACCCGGACGCTCTTCCGAAGGGAACTGCTGCATGGTGTAGTTGTAATAGACGGTGCTGTCGGCCTTCTCGCCGTTGCCCACCGACACCTGGAAGTCGTAGTTGAAGTCGGTTCCATTCGAGGACAGCCACTTGAACTTCCATCCCATGCGCTTCTTGAAGCCTTCGATTTCCGGTAGAGTGGCGCGCGAAATGGCGACGAAGGTTGTATCCCGCTGCGCCAGGTGGATCGCCGCCCCGTCGAACGAGTCCGCCAGAAACGAGCAACTCGGACACCCTTCCTTCCATCCCGGACCGAACATGAAGTGATACACGATGAGTTGGCTGCGGCCGTCAAACAGGTCGGCCAGCGTCTCCGTTCCGCTGGGGCCTTCGAATACGTACTTCTTTTCGACTTTCTCCCAGGGTAGTTCCCGGCGCTGGCGGCTCAACTCGTCGCGCAATCGCGTGAATTCTTTTTCCTTGGCCAGGAGCTGCTTTCGTGCGGCCAGCCATTCCTCAGAGGGCACGACCCTCGCCGCAGGCTTCTTTTCCGTCGTTGCTGTCGTCATCGCTTGCTACTCCTTTTCCTTCGAATTGCTCTTCTCACCCTTCTGCTTGCGAAGAACTCTCACGACCAGCGCCGTCAAACCACCGGTTGAAACCGCGCTGCCCACCACAACTGTCGCGCTCGCAATACACGCTGGACACATAGACTCCTCCTACTTCGCACGCTCTGCGCGCGCTTTCACCAGCTGATGGATATGGTTCCATCCCTGGCTCACTCCGGTTCGGTAGCCTTCCTGAATCACACCAAAAGCCTTGTGATGAAACCTGATCAGCGTCTCCCCTGCCTCCTCGCTCAGGCGATACTGCAGGTTCGACACGACCGCGTCCGACATGAACAGCGGCCCGGTGATCTCCAGCAGGGTCGGGCGCTTGATCGCCTGCACATTTCCCCAGAAGTGTCCGTTGCCGTCTCCCAGATCGCGGAACCAGCGCCCGCCCGGCCAGGCCTCAAGCTTCATCGGCATCTTGCCTTGCCCCGACTCGTTCTCCGGGCCAAGTTGCTCCAGCAGCGCCTGGAACGTGATCTCAATCGACGCACGCACCCGAATCTCCTGCATCACCACCAGGGTCAAACCATCAATGCCCGGAATCATCGGACTACTGCTCATGTGCTCGCTCCTATACCTGTCTTAAGAACCCGTAAAACTGGCGCGATGGATTAAACCCGATGATAATCAGAACCCTGCCGCAACCGTGAGGAGCACTTCCGCATGGTGGAAGAGCGCTTCTTCAGCCCCGCGTGCCGCCGCAAGGCAGCCGGCTTTAGCCCTCGTGTTCGCCGTCCGCAGCCTTCTCCTCCGCCCGCTCCTTGATCCGCAACAACTGATGCGCCCACAACCGCTCGAATGTCTTCGTCCACTCATGCAACGGTCGGATGCCATCGGCATTGGTTCGATACATCATGTGCCTCCCATTCCTCCGCACCCGAACCAGACCCACATCCCGCAGCACCTTCAAGTGCTTCGACACCGAAGGCTGCTCCAACTTCATCCGGATCACAAGATCGCCCACAGGAAGTTCTCCGGCAGACAGATACTCCAGGATCTCCCGCCTCCGCGGTTCCGCCACTGCGTTGAATGCGTCGGAGGTGGTTGCGGCCCGGGCCATTGCATGAATATATATTCCTATATAGGAATGTGTCAAGAGAAAGATTTTCAGGACCACCGCTTACAGCTAATCTATTGAAACGATTAGGTAAATTCTCAGGCTCACATTACCGTGGTGACCTTTCTAAGTCACTTTTGGAACCCTAGACTGCTGGGACTAGTTCTCTCGGAGGACTCGTGTTGAGGCTTTGAGTTTCCGCTGCGGAAAACGGAACTCGATGACGGGGATTCCGTCTGGCCTCTGAAATTCCCATTTCGCAGGCGAGGATTACATGATTCGCAGACAGCTCGGGTTAGTGTGTCTCCTGATTAGTTCCCTCACATCCCCACTTCCACTCCTTCATGCGCAGACGAGTTCGACTGGGGCCATCGTAGGCTCGGTCGTAGACACCAAAGGCAGTCCTGTCTCGAACGCACAGATCGAGATCAGCCCGGCAGGGATTTCCGTGGCGCGCGTCGTCTACTCCGATGGAGCCGGCAACTTCACCGCCGCTTCCCTGCCTGTTGGCTCTTACGATGTGACGGTTAAGGCCACGGGATTCACCACGAGCAAGTACAGCGACATCACGGTCCGGCTGACGGAAACCACGCGTTTCAATCCGTCGCTGGCTTCCCAGGCGGATTCGACCTCGGCTGACAGTTCGCAATCTGAGAAGGTCGTCGTGATCAGCACGCCACCGGTCGTTACCGTGGAGACCAGCAGTCCGGCCACAGGCCGCACGCTCGAAGATGACGTCATCTCGAGCCTGCCCCTGGCGACGCAGAACTTCCACCAACTGCTGACCCTGTCGACGGGAGCAATTTCTGATCTGAACGCTTCGGCGCAGCTCGGCCGCGGCGACGTCGGCATCAATGTCAACGGCCAGCGGCAGAATAACAACAACTATCTGATCGAGGGAATCAGCGTAACCGACCTGCGCAATTCGGAGCTGTTCAACACGCCGCTGCCCAGCCCCGACGCCGTCCAGGAATTCAAGGTGCAGACCAGCTTGTATGACGCCACGGAAGGGCGCAACGGCGGAGGCAACATTAACGCCGTGCTCAAGAGCGGCGGCACGCAGTGGCACGGATCGGCTTACGAGTTCTTCCGCAATGATGTCTTCAACTCCAACGAGTTTTTCCTGAAACGCGATGGCCAGCCGCGCCCGTCGGTGAAGCAGAATCTCTTCGGCGGCAGCATCGGCGGCCCCATCGGCCACGACGGCAAAGGTGGTTACCTCTTCGCCAACTATCAAGGCACACGCCAGATCAGCGGTCTCTCTCCGGGCACGATCATCAGCACCGTGATTCCCGCGCTACCCTCGGATCGTTCTGCGGCTTCACTCTCTACCGCTGCTTTCGGCAATCCATTCGTGCCCATTGATCCGGTCGTTCTTGCCCTGCTCAACGTGCAGAGCAACCAGTTCGGCGGAGCCGGTGGCGGCTGGCTGATTCCATCTCTGCCACCGATTGACCCGTCGAATCCGGCATCGGGCGCGGCGTTTAACTTCAGCCGCAACGGACAGTTCAATGACGACCAGTTCACCACGGCCTACGATCGCCAATTCAAAGACGGCCGCGACCAGATCTCCGGCCGCTTCTTCTTCTCCAACTTCCATTCCTTCCTGCCATTCGGCGCAGGCGACGTTCCGAACTCGCCAGGAGAAGGACTCACCTTCGGGGCATTGAACTTCCCCATCGATCTTCCCGTGCACGACCGTTTCCTCAGCGCCACCGAAACGCACGTCTTCGGACCGCGCGTGGTGAATGAATTCCGCTTCGGCTTCCTCGACCTCGAAAGCCAGACCCTGAATCAGTCGATCGTCACCGCCAGCCAGTTGGGGATCGATCGCCCCAGCAACAACGACACGCCCGACATCTACCGCTTCGATCTGTTGGGAATGGGCATCGGCCCCAACGACAGCTACGATCTCACCCAGGAGCAGCACAACTACACTCTGTCGGACACCGTCAGCTATTCGCTCCGCAAACACTTCCTGCGCTTTGGCGGCCTCTACACCCACACCGGGATATACCGCGACTTCCCGCAGGACTTCAACGGCCTCGTGTACTTCAACAGCCTGCAGACGTTGCTGCTCGGCATTCCCTCGTACGCGTTCAACGCCAGCGGCGTCACCAACCACAATTTCAAGCTCAACGACTATGCCGCGTATTTCCAGGATGACTACAAGGTCACGCGCGACTTCACCGTCAACCTGGGATTGCGCTGGGATCTCATCAGCGCCCCGCAGGACTCCCTGCACCGCATGGCAAACGTTGACCCCAGCCTTATGGCGCAGGGACAGAGCCCGTTCGTGTATCCGAAGTCGGTCAACGGCCTGAACATTCCCGGCCTCAGCGGCACCACCAACGAGAGCCTGCACAGCAGCAACTATTCTTCGAACTGGGGACCGCGTCTCGGCTTTGCCTACGACGTCTTCGGCAAGCACACCACGTCGATTCGCGGTGGATACGCAATCTATTACGAGCGCGAACCGTTTAGCATCGCCGAGCAGATGGCCAGCCAGGCGCCGTTCATGCCCAGCGTCACGGCATTCGGCCAGCAGCCGGGGCAGTTGGGGACGATCTTCAGCGGCCTGCTTCCGCCCGCCGACACGATCGATCCCAACTTCGTCCCGCAGCCCTCGTTCCTGGTCGGCTTCATCGATCCGACAACCGGTCTGCCCACCAACGATCCGAACATGTATCCGATCTTCAGCGGCAGCACCTACGCGTTTACGGCGATGTCCGTGCCCAGCCGCTACGTCTCGCCGAACACGCAGCAGTGGAACCTCACCGTACAGCGAGCTCTGCCGAAGAACTGGATTATGGAAGTCGGCTACGTCGGCGCGAAAGCCACGCACTTGTCCGACGAACTCGATCCGCTGCAGGCGAAACTGGCCAGCCCGCAGAATCCGATCGTCGTGCAGGACGTCTTCGGCAATACCTACAACATCACCGAAAACACGCAACTCAACGTCGGAGCCCGTTCGCCCGTGCTCGGACTCAATCCGCGCGGCTTCTTCTATTTCGGCAACGATGCCACGTCGCACTTCAACTCCCTGCAACTCACCATGGCCCATCAGTTCGCCAAGGGCTTGCACTTCCAGGGAGCGTACACGTTCTCGAAGTCGACGGATCCTGTTGTGACCGCGAATGCGGGAATCTATCAGTTCCCGATGAACGACCAGACCAGTCTCAGCCAGTCGATGGCCGTTTCTGACTTCGATCACACGCATCGCCTCGTCGTCAGCTATGACTACGAAGTGCCGTTCTTCGCCCACGCGCACGGATGGCAGGGTGCTGTCCTTTCGCACTGGTCCGTGGCCGGCATCAGCACGTTCCAGTCGGGCGCACCGTTCCGCGTGACCGACTCGGCCGGTGCCTCCGTCTACGGCACCGCGACGCCCGACACCGCAACCCCGAGCCTCGCGCCCGGATACACCCTTTCGAGCGCGCAGACTTCCGGACCAATCGAACAGCGCATCAATGGCTACCTGAATCCCGCAGCTTTCGTTCCCGCGCCTGTCGTCGGAATCGACGGCTCCACGGGCTTCGGCACCCTCGGACGCAATCCGTTCCGCGGACCGTTCCAGCAAAACTGGGACATGTCGATCGCGAAGACCTGGACGGTAACCGAGCGACAGACGCTGAAGCTCTCCGCCGACCTGTTCAACACGTTCAACCATCCGGCGTTCGACAAACCGTCGATCACCGATGTTGAGTCCCCATCGTTCGGACAAATCACGAACACGCTGGGAACTCCGCGCCTGATGCAGTTCTCGCTGCGCTACGCGTTCTAGAAAGTTTGTTTGGGGTGAATTTTGCTGTTGGGGTTGGGTTTTGGGTGCCCCATTTCTGCCGCGCCTTTTGCGGCAGAAGTGGGGCTTTTTGCGTGGGGTGAAAATATCTGAGTACCGCAACCTCAGGCCGGCTGGTTCGTTCCACCGCCCGGCTCGCGAAATCCGCAGCGCCCCCACTTCTGGCGATACTTCTCACGCTCCTCAGGCGTCATACGCTCCCAGCGCTCCTCCATGCGCCGACGCATGTGCGAACGCGAGCCACCGCTGCCGCGCCCCCCCCAGTTCCCGAACAGGATCCGGCACAGCGCCAGCAGTCCAATAGCCTGCCACCACGTGATGAGGCGCCATCCGAACAGCGGCGGCAGCAGCCAGTTCCACAGATGCTGGACCGCCCATCCACCCAGGAAGATAAAGCCGATGATTGCCAAAATCGCCAAGGGTGCAATCCAGACCAATTTTCTTCGCATAGCTATCCTCATTTCTGAAAAAACTCGTCATAAATCGCCCGCAACTGCTCCCGCAGATGCAGCACCGCATATCTTTTTCGCGAGAGCAGGGTGTTTACCGTCACGCCACTCGCTTCCGATAACTCCTTGAAGCTTCGCCCTTCCAATTCATGCGCGATAAATACTTCTCTCTGCTCGTCCGGCAGCTCGCCGAGTGCGTGCTCCAATTCCTCGAGAATCATGTGCCGGATGTAGAGCGCATCGGGTCCGGCATCCGGCGACGGCAACATCTCTTCGAGCCGCAACCACTCGCCTTCCTCATTCGCGGTCGCGACATCGCTAAAATTCTCCGGCCTCTTCTTGCGAAACAGATCCGTGATCCGATTCCGCGCAACGCGATACAGCCAGCCCGTCACGTACTCGATCGGCATCAGCAGTCGGTTGGCCTCGACCAGCTGATAGAACACGTCTTGCAGCACGTCCTCAACATCAGCCTCGTTCGGCACCCTCCTGCGGATGAAATTCCGCAGCCGGGAACGCTGCTCCGCGACGATGTCCGAGATCCGCCTGTCTTGCTCGCTCATGGCCGCGCCGCTCACTACCCGCTCCATCCACTGGTGAAGACGAATGACGGGACGAAATATTGTAGAGATTTACAGAAGCCGGGTGCCCCATTTCTGCTGCGCCTTTTGCGGCAGAAGTGGGATTTTTCCGACGTCTGATGGAACCGCTGGGGGACAGCCGCGCGCCCGCGTTGTAAAATCCTCACGACAATGCGCACCCCAGCCACTCTGTTCCTCAGTGTTGCGCTGTTTGCCTGCGTCGTGTCGGCTCCCGCCATTTCTGCACCCGCCATCCAAACCAACGTCCCGGTCAAGATGCGCGATGGCGTTACCCTCTTCGCCGACATCTGGCTGCCCGCACCTGATGGAAAGTTCCCTGTCCTCGTCTATCGCACACCCTACGGCAAGGCTCGAGCCCCGAAAGATTGGACCACCTTCGACAAGGCTGTCGCACGAGGATATGCCGTCGTCCTCCAGGATGTCCGCGGACGTTACGCCTCGGAGGGCGACTTCGACCCATACCGCAACGAAGGTCATGACGGATACGACACGATCGAATGGGCGGCCGTGCAGCGGTGGTCCAACGGCATCGTGGGCACCTTCGGACTCTCCTATCCCGGCGCCGTGCAGTGGCTCGCGGCCATCGAGAATCCGCCGCACCTCAAGGCGATGGTACCGGCCATGACCTTTTCGTCTCCGCGCAACTTCTTCTACTCCGGCGGCGTTTTCGACGGATCATGGCTGGACTGGGTCTGGTTCAACATCGCTCCCGATATCCGCCAGCGCAAACACCTGCCCGGCCCGGCAACCCGCAAGGAGGCCGCCGAAGCCTGGAAGACCGATCATGAGCGCATCCAGAACTTCCTGCCCATGGCCGACCTGCCCGACCTCAAGCAGGTCGCTCCTTTCTATTACGAGTGGCTGTCGCACCCTCCGGCGAGCGAGTGGTGGGACTGGGCGGAGCTACGCGGCAAATATGATCGCGTCCACGCCGCGGTGCTGAACATTTCCGGCTGGTATGACGAAGCCTATGGCCCCGACGGCGCAACGACGAACTTTAATGGCCTGCTGGCCGCGCGCAAGAATGAATCAGGCCCGCGCTCGGCCACCATCATCGGCGCGTGGACGCATGGCGAACTCGAGCGCTCGAAGGCTGGAGACCTCGACTTCGGTCCATCGGCCGCGGTCGACTACGACGAAATCATCCTTCGCTGGATGGATCACTACCTCAAGGGCATCGAGAACGGAGTGGAGAAAGAGAAGCCCGTGCGCATCTTCGTCATGGGGACCAATGCTTGGCGGGGGGAAGATGCATGGCCGCTGGCGCGGGCGAAAGAGACTTCTCTGTATTTATCGCCTTCAAGAGAATTAGGCAGGACGCTCTCGCTAAGCACCGAGCCGTGCAAGAACTGCGCAGCGTTTGCCGAATTTTTCTCCGATCCCGCTCACCCGCTCCGCGATCCGTACGACGAGTTCGGTGCACGCGATTACCGTTCCTTCGCTGATCGTAAAGACGTTTTACTTTTCGATTCGGCGCCGCTGGAGTCGGATCTCGAGGTCACCGGGCCAATCCGCGCCGAGATGTACGTTTCCGCCGATGTACCCGACTTCGACATGTGGGTCCGCATTCTCGATGTCTATCCCGACGGTTCCGCCTACAACCTGATGAGCCCTGGCCTCGACGTCCTGCGCGCCAGCTACCGGAACGCCACCGTCACCCCCGAACTCCTCGAACCCGGCAAGATCTACCGCCTCGACCTCGACCGTCTGCTCACTTCCAACGTCTTTCGCAAGGGCCACCGCATTCGGGTCCAGGTATCGGCTGCATTCGTGCCTCACTTCTCACGCAACCTGCAGACGGGAAAATCCGAGATCAATTCATCCGCGACGCGAATCGGCCACATTCGTGTCTACAATGACCTTCAACACCAGTCCCGCATCGTTCTTCCGGTAGTTTCCGCAGTAAAATAACGCGCCGCCGCGACTCGAATCACTCGCAAAGTCACGAGGCCAGGCGTGATCCTCAACATGGGGATTTTGAGTGTGATGGGGGCTTTCCCCAACCATGGTTCTAGAATGGCAGGTTTGGAGGTGAAATCAGTATGGCTAGCCGTTTGTGCCACCTTGTGCTCTTGGTCATCCTCGCGCCTTTCCTGGCGCAAGCGCAGACAAATGCCCCACAGTCGGAATCTGGCAATTCCGCCGATGTCCGTCGGGCGACTGACATTGGTACGGGGAAATGGTGGATCGGTCTCACCGACGATAAGAAAGACAAATTTATTGAACGCTATACCAGGGCCATGGACCGCGTCATGAATGACCTGGCTGCGGAATGCTCTCAGGGAATGCGGAATCTACTTGAAGGGGAGAAGCCGCGTAGTGGTGTGGACGACGTAGCCATCATGTCCAACTTTGCCCTTTGCGAGGTTGCGTCGTCCTTCGACTTCGGCGATGGCACGCACGAAGAACTTAGGCAAGGAGTTGATGCGTTCTACAGGGATTCTACGAACCTCTCCGTTCGCATCCAGGTTGCCCTGCAACGCGTCAGGGACATACTTGCCGCGAAACATCCGCGTGGAAGGCCGGGTTTTGGCTCTATAGTTCCTAACTCCCGTTAAGAGTTGGTCGCCAACCCTCCCAGTTTGGCAAACCGGGCGCATAGCCCTGGCGATTCGATGACTTTCCACTTCCCAAAATGGGAACCTGCAATGGCGCAAAGCGCATTATTCCTTGACTTCGCCTACTGTCTGTTTCATGCTGGAACTGGGTCGTCTGTTCACGAAACAGGCACTCATAAATCCTTACGGCTCAATATTTTACCCGTAAGTGATTGCAGCCCATAGATTACTTATCGTTTTTTCCCCAACCTCCTGATTTCAGAGAGGCAGGAGGGAGGGGGGTGGGGTTACCAACCAGTAATATTCCCCAAAAAGGAACTCCCGCCCCGCTGCTACACTCCCTTCATGCAGGTCAAGATTCTCGGTTCCGCCGCTGGCGGAGGCTTTCCCCAATGGAACTGCGCCTGTCCCAACTGCCGTGCCCTGCGTGCCGGAACCTTCCACGGGAAAGCCCGCACGCAGACGCAGGTTGCGATCAGCCCCGATTCTGGCTTGTGGTTCCTGCTTGGAGCCTCGCCGGACCTGCGCGCACAGATCGAGTCCACTTCAGAACTTCAGCCCCAAGCCGCGGATGGAGCCACGCGCCATTCCCCCATCTGCGGAGCCGTTCTGCTCAACGCTGACATCGATCATGTTCTCGGATTGCTCTTGATGCGTGAACTGCAGCCGCTGAATGTGTACGCAACCATCTCGGCTCGTCGAATCCTTTCCGAAGACAATTCCATGTTCGCGATGCTGCGGCGCGTGGAAGGACAGTTGCAGTGGAATGACATCGCTCTCAACAAGACCTTTTCCCTGATTGCGCCCGCACGAGAAGATTCTGGATTGCACTGCCGCGCCCTTTCACTCGGAAAGCACTTTCCGGCGTATGTTTCCACGAAGCGTCAGCAGGAACTCTCGCTGCATGAGGCATCACTAGGCCTCATCATCGAATCCCCGACACGCAAGCGACTCGCCTACATGCCTGCCGTTCCGCAAATCGACGACATGGTTCTGAAGGAAGCCGAATCTGCCGACGTGCTGCTCTTCGACGGGACCTTCTGGAGCGACGACGAACTGATCCGGATTCAAGGCTCCGGACAAACCGCCGAGGAAATGGGACACGTCGCGGTTTCATCGCCAACCGGAAGTCTCACGCGGTTGGCGCAACTGAAGCGTCCACGTAAAATCTATGTACACATCAACAACACGAATCCCATGCTGAACGAGGCGGGACCGGAATATCGCGCAGTGCGCGACGCAGGCTGGGAGATCGCGGAGGATGGATGGCAGTTCGACCTGTAGAAGTAGACGCGCGCAGCGACGCACTGCGGTCGTTCGAAGAATTGCGCGCCGCGCTGCGTGCGGTTGGTGAAGAACGCTATCACCATCAGCATCCGTTTCACCTGATGATGCACGAAGGCCGCCTCAGCCGCGGTCAGTTGCAGGCTTGGGCCCTGAACCGCTACTACTACCAGGCGATCATTCCCATCAAAGACTCGATCATTCTCTCGCGCGGTCCTGATCCGGCGTTCCGGCGTGCATGGCGCAAGCGCGTTGTGGATCACGATGGAGACGCAACCAGCGAAGGCGGCATCAAGCGCTGGCTCAAGCTCGCGGAAGCAACTGGACTCGACGGGGAGCAAGTAGCCGCAGGAAAGGGAATTCTTCCCGCGACGCGTTTCGCCGTGAACGAATATCTCAACATCGTCCGCAACCGGAGTCTGCTCGAAGCAGTCGCATCGTCATTAACCGAATTGTTCTCGCGCGATCTGATTTCGCTGCGCATGGAGAAGCTGCGCCAGCACTATCCATGGCTTTCCGGAGGGCTTGACTACTTCCAGGCTCGATTGACGCAGGCTCCCGAAGACGCCAAGTTCGCGATCGAATATGTCCACGAACACGCGAAGACGCGCGCCGAGCAGGAACTGGCGATTCAGGCTCTGCGCGACAAGTGCGACATCCTCTGGGCGCAGCTTGACGCGCTCTATCACGCGTACGTGCAGCCCGGCTGGCCTCCGCCCGGCGCGTTCCGAATCGAGGGCCAATAACCATGGCTGCGCCCACAGACGAAAGCCAGCCGCGCCTCGCCGTCGGATGTCGCTGGGGTCCGACGGCGCAAAGCGGCAAAGAAGAGACTCGCATGGTTCTTTTCCCCGAAGGCGCAATCAAGCTGCAGGGCACGGGGAAGCTGGTACTCGAGCGCTGTGACGGTCAGCGCACTTTCGGCGAGATCATCGCGGAATTGCAGAAGGAGTTTGGCACGACCGATCCGGCGAAGATCCGCGCGGACATCGGAATGTTTCTGGAGCAACTGCAGAAGAAGAGAATCGTAGACTATTGAGAAATTGAGTGATTTGGTAATTGCGTAATTGAAGATCTTGGGCTTTAAATTACACAATTACCAAATTTCCCAATTACTCAATGGTTTCGAACCCTCTCGCTCTCATCGCCGAAGTGACGCATCGCTGTCCGCTGCACTGCGTCTATTGCTCGAATCCGACCCAACTCGCCGGGACATCGTCGGAGCTTTCTACAGAAGACTGGACGAGGGTATTCCAGCAAGCGGGCCAACTCGGCATGCTGCACGCTCATTTCACCGGCGGCGAACCACTGGCCCGCACTGACCTGACCGAACTGATCGCCGCCGCACGCGTTGCGGGTCTTTACACCAACCTCATCACCTCAGGAATCGGGCTCAACGAGCAACGACTGCAAGCGCTCGTCGACGCGGGACTCGATCACATCCAGATCAGTTTCCAGGACTCGCGCGAGGAAGCCGCGAACTGGATCGCTGGCGCGAAGGCGCACGCGCACAAGATTGATCTCTCCCGAGCGATTCGCAAGCACAAGATTGCATTCACCGTGAATCTGGTCGTGCATCGCCAGAATCTCGACCATCTGGAAGAGATGATCGCATTCATCGAGCAACTTGCGCCGGAGCGCGTCGAGATCGCGCACACGCAATATTACGGATGGGCGCTCGCTAACCGCGCCGCGTTGATGCCCACCCGCGCGCAACTCGAGAAGGCAGTTGCAATCGTGGCCGAAGCTGAGAAGCGGCTTGCCGGAAAGATGCGTATTGATTCGGTCGTCCCCGACTATTACGCCAAGTATCCAAAAGCCTGTATGGGAGGTTGGGGACGCCGATTGATGTTGCTCAATCCGTCAGGCAGGGTCTTGCCATGTCACGCGGCGGAAATGCTGCCGGGAATGTCGTTTGAGAACGTGCGCGAGAAGGCCCTGGAGTGGATTTGGCAGGAATCGTCATCCTTCCAGCGTTTTCGAGGCGAAGAATGGATGCAGGAGCCTTGCCGCAGCTGCGAGCGCCGCACGGAAGATTTCGGCGGATGCCGATGTCAGGCGTTTCTGCTCGCCGGAGACGCAACGGTAACCGACCCTGCGTGCTCCCTGGCGCCGACGCACAATCTCGTTGAATTGGCGGCGCGTGAAGCGAATTCGGAGCCTGAGATCGCACACCCTACGCCGAGCTCATCCTTCGTGGAGCTGCAGAAACTCACTGCGGACCTGTGGAGCTACCGCACGAATCAACAGTAACGGATGCGCAACCAGGCCTCGGATATGGACGGATCAAGAATTGATTTTTGCGTTAGATTCCGTGTAAATCCGTGATGATAAGTGGCTGAGTTTTTACCAGCGGACACCCACCGTAATGGGCCGCAAGTCGGTGGTGATGTCGTTGTGTTTGCCGTGAAGGTAACGAAATTCGGCATAGAACTCGATTCGCGGAGTGATCTGCCGGGTGATGCCGCCACCAAAGTTCGCGCCAAATTCATTCTGGTTCGACTTTAGAAAATCCCCGCTGACGGGCAGTGACCCGGCGAAACATGATCCCCACCAGGTAAAGAATCCGTTGCATGCCGATCCCGGCACTGCGGTCGACGAATCCAGTTTCCCCGAACGGTGGATGAATGAGGGACCGAAGACGAGATAACCTCCCCAATTTTTCGATGCAGAGAAGTTGATGATGGGGTCGAGCATCACGGAATAGGCGTGGCTGGTGGCGGCGGGAGCTTGTGCCGCCTGCAGCGCGGTTGCACGCAAAGGCAGGTTGTCGAACTGAAAATCAAGGCGCAGGCCAAGGTATTTGTTGGCGTTCCGGGCAACGCCCGCCGCCGCTATTCCGCCACCGCCGCGGACAAACTTGTTGGTGGTTCCGTTCGGCAGGCTGGCGCCTCCGCCAACGTTGAACACCCAGTTCTTGTAGTCGTGCACCTTGGTGTGGCGCGTTTTCTCAGTCTCTTCGGGCGAGGCTTCCTGACTGCTGCTGGATTGCTGATCGGGCTGCTGCGTCTGCCCTGCGGCCGGTTTCTGCGCTGTAGGCTGCTGGGCTGGAGTTTGCTGAGTCGGGGCTTGCTGAGCTTGGACGACTGCGATTCCTACAAGGATCGTCATCAGGAAGGTGAAACAGGCGAACCTGAATCCGGGAACCGCCGCGAACTTTCGAATCATTCATTCTCCTCCCGCTGCCGGGTTGCGGACCGAGCGCGCACTCGTCAACGACAGGCGCCTGGAAAAGAGCGTGTCCGCGATGGTCCCGCCGTGGATGCACTCGCAGCAGGCAGGCTCCATATTACCAACTTTGATGCCGAGTTGGCCGGAGAAGCCGCCTGATGCAGAGGTCGGGTTTCAGGGTCAGAGGCTAGACTCTTGAGCGGGAACTTTCCCAGTCGCCGGCTCGTACTCATCACAATGAACCCGTCCGCCTCAGAAACCAAGGCCGCTCATTGGTTGATCATGATTGGTGGATGCGTCTTTATTCTGATGCTTGCGGTCTCGGCTTACTGGGAGGCCGACATCCGCTGGCTTCATTTCTTTCAGGCTTGGATGTATATCGCCACCATCATCCTGAGTTTTCGTCGAAGCCGCTGGGGATACTTTATCGGCATCTCGGCCGCGGGATTGTGGGACTACACCAATGTTTTCGCGACGACTTTCCTCTACAACGGCCTGCACAGACTCTCCGAATGGATTCACACGGGTCATCTACAGCGGCCGGACTTGCTGATCGCAATCCCGGCGTGGCTGTCGAACTTCCTCTTGATCGTGGGATGTGTCTGGGGATATTTCCGGCTGCGCGAAAAGGGATGGGGCGACGGCGCGAGGCTTGTACTTACGTTTGCGCTCACCACCGGATTCTTTGCGCTGGATATGTATATCTTCCAACCACGCTACCTGGGCATCTTCCCGCGGTTGTTGCATCCACAATTGCCGTAAGCCAAGGCACTGCGGTCTCGTACGTTTGATGTTTCCGAAGCACGCTTCGCGCACGTATCATAGAGAATTCACTCTATCCTCGTGACGAGCTCAGCAAAGACGGCGGACGTGCAGTCGAAACAAGGGCAGTCCTCCGCCTGCCGGATTGCCCTGATCGGCTTTGGAACGGTCGGACGCGCGGTGGCGAAGATCCTCGTCGAGAGCGGGAGCAAATCCCTTCGCCTCACTCACATCTGCAACCGGAATGTCGCGCGGAAGAAACAGGACTGGATTCCGGGCGACGTGATCTGGACCGAGGACGTGAACGACGTGCTGCAGTCGGACGCGGACATCGTGATCGAACTGATCGGAGGTTTGAATCCGGCCGAGCAGATCGTACGCGCAGCGCTCGAGTCCGGGAAGTCGGTGGTCACTGCCAACAAGCAGTTGATTGCGCGCCACGGGCCCGACCTGCTGCAGTTGGCTGCCAGCAAGAGTGCCCAGCTCGAATTCGGCGCATCAGTCGCGGGGGGAGTTCCGGTGCTTCCCTCGCTACGTACTGGGTTGTGCGGAGATAAGCTGCACGGTATCGCCGGCATTCTGAACGGAACATGCAACTACATCCTGAGCCGGATCGAAAGCGCGCGCGTGCCTTTCAGTGAAGCACTGGAAGAAGCGCAGGCTCGCGGATACGCCGAGGCCGATGCCTCAGAAGACCTCGATGGAGGTGACGCGCGGGCGAAGCTGGCGATCCTGGCGCTGGCCGGGCTCCATGCGCGAGTCGTTCCGGAATCGGTGCGCGCGCGGACCATTCGTCCCCTCGATGCGGTGGATTTTGACTACGCCGCGGAGCTGGGCTGCACGATCCGCCAGATTTCGCGCGCAGACTTGAAGGGAGAAACGCTGTTCGCTGACGTAGGTCCGTGCCTGGTCGCGAGCGATTCGCCGTTCGGGCGCGTGCAGAGGAATCTGAATCTAGTGCTGACGTCGGGGCAATATGGTGGAGACATGGCGTTCCTGGGCGCGGGAGCCGGAGGAGACCCCACGGCAGTCGCCGTAGTTTCTGACGTGATGTTTGTGGCAGAGAATCTTGCCGGCGGCAAGAGGGACGTTGCCAGCAACGTTTCTGCGCCGGTGATTAGCGCCGATTTCGAGACTCCGTGGTACCTGCGATTCTTTGTACGAGATCAGCCGGGGATCGTGGCGCGCCTGGCGCAGATTCTCGCGGCACATCACTTGAATATCGACTCTCTGCTCCAGAAGCCGGGATTTGACAAGGCTTCCCTTCCCTTTGTGATCACGCTCGAGCCCTGCCGCGATTCGCAGCTGCGTCCGGCACTGGAACAGATGGCCGGGCTGGACTTCTCCATCCGGCCGTGCCTTTGCCTGCCAATTCTTCGCTAGTTTGTACAGAGAAAAAATAGCGCCGGTGCCTCTGCGGACCGGCGCTGCCCGAATTAATTCCAGAAAGGATTCTTGAGACCCGCCGGCGCGAGTGCGCTATCGGCTTTTGTTTCGGTTCCCGACTCATCCGAAATCTTCTCATCGATGAAGCGGGACGCCGGTGCCTTCAATTCCTCTTGCTTAC
>Ga0335082_10002398_pt1 | contig 20146 bp, 22 predicted proteins | sample Lox_Sample_41_FD_206718 | JGI IMG/M metagenome (GOLD analysis project Ga0335082, IMG submission 206718) | Soil microbial communities from Loxahatchee National Wildlife Refuge, Florida, United States - Lox_Sample_4.1 | ecosystem: Environmental > Terrestrial > Soil > Wetlands | place: USA...
CGCCGGATCCGGCGACATCGGCCAGGTGATCGCCCTCGACGCGACAGTTACCGGCATCGAAAAGGCAGACTACTGGTACGAGGTGTTTCACCGCTACGGCGCGCGCGGGGCGAAGCAGCGGTTCTTCCTCGTCGCCGACACCGGCGGCGCGATCCAGGGCTTCGTCGTCGGCGAGGTCCGGGACTGGGAGTTCGGCTCGCCGCCGTGCGGCTGGGTGTTCGGCATCAACGTGCGGCCGGAAGCGCGGCTCGGTGGCGTCGGCACACAGCTCCTCGCTGCGATCTGCGACGGCTTCCGTCGGGCGGGCGTGACCAAGGTGCGCACGCTGCTCGCCCGCGAGAACACCCTGGTGCTTTCGTTCTTCCGCAGCCAGGGGATGATGGCCGCCCCGTTCATCCCCCTGGAAATGGACCTGTGAAACTTCAGACCGCGACGAGCCTCGCGCTCGTGAGCGTGCTCGAGGCGGCGGCCAATCCGGGACGGACTATCGCGGCGGCCGAGATCGCCGAGAAGTACGGCGTGTCGATCCACCATCTCGCCAAAGTGCTGCGGGAGCTCGCGCGCGCCGAGCTCGTCGAGTCGGCGCGTGGGGTCGGCGGCGGCTATCGTTTCGCTGGCAACGCGAAGCGCGTCACGCTGATGGACGTGATCGAGCGGTTCGAGGACATCAGCGCCCGCTCGCCGGACGCCGGCGGCGCGCAGCCGGCGACCGACGTCGGCCGGGCGCTCGCCCGCGTGCTCGCGGAGATCGACGAGATCGCACGGGCGACCTTTCGTTCGATCACCATCGACACGATGCTCAAGCTGATCGCGCGCGAGGCCGGCGCCCGGAAACCCACGGCGCAAGCCGCGCGTCAGGCCTGAGCGCGCGGCTCGCCCGCCGCCCGCCGGCCGCGCACGACAGCGGTCAGCGTCGACGCGACGAAGACGACGATCGCGATCGCGTTGAGCACCGCGCCCGACATGCTGAACAGCACGAGTCCCGCGACATCCCCCGACACGCGTACCGCGATCGAGAGGTGGAGCAGGACGAGCGGCACGTAGAAGCTCCAGTGATAGGGAACGTTCGTGCGTGCGATCGCCGGGACGATCAGCGGCGCGTGTCCGAACACCATCGAGAACACGAATCCGAGCAGGATCGCGTGCACGGCGGCGTCCCATCCGAAGCCTCCGTAGGTAGCCCCCGGTCCCGCGAGCAGCGCCCCGCCGATCGCGAGCCATACGTATCCGGCGAGGAGGCAGCGGCCAATGTACCCGGTGAGCCCCGGTTCGCGCGCCGTACGCCGCGCGATGTCCTGCACCCCGAGCCAGGCGGCGAGCGCGAGGAGCGCGATGCCGAGGATGCGCCGTCCCCCCTCGCCGTCGAGGAGCGCCAGCGCGGCGCCGGCGAGCACGCCGACGACGATGCCCGCGAAGAGCCGCTCGCGTGCGGGTGACGGCGGCAGGAGCCGGGTCAGCTCGAGCCGCTCGCCCGCGATCGTCAGCACAAGGAAGGCGATCCACCACGGCGCGACCGCGCCGAAGCTCGCGCCCGCGAGCCACGCGGCGTTGCCGATCGCCCAGCTCGCCGCGCCAAGCGCGAGCGTGAACGTGAAGAGCGCGCGCTGTCGTGCACAGATCGCCGACGATTCGATGGCGAGGAGGACGCCCGCAGCTGCGAGCAGCCACTGGGCAGGTGCGGGCGTCGCCACCGCGTTCAGCGCCAACCCGCCCGCACCGGCGAGTAGCGGCGCGGCGTACGCCGAGCGCGTTCCGAGCGCGACCGCACGCTCGAGGCTGATCACGGTCCCGAAGAAGCCGCCCACCATCAGCGCCCCGTGCCATGCGGGAAGGCCAGGATCGGGCAGCGGGACGCCGAATCCCGCTCGTGCAAGTCCGCTGCCGACGCCGAGGACGAGCGAGGCGAACCCGAGCACGAGCAGCGGCAGGCGGACGGCGAGGCCGAATCCGCCCGGCGCGGTGGCAGTCATGGGCGCCGGGTCACCACCCGAAGCGCCCGCGCGCGGCCTCGGACATGCGTTCGGGCGTCCATGGCGGATCCCAGACCAGGGTGACGTCGATCCTTCCCGCGCCCGGCGCGGCCGCGCGGATCGCGGCCTCGGCATTTCCGACGATCACGTCGCCGAGCGGGCAGGCGGGCGACGTCATAGTCAGGCGGACGCTCACGTCATCGCCGCGGATCTCGACGCCATACACGAGCCCGAGGTCGACCACGTTCACACCGACCTCCGGGTCGTCGACGGTGCGGAGAGCCTCCCAGACCTCGTCTTCGGTGAGCGGTGCCTTCGTATCGGCCATGCGTCTTTGCTTGCGCCGGCAACTATCGCATAAAGGCGGCAGCAAACGCCCGGCACCGGACGTCTGACCGAATCGGGCGATCAATCAATTAGACTGCCGGGCTAATACGGTGTTGCCGGAACGCGAAGCATGCCCGCACGATCGGCCGACCGCGCCGCTCTTCTGCTGGAACGCGTCTCGCAGCGGAGCGGGATCGCGGTCGCCTGGCTCGGGATCCCGCTGATGATCCTACTGGCCGCGCTCGAGCCGCTCGCCCGGTGGGCCGGCTGGCGCGCGGACGTGTCCTTCGGCGATGCCTCGACGGTCGCGTTTTTCGCGACGACCATGACTTCGTTCGGTTACGCCTACTCCACCGGTGCGCACGTCCGCCTCGATATTCTCAGCCGGCGCTTCTCTCCACGGCTGAACGCGGCGATCGAGCTCGCCGGAACGCTGCTCGTCCTGCTGCCGCTGTGCGCGGTGATCGTCGTCGATGGCCTCGGTTCGACCTGGCTCTCGTTCCTGCAGGGCGAGCGCCTGGCCGACACCGCCTGGGCGCTGCAGTGGGCGGTCCGGCTGTGGGTACCGCTCGGGTTCGCGCTGCTGATGGCCGCGGGGCTCGCGTCGGCGTTGCGGGCGCTTCTCCTGCTTTCCTCCAGGTGAGTCTGGTCCTGCCGGGCCTGATGCTTCTCGCCCTCGGGATGGCGCTCCTGGCGGGCCTGCCTGTCGCGGTGGTCTTGATCGGCGTGTCGTTCGTGTTCGCCGGCGTCGGTGCGCTGACCGGCACGGTGCGCGCCGAGGAGGCCGGCGCGATCTTTCACCGGATATACGGGACGCTGTCGGATCGCGACGAGATCCTCTACGCGGCGGTCCCGACGCTTCTCTTCATGGGCGCGATCCTGCACGAGGCCGGCCTCGCCGCGAACCTGCTGGCTGGTTTCGCGCGAGCGTTCGGGCGCCTGCGCGGCGGGCCGGCAGCGGCGACCATCGCCGTCGGCGCGATTCAGGCTCCGGCCGCCGGCATGATCGGCGCCTCGACCGGCGCGCTTGCTCTGTACGCGCTGCCGGCACTGCAGCGCCACGGCTACCGCAGCGCGGACGCCGCGGGCCTGGTCGCGGCCGCCGGTTCCCTCGGAGCGATCGCCCCGCCGGGGATCATGCTCTTCTTCATCGCGGACGCCATCGGCGTCCAGGTTCCGGCGCTGTTTCTCGCGATGCTTGGTCCGCTCGCACTGCTCCTCGTGCTGTACCTCGCCTTCGCCGTCCTGCGGGGAGCGCCGGTGCGGGTCGAGGCCGCCGACGGCTCCAGCATCGCAGGTGCGTTCCTGACGGCAGCACTGATGGTCGGGCTCGTCGCGCTCGTGGCTCTGGGGCTTGCGACGCTTTCCGAAGCGGCGGCGCTCGGCGCCCTGGGCGCCGTCCTGGCGGGTGCCGTGCAGAGGCGCTTGACGTGGCGGGTGCTCGACGCCGCGATCCGACACACCGCGCAGTTGAGCGCGATGGTGTTCTTCATTTTCGTGGGCGCGAGCGTCTTTTCCCTCGTGTTCCGCCTGCTCGGCGGCGCCGAGATGGTGTCGGCCGCCGCCGGCGCACTCGGGACGGGCGGCTCAACGGCGCTCGGCGCGGCGCTGTTGCTCGTCTTCGTCCTCGGCTTCTTCCTCGACTGGCTCGAGATCGTGCTGATCGCCCTTCCGGTCCTCGCCGGCACGCTCGTCGCGGCGGGGGCCGGGGCGCCGCTCGGCAATCCGCAGCTCGCCGGCTGCTGGATTGGCGCGCTCTTCGCCATCGTTCTGCAAACCTCGTTCCTCACGCCGCCGTTCGGGTACGCCCTGTTCCTCGTTCACGGCGCGACGCGCGGCGCGATATCCATGGCAGAGGTGTGGCGGGGTGCCATGCCCTACATCTTCCTGCAGCTGCTCACGCTGCTCGCGGTGGCGGCGCTTCCGGAGCTCGCGACCTGGCTGCCCGCTCACCTGCTCGACCTGTCGATCCCCAAAGGGCCGAAGTTCTCGGACTGACCGGAGGTCGGCTCCGGCTCGATCACGACGCTCGGGCCACGCGCCGATAACGCCGCGCGGCAACGATCAGATTACGCAGCAGCATCACCGCGGAGAGCGCCAGCGCGAGCCCCGCGACGCGGGCGAACGCTTCGGGCCATCCCACCGCGAGCAGCAACAGCGCCAACGCGCTTGCGTGCAACGCGAGGTGGACGAACTGCGGCGCGTCGCCGAGGATCTTTTTCATGTGCGGTGCACGCTTCGCCCCGATCGCAGCCTGCAGGTGGAACCAGGCGAGGAACGGCACGATCTTGTACAGCATGCCGTCGATCACCGACACGGCAAACCCCGCGAGCGCGAGGACGCCGATCGCGATCTCAAGCGCGGGCAGCTCGTCCGGCGCGACGAGCCGCGCCGCCCAGGCCACGCATGCGGCGAGCGCGCAGCCCATCCCGAGCCGCCAGAACGCGGTCGTCGCATCCCGCACGCGACGGCGGCGCCGGCGCTGTAACAGGAGCGTCGAGACCGCGAACAGCGCGTAGCCCGCAGCGAGCGCGAGCCCGAGCACGAGCTCGACCGGGCTGCCGGCCGCGTACCAAGCGGCCAGCGACCAGGCGAGGAGCACGCCGAAGGCCGCGGCGGTGAACCAGCGAGTCATCGCGTCCGGGTATCTGGGCGTCATCTGGAACATCGGCACGACCTGGAACGCCACGGCCGCAACCAGCAGTCCCGCCCAGCCGAGGAGCCCCCACGCAGGATGCAGCATGCGCGCGGCGAGGTTCGCAAGCGGCACGCCCCACGCGTAGGTCGCGACGAGGACCAGCCCGAGCGCCACGGTGACTGCGAGCCCGGCGAGGCCGAGCGAGGTGCCCCGGGTCGTCGCGTTCCGCACCGCGGCGCGGGCGAGCGCCGCTGCCGCGGCGATCACGAGCGGCACCAGCGCTGCCCCAAGCAGCCAGGCGGCGAGCTTGAGCAGCACGGGCCATCCGAGCAGAAACCCGCCACCGAGTGCGGCCGCGCCGGACGCGAGCCCGACATGAACCAGCGCGGCCAGCAGCTCCGGGTGCGGCACCGAGGCCCCCGCCAGCACGGGCAGCATCTGTAGCATCGCGCCTGCCATGACCATCGTCATGAAGCCGAGGGTGACGAAGTGCGCCGCGGCGAGCGCGGCTGGCGACCCGCGCCAGGTGAGCGCCTCGGGCCCGCTCCAGACGAGGACCGCTCCGGCGGCGATGAGGAAGACGGGCGCGGTGAGGAAGAACCGGAACGGCACCGCGATCGGCGGCGCCCGCTCGAGGGCGAGGCCGGCCGCACGCATCAAGGAGATGCGAGCCCGGCGAGGAGCGGTTCGGCGTCGCTGCCGAGCGCCTCGTCGAGCAGCGCGTACAGCACCTGCTCCTCCTTCAGGTTGTGCTGCTGCATGAGGACGTTCAAGGTGTCGGTGAGCCCGAGGAACTCGGCGGCGTCAGCCGCGTCGAGCGCGGCACCGAGCTGCCGGACGAGCTCGCGCATCTCGGCGTGCTCGAGCCGCATCATCGCGGTCGGCCCGTCGGTCATGCCGGTACGCTGCTCAAACGCGGGAAAGAGCTCGCTTTCCTCGACGCCGAGATGTCGTTCGAGGGCCGCGGTGAACGCGGCGAGCGCGCTTCCCGCGCGCGCGAGATCGCCCTCGGCCACGGCCGCCTCGGCGGCGGTGAAGCGCTCGTCGCACGCTGCGTGGTCGCGCGACATCGTTTCGGCTACGCGTGACATGGTGCCCTTCGCCTCGGAAGCTCGATGCACCCATTGTCGGAGCCGGACCGGCCCCGCTCTTTGATGCGCATTAAGGGCGACTCACCAGCCGGGTTTTGCCGACGGGCCCGGCGCACCGCTGCCGCGCACCGGGGGACGCGGCAGGGCGAACCCTTGATTGAAGCCCGCGCGCGTGACGAGGACGAATTTGAGGTGCCAACCGCCGGCGAGCGCAAGCGCACCGCCTGCCGCACCGATCGGCGCCGCCATCGAATCGGGCGCGAGGATCGCGGCCGCACCGGCGAGGCCGGCGGCGACCCAGTTGCCGACGCTGTCGAAGAGCGGCGCGGCGCGATCGAGCGCGGCGAGCGCCGAGCGCGGCGCGGCGAGCGACCGGCGGTACGCGCGCCACGTCACCGCGCGCGCGACGAGCAGCACGGCGAGGGTGAGGGCGACCGGCCGCGCGAACGCGTGCGCCGCGGGCAGCGCGCACGCGAGCGCGAGCACCCCGGTGCCTTCGGCCAACCCGGTCGCCACGATCAGCGGCACGACCCGCGGCGCGCGCCACGCCGGGATGCCCTTCGCAGCCTTTAGGATCTGCGCCTGGCAGCAGAGGAAGGCTGCGGCGAACGCGGCTGCGCCCCAGGCGTAGGCCCCGCCGTCCTGCCACAGCGCCGCGAGACCGGCGCCGAAGAGCGGCATCGCGACCATCGCCTCGCGCGTCATCCACGACGTCTGCGGATGCAGGAACACGTTGAACGCGCGCCACGGCCGGCCGATCTCGAGCCAAACGCAGGCGAGCCCGAGCGCGACGAGCCCAAGCGCGAGGAGCGCGAGCGGCCGGTACGGCGCGCCGGCGGCGCCCGCGATCGCGGCGGCGACGAGGATCCCGGTTCCGGTCCCGCCCCCAATGAAGTTCGCCAAGGCACGCGCGTCCCAGTTCGGCTGGTGCCAGGGCGCGATCCGGCCAGCTGCGCGATTCATCGGCTGCCTCCCGCCGCATCCCAGACGTAGTACACGCCCGGATCGGTGCCGAGCTCCTCGTGCATCCGGAAGTGCTCGGTCCCTGCCAGCAGCTTCGCGACCGGGCTCGCCGGGTCGTCGCGGTCGCCGAAGACGAGCGCGCCGGCGATGCAGGAGTTCACGCACGCCGGCGTCGCCTCGGGATCGACGCCCGGTGTCAGGCCCTTCGCCGTCCCCGCATCGACCCGCTCGACGCAGAAGGTGCACTTGGTCGCGACGGCAATACGCGCCGGGTCGAACTGCGCCCGCTCGTTCGCCGCGGCCTCGCCGTTCCAGACGAACTGCGCGCGGTGCACGATGTGGCGCGCTTGGTAGGGACATGCCACGGCGCAATACCCGCAGCCGATGCATAGGTCGTAGTCGATTGTGACCATGCCGTCGCTGCGCTGCTTCGTCGCGGTCGTCGGGCACACGTGCTCGCACGGCGGATCGCCGCAGTGCATGCAGCCGACCGGCACGAAACTCCGCCGCACGTCGGGGAACTCGCCGGACTCGATGTCGAGCACCTTGCGCCACTGCACGCCCGGCGGCGTGGCGTTCGCGTGCTTGCACGCCGCGGTGCACGTCTGGCAGCCGATGCACCGGCGGAGATCCACGCCCATCGCCCAGCGGGTCATGTCCGTCTCACCGCTACCCGGACGAGATCGGCCGCCGAGCCGGTCGCGTCGGTGAGTTCGAGCGCCATCGGCGTCACGCCGTTCATGCTCGGCGCGTGCAGGTCCTTCGCGTACGGCGTTGCCCAGTGCTCGAACTGGCCGAGCATCAGCACGGTGTCGGGCCGGATGCCTTCGCGCAGGATCGCGGGGCCGCGCGTGGCGCGCAAGGTCGAACGCACCTCGACGAGATCGCCTTCCTCGATGCCGAGCCGGCGCGCAGACGCGCGGTTCAGCACGACGCCGCCGTGACCCAGGAGGTTGCTGGCGACCTCGTCCATCAGCGGGATCGCCGCGTTCGCGCCCCACGCGTACTGCATGCTGCGCGAGGTCACCAGCCAGAACGGGTAGTCGTCGAGCCGCCCGCCGCTGGCGACGGTGTGCTTCTCCCAGATGCCGGGGAAGTCCTTGTACGCGGGCAGCGCCTGGTACTCGGCGAGCTGGCCATCCCACCACCGAATCCCGCGTTCGTGCAGCCGCCGTCCGAGCTCCGCGCCCGTGCGCGCGAGCCGTTCCTGGAACGGCATCTCAAAGCGTAAGCCCTGCTTCACGAGCTCCGGGTAGAGATACCAGGAGAGGCGCGAAATCGGCTGGGTGCGGTAGCCGTGCTCGCGGTACCAGTCCAGGCCGTCGCTCGCGGCACCGCCGGTGATCTCCGCACTCGCCGCGCGGCAGACGCGATCCCAGATCTCCTCCGCGCCGTGCCTCGTCTTCGGCTCCAGCCTGAAGTCGTAGCCGTTCCCTGCGAGCGCCGCGCCCGCGGCGCCGCGATTGATCGCTTCGTTGTACTTCTCGAGGAGTCCCGCGCGCGCGGCGAGCTCGGTCGCGATGTCGGTGAAGTCGCGCGTGTCGCCGCGCGGCACGACCGCCGGCTGGCGCAGCGCGAAACCCTCGTGATCCCAGAACTGCTCGATGAACTTCGACCCGCCGATGCGGATGAGCTGCGTACTCTCGATGTCGGTGCGCTCGGGCAGCAGCACGTCGGCCATCCAGTTCGTCTCGTCGACGGTGTAGGCGAACGCGACGACGAACGGGAACTCGGCAATCCGCTGCGCGATCTCGGGCGTGTCCCAGAACGAGATCGACGGATTGGTGCGATAGACGAACCAGACGTCGGGCGCGGTCACCGCGGGCCAGTTCTCCGGCGTCTCCTTCCGGAACATCCACGCGAGATGGGTGGGCCCGAGCGCGTTCGACCACGGCGAGTTCGCCGAGAGCGGCACGAGCGTCGAGTACGCGTTCCGGACGCGCGGCTGCGCGGCCCAGTGCTCGCGGTCGGTGGGGTTCATCGGGTAGGCCATGAACCCATCCGGTCCCGGTTTCACGCTCGCCTGCCGCGGCGTCGCGGGGCGGTTGAGGCGCACCGTCGTGCCGAGCGTACCGCCCGGCACCTCGAGTGCGCCGACGAGGCACGCGGCGAGCGTCCGCGCCCAGCAGCATTCGTACCCGCCCCAGCCGTTGGTCACCGTCTTGCCGAGCGCGATCGCCACCGGCCGCAACGGCAGCTCGACGCCGTCGATGACCGTCGTCTCGCCGACGCGCGCGTGCGCGAGGTACTCGGCCGCGATGCGCCGGATCGTGCCGGGGCGGATGTCGCACACGCGCTCGGCCCATTCGGGCGTGTACTCGATCATGTGCTCGCCGAGCGCGGTGAAAGCCGTCGCCGCCGTCGCCTGCGCGTGGGTCCAGGTCTCGCCGTCGGCGCCGACCTCGAGCGCGTCGACCGTGAAGCGACCCTCGAGCGCCACATCGCCGGCGGCGTCGAACGGTACGGCACGCTGTTGGCCGAGGTCCCAGACCAAGGGTTTGCGCGTCGCCGAGTCGCGGAGGTAGTAGCCGTTCGGGCCGATCAGGTAGGGCGAGCCGGTTCGAGCTTTGAGGAACCGGACGTCGAGCCGTTCGCGCGGCTCGGCATGCAGCAGGACGTGGATCAGTCCAAACAGAAACGCCGCGTCGGTCTTCGGCCGGATCGGCACCCACTCGGCGGACGCGGCCCCGGTGATCGAGAGATGCGGCTCGATCTGCACCCGCCTCAGGCCGCGAACGCGCGCCTCGGCGTGGCGCCACGTGCCGGCGACACCACCCGACGCTTCGGTGTTTGCGCCGAAGGAAAGCACGTACTCCGACGTCGGTGTGTCCGGACAGACGGTGAACGCGCGATGCCACAACTCCCCGTAGAGATGCTCCGAGTGGTAGCACTTGACGCCCTGCCCGCTGCCGAAGCTGAAGTCGATTGTCCCCCACGCCGCGAGGAACGCCGGGAAGGTTCCCATGTAATAGGTCGGTGTGCCGCCGCCGCCGAAGCTCGCGGCGACGCGCGGGTAGCCGGCCTCGTCGACGAGCCCCTTCGCGCGGACCTCGCCGAGCTTCGCCGCTACGAGGTCGAGCGCTTCCTCCCACGAGATCGGGACGAAGCGCGGGTCGTGGTCGCGCCCCTTGCGCGGGTTGGTCCGCTTCATCGGGTGGGAGAGCCGGTGCGGGTTGTAGGTCTTCTGCACGAGGCCATAGGCCTTGACGCAGCATTTGCCCCCGCCGGGGTGGATCGCCGCAGCGGCGAAGTTCGGCTCGACCTCGGTCGCGACGCCGTCGCGCACCTTCACGGTCAGCAGGTCCGGGCCTGCTACGCACTGGTAGCAGTACTGGGGAACGCTCCGGACTGCGGCGGACACTCGCCCCGCTCCTTCAGGCCGCCTTCGCCGCCTTTGCGGCGACCCGAGCGCGCAGCTTGTCGACCTCCACGACGAACCGGCCGTGCTCGCCGCGGCTCACCTCCTCGACACGATCGCGCGCAACGACGTCGAACGTGACCTTGCGGCCCTCGACCGATCGCACTGTCACGCTAATCTCGACCGGCATGCCGAGGAGCGTCGCGCCGCCGTGGGTAATGCCGATGCCGGTGCCGACCGAGTCCTCGCCCGGGTCGCAATGGGCGAGCACGAGCTCCCGGCAGGTCATCTCGATGTCCCGCACGAGCTCCGGGGTGGCGTAGACCCGCAGGTTCTCCCCGAGAAAGTCGATCGTGCGCGCGGCGTCGATCGTGATGTGCCGCGTCAGGCTCAGACCGGGCTTGAGGCTCTCCTTCATCGCACCGCCCTCCTCCGTGTAGAAGCAGTCTAGGAGGCCGGTCAGAGGAAGATTTGATGCAGGCTAAACATCGTGCTCGCGGCCGCGCCTAGGATGCATAGCGTCATCCTGCCCCGGGGAAGAGCCATGGGACACCGCCGCTTCACCGCCACCCTCGCGGGCGCCGAGCCCGCGACACCCGACGAAGTACGGGCCCTTCAGTTCGAGCGGCTCCGCGGGACGCTCGAGCGGGCCTGCGAGCGCGTGCCGCACTACCGCGCAAAGTTCGACGCGGCGGGCGTCCATCCCGGCGACCTCCGGTCGCTCGAGGATCTCGCGCGGTTCCCGTTCACGACCAAGGACGACCTGCGGGCGAACTATCCGTTCGGTATGTTCGCTGTGCCGCTGCGCAAGGTCGTGCGGATTCACGCCTCGAGCGGGACGACCGGCCGGCCGACCGTCGTCGGCTATACGCAGGGCGACATCGACACCTGGGCGGAGGTCATGGCGCGGTCGCTCCGCGCGGCGGGCGCGTGCGAGACGGACATCATCCACGTCGCGTTCGGCTACGGGCTCTTCACCGGGGGCCTCGGCGCGCACTACGGCGCCGAGCGGCTCGGTGCGACGGTGGTGCCGGTGTCGGGCGGGCAGACCGAGCGCCAGGTCCAGCTGATCCGCGATTTCACGCCGACGGTGCTCATGGCGACGCCCTCGTACGCGCTCGCGATCGCCGACGAGTTCGAGCGCCAGGGGCTCGATCCACGCGACACCACCCTCCGGCTCGGTCTCTTCGGCGCCGAACCGTGGACCGAGGGCATGCGCCGCGAGATCGAAGCGCGGTTCGCGATCGACGCGGTCGACCTGTACGGGCTATCGGAGGTGATGGGGCCCGGCGTAGCGGTCGAGTGCATCGAGGCGAAGGGCGCCCCGCACGTCTGGGAGGACCACTTCTATCCGGAGATCGTGGACCCAGACACGGGCCGGGCGCTCCCGGACGGTGAGCCCGGCGAGCTCGTCTTCACGACGCTCACGAAGGAAGCACTACCGGTCATCCGCTATCGCACGCGCGACCTGACGCGGCTCCTCCCCGGCACCGCCCGCCCGGCGATGCGCCGCATGGCGCGCGTCGCGGCGCGGAGCGACGACATGCTGATCATCCGGGGCGTGAACGTCTTTCCGAGCCAGATCGAGGCGCTCGTGCTCGCCGCGCCGTCGCTCGCCGCACACTACCAGCTCGACGTGTCGCGCCCCCGGCAGCTCGACGAGCTGGAGGTGCGAGTGGAGCCGCGGGCGGAGCTGGTCCAGGCAAGCGAGGCGGCGTGGCGCCGCGCCGCGCGCGAGCTCGAACACCACATCAAGTCCCGCGTCGGCGTCTCGGCAAAGGTCGCCGTCGTGCCGCCCGGCTCGATCGAGCGCTCGGCCGGCAAGGCAAAGCGCGTGATCGACCGCCGGCCGCGCTGATCAGCCAGCGGTTACGACCGCGAGAGCTCGCGCAGGAACGCCTCGTTCGGACAGTCGGGCGGCACGCCCTTGTGCCCGGGGTCGGCGAGCCAGGCGTCGCAGGCATCCTGGTGGCGGCAGTTCAGGCAGCGCCGCACGCTGACCGCGGCCGCGCGCAGCGCACGCTCGTCGCTGAAGCGGGCGACGTCGATGCCGAGGGACCGCACGACGCTGCCGAATCGCGACCCGCCTCCCGTCGCCATGGAAGCGGCAGCAACGCGCCAAGAGTAAGCCACCGTCGCCGCGAGCAGCCCCAGGATGACCGCGAGCACGAGGAAAGTGACCAGTTCGTTCGTTGTGAACAGGGGGTCCATCGCTCATCCTCCATCAGTCGATACGGCCTCATCGTGGGCGCATCGGTAGGGTGGCGCCGTGATCCGGATCAAAGTCGATCGCAGCGACCGTTTGATCCAGATCAAGTCGCCTGCGCGGTCACATCGGCGAGCCTTCGGCGCGACGCAGCAGCGTCACCGGTTGCGGCTTCGATTCGCACTCGTCGTAGGCGAGGCACTTCTCGCACACGGTCCCGGCGACGTCCTCGGCCAGGTTCGCCCGTCGCAGCCGCCGGAACGGCTCGCTCTGCCACGCCTCCATGAACGAGAGCGCGTTCAGATCGCCCATGTTGAACCGACCGTCGTGGTCGAAGCAGCACGCCGAGAGGTGGCCGTCGAAGGTAATGTGACCCTCGGTGAAGAGCGACCAGCACGGCAGGGGCTTGCGGAGCGCGCCGACCCGGCCTTGGTTCCCGGCGGTCGGCTGGGTGCCTTTCGCGCCGCTCGTCAGGCCGGCCTGGCCGTATAGCGGCAGCCAGTAGTGCTCGTCCACGTAGGGCAGGATCCCCTCGACGGCCTGCTTCATCCGCGTGTGCTGGTCGCCGTCGTACAGGATGCTCGACGCGTACAGCCCGCATCGGTGGCCGGTCGTAGCCTCGACCGCCTCGCGGACTTCGTGCGCGGCCCGCAGGTTCCCGGTGATCTTCCGGAACGCCTGCGGCCGGACGCCGGTCACCTCGTGGAACTGGAACGCGTCGGCGAAGTTGTAGCTGAACTTCAGGCTGTCGAGCCCCGCCGCCATGCAGGCGTGCACGCGGTCGGGCTCGGCCATGCGGCCGTTGGTGGTGAGGAAGACGTACTCGTAGCCGCACTCCCGCTTCGCGTAGCGGACCGCCTCCGGCAGCCATGGCACGAGGAACGACTCGCCGAGGTAGAAGAGGCCGAGCTCCTCGACGCCGCAGTCGCGCATCTCGCGCACGATCCGAGTGAAGAAGCCCCACGAGATGTCCTTCTTCTCGCGCAACCGCATGTGCGAGGCGCAGAAGAAGCACTTGAAGTCGCAGCGCGCGGTGAGCTCGATCTTGACGCTCTTCGGGACCGGCGGGGTTTCGCTCCGGTACTCGTCGGTGAGGAGCGTGATGCGGTCGATGCGCTCGGTGATGCCCACGGTTTTCTCCTAGAAAAAAATTGGCGGAATGCTTTCGGTTCTTTCGAACTTGGGCAATTCCGCCAAACACCAGGAGTGCTTGTATGTTGCCAGCGCCGCCGGGACGTTCTGTGATCCAGATCAAACGCGGCCGATGTGCCGGGCGCAGCCGCGCACGGCGTGTGACGCGCTGCCGCGGGCGCGGTCAGCCTTGGAACGCCCGCAGGCGCCCCAGGTCGAGAATGCGAATCGTTCTTCCGTGGACCTCGATCAACCCGTCGAAGGAGAGCTCGTGGAGGATGCGCGAGAAGTGCTCGCGCGTGATGTTGAGCCGCGAGGCGAGGACGCCCTTGCTCGTGGCGAGCTCGACCGAGACCGGCCCGCTCGACGCCTCGTCCGGCAGGTCGCGCAGGAGATAACCGATCACCCGCTGCGTACCGCTGCGCAGCGTGTGCGCCTCCAGGTCGTGCACCAGCCGGTGGAGGCGCTGCGCGAGGCCGGCGAGCATCTTGCGGGCGAACTTCGGATTGCGCTCGAGCTCGGCGAAGACGGCGTGTTTGCCGATCGCGAGGAGCAACGAGTCGGCGAGGGTCTCGGCGAGCACCACGTAAGGCTTGTCGAGGAACATCACGGCCTCGCCGAAGCTCGACCCGGGGCCGAGGATCTCGAGCACCTTCTCGGTGCCGTCCGCAGTGCTGAAGGCGAGCTTCACCTGCCCATACGCGATCACGTGGAAGCCCACGCACGGCTCGCCGCGGCGGAAGAGGATCGTGCCGGCCGGGACGCGGACCTGCGCGGTGGCGGCCGCGATGCGGTCGAGCTCCTCCGGCGCCAGCGCGCGGAAGAGCGGCACGTTCTTGAGGAGATCCTGCGCGCGGACCGGTCCGGTAGCCACGCTCGGATGCTCCGGCGGCCCCGCGTTCGCGACTTTGATCTGCGTTAAGGGGGCGCGGCGGGCAGGCACTAAGCTAGGTCACCGTCGCCTCCACCCCAGCGCATGAGCCGTCTCGCCCTTCTCGCCGTCGCGCCGCACCGTGCCTTCTTCTTCGTCGCCGCGGTGCAGGGCGTGGCCGCGATCGGCTGGTGGCTCGCCGACCTGGCCGGACGCTACGGCGGGTGGTACGCGGCACCGGCCTGGACCGTGCCCGCGCCATGGGCGCACGCCTATCTCTTTCTCTACGGCCTCTTCCCGAGCTTCGTTTTCGGCTTCCTGCTGACGGCGATGCCGAACTGGGTGGGCGTCGCGCCGCGGCTGGCGCGCTGCATGCGCGCAGCCGCGCTCCTCGGAAGTGGGCTCGTCGCCTTCTACGCCGGCCTGGTGACGGCGCCCTGGCTCGCCGTCGCCGGCTTGACCGCGCATCTCGCCGGCTGGCTGCTCGCCCTCCTCGAGCTCGTCCGGCTCCTCCGCCTCGCCACACCCGGCAACCTCGCGTTCCCCCGGTTCGTGGTCGCGCTGCTCACCGCGGGGTGGATCGGCGCGGCGACGTTCCTCGCCGCGCTCGCCTTCGACGCCGGTTGGGCGTGGGACATCGGCAAGCGTGGCGTCTGGTTCTTCCTCCTGCCGCTTTTCTTCGCGATCTCGCACCGCATGGTGCCGTTCTTCTCGAGCCGGGTGCTGCGGGACTACGTCGTCTGGCGGCCACGCTGGACGCTGTGGACGGTCGTCGCCGGGTCGCTCGCGCACGGCGCGCTCGAGCTCGCGGGCGAGTGGCGGTGGTTGTGGGTGGTGGACGCGCCGCTCGCTGCGGTGGTCCTCTGGGCCGCGATCAAGTGGGGGCTCGCACGGTGCTTCGCAGCGCGCCTGCTCGCCGTCCTGCACCTCTCGCTCGCCGGTCTCGCAGTCGCCCTCGCCCTGTACGCGGTGCAGAGCGCGACGCTCGCCGCGACCGGCGCCGCGATCCTCGGGACCGGCCCGCTGCACGCGATGACGATCGGCTACTTCAGCGCGATGGCGGTGGCGATGGTGTCGCGCGTGTCGCTCGGCCACTCCGGCAACGCGCTCGTCGCCGACACATGGACCTGGGCGGCCTTCTTGGGGCTGCTCGCGACGGCGGTCGTGCGGGTCCTCGCCGAGGTCGCCCGGGCGGCGCCGGCACTCTGGCCGCCCCTCGTCCTCGCTAGCGGGGCGCTCTTCCTCCTCTTCTTCGGGCTGTGGGCAGCCCGGTACGTGCCCCTCTACCTGCGGCCCCGCGCCGACGGCCGCCCGGGCTAGACCCGGTGCGAGGGCCCCTCCGGGGAGGCGGGCGCCCTATTTAACGAATATCAAACGCCCGTCGGGCGAGGGGTTTATCTTGCTGCTGCTCGATCCGGAAGAGGAGAAGCGCGATGTACCGGCACATTCTGTTGCCCACCGACGGCTCCGAGCTCTCCGCACGCGCCGTCGGGGAGGGGCTGCGTCTGGCGCAGGCGCTCGGGGCGCGGGTCACCGCGTTGCACGTCACGCCGCCCTTCTATCCCGAGGGCGAGAACCCCTCGGGCATCGCCGCGCACGTCCGGGAGCACGCCCAACGCTCGGAGGCGAGCGCGCGCCGGGCCCTCGACTACGCCGCGCGCGCGGCGCGCGAGGCCGGCGTTACCTGCGCCGTGCTGCGCAAGGAGCGCGAGAACCCCTGGGAGGAGATCATCTGGACCGCGGCGAGCGAGAGCTGCGACCTGATCTTCATGGCCTCCCACGGCCGCCGAGGCGTGGCGGCGCTCGTGCTCGGCAGCGAGACCCACAAGGTGCTCACGCACTCGAAGATTCCCGTCCTCGTCATGCGGTAGGGCGGGATGGTCTACGCAGCCGTCAAGGAGCTCCATGTCGCCGCGGTCGCGCTCAGCTGGACGCTCTTCTTCCTCCGCGGCGTGTGGATGATCGCCGACTCGCCGCGGCTAAAGGCGCGCTGGGTGCGCGTCGTGCCGCACGTGAACGACACGATCCTGCTCGTCGCGGGGGTCTATCTCGCGACCCTCGTCGGCCTGCAGCCGTGGATAGTCGCCAAGCTCGTGGCGCTCGTCGCCTATATCCTCATCGGCATGGTGGCGATCTCCCGCGGGCGGAGGAAGTCCATGCGCATCGCCGCATGGGTCGCGGCCCAGTGCGTGTTCCTCTACATCGTCGCGGTGGCGCTGCGGAAGAACCCGCTGCCGCTGCCCTAAGAGTCATGACGACCACGCCGTCGCCGCGCACTTTCCTCGCCAATCTGCCGCTCTTCCGCGAGCTCGCGTCCGAGCAGCTCGACCGCATGGCGACGCACACGCGTCAGGTGCGGGCCGAGCGCGGCGAGATCCTGTTCCACCGCGGCGACGAGGTGCACGGCTTCCATGTGATCATCTACGGCCAGATCAAGCTCGCGTTCATCTCCGCCGGGGGCGACGAGAAGGTGGTCGAGATCCTCGGCCCCGGTTCGAGCTTCGGCGAAGCGGTGATGTTCATGCGCCGGCCGCACGTGGTGACCGCGCAGGCGCTCGCCGATTCGCTGCTCCTCTACGTCGAGCGCGACGCGGTGTTCGACGAGCTCAGGCGCGACCCGGACTTCGCGGCGCGGATGATCGCCGGCCTCTCGCGCCGGCTCCATCAGCTCATGGGCGACCTCGAAGCCTACTCGATGCGCTCGGGCACCGAGCGCGTGATCGGCTTCCTCCTCCACCAGTGCGGCGACGGGCTCCCCGCCGACGGCGCGGCCGATGTGACGCTGCCGACGACGAAGGGCGTGATTGCCTCGCGGCTCAACCTGACGCAAGAGCACTTCTCGCGCATCCTGCACGATCTCACCACGGCCGGGCTGATCCAGGTGCGCGGCCGTACGGTGCGGATCGTCGACCTCGGGCGGCTGCGCGCCCACGGCGACTAGCGCGGTCAGGGTTTCGCGCGCTCCCGGATCAGGATCTCGAACCGCCCGTCCGGGAACGGCGTCGTGTGCCACGCGTAGCCGTTCCGCTCGAGGACGCGATACAGGGGGAAGGGCTCGCGGTTGAGGATGAGCAGGATCTCGCCGCCCGGCTGGAGCTCGCACAGCGCTTCCATCACGCGCTCGAACGGCTCGGGCGGCTCGAGATCGCGCGCGTCGATCACGACCGGCATCAGTCGCCCCTGCGGTATGCGAGCGTCACGCCGGCGACGAGCACGGCCGTCGCGGCGAACTGCACCGCGAGTCCCGCGACCAACCCCGGCATCCAGACGACGAGCGCCGCGATCGCTGCGAACCCCGTTGCGACCAAGGCCCCACCCAGAAGCGGGCTCGCGCGCCCGATTGCCGGCGACGCTGCCAGCACGAGCCACCAGCCGAGCCCGACGAGCGCGAGACCTCCGAGCGGGTTGCCGAACGCGACGAGCGGATGATCGGACGAGGGGGTGAGCCGACCGAGAAACGTGAGCGCGATCGCCAGCGCGACCTGCGTGCCGAGCACGAGGCGCGACGCGGGCCGCAGCACGTCCCACCCGAGCACGGCGACGCCGGCGATGACGAGGACGAAGACGATCGCGGCCACACGATAGCTCCAGCGCGCGACGTCGACCGCCCCCTCGAGCATCACGTCGCCCTGGGCGAAGCGGATGAACGCGGCGCCGAACACGACGATGACGAGCAGCGCGAACGCGAGCCACCCGGCGGCCCGCAGCCCTGCTCCGGGCGTGGTCGTCGTGGGCGACGCTGGGTCCGCCATCTCAGCGCCGCCCCAGCATGGCGCGTGCGATCACGACCACGAACAGCACGCCGCCGATCACGGCGATGAGCCCGCCGATCCCCATGACGCCCATTCCGATCACTTCCTGGGTGGTGCGCAGCACCTGGGCGCCACCCGCCACCTTGCGCTGGACGCCGTAGCCGCCCGACCACATGAGCCCCATGATGTGTAGCAGCTGGCCGCCGCCGTACAGGAACGGCTGGAGGGTCGCGAGCTTCGCGGGCGGGCGGCCGAGGCCGAGCCGCGGCACGAGTGCATAGGCGAGTCCCATTAAGGCGAGCGTCACCCCGACGATCGAGCCGTGATAGTGCGCAGGCACGCGCACGTCGCTGCCCTGGATGACGAACCCGATCGCGCCGCCCGCGGCGAACAGCCCGAGCGAAGCCCACAGCGCCGCGCGCAACGGCCGCGTTTCCGCCCCCCCCGGTCCGGCGCGGACGAGACCGGCGACGACCGCGAGCCCGAGCGGCAGGATCGCGAGCCCGCCGCCGAACCTCATCAGCCAGGTGAAGAGCTGTCGGTGCTCGATCGAGGTGACCGGCCACGCAAGATAGATCGCTGGCGTCGCGAACACTGCGGCGAGCGCGACGCCGAAGAGAAGCGTGGCCACGCGCGGCCCGAGCGGCGGCCGCAAGCCGGCGAGCGTCGCGAGCCAGAGCCACGCGACGAGCATCAGCAGCGTCCAGGTGAACTGCAGCACGTGGCCACCGCCCCAGAAGAGCAGCTCGTAGTAGCGCTCGCCGGCGAGCCGGTCGGGAAGCGCGAGCCACGACCAGGCGAAGGCCGCAGCCGCGATCGCCGCCGACACCGCGGCGGCGTTGAGGCCGAAGCGTTGCGCATCGACGCCGTCGAGGGCGCGTCCAACCCGCGCCGGTCCCGCGAGCGCACGCAGCGTCACACCGGCGAAACCGAGGCCGAACACCACCAGCCCGGCGAGGAACAGCGGGTCGTCGAGCACCGGGACGTAGTTCGACATCACCGGCTGGCCGCGACCGAGGAACGGCGCGACGCTCATCAACATGGTACCGACCACCGCGAACGCGAGCGATGCCCAGCCGAGCGACGCGAAGCGCGGCGCACCGCTCACCGTCCAGACGAGGCCCGCGCAGGCCGCGAACCACACCAGCACCGAGAGATCCACGTGCACGACGAGGGCGACATGGAAGAAGTCGGCGACCGGGAAGAGCGGCGCGAGAAACGGCGCGCGCGCCGCGACGAGGAGAAGCGAGAAGATCCCCGAAGCGATGAGCGCCGCGAGCCCGAGCGCGAGCCACGCCACCGCGAGCGCCCGGCGCTCGTCGGCGAGCGGCACTGGGAGCGCGTAGTAGACATCCCGGGCACGCGACAGGCCCAGCCGCGCCGGGAGATCGAGGACCGGTCGCAGGGCAGCGGTCATTCTCATCGGGGCACCATCCCTTCGGTCGTCCCGCTCCGCAGCCGGCGCGGCGGGAGGCCGCGCGCATTGGGCCGCGCTTGCAGCGAACCGAGCCCCGCGCGGAACTCGTCGAGCTCCCGCACGAGCCGCGGCGCGCTCGTCGTCCAGGCGGTCCGGACTCTTTCGGCCGGCACGCTCGCGCGGAGGTGCGGCTCACGGCGGCCACCCAGACGCTCCGCGGTCCAGGCGTCGCCGAGGCGATATCGGCACCCGTCGCGCTCGCAGCCCGAGACGAGAACGCCGTCCGCGCCGCCTCGCAGCGCGTACTCGACGAACGACGGGGGAAGCTGGCCCGCGCACAGCAGGCTCACGGCCCCGGTATCCGCGCGCGCAAACCGGTGCACGTCGACCTCTTGATCACAGCCGAAAACCACGAAGCGGGG